>Ga0272443_10000611_pt1 | contig 62645 bp, 88 predicted proteins | sample SSMAcet12_FD_193581 | JGI IMG/M metagenome (GOLD analysis project Ga0272443, IMG submission 193581) | Marine sediment archaeal communities from Little Sippewissett salt marsh, Falmouth, MA, United States - SSM-Acet-12 | ecosystem: Environmental > Aquatic > Marine > Wetlands > Sediment ... | reverse complement strand
ACTTGATTTTGAACTGCTACTAGAACTTTTAGAGCTTGAAGAAGAACTTGAACTTTTAGAGCTTGAAGAAGAACTTGAACTTTTAGAGCTTGAAGAAGAAGAACTTGATTCAGAGCTTGAAGAAGAAGAACTTGATTCAGAGCTTGAAGAAGAAGAACTTGATTCAGAGCTTGAACTACTAATTGAAGATGAACTTTCAGAACTTGAAGAACTACTTGAACTGCTTGAAATTCTTATCTGTTCCCAAGTAATAAACTTACCAGGAGCAGAAGATGGTGAATTTATTTGATATATTCCAATAACATTACTTCCAGTACCTACCGAAGCAGCATTAGAATAAATTCTCACTCTAGCTGAAACCAAATTACAATCACTATCATATGTTGGATTATCAATAAAAATATTCTCATGTGTCAATCCAAGTAATCTTTTAAGATCATCATTAATAGTAGAAATCAATCCAGAAAGAACATCAATATCACTTATTATATTTGCTGAAGCTGAAAGAATATTAGTATTTATTTCAGTAATATTAGCTTCATCTATATCTATATTCAATTGTTCAGTATAAACAGAATTGAAATCATCAGTAGTATCAGCAACAGACCAAATTATTAAATAATGTCCAACTTCTTGATTTATCCATGATGAACTTGGAATTAATGTATCAACATATGATTGAGTAACAGAATTATAAGAAGCAGTTTGAGATGAAACCAATTCAACTGTAGCAGAAAAATCAAATATTCTATATGAAATAGTTGCTTCTTCTTCTACACTTATACCATCACTTTTTATAAGCTGAAGGGATAATTCTATATTTTCTCCTTTATTTACACTAACCATAATAAATTTTCTTTTATTCTATCCTATCCTGTATATATTTTTCTGATCTTGATTTACATCCAGCAGATACCCTAAATTGTTTAAAATTACTAAAATCGTCTGCCAATCTTAAAGAAATATAATCTTTTTTTGAATCTTTCAAAATTCCTGATTCAATAAATGAATATGTCATTTTTAAAAGTGTATCTGTTCCATCACACATGGAATCTGTTATATAAAGGTCTGGAATTGAAAGAAAATCAAATAAACTTCTCAATATTATATTAAATTCTAAAACTTCTTCAGAAAATCTTCTATAAAGAATGCCATTTATAGGTTTATATCCAATAATATTATCATATGACAAATTATTCATAGTTCCATTTAATAAACTTGAATCATAAGAATTAACAAATATAAAATTTAATGTTTCAACTGATAAATATTCTCCTTTTCTAGGAGATAATATATAATCTACTGGACTTATTAACCCTTCTTTTAATCCTATTAATTCAAAATCATCAAGATATCCCCTTGGTGGTCCACCTGGGCCAGATTCAACAATTTCTGTTCTTATAGCATTAATTGTTTCACCTGAAAGACCCATATCAGAAAGTGGAATAATAAAAGGTTGCCATTGGTTTAAATCTAATGTATTAATATAATCTGCCAAATTTACTGTATTACCTATTATAGAATCAGTACCAGTATCATATCCATAAAATAATACTTCTTTCACACCAGTTTGATCCCAATCATTAAAATATACATACCCACTCAACTCTATAAAACTACTTAAATCTAAATCAACACCACCTGGATGTAAAAATTGAGCAATATCTCCATCTTCAGCATTCCATCGAAAAGATTGGGTTCCATTATAGCTTTGATCTGTACTTGAAAAATCAAAATCCAAAGTACCACCTTCGATAACGGATGCTGTCCAATAAGTATCATCTTCACCATTATGAATATCTTCATTTGTACTTGCCGATGGAGAAGCATTAATATTCATATTTCTACCATATGTATTATTCACAAAATACCTTACAGCATTTTTATATTCATAATATGGTTTAGTATCAACTCTTAAAAATCCATCATCAGAAACAGATGCTTTAGATTTATTACCCCTTCCATTTATTATTTTTATATCCATTGACATAATCTATTAATCTGTCCTATGATAATTAAAAGGTAAGGATACTATTATATTAGTACCATTTGGTTCAACATAAATAGTATGTACTCCATTATTACCAAGAATAACATCTTGATCATAATTAAAATATGTTGTTTGTGTTTCAGCAGTAAACTTTAATCTAACTATTTCATCCCCACCAGATAAACCACCAATATTATTTCCTCTATAAAAATCTCCTTCAGAAGAAACACCAGAAGAAGTATTTAAATTGACAGGAGATATATTAGTTGTACTTGTAGGTGTACCATCATCATTTAATTTTGCATATACTTCACATGCACCAGACACATATATCCATATCCCTTCTATTACTAAATCATATATAGAAGATGTATTTTTAATATAAATAACACATGCATCATCAGCAGAAGCAGATACTTCAACAGACATTGTAAATGCTCTACCCTTTTGATGATTAATATAATGCTCAATAGTATATGCCGCCGATGAAATTTTTAATTGATTATTACGATTTACTTCTGCTGTATATCCCCTTCCCTTACCATCTTCTATTAATAACCCCATTTTTATATCTCCTTTTTATTCTACATCTCTAAAATAAATTGAAACACCACCATAATGAGAAGCAGTAGTATTATTTACTTTCAAAGCAAAAACCCCGTTAGGTGGAATAATAAATCCAGAACAAGGATCAACCATTTCAAATTCTTCTCCATCTTTACCAAATACACTACCTACTTGCCTACCACCACTCAAACCTGTTATATTAGAACTCTTATAAACAGTACAATTAGCAGCATTATTAGAAATAGCATTTCTATTTGAAGGAGTAATAGTAGTCAAACTTCCACCAGGAGTCCCTGAAACATTTAACCAAAAACTAACAGTACCATTATCACCACTACAACGATGTTTGATTCTTTTAATAACCATATCTTTAGAATCATGAGTATTTTTAATATAAAAAACAAAATTATCAGCAGATGAAGCACTAATAGCCCCACTAAAAGTAACTGAATATGATTCTTTTTCTATTCTGTTTATATATGAAGCTTCATCTTCAATAACTACATAACATCTTAAACGATTTTTACTATCAACTTTTGCTAAATAGCCTTTTCCTGTTCCATCTTTTATCATTTTATATCTCCATTACCTAAAAATTTTACTCATTTCTGAATCTATATCTCTTTCAGTTATAATATTATCTGTCATTATAGACATATGATAATTAAGAATTTTTAATTCTTTTATAATAGTATAAAGAAGTTCTCTATTAATATCATCAGCAACTTTAAGTTCATCTTGTTCTTGACCAACAACACCAATAGATTGAGTATTACCATCTACGTCTGTTGCTTTTAACCTGCTTCCTGAAAAAACTATCATAATATAAAACCTCTAATTAGTATTTATAAATAAATAACAATTTTATCTTGTTCCCCACCATTTTTGAAGTATTTTATTTTTCTTTTTTTCATCTTTTTCTTTATAGTATTCTTTACATAAATTAACTTTAGCTGTAATATATCTATCATCAATATATTTTGGATGGGGTGGAATCTGTTTTCTTCTATATGCATTATTCCATTCACCATGAATATGTCTAAATCCTAATATATCATACCAAGTCCCTCCTGGTTTATTTACCTGAGTATTAACAGGATTTTTTGGTACTTTCTTAATTTTCAAACCTAATTCTTTTATTGCAATAGCAAATCTACCTTCAGTATTACCTAATCTTTCTGCATATTTTTCATATTTATCAATACCAATTAAATGATCCCTAAAATGAATCATTATTTTTTGAATAGCTGAAGTCTTAGCTATAAAAGAAGTAGTATTAAATAATTCTCTGCCATTATTATTTTCATATCCACATCCCATTATATCCCCATCACCTAACATTTCCATAATTTTAGGAAATCCTTCAGGTTTTTCAAGAATACAATCACCATTAGAACAAAATATATACTCAAATGACCCCATAGTATGAACTCCAAAATAAAGTAGCCAAAAATAAGGATAAAGAACACCACCCCATGTTTGATGATGAGGTATTAAAAAAGTATCTACCATATCATAAACATCTCTTTTTGGCATACATTGTTCATATGATATTTGCTGATTATTCGGATCAAAATAATTATCATATACTAATGTTGTCCAAAATCCTAATTTCTTATGACTTTCTAATGATGCTTTTAAAAATGGTCTATTGCCTGGATGAGAAGTTAACAAAACACCAACTTTTTTAAATGCTTTCATTGCCCATTTATCATTCTTCATCATATCATTAAGAATATAAGCATAATGATCTTTCTTTGAACCTTTTGGTAAACTCTTAACAAAAGATCTAGTTACAGTCATAATTTTTCCCCCCACAATTTATATTAATTCATCTTTTGCTCTTTCTCTAAGAATTTTAGTATCTACTCTCAAATCCCTTGCCACCCAAGAATCCCACATAAAATCTCTAATATAACTATATGAAATATATCCATATCCATTTTGACCCCATTTAGTTCCCCAACTATTTTTAAATTTTATTTTTTGTGTATTATCATCATATCCAACAGCACAAATAGCATGACCCCCTAATAACTCATTAGGATTTTTAGGATATGGAACATTACCATTATCACCTACATAAAAAATTTCTCTAAAACAAGCTATACCAATAACAACTGGTCCATTATTTGCTAAAGCAGTTTTAAGAGCATTTAAATCAGAACATCTATAATATGATTTAATTAATCCCCATTTAGCAATAAGTTTTGCCCATGATTTAGGTTCACCTTTGTATTTATCACTATATGAATATGCATTCTCACAAGGAATACCAATTTTATTAAGAACTTGCATGGCACATCTAATGCTCGTTCCTTCTTGATTGGGCCAAGGATCAATTTCTTTACACTTCCAATAAACCCATGCTTCTGATAAATCATAATGATCTTCTTCTCTTTTATATTTTTTACCTTTTTTAACTTCTCTCAAATGCTCTTGTTGTTCCTGCCATTCTTTCATTGCTGTTACAGCAAAACCAACACAACTACCTAATGATTTCTGATCCTTAACAGAACTCATTTGAGATGTATAATCTTTTTTTGTAGGTAAACCATATGCAATTGAAGATAATTTAAAATCTCTTTCATCATATTAATCTTTTTTCAAATTTAAAATACGGGCAGAAGGTAGTTTTTCTGTTTTAACTTTAGGTATATCTTTTTTGGGTATATCTTTTTTAAGTAAATTATTCCTTTTTTTATTTTTTAATTTGTTTATTTGATTACTCGTCATTCCTGCTTTTATTCCTAAATCTTTAATTTCTATATTATTCATAAATATCATACCCCTTTTCTTTTATAAATTTCTTCCATCTATTCTCATATTCTTTATCTTTTATTATATAGCTATTATATTTCCATCTATCAAACCATTTTCCACGTTCACTATATGGTCCAAATATTTCTCTCATAGAATCATCATGTAGTACTTTATTTCCATAATATTCCAATGGAAAATATCTTCTATTAAAAAAAGAATCTTCTCCTTGATCATAATACATATATAACCATCTTCTATCCCCTGTATTATAATATTGATATAAACTACTTCCTTCATGTTTACTAAAAAATTGACCATTATTTCTCAAATCAATATATTTTTTTTCAACAGGTTCTAAATGTTCAAGACAAGAAGCTTTATGTTCAGCACCAAGATTTCTATATCCTAAAATCTCTTTCCATGTAGAATCTTGATTATATGCACTATAATGATCTACTTTACCCTCATAAAAATGATTTTTAGGATATAAAGGTTGTTTAGAAACTACTTTATTTTTAATTCCCATTTCTTTTGCATAATCTCTTAAAAGAACTTCAGGAGAATATGATTCAGGTATATTATTATTAAGTTTTTTTCTTAAATTATCAATAAAAAGTAAAAAACATCCTCTTTTCCAAATAACATTACAAGTATGAATCATTCCACCACCAGAAGAAGCACTCATTATATCATTATCACCTAATAACTTTATTATATCATCAATATTTTGTGGAGTTTCCCAAATACAATCACCATTTACTGTAAAAATATATTTTATATTAGGAAATATGTTTATTATTCCAGCAGCATATACTATATCCCATAACCACCCATTTCTTTTTTCAGCACCAAATGTTTCATGTTTAAATACCCATGCATCAGGTATATTCATTATATCATTTGGAACAATATCATTATGTCTATCATAAGAACATATGACATATTTACCTGTTTCTTTATATTTTTGTAATGTATTTTTTAAAAAGATTAAATGACCAACATAAGATGTAACTATAATAGCTGTATCTGTTTTTGATAATGGATTATTTTTAATATATTTATCACTTTTTGATACCATTATTTTCCCATTTTCTATGCTTCTTATTTTTAATCATTGTAAGACCAACATCAAATGCAGATTTATTAAAAGTAAATATTTCTAAATCTTTTCTTTCCTCTAATTCTTGTCTTAATTTATATACTGTTCCACATTTATTTTCTGATATCCAATCTTTTGTTGGTGGAAGTGTATCATGTAAAAATATATATCCATTTTCACAAATACAATGAAGAACATTCACAAAATCTTTTCTTACTTGATTATAAAGATGATCCCCATCAATAAAAGCCAAGGCTAATTTTGGTTCTCCAATACCAGCTATTTTTATAGAATCAAAAAAATCATTAGATTTCATATTAAACACTTGAGAATTTTTACCAAAATACCCTTTAGTATTTTTCATATTCTCTACACCACTCTTAGAAAATTCTACATGATAACATTTTCTATTATACTTCTCTGCTAATTTAGATAAATGAATAGAAGATTCTCCACAACCAATTTCTAATATATCTCCTTGAGTATAATATAAAACATAATCTGATAAAACACTTAAAAGACCCCATCTATCCCAATTAAAACTTCCACTTACTACTTGTTTATATAAATTCTTTAATCCTTCATGTTCCATTATTTTAATAAATCCTCATCAATTAATTTTTCCCATACCTCATACCCTTTATTATATACATGGATTAATTCTACTTTTGCCAAAGAAAAAAATAAATATTCAAAATCTTTTAAAAAATCTGGAAAAAACATTAATTCATATGGTATTCCCAATTTTAAAACTCTTGTATAAAACTCTGCAAAATCTACTTGATATTCCATCAAAGATTTTCTTGGTTTAGGATCATCATATTGTATAGGTAAAGATTTTCTTGATTTATAAATTGATTCTATATCTCTATGACATATAATTAATTTAATATCTTTTCTTATACCCCATATTGCTTCAATAATATCAGGATGCCAAGTTATTCTTGGATCTTTAACAACATCAACCTTTCCTTGTCTATCATCATTATCAATCAAGCTAAAAGCCTCTTTATAAGACTTTCCCTTCCAATAAGTACCCAAACATTCATCTTCTAAATTTATTGGTTCACCAAACTTACAGTATCTATGATAAAGATCATCAACAATCGTATAAAATGTAGAAAGTTCATATCCTGCCCTTACTTCATCATGCCAATTTACATTTTTACCTATATTAAAACCAACTTCCTTTAAATACTTCATTAAAATTGAAGTACCACATCTACCCAATCCTGTTATAATTACCAAAATAAAATATCCCTTAACATTACCCTAATAAAATAAAAGTTTGTTTTCTATCTTTTGCAAATTTAATATATAACACTTCTTCTATATATTCTCTTTTACTAATATATCTACTACAAAAAGAAAAATTATCAAACCATATTGAATCATATCTTTTATCAAATTTTTCATTCAAAAATTGATTTATTGTAAACAAATCAGAATTAACATTTCTAAAATAATTTCTCATAGCATTATTTAAAATTATGATAACATCATTTTCTTTTGCTTTTCTTTTTATATATTCTGTCTTACCTATTTGTCTTCCAATATTGAATTTTATAGTACAATATTCTTTTAAATATTCTTCTAATGGTAAAATACATAAAGAAGAATTATTACATCTATTTATATTATTTAAATTTATAATATCATCCATAATTCTATAGAATATATTATACTTATTTATATCTAAACCATCTATATCTTTTTCTAAAGAATCTAATAAATCTCCATACATTTTACCATCCCCCTTTAATAGAATCCAAAATATATTCACGATCTTCTTTTGTCACCCACCATCCAACAGGTATACATATCATTCTATCAATTATAGATTCAAGACCAGGAAGTTCTTTTTTATATTTATAAAAACAAGTATGTTTATCATTTCTTTCATGCACTCTTGATACAGAAATTCCTTTACTGCCCATCATATGAGTAAAATCAGATCTATTTTCTACTAACATAGTAAAAAGCCAATATGAAGATTCTCTATCATCTGAAATTTGTGGTATCTCAATTCCGCTAAATGGAATTAATTCTGTTTCATACCATCTAGCATTATTAGAAGCTACATATATATTTTCTTTTGCAAGTTCCATATTATTTAAACCAATAGTAGCACATACATCATTCATATGAAACTTATACCCCCATTCTAAAATATCAGACTCACACCGAAAATCAGTTCTAGGTGATTCTCTATCAATTCCATACCATCTTAAAAGTTTCCCACGTTTATAATCATCCAAATTTCTACAACATAAAGCACCACCATCAACACAAGTAAGATGTTTGATAGCTTGAAAACTAAATATTGTATAATCAGAATAATAACAATCTCCTATTAAATGTAATTCATAAGTACTTCCATATGCATGAGCAGCATCTTCTATTACAGGAATATTATATTTTTTTGATATTTCAGATATTTCTTTCATATCACAAGGATATCCCCCCCAATGAACTACTATAATAGCTTTTGTTTTTTCTGTAATATTTTCTTCAATTGATTTAGGATTAATATTTAAATCTTCTTTCACATCTGCCCAAACTATATCTGCACCTTGTTGTAGAATAGGCATATTAGTTGCCGTACATGTTAATGGAGAAGATATAACTTCATCCCCAGGACCAACACCAATAAGTCTAAGAGCAAGAGATAATCCATGTGTACCAGCAGATAAAGTAAGAATCTTATCATTATCAAATACTTTAGAAAGTTCTTCTTCAAATTCATTAACTTTAGAACATTGCCCAATCCATCCTGAATGAATAACACTCAATAAATCATGATTTACTTCTGGTTCCATTGCCACTTTAAACATTGGAATTTGTTTCATTGTTTTCCCCTATGCATTTATAAAATATTTCTGCATCATAAATACTGCTTCCTCAACACTACCACACCAAACATTTACTGCTTCCTGAACAAAAGGATGTTGACATAAATAACTATCCAAATCATCAGCAAATCCAATTACTGTCTTTTCAGGATTAGCAAAATACCAAGCAAGCTCAAAAAATGATCCAAGCAAAGGTTTATTTGGATCATATTGAGTCATATTAACTAATGCTATATCTGATTCTAAAACAAAAGTATAATCCTTATGTGGTAAAATATCAATTCCAGTACTTCTTGTTTTTAAAGTAACAGCATATTCTTTATTTTGAACCAATTTTTTGTTAAAAGCATTTGCACATGGATCAATAAAACCAATTTGATCATTATATTCTTTCATTTCATCTATTACATATTTTCTCCAATCATATGTAATTTTATATTTTGGAGAAATTTGACCTACTAAATAACAAAGTTTTCTATTACCATTAAACATATTACTCTCCTTTTTTATATTATATCCTACGCAAGTAACCAGAAGGGTTGAAGGTTAAAAGATGTTTCTCACATTCATAATCCACAACCCATTCATTATTTTCTTCAAGCCATAAATTTATTGCTCCCATTGGTCCTTCATCATCCCATTCCCAAGGAACAGGATTACCAGCAGCATGAGAGTCTTCTACAATCATATATCCACCAACAGGAACAAAATGGGAATATAAATTCATTTCATCATATACATGTTGTTTAGTATGCCAAGAATCCAAAATAACCATGCATTTTTTAGAATTCTCTACATTTTTATATACTTCTTCAACAATTAACTGATTAGTACTACCACCATTTATAAATTTAATTCTATCAGACCATTTATATTTTTGTATTTGTTCAATTGACTTATGATAATTTTTTATATCAATTGTAATTACTTTACCTTCTCCTAATAATTCACAAATAGAAGCATAAAATAAAGCAGACCCACCATGCCCTGTTCCAGTTTCAATAATATATTCTGGTCTTGTTTTAATTATCAACTCTTGAATAACAAAAGCATCCATTGGTAATTTCCACATAGGTATACCAAAAAATGAATTCTTTTCCCATATTCTATTACTCTCATAAAGCTTATGATATTCATTAATAGCTGTTATACTCATTATTTTTTACCTCTCATAAACATCCACTATAATATTCTCTCCACATTTCAGCCCAATATTCATCATTTTCTTTTCTACATAATTTACATAACACAACCCAATTATCATTTTCATTTGGATAAAATGTATTTTGTCTATATTTTTCTCCCACTTCTTCACCACATCTTTCACATATCTCATATATTCCTAAAATATCATCGTAATTCATTATTTTCTCTTTTTAGGAAACAATAAAGACATTGAAGGAAATGAATCAAGTATCTGAACATCCCAATTTTCATATACTATAGGATTATTAATTAATACTTCCCTTATTGATGGAAATCCATATTTAATCATCCATTCAACATTATCACGATCTTCAGACCCACCTTCAAAAGCAATTATACCATTATCTGATATTTTATCCCCCCATAATTCTAATGTTTTAATAATAGTATCCCCATTATTAGAAATATCCATATGAAGAAAATCAATTGATTTATCTTCAAATACATTATAAACAAAAAAAGCATCCCCTTCAGTTAAAAAAACATAATCATCCAATCCTTGTTCATTTAACATATTTTCTACTTCAGAATAATCACCATGTTTATATTCATAATCTTCCCAAAGATCATATGCAAAAAAAGAACAAATTATATTTCTTTTTTCTCTATTAAATTTTATTGCTTGACCTATATTAAATGTTGAATATCCATCAAGAACTCCACATTCCACAACTAAATTTGGTTTTTGAGCTAAAATTAATGCTCTAAAAACATTACCATAATCATTGTCTTTATATGAACTTCTAATATTTTCCATAATTATTCCCCTATGATGCAATCTGCCCATCTTGTAGGAACAAATTCAGCTTTAGCTCTTTCTCTTGCAGCTTCACCTTTCTGTTTCAAAACAGATGGATTATTATTTATTTCCTTTATTACTTCAATATAATCACTCACATCATCACATAACCATCCAGTTTCAGGAGTAATCCTGTCTTTAGCACCATAAGAATTATCACCAATACAAGGCAATCCACAAGCCATAGCTTCTATAATAACTCTTGGTCCTTGGTCTTGATATCCAGGTGGTAAATGATACCAAAATAAATTACCATTAGATAAAAATTCAGGTACAGGAATTTGATTTACTCTAAACTTATGAACATTAGGATGATTAAATGTTGTGCTTCTTGCTGGCATATAATAAAACTGAATATTATCACTTATTTCATCCAAAATCTGTATAATCAATTCATTAGTATATTCAGGATGTTTAGCATCTTTTTGAGAATTATGTCTTATAAGTTTAATTGGAGTATTATAATCAACATTTATTTTGAAAAATGAATCTAAATCAGTAGGTGGTGGAAGAATTTTTGATTTAAAATCAGGATATACTTTTCTTAATTCACTTTCTTTAGTAGAATTAAGGAACATATATAAATCCCAATTTTTTGTCCATTCTACTTTACCTGCCCCACCCAATTGATAGTTTAAAATAAATACTTTTCTCTTACAATTCAATTTATCCATTATATCAAGATATTGAGGTTTATTATAATTCCAAATTGTATCAGAAGCATAAAAAGTAACAATATCAACAGGTTCTTTCATATCATTCCACGGTCTTACAATAACATCACTTGGAATATTCTTTTTATATTCACCTGAAATATTACCAGTAGAAATAAGTTCAACTCTATATCCCCTACTAAGCATATCATTCATAATAAAAAGAGATGATCTTTCAGAACCACCAAATCCTCTACATGTTGTAATCATTCTAAAAGATTTTCTATCATCATTTTCAATTTTTGCTTTTACTTCTGCATCATGTTTTTTCTTTTGTTTATTACATATTTCTTTTTTTACCCAAAAATGACAACGATGCCCACCTTTTGAAACCATATTAAAATCTTTCGATAGATATTTTTCTTGCCATTTTCTTTCCCATTCCCTACCAGCATCATGAACAATAACAAGATTAGACAATTCAGATGCATATTTAGTAGAAAATTCTCTATTTTGTCCACCAGCAGGACCATCCACAAAAGCTAAATCAAATTGTATATCTTTAAAATCATCAGTATTTATATCAATATTTCTTCCATCCCAATGAAAAATATGATTATTGCTTCCTGTTGCTAATTCACTTATCTTTTTTATCCATTCTTTTTGTGTTTCAAATGTTACAACAGTATCTATTTTATTTCCTATAAGTAATGTAGATAAACCTGCTCCAAATTCAAGAACAGATTTGACATTATATGTTTTAAAAACATCACACATAAATAACCAATCTCTATTAGTAACACTACCCCCACCCCATTCAAACCCATAATTCTTTAAAATAGAATTATCTACTTTATCAGTCTTAGGAACACTAAATATTTTCTTTTCTCTTACTATATTTTTAAAAAATTTATTAGGAATTTTCTTTCCATACTCAAGTCTACCACCCTTATAATATTTTCTAACACCTTCAGCTATTTCTTCAGGATCAATAATATCAACACATTTAGGAATTTTTAAAGTATTATGACCTTCAGTTGGTGGATTAGTTGGATCAACTAAATTTTTACATCCTTCAAGTTTACAAGCCCAACATGCCTTTGTTTCAACACAAGGCAATACACCATTAGTTTGTACATATTGATGCCCATAATATTGAGTAAAAGAAGCAGGTTCCCTTCCACCAGCTAAAACAACACAAGGATTATTAAATGCCGCTGAAAGATGCATATGCATAGATACAAGCCCCATAGAACCTTGAGAATGAAGAAAAATATTAAATAGATCCCTTATACCTGTATTTCTATCTTCAGTTCGACCAACAAAATCTATGACATTTTTAAGTCTTGGATATGGATGCCCCTTTACACCCAATTGAACAAACTGAATATCATCTTTTAAAATATCAATTACCTCTTGCCATCTATGATATTGTTTACTAGGCCATCCAGGTTCACCACCATAAATAAAAATCCAATAAGGACCATCAATCAAAGGTTTTCTATCATATTCCTCTTGAGTAAACCAAATATCAGGTTTAATTGGTCCTTGAGTAAATTTAAGATTCATTTTATTTTGAATATCCATACGAAAAGCATTTGCCATATGGTAATCCCATAAACCTGATTTATTAGTCAAAAAACCAGGACCAATTTTTACTGTAGCTTTATTAGATGATAATGATCCCATTCTGAATGAATGATCTATATGAGGATTGTTATCCCAAATATGCATAGCTGTTGTATGAACACCAACTCTTGTTTTTGGAAATTTAGCTTTAAAATCCCTTATAGCACAAGTCATAGTTAGAATATCACCAAAAGCTTGTCTATTATGAAATATAACTTCTTCTGGTGCTTTATTTGTTTCTTCTTTTTTATCAGATGATTTTCCAATGTTTTTATTGAATTTTTCTGAAGTATAAGCCAATAAATCATCTACAATTTGATCTACTACAGGTTGTGCAGGTAAAATATGATGTAAATGATCTTCACCAAATCTTGCTGATATCAATAAATCAGTACAATCCTTTCTATTTCCTACTTTATCATCATTAGAAATAACTTGAGATTCCTTCTTCAACATATTACTTAATTTCATTAAACACTCCTATTTCATTGTTCTCAATAATTCAATAAAACTCTCAACATCACCATTTTGTTTAGCTTTCAAATCTTCATAAGGACCAAGTAATCTTCTAGTAAGTTCTCTTTCAGCCCCATGAACACCATCAATCCAATTACTTGTAGATGTATAACTTAATCCACCATCTCTAAGACATAATTGACCAACAAGTTCACAAATTGTATAATTCAAATCACCTTTTACTTTTATATGATGTTCAACAAGTTCATCAATAACTTCATGCATTGTTCTATCTTTTTGTTTTGTATATGGCATATTTATATCCTTTTTATTTACCCATTTTCCATTTTTCCATTGCAGTAAAACCCATATATGATGCAATAACACCACCAAAAACAAATGCCATCAATGATATAGGTTCAACAATAATAGACAATCTTGTATCAGAAATAGGAGCAAAAAAGAATAGAAGGATTATAGATAACAATGCCCATACAGAACACCATGCCATTCTCCTTCTATTCTTCCATCTTATTGTTTGCCATGCAATATTTTTTTCATCTATTAAGGTTAATTCATTTATCTCTCCACTACATTCAGATTTTTCCATAGCAAACTATCTCCTTTATAAATTATCTAATTCTGCAAGCAAATCATCATCATCATAATCATCTTCTGATTTTTCGGGTTTTGATTCCTCTTTCTTTTCTTCTTTCTTTTCTTCTTTCTTTTCAACTTTTCCAGAATCAAAAGAATCTTCTTCTTTCTTTTCTTCTTTCTTTTCTTCTTTCTTTTCTTCTTGATTAGATGCAGATGTAGATGTTTCTACATCTAAATATCCCCTTTCAAGACATTCTGCTTCAACAAGTTCCCAAAGAAATTCATTTTTAAGAATTTCTACCTGTTTATCCTTATCCGTTTCCATTGACTTAATATAATCATTAAGATTAACACATGTTTTCATAAAAGCATCAATTTCTTCTTCAGTACCCAAAGAAGATTGTCTTCTTGAAAAATCAGAATTTGAATAATCAGGCCATTGTCTACCATCTTCTTGTTTCTTTGTAGAAAGAACATTAAGAATAAAGTTTCTGCCATTTTCTGATGGATCAAAAACTTGAGGACCATATCCTTGATCTCTATCTGTAATTTCTTTCTTCAATTTTTTTTCTACAACAGATGGAAATTCATAAAGTTTTACTTTACCAACAACTTTCTTTTCTGAATCTCTATCATCATCTCTTTGATCTTTCACAATATACCAATTACCAACATATCTTTCTTTTCGTTTAAGATTATATGCTTGTTTCTTGTCTTGAGATGAACCATTATAAAGTTTAGCTGTTGAAGAACAGAATGGACAATATTCTTTAAAATCATGAGTTTTTGGACATAAAACAAAAATCCAATTATCCCCTGATTGCCAAAAATGATAGTAGTACCTCTTATAAAACTCTCCTGTAGGATCTGGAACAAATCTACCTTCATAGACTTTTGCTTGTTCAATAGTACCCTTTTCAGGAGTTTCCCAAAGTAAATCCGATCTTCTAAATCCACCTTGAGTTGTATCTTTTTCTTTAATCTTTTCTTTTACAAAACTTTCAAATAATTCCTTTTTAATCCATTTACTCATTATACTTCTCCTTCCCTGTATGTAATAAACAATACAAGTTTTTTATTTTTTTATACTATAACACATATTGAATTAAAATGTTAAATATTTTTTTAAAAAAAAAAACAAAAAAAATGATGGGGATAAACCCCACCATTTTCAGGAGATTATTATGAAAATATATTTTACTTCTTCAATGGTTTAATGAAACTTGGATCATTATAGACTTCAAATACCATTTCAGGTAAAAATTCATTCAATGCAGATGCTTCACCAATGCCCAATCCACCGTTAGGAGCAATAGCAAGATCCCCACCATCTTCCATGATAGATGCCCCACCACCTATACCAATATTCCAAGAATCTCCATGAGCAACTTTACCTGTACTCATGTGAATCCTATCCATATGTGTAGCACCCAAATCAATTGCTTTCAAAATAGCTTTTGCTTCCATTCCCCCTACTGAAACATCATTTCCATCAGGAAATACAATAATTGTTCCCATATAATCACCACTAACCCCCTTGGTAATATAATTGGAACGATAATTCATTTCATAGAGAACAGTAACTTTTGTTTCAATATCACTATCACTGGCACCTTTGAGAATCTTTTTAGCTTGTTTCTCTGAAATACCATTTACCCTTTCCCAAATTGAACCAACAGTTTTAGCAACAAACTTCTTTCCATCAGTAAGTTTAGAATCAGATTTGAGAATTGCAGGACCAGTAATATGATCTCGTTTATCCTCAAAATTCTGATTAACAGTCAACTTGGCATTATTGGAATTATTACCATTCATATTTCCATTCATATTTCCATTATTATTGCCATTGTTATTTGCTTCTGCTTTCTGAAGTTGACCCTGAAGTTGACCCTGAAGTTGACCCTGAAGTTGACCCTGTTTGTTTGTATTCAAATTGGTATTCAAATTGGTATTCTTGTTTGTATTCAAATTGGTATTCAAATTGGTATTCTTGTTTGTATTCAAATTGGTATTCTTGTTTGCATTCAAATTGGTATTCTTGTTTGCATTCAAATTGGTATTACAATTCTTTACTGCACCTTTTTCAATAACAGCATTACCCCCTTGACCACCTTGACCACCTTGACCACCTTGATTATCTGTTGAATAATCAAAGTTAGTTGTATTATGATGAGTATTATTATGAATATTAATACCACCTGCCATTGCTGAATTACCAGCAAAAGCTACCATTGCCAAAATCAAACACACGATAAAAAAATTCTGTTTCATAATTCTTTTCCTTTCAAATTTGTTTTTGTTTTTGTTTTTGTTTTTGTTTTTGTTTTTTTAGCCCAATATTTGATTAATATGAATAAAACCAATGATGATAAAATTCAAAAAAATCATTAAATAACAAACATACTTAACCATAATCACCCCCTTCATTAATCATTCATTATGGGATAACTATATAATAACAAAAATATATTGTCAATACTTATTTTGATTTTTTCTAATATTTTCAGTGATGTAGGAAGTTTTCTACCATTTTACACAATTTATATGTAAAAAATTACACAATTTAGGATTTTGATGGGATTTAAAATTATTCATTTAACTGATTGTTTTCATTATCATTTTCATTTAATTTCTTTTTCTTTTTCCATAAGGCATTTCCTGTTGGTCCTTCAGAAACTAACATTTCACCTTCTGGAAGTCTATTTTTTAGCATATCTCCTTTAGGTATATCTCTAATCATATCTCCTTTAAGTTGTGTTGTCATAATTTCCTCTCTAATTTTTTCAAAAAATCTTTCATATCGTTTAATGCAAATGTAATCTTTCTAAAATTTGCTTGAACATAAGGAATAACACTTCTTTCATTATCAGTTAATATCATTCCTTTTTTAATCAAAAATACCAAAAAAGATGCATCAATTTTATCTTTCAAATAATGATCTATTGCTATTCTTTGATACCCCTCTCTACTATTTATATAATCATATAAAGTACCATTATTTTCATTCATCCACTTTTTAACAAAACAAGCAGATTCAATTAACTTTTTTTTTGTTATCTTTACATTTCTTTTTTTATTTTTATCTCTTGTTTTATAAAGTAATAATATCTTTTCATCAAAAAATTTCATATAAGTAAAACTTTTATAAAGTTCAAACCCACATATAAAATAATCATATGGATTAATATTTTGCCATTTAGTTAAAAACCATCCAGTTATTTTTATTAATGCTTTCTTATTTTGTTCCTTAAATTTTGTATTAAAATGAAGTTCAAAATCTTTCGGCATTCTATATCCACGATTATTAAAATCCGCTTGAGCTTTCCTAAATTGAAAATAAATTTCTTCAATATGTTCAGGAGTTACAGACATTAATCATCTTCCTCACTTTCGATTTCTTCTAAATATAAAGAACGATTATTACAATTTTTAGCCAATAATTCATAAAATTCTTTAGCTAATTGTGGATAATCATCAGTAACATGTCTTGTAAAAAGTAATGGTTCTTCAAACCCATGTTTTACTCTACATATCCATTGTAATTTACAATTATCACATGATATCCATATTTTTTCTTTCATCATAAACACTGTCCAAACATAGAAAGATATGTATTTATATACTTATTGATATTATTATTTTCTTCCCACCATAATTGAGATTTAACTCTTTGATAATCTTTCTTATAAATCTTTTCTCTATAAGTTACATCTTCTGCAAGCTTTTCAATATGAGCAATCATTTCTTCATCAGTTTTAGATCTTAAAGATTGAAATTTGTAAGGAGTAACATCAGAATAAACACCAACAGCACCACAAGCAGCATATTCCAAAGATTTTATATTACTTTTACAATGATTAAATTCAACATCTTGTAAAGGTGCAAGACATATATCAGGCTCAATTGATTTCAATGCTGAAGGATATTCAAATATACTATGCCAAGGATGAAAATTAACTTTCTTTTTTATATCGTTCAATTCTTCAGGAATTGCACCCATAAAATGCCATTCATATTTATCTACTGTTTTTCTGATAAAATACATAAGATCTTTCCCAAAATCACCACCTTTATTTTCCTTACCAACTATTTTTTCCATTGCAAAATGATTTTGACTACCACCCCATAATATTTTAACTTTATTTTTTCTATTATAATATTCATGAGCAGGATATATTTCACCCCAAATAAATTTAGGCAAATGATTAGGAATAACAGATATTCTTTTACAATATTGTGAATATACTTCTTTCAGCTTTGAAGTAGAAGTAATCATACCATCACAAGCACCCATTATTTTTTTAACAATATCTTCTGATTGATTGTAATATAAAGATGCATAGTTCCATTTAGGTATATTAAATAACATATCATCTATTTCATATATTACAGGAATAGGAAATTTCTTTTGTACTGTATTTTTAAAATGCTGAATTAACTTTAGATGAGCTTCATTTGCACTTCTTTGAAATTGAACAAAAGTAAAAGGATTATACCAATCTATATCAGAAACATAATTTTGTAAATAAGTAGAATGACACATTAAATTTTTTTTTCTAACATGATTTAATAAAAAATATGGGTAGATTACACGAATTGTACCACAACCTTGAGTATCACCAATATAGCTAAGAAAACCAAGTTTAGCAGGTTTTTTGACAGGCTTTAATTTTTTCAATTGAGAATGATCCCCGAAGAATTAGTTTTATTCATGATATCTTTAACATTTTTACTATCTTTTAATTTTGCTAAAAATATTCTATAATCTTCTAAACATTGTTTTTTAGTATATTTTATATATTTTCCTGAATTATGTTCCGTTTCTCTTTCTACCTCATCTACATTATTTTTACAAAAAAAACAATGTTTTGGATATTCTCCTTCTAAATTTGGATTTGAATCTGGAATAACTTCCACATAATTAGGTGGAAACATTCCCTTGCATTTTACACATCTTGGCATATTTTTTATCCCCCTTTAATGAATTCTTTTCATATATAACATATTATAAACATAAATGTTAAATATTTTTTTTATTTTTTTAAATTTTTTCTTCATCATCTTCATAAGCTTTAGAATCTCTTTTATGATATTTGGATTCCAAATCTCTTTGAAGTGCTTTCTTAATTCTTTTTAAATCACCAACTTTTACTTCATCTAATTGATCATCAGATTCAAGTCGTTCAATAGTATTTCTAATTATATTTCTAATATCTTCAATTCCAATTGTTTCTGTGTTTTCCTTGCTTCTTATAGTAGCATCAACAGAATCACAAATCATAAGAATAGCAGCTTCTAATGTAGTAGGTGGAGAAGTATTTTTATATCTAAACATTTCTTCAGCTACTTCAGATTTATTAGATAATGATTTTAAAATAGTATTTCCATGATGTTGAGTTATAGGTGTGATTAATTCTGAAGGAAAATCTTCTAATTGAACAAGTATTAATGCTCCATCAGCAACATGTTTTGTAAGTAAATGAAATGAAATCATTGGATCTAAATTATCATGCATATTACCTGAACCATTTTGATTTTCATAAAAACATTCAGGAAAAGATATTTTTCCTGCATCATGATACATGCCCAATACTCTCATTAAAGTTGAATCAATATCCAATTCCAATGCTACTGCTTCACAAAGACTTGATACATTTTGACAATGTTTATAAGTTCCTGGTGCTCTATCCCTCATCTTTTCCAAAAATGGATATTTAGCATCTAATAACATTTTTAAATCATATTTATCATGATCAAATTCAATTAATTCCATATTTATTCCTTTCATAAAAATATATGGTCGGGTAGGCAAGATTTGAACTTGCGATCTGAGGTATCCAAAACCCCCATCTTAGACCAGACTAGACTACTACCCGATAATTTATTCTTCTAATGTTAATCCATCTTCAGTTACTTCAAAAACATCTTCTTCTACAGCATCTTCTTCTACTTCTTGATCTTTAAATTCTTCATAAAGTTTTTTAAAATGATTATAAACTTTAATTGTAAACTCCCAATTCATCATTGAACTATCAATTTCAGTTATCATTTTAAACGATTTTTCTTCATCCAATTCAAAAGTTACAGTATCAATCAAATCATCTATATCTATTTTTGCCTTTATATCAATTAAATCAAAAGACATTCAATTCACCATTTTATGCAATATTTTTGATGATTTAAATTTAATGAAATTTTTAGCAGGAACTTCAATATTTTCTTGAGTTCTAGGATTTAAAGCCATTCTTGATTCTCTTGATTGCAAAAAAAATGAACCAAAATCCTTTATTTTAATCCTATCACCTTTTTCCAATCCCTGTTTAATTCCATTTAAAAATACATCAACAATAATACCAGCATCCTTTATCGTTATTAAAGTTTTATCGGATACATACTTTACTAAATCTGATTTATTCATTATAAATACCCCCTACATTTTTTTAACTGTAAAAGGTATTTATATTTTTTAGCCCATTTCTTCTACTTTCTCTATTTTAATTAATTTTTCATTTTTATATCTTCTCCATCCATTAGGACTCCATACAAACCATTTATTGCTTAATTTTTGTAAATAACATCTTTCATCATCTATGATATACCATCCTTCTTTTTTCTCATCCACTATCTAATGCCTCTCCTTCTAGATCGTTTACTTGCTTTCAAGGGGTTGGTCTTCTTTTTACCTTCAACAAGTTCAACTTTATTTGATTTCAAAGCACATACACCAAGTCTATGAGCTTTTTTCGGATCTACATATGCAATACACACATCACCAATATTATGACCAGAATACATTTTATTACAACCAATACATGCCTTAATACATTGTTCCCTTTTAACTTCACGTTTCGGTAAAAATTCTGCTTTACCATATTCTTCTTCCATGATATTATCCTTTCAATTTAATATTTAATATTTCCTTTTTTATCAAAAAAATAATTTATTGTCAATAATTATTTTTTTGAATCTTCCTTTTTTTTCAATATTTCTGATTCATATAATTGTTTTTCTTTTTGCATTTTAAGAATTTCCATCTCCATATAATGTAAATCTTCCTTTTTTTTCAATATTTCTGATTCATATAATTGTTTTTCTTTTTGCATTTTAAGAATTTCCATCTCCATATAATGTTTATTTCTTTTATATTCAAGTCTAAGTTCATTAAATCTAATTTCATCAAGAAATTGTTTAATTTTTGCTGGTAATATAATTTTATTAACAATAATATCTTCAATAAAAGGATTTGTTTTAAATTTTTCAGTTAATAATTTTTTATGTTTTTCAATATTATTAACAACTTCCATAGTATTAAAACTTGAAAAATATTTTCTAACTATGTTAATTGTATTATTAATTGTATGATTATTTTTATATTTATCATCAATAATGGTATATATATCATAATCAACTTTAATATAACATCCATCTAATAAAATAACATCAATATCAACATGCAAAAAATCATTTTTTATATCATCTTCGATATAATCTTTAGATGTTATTTTTTCCATCCAAAGATTTTCAATTTTATAATTATCATAAACAAATTTACCAATATCAAATCTAAAAATGAAAATAAAAATGAAAATATTAATAATAAACAAAAAAAGAATAAAATTCAAACCCATAGTATTATTTTTTTCTTTTATACCATGAGGAAGTTTACCAGTAGATATAGTCATTTTATATTCCTCTCTATTATTTAACCTTTTTTATTTTAAATATAGTTTTTACAACACCTACAGGAGAATCACAAGGATCAAGTTCAATCGTGATTTCATTTATATTGAAATTTTTAAATGCCTGTTTAAGTTCTGGAAACCATTTGAAAGGATCATAAGTTACAGCAACAACATCCATTGCTTGTCCTTTTTTAACTTCACATTTAAATCCCATCAACATAATAATATTCCTTTCTTTATGTCAATTCTTTTGCCCATTTATTTTGAATTTCATATGACAAACCATATTTCCAAAAGAAATATTGAAGATCATATTCATTGAATTCCAAATTTTCGCTATCAACTAACCATTTTATTGCAGTTTCACGATCATCAGCACCATATTCAATAGTTTTTTTGATAAGATTCTCAAAATTAACCAAAGATGAAGCTTCAAGTACAGCTTCATCTTTCATATTCTGTTCACAAATAGAATTAAGAAAATTATATTCATTTTCTAATTCTTTTTCATCCCACCATTCTTGGTAAATTCCTCTAGGACGAAAACCAAAAGCATCTTTATGAAGATCACTAAGATCAGTATTAGAAATATGAATCATTTTAAATCCTTTATTTGATTTTAGCCAAGAACCTTAAAACCATTATGAGCAATCATGCTCATATAGATACCTGAATTTACAAAGACCGCAGTATATTTATCATTATCAGCTTTAACTAAAATCCATCGAACATCATCTGGAAGATTCATTTTTTCAACTGCTTTATCCAAATTTTTTTCAGTCTTGTAAGTTTTCGTATACTTGGTATCAATAGTGATTTTCATTTTATATCCTTTCGTTTAGGTTCACTATATATATAAGCACATCCCATGCCAGAATAAATATTTTTTTTATGTAATGATTTCAGTAACTTAATTTTTTGGGTATAATTGTCTATACAAAAAAGTGACAATTATTGACAAACTTTGACAATTTTTGTCATAGATTTGATTACTAAAATTCATTTAAGAATGACTTTATTGATTTCATTTATTGTATCATATAAACAACCTTTACAAATTTTTGATCCTGTAGTTAATTTAACATATGCACTTGTTTGACATTCACAAAAATCACATTTTAAATCTCCAATATCCCCATTTGGTTTTCTTGGATTTTCTATAATTTCAAATATATTTGAAATCATATTTTTTTCCTCTATTTGTGTTCTGTCTCTATTTTTCATGATTTATATTTTCCTATTTTTCATATTATATAATATATGCATATTAATGTCAATATTTGCATATAAATCCATTAGTGAATTATTATTTTCTATTATGATATCAAATTTTGATCCAATCCAATCAGTTTCAGATACATGTGGAATAATTCCGTTATCTCTTAGCTCTTTTATTTTTAGAGGATTATTTATATGTTTTTTATATCTTTCATACCATTCTGGATTATCCCCTCTTTTAACTTTAATAATATAACCACCTGCATCTTTAATGGATTTAATTTCATTTTTGAATCTACAATCTGTTACTACTACATCATGATAAAAAGTCTCATATCTTTTTATTAAAGATGCAGACCATACATTAGGATGAAATACATTTCTTATACATTCTGTACCAAATAATTGCATTGCTATTCTTGGAGATATTTCTTTACCAATAATTTTAGACCATCCATAATCTATTTTTTCTCTCCATTCTCTACTCTCTTTTGTTTGTCCTTCTAAAAGTTCTCTATCCCATCCAAAAATTATTGATAAAGCATCTTTTAGTGGATTAGCAAAAGAATCTTTTTTAAATTGCCAAGAACTTTCCAAATAATCTCCTACTGTTCCTTTACCACTTCCTATAAATCCTACAATTCCAATTAACATAATTTATTCTCCAATATAATTTATTTTACTTCTAAAATTTACTTCTAAAAAAACTTTTTCAAGGGATTGAGAACTTTAGTTCGAAAATCCCTTTATAATTTACGCTAGTAAATTATATCTAGTTCTAGAACTAGATTTAAACTTTAATATACTCTCTCTTAACTCTCTAAACTCTATGGTGTAAAAATTCATAATAATTCCTCTAAGTTAAGTGCGTATATACGGACATTTTGTCAGTATATACGGACATTTTGTCAGTATATACGGACATTTTGTCAGTATATGTTTTGTATATACTGATAAATATATATAAAGTATATATATGAAATATATTTCATTATTTATTTGTAATTATATCAATAATTTTTCTTTGTTTTTCATTTAAAATCCAATTATCTGTATTAAAATCTATAGCAATACATATATCTTCTTTTAATCCATTACTATTTTTAAATTCTATCAATCCTAATGATTTTAAATTTTCAATAGCTCTTTTTGTTTTATTTCCATTATTTGATTTTGTAGAATAAAAACATTTTTTATCTATTTCATAATAATTTCCTATATTGACCCATTTACTACTATATTGACCCCATGTTTCTTCTTGTATATAACCAATAAGATCTTGACCTAATTTATTTACATTTAAAACTCTAAGGCATCTACTAAACCAAAATGCTCTTTTAAAAAATTTATTTGTACCATCTTTATTTTCATTTTTCTTTGATTGTTCTCTTAAAAACCTTATGAATTTTTCTTTCAATTCATCGTTATCCATAATTAATTCTCCATTATATTATTATTTTTTATTACTATAACATAAAGAAGTATTAATTGTTAATTTTTTTTAAAAATTTTTTATTTAACAATTTCATTCAAGATGTGTTATAGTAATAAAAAATGAAAAAGGAGATAAGATGGATTTAAGAAAAAATTTGTGGGTATATAAATATCAACCAAAAAATTTCAATGATATAATACTTAATGAAGAAATTAAAGGTAAATTGAATAAATCTATGGAAGAATTACCTAATTTACTTTTATATGGAACACCAGGAATAGGTAAAGGATGTTTTACTAATCTTCTTATTGAGAAAGATAATATTGATTATATGTGGATTAATGCTTCTGATGAAAATGGTATTGATGTTTTTAGAAATAAAATTAGACCATTTGCTACTGCAATGTGTATGAAAGATATGAAAGTAGTTGTATTGAATGAATGTGATTCTTTAACAAGTGGTCCTCAAGGAGCACAAAAACTTTTAAGACAATTAATGGAAGATACATATAGAATTTGTAGATTTATTTTGATTTGTAATTATGAAAATTATGTGATACCAGAAATAAAAAGTAGATGCCAAGTTATTAAATTTGATAATCCACCTAAAAAAGATATTGGTAAATTTTGTCTCAATATTCTTAGACAAGAAAAAATTAAATTTGAAGGAAAAACTGTTCTTGAAATAATTAAAAAAACATATCCTGATATTAGAAAATGTATTAATGTTTTACAAGAAAATGTTATTAATGGTGAACTTACAGGATCAAAAATATATGCTTCAGAAGTTTTATTTGAAAAAATATTTAAATTGATTCTGAAAAAAGATATTGAATCTATTAGAGAAGAACTTAGATCAAATTATATTCCTTATCCAGAACTTTATGAATATATATATGATAATGTAGGAGAATTCAAAGAACCTGGGGGGGCAATACTTGGAATAGGAGAACATCTTTATAGAGATGCAACAATAGCAATAAAAGAAATCAATTTTATGAGAATGATAGTTGATTTTATTTATAATAAGGTTATATAATGGCAGATAAAGTAAATCTTTTCACATTCTTGAATCAAATACAAAGTAAAAGAAAAACAGTTTCTTATGATAAGAAAATAGCAGGATCATATATTCTTTCTTTATTCTTGAGTATGAATAAAGAATTAATTTCAAAAGTAGATGATATTAATAAATATTTATTTTTACTTCCTGATGAAATTGTATATGATTATTATATGAGTTCTATTCCAGTAGGTAAAAGATATCTAAATTTTATAAAGAAACGAAAAGAAGATGATAAGATGAAAAAAAGAATTGAAAAATTAAAAGAATTTAATCCTACATTATCAACAAGAGAATGTAAGATGATTTTAACATATATTATTAATAAAAATGTAAGGGGGAAATATGAGAATAAATATCAAAAATTTTAAAGATGTGGTAACAAAAGCTACTCTGAATCTTGGTATAGAAACATTGCAGTTAAGATTTAGTGATAGAATTCAATGTAATTCATTGAATGGAAACAATACTTCTATTTCAATTTTGAATGTAGAAAATAATGTATTGGATACTAATGAAGAACTAGTTTTTAATTTTGGTGATCCAAGTAATAATTTAATTCCATTTATTGCATTATTTGATAATGAAGAAGTAGAACTTTCATTAACAGATATGTTTATGAAATTTAGAGATGGAGAACAAAATATTAAAGTTGGATTTTGTTCATCTGCTGCTGTAAAAAGACTTGGAAGTAATGATGTACAAAATGTAGATTGGTTTTTTGAAATGAAAATTGATCAAGAATTTATAGATAAATTTGAAAAAATAAAGAAAATTGGATCAAGATTTGGTAAAGTATATTTCGGAGTACATAATAATAAAATGTATATTGAAACATCTGATAAGACCAATAGATATTCAAACGATGTTAATTTTGAACTGGATGATATTGAAATGGAAAATATATCATTAGCATATGTTTATAATGATATGGTTAATTTTTTTCATTGTATTGAAATGGATATTGATAAAAACTTTACCTTAAAAATAGCATATCAAGAAGATCAAGGATTAGGTTGTATTTATGCATTTTCAGAGAATAATGAAGAAAAATATTCATTGATTTCTAGGGAAAATTTGTAAATTGTTAGTTTTTTGACAAAAATTGTCAGTAAAAATATAAATATATTTATAAGTTATTGAAATTATTAATAGTGATTTTTGGCATACCGATTGCAATAAAAAACATTGACTTTGAATTAAGGAGATGTTAGATGAATACAATTGGACTTACAGGAAAAAATAAAGCCAAATCCAAACAAAAAAAGGTTGAAGGTGTTGTTTATAAAGTAAGGAATCAATATTATTTTAACAATCATAATGGATTTATAATGTATAAAGATGGTATAAAAGTTAAATTTCATAATGGTTATAATTTTAATAATCCATATAGTTTGGATGAAGCTTTAGAATGGGCAATTAAAAATTTATAAAAAAAGTTGTTGACAAACAATTATATTTAGAATATGATTGTTTTTTAGAAATTGAGATTAAAAAAGTTGTTGACAATCTTGTGTAAAGTGTGATATAAGATTGTTAAAATAAAAATGGTTTTCGAACCAAATTAACTAAAAAAGGAGAAATTAAGATGAATGATTTTTTTGACGGTGACATGGGTAATGATGATATGGATGATGTTCCTACCACTGATAGGCCCGATGGAGCAAGTATTCTTGTTAATGGTTCTTATCAGAACCTTGAAGTTGGAGCACCTTTCCTTCAATCCGTTCAATCTGTTGCATTGCAAGCAGGTTTCGGTAAATTCAAGGTGTGGTTGAATGGTACTGAAGTTCGACCAAGTTCGGCACCTGCTGAAGTAACCGATCAAATGTCTGTTGAAATTAGGCCATTTGATGAAGCAGGATAGTAATTAAAGTTAGTTAGTTTGGAATGGGGAGAATTATCTCCCCATTAAACTATCTATAATAAAAAAAAATACTTTTGATTGGAGTTATATATAATGTCTGATGTATTCTCAACTTTTGATACTGAAGTAAAGTCAAGACATGAAGAAATGTTAGCTGAACTTGAATCAATTTCAGTTGATGATCTTAAAGCAGAAGGTCTTTCTTTAACTTTCGGTGGAAAAACATTTAAATTTACTGATTTAGAAATTGTCAGTGATGAAAATGTTGAAGAAAAGTTGCGTAAAGAGTTCAAAGAAAAGTTAAATACTCAACAGCAAAGAATTAGAGATAAAATCAATTCTAAAATCAATCAATTATTGATATTACATCAACAAAAACAACAAGAGCTTGATAGAAAAGAAGCTCAAATGAAAAAAAAGTATAGTAAAGCAGCTATGATGCCTGATATAACAGAAGCTCATTTACTTAAAGGACTTTCTATTGTTAAAGGAAAAGAAAATGATGAATTGACTTGGATTTATAGAGGTGTATATAATCCAAGGTTTATTGTATATAATGATACAAATGTAGGTGATAAAGTTAGAAAACCAATTCCTTCTAGACTTGTATCAAGAATGAAAAAAGATATGATTATTTTAATAAAAACAAAAGGAAGTAAAATAACTTCTGTTTCAACAAAAAAACCAACAACAAGAGGATTACAATTACCATCATTTCAGCATTATCATCAAATGGGGCATGGTGATTGTTGGGGTAATTGGAAATATGATAAAAAATGGAATCATCCAGATGATATCTTGTTGTGTGCTAAAGATGCTGAAGCTGTTTTAGAAACAATTAATAATAATAGTCTTGCAATAAGAAATCCTGCTGGTTTACCAAGGATAGAAACATTAATCAGAAATGTTAAAAAAGTTGATGAAGTAGAACCATCTACTGTAGAACTTGAAGATAATGAAGAACTTGAAGATGTTTGGCAAACAATTTAATTGAAAGGATTTTTAAAATGTCTGATTTGTATAATAGGCAAGAAAAGCTTAAATTAAATCATCCTAAAAAAGTTGCTGTTGTTGGTTGTGGTGGTATTGGATATTGGGTAGCTAAATTTCTTGCAATGAGTGGGGTAGATCATCTTGAATTATTTGATCCTGACATTCTAGAAGAACATAATCTCAATCGTCTTGATATTCCATATAAATATCTTGGAAAAAACAAAGCAGATATTACAAAAATGGCTATTATATCTTTAAGAGATGAAGCTACTGTCTATTCTTATCCATTTAAATTCTCTGATATTACAAGTGGATTTGATTGGGTTGTTGATTGTACGGATGATGGAAAATCACAAATTGAAAATCAAGCCATTGCTAAAAAAATGGGATCAAAATATTTTAAGGCAGGGTATGATGGAGAAGGATTTGGGATTCATAATACTGTTTCTGAATGGGGGGAATCTACCAATGGATATACAGTAGTTCCATCATGGGTTGTTCCTGCTGTTATAGTTGCTGCTCTTGCGGTTGCAAAAATCATGAAATATCCTAATGCTGAATGTATTTCTTCAGTTAAACATTTATTTCGATTTGATAGGTAAAAAAAGAATTGACATATACCCCATGATGTGATATCATGGGGTATATTAAACAATTGAGAAAGGATTTAAAATTGAAAGGTTATGTTAATAAAAAACAATCTATTATTGAGTATCTTGAAAAAGATGTAAACACACCTACTAGTATTATTGTTAATGAACTTCAAGTTTCTGAAAGACATGTTCAAAGAGTTCGAAAAGAACATAAAAATAAAATGAAACGTAAAAGAAAATTAAATAATAAATTACAAAAAACAAAAGAAAGAATGAAAGGAATGGTAAATCATATGAAAAATGATAAATCTGTTACACCTGATAAAATTGAAATACAAATTATAAGTATGGCAAATGAAAGTGGGTGGTCTATCCAAGATATTGCAATTGCATTTGGATTGGAATTGAATCAAGTAAGAAATATACTAAACGAGTATCACTATATGATAACTGGAAAAGTACTTGATGAAAATAGTGATACTGTATGGTTTGAAAAACAAGAAAAAATTAGAAATGAAAATCCGATAGAAGAATTAACTGAAAATGATTTTGATTTAGATAAAAATAATGAATCGAATATTCCACAAAAATTTCCTGGTTTTGGTTTTGGTAAAGTTAAAAAAACAAAACAACCTTTAATGTGGGATCAATTTAAAAAACAAGAAACATTTTGGGAAGTAGAAATTGATCGTGTTACTGCTTGCAGTAAAGTCAAAAAATTTGTTGAAGTTTTTATGAATAAACAAGCAAAAACAAAAGCAATGATGTACATGAAATGGGCAGGTGCAAGAGAGTGGCTTGCTTATCTTATTGGTGAAGTAAAAGATGATGTATATCATGTAAATGATCTTTATCTTCCTGATCAAAGAACATCTAGTGTTCTTGTTGATAAAGTTAATAATGAGGAATTTAATAAACTATCTATTATTGGTGTAATTCATTCCCATCATGAAATGGGAGCAGGAGATGAAAATAATCCATCTTTTAGTGGACATGATAATGCATTTATCAATAGCAATCATAATTTAAGTCTTTTGGCAGGTAGAAATAGGAAAACAGGGGGGTTTAATATAGTTGGTATAGCAAGAGTAAAAACTCCTTGTGGTGGTCTTATTACAGTTAAAGCAAAAGTAAAACCAAAAAAAGAAAAACCGACTGATGAAGAAAAACAATTGAAAAATGAATTTTTTCTAAAAACTATGAGTGATAATACACAACAAATTATAGATGGAAAGGTAGACGATAAGCCTATTGAATATCTTAGTAAAACTACTAATCCTGTATCTGTAACTACTACTCATGGAAAGAGATATCATTTTTCAAATAATGGAGATGCTTATCCTTATAATCAAATTGAAAAAAAGTAGAAAATATAAATTATTAAAGGGGGGTGGTTAAATTGATTGTTCGATACTAAAATAGAATACTAAAATAGAATACTAAAATAGAATACTAAAATAGAATACTAAAATACTAAAATACTTTAAATAAAGAATATTAAAAATGATTAAAATATGGCATCCGTCGAAGCATTATGAATTAAATAATATAATCCTTCTTCCCATGCTAAAGTTAAATTAAATTAAATTAAATTAAATTAGAAGAATATTAAATTAGAAGAATATTAAATTAGAAGAAGAAAAATAGGACGCTATTTTTCTCAATTAAAAAAGATTTTATTAGTTTTTAGGTTATATTGGTAGATATAACCAAAATAGGAAGATTGGTAATCAATCTTCCTATTTTTTTTTCCTAAAATATATAAATACTATTAGCATTTGTGTTTTTAGGAGTAAATTTATGGCAAAAGGTGGGGATTTTGAAAGAAATATTTCTAAATTTTTAACAAAATGGTTGACAGGTAAAACAAAACCATATATGTTTTGGAGACAAGATGCTAGTGGTGGATTAGCTACTGTTCATATTGAAAATTATCATATGACAGGAGATATAACATATTTACATCCTGATTCTAAATTTTTTATAGATATTTTTAGTGTTGAATGTAAAAATGGATATCCAAGTACATCTTTTTGGCAACATTTTACAACAACTAAATTTGGCATTGAAGAATTTTGGAAACAATCATGTAATGATGCTAATAAAGCAAAAAAGCATCCAATGTTAATTTATAGAAAAAAAGGCAGGAAAAGAATAGTAGGAATAGATAAATATACACAAGAGAGGCTGAATATCAAACTTAAAAATTTAAATCATATCAGTATATCATGGAACAAAGAAAATGCTCTTAGAAGCTGTTTCCTTTACGATTTAGAGGATTTTTTTGATATAGTGAAACCAGATGATATAAGGGAAATAGGGATGGTAATATAAAATGGCTACTTTAAATTTGACAACAGATGAATTTGCTGATATAGCTATAATATGGTTATTTGATCAATTCATGAATCCTGAACAAGTTGGAAGTAAAAATTTAAAAGAATTCATAGAAGATCATAGAAGTAAAATAAGAACCCCACTTATGAAATACTATCTTGACTCTGATAGTGAAATGAGATTAAGATATAAACGAATAAAAGGTGTTTTTGATGGTTCTGATAAAGCAATACAGCAAATAAGAATTGGTCCTAGTGAAAAAATAGAGAAAGAAAAGAAAAAAGAAGGAATTGTAAAGAAAATAATAAAGAAAATAATGAAAAAAGAAGAATTGACATTAGATGATGAAAAATTACTAAAGGAAATTCAAAATGAATTTTAAATAAAGAAACCTCAATCAGATAAAGAGGTATAAGGAGAAATAATATGGGAGAGTTAGCAGGGAATTTTCAAGATAGTCCCGAAGCACAAATAGCAAAGGATAAAGATCAAGCTGTAGAACAACCAGAAAAAATTGAAACTCCTGTAAAGGGAGTGTTTGCTGATGCAATAAACAAAAGAGATAATTTACCTGTATTCAAAGTTGGACATGATGAATTTTATCAAAATATGACTCATGGAAGACAAAGAATTAGATTTAAATCAGGTACAAATGCTCAAAAGTTTATGCAAGGAAGTAGATATAAACAATCATTTTGGATTCAACATGAAAAGGATAAATATATGAGAAAAATAAAATAAAATGTAAGGAGATATAATGGAATCTGTTGATATTGGTAAAGATGTTACATTGTTGTTTGATTTTAATAATTTAGTAATTAGAAGTTTTTTTGGTGTTAAAGAAATAATTGAAGATCCTAATAATATACAATGGGGTCTTTGGATGTATAATGTTTTTAATTCCATTTATACAACTTTATGGAAATTCAAAAATGTTACAGAAGTAATTCTTGCTATTGATGATTCAAATAGTTGGAGAAAAGCAGCATATAGTAGATACAAAGAATCAAGAAAAATTAAAAAGAAAGATTCAAGATATAATTGGAAAGAACTTTATTCTATGATGAATAAATTAGCTAATGAATTTAAACATCATATGCCTTTTAAAATTATAAAAATAAAATCTGCTGAAGCTGATGATGTAATTGGAGTATTAGTAAAACATTTTAAAAATCCATGTGTGATTATTGCAAGAGATGAAGATTATTTTCAATGTTTTGCTAAGAAAAAAAATCTAAGGGTTTATGACCCTATTTCACAAGTCCTTTATTGTCCAGATGATTTTGAAGACATAAAGGATTTTCTATTAAAATTGGTATTTTGTGGGCAAAAAAAAGATGATATACCAAATATCATAACTCCTGATGATTGGGGTCTTACAGAAGAAACTAAAAATAAAAAAAGACCAGGATTCGGAGAAAAATCATTTGAAAAAATTAAAAATAATATTAAGGGATTTATTGAAGGTGGGTATAGTAACAAATTATATGGAGAAGTTAATTTACATAAAAATTTAAAGAGAAACAGACTTCTTATGGATTTTGATAAAATACCAAATACTATTGAAGATAGAATTTTAAAATGCTATAATAATAGTTATAATCTTCCACCAATAGATAATGTATATCTTTGGTTTGAAAAATATAATATGAATGCATTTAAAGATAATATCCATAAAATAGAAAATAAATTACAGGTATTATACTAATGTCTGAACAAAAAACAACAATAGAAGTAGTAATTGGATTTGATGTTAATATAGAAGAAATAAAATATATTAAATCTGATTTTATGAAAGAAGAATATGGTTTTAAAGATCCTATTGGATATACAGCTAAATTAATTCAAATGAGTTTAGAAAAATGGGTAAGAGAAAAAATAGGTATTTTTTGCCCAAATTGTGATTCAGCAATGGAAGAAGGATGGATTTTTTGTCCTAATTGTGGATGGGGGTCAGATGAAAAATCAGAATAATATTCTTGATGATATTGAATCTGATATAAATGGAGATTGGATAAACATTCAAAAATCAATTCAAGCATCAATTAAAGAAGAAAAAGAAAAAGAAAAAGAAAAAGAAATTAAAGAAGAAATAAAAAACCCTAATAGAATATATTTTCCTAATTTTAAAGAATTCTATGAAGTAATAATTAGAATATATGAAAATATAAGTTATGGTTGTGATTTAAATTATTTACGGTCAATGCTTGGAGAAATATTAAGAAGATCAAGTGAAAAAATGCCAACATCATTTCATAAAATATGGGAAATGTTTTGTAATCCATCAGAATATAGATATACCACTGTAAAATGTAATAGATGTGGAGATGTATTTGATATTTTATTTAAAGAAGATTATCATAGAGTATTATATACAGGAGAAATAGGAACAGATAATTCTTATGCAACTATAAAAACAAAAATTATTTATTGTTATTCTTGTGGTGAACGAATTGCACATTTTAATGAATGTAGTGTTATGGGAATATACAAGCATTTTCATGTAGATAAAAGAAAATATGAAATAAACTACATGGAGGAAAGGAGTAATGGTTTTAAGTAAAAATTCGAATATTATTTTAAAAAGTAGATATGCTATGTATGAAAATGAAACATGGCAAGAATTATCAGAAAGAGTTGGTATAGGTGGAGCACAAATAGAACCAAATTTTAAAGAATGGACTGATATTTTTGCTTCAGATGTATACAATATGTTATTTCTTCCAGGTGGAAGAATTTTAAGAAATATAGGAAGACCAAGAGGATCATTATTTAATTGTTATGTTGAACCATTAGAAGATTCAATGGATCAAATTGGTGATTTTCAAAAAAATTGTGGAGTTCTTTGGTCGGAAGGTGGGGGAGTTGGATGCAATGCATCCTTTTTAAGACCAGAAAATGCACCTATTATTCAAAAAGGTGGAGAATCTTCAGGACCAATTTCATTTCTAAAATGGGCAAATGCAGGTGCTAATTGTATTAAAACTGGTGGAGCTAGACGTGCTGCTGCATTAGCTATGATGCTTGTAACCCATCCAGATATCATTAAATTCATAAATGCAAAATTAGTAGATGGAGAACTTAATTGCTTCAATATTTCAGTTGGAGTAATAGAAGATTTTCTTGAAGCTGTGGAAGCAGATAGTGATTGGAATTTAAAATGGGGAAATAAACAATGGATTACACTTAAAGCAAGAGAAATATGGGATTTAATTTTAACTAATATGGTTAAATGTGCAGAACCAGGATTAATTAATTGGGATAATCTTAGATCAAATAACAGCTATTATTTTGATCCTATCCTTTGTTTTACTGGTGATACTCTTATTTCAACTACCAAAGGGCTTATTCCTATCAAAGATTTGGTAGATAAGAAAGTAAAAACAATATCTGATTTAAGAGTTATTGGTTCTCAAGGAACATTTATTGAAGATGGAATTGGTTTTAAATCAGGTGTAAAAGAAATATTTGAAATTAAACTTCAAAATAATCAAAAAATAAAACTTACAGATAATCATAAAGTATGGACAAAAGATGGATGGAAAGAAGTAAAAAATTTAAAAGTCAAAGAAGATTATATGTATGTTCAAAATTCTATTTCTCAACATTTTGTCAATAATTTAGAAAATGAAAAAGAATTTGATAATGGTTATTTACTTGGTTTATTAGTTGGAGATGGATGGATTTGTAAAAATAATAATACAACACAATATGGTTTTTGTTTTAATGAAAATGAAGAAGATATGATGAATTTTGTTGAAACAAAAATTAATAATTTAATTCTTTCAGGTAGACATACAAATTGGCATAGAAGTTCTAATGGAAGTAAATCTTTTGAATTAACAACTTCATCTAAAGATGTGGTTGAGTATTTTAAAAGATGGGGTTATTATTGTGATGTAAATGAATATGGATATATGAGAGGAACAAGAAGAAGCAGTAAATTTATATCAGATGATGTTCTACAAGAATCTCCAAGTTTTAAACGTGGTTTTATTTCTGGTTTATATGATTCAGATGGTAGTATACAAAGAGTTGGTAATGGAAATACAGGAAAAGGTAAAAAAATAACTCTTGTAACATCAAAGAAAAATATAGCAGAAAGAATACAAATAATGTTAAATGAATTTGGTATTCCATCATCTATTGGATCAAGGATATCAAAATTAAATGAAAAACTTTTTACTGCATATACTGTTAATATTAGTAGAAAATTATCATGTATGGCTTTTAAAAAATTAATTGGTAGTAAACATTCAGAAAAAAGTAATATTTTAAATGATTATGAATTTGGAAGTATATGGAATGAAAAATATTATGGAATGTTTAAAGTTAAATCTATTAAGTCTTTAGGAGAACAAGAAGTATATGATGTTGAAACTAATGTTACACATTCTTTAATAGCTAATGGTATTGTTGTTCATAATAGTACCAACCCTTGTGGAGAAGTTCCATTAGGTGCTCATGGGGTTTGCTGTCTTGGTAGTTTAGTATTACCAAATTTTATTACAGGAAAAACTAATACTAATTGGCAATTAATGGAAAAAACAGTTCATAATGCTGTTAGATTTTTAGATAATATTATTCAAGTAAATAGATATGTTATTGAAGATGTAAAACGTAAAGCATTTGATGGCAGAAGAATTGGATTAGGTGTTATGGGCCTTGCTGAGTATTTATTTTCAAAGGGGGTTAAATATGGATCACAAGAAGCAATAAGAGTCACTAATACTTTAATGGAGAATATAAGAAATTTTGCTTATGAGTCTTCCATTAAACTTGCAGAAGAAAAAGAACCTTTCCCAAAATTTGATAGTAGAGAGTATTCAAAAGCACACTTCATTAAATCATTACCAGCAAAAACAAGAATGGATATTAAAAAATATGGAATTAGAAATGTTACATTGCTTGCCATAGCACCTACTGGAACTATATCATTACTACCAGAAGTAACAAGTAGCATTGAACCATTATTCTGTAAAGCATATCTAAGGCATGATGAGATAAGTGATAGAGCATATATTCATCCCATCTATAAAAAAATAATAGAAAATAATGAAAAAACACCAGATTGGTATGTTGATAGTTTTAATTTAAAACCTGAAGATCATTTTGAAACACAAGTAGCAGTTCAAAGATATGTTGATGGTGCTGTATCAAAAACTATTAATTGCCCAAAAGAATTTAAATCAGAACAATTAAGTAATTTACTACTTGAGTATATTAGAGATTTAAAAGGATGTACTGTTTATGTTGATGGTTCAAGAGAAGGACAGATATTAAATCCATTAACTAAAAAAGAAATAAAAAAATATATAAAGGAAGGTAATATAATACAAGATCAAGAAGAAAGAACTTGCAGTACAGGATCATGTGATATATAAAGGAATAAATATGAAAAAAATTGTATCTAATAAAGATTATACTTTATTTTTTGAAAAAAATAAAGATAAAATAGAATGTGTAGCTTTTGAAAATGGAAAACATATGTCAGGAGATGATATAGGAAATATATTAAACATATCAAGACAATCAATACACTTATCTTTAAAAAAATCAGTAAAAAAAATATATAATAAATTAAAAAGACAACATGGAAATAATATTTCTACAATTGAAATAATGTGTATAATGGCAGATATGTTTAATATATGTAGTGATTCAGATTATAGAAGTTTTTTTAAGTTATTTCCACCAGATATAAGGAGAAAATTTAGTGAAGAATATGAACGTAGAAATTAGGTTATGTACGTCTTGTTTTAATTGTAAAAAAAAGAATGGAGAAATATATTGTAAATTAGGAGTATGGAAAGAAAAAGATAATGGCAAAAGTATTTTATACACACCATTTGATTTTTCTTGTCCTTCTTATGAGGAAGCATAGTGGATTTAGAATTTATTCAACAATTTATGTTACAAAACTTTGAACAAACCAAAGTAACTAATAATGGAACTCATTTTTTAGCAAGATGTATTTTATGTGGAGATAGCGAAAAAAATCCCTACAAAAAAAGATTCAATATGGATTGGAATAATGGTGTTCCTGGGTGGCATTGTTGGAATTGTGGTAGACATGGAAATTTTATTGAAATTTATTCTATAGTAAAAGGTCTATCATATGATGATGCAAAAAAAGAAATATTTAAATATAATAAAAAATCAATAAAAAAACAAATGGGAACATATAAGAAAAGACCTGTTCCTATTAAAAAAGAAATAGAAGAAGATAATTTTAATTTTATAAAAGAGAAATGTTATACTTTAAAAGATGATAATAGATATGTAAATGCATTAAAAAAATTCTATAAATCAAGAAGAATTCCAAAATCTTATGAAATATATATATGCTATTCTGGAAAATATAGAAATAGGATTATAATTCCAATATTCAATGAAAATAAAAACATAATATATTTTCAAGCAAGAAGAATTCCAGGTACTAGTATTGAACCTAAATATGATAATCCTGTGGCTCCAAAAGAACTATGTATACTCAACAAATATAAATTCGATAAAAATAAAAACATTATAATACATGAAGGATTGATTGATGCTTTTATGGTAGAAGATCACCAAGGAACTTCATGTTTAGGAAAAGAAATATCAAATGATTTAATAAAAGAATTATTAAATTTTACAAATAAAAATGTGATAATAGCTTTGGATAATGATTCTGAAGCATATAAAGCTTTAGCTAAATTCATGAAGAAAAATGATTATGCTAAAAAAGTAAAATATTTTATCTATACCTCTGATTTTAGAGACAAAGAAGATATAAATAGTTATGTAGTAAGAAAAGAACAAGGGATTAATGTTTATGAGTTGATTACCCAAAATTCTGTAAGCTATTCAACAGCCTATACTAAACTATCTATATTAAAAATGTTAAGGGGGTAACAGATGAGAATAACAGCAATAGGAACAGATTATATTAAAGTAAATGAGGAAAACTACAGTTCTAATACATATCAAAAAATACATAGAGTACATTTAATTAAACTTGATTTTGCAATGCCAACTTATGAATTAGTAAATCAAGTATTACAATTATTTCCAAAAACAAATAGATTCGTTATTGAAGATAATATAAGAGAATATAATTCTATCTTGAGAAGGACTGAAAAGAAGTATTATGTTATGAATAAAAAAGATGCTAATATAATTAGTTTCTTTAGAAAAAATAATAAAATTCTCTTTAATTTATTGAATCTTAGTAAAGAAGAAAGAAATTTTTTTCTAATGGAAGGTATATTTGAAGATCTACTTAGAAATACTGAAGTTATTGCAGTAAATAAAAAAATATATGATGAAAAAATGGAAATTCTAGATAAATGGAAGGGAAATGTAATCATTATTGGTAATAATGAACAGGTATAAATGAAGATATTAGCGATTGGGCCATATATAGGATCATTTAAAGAAGAAATATTAACATTTAGACCATATGCAAGATGGTTATCTAAAGCTGTTGAATGGGATAAGATTTATTTAAGTACACATATTAACAGACTTTTTTTATATGATTTTATACCTAAAGAAAATATAATACCAGTATATCAACAATTTTCAAGAGATGAAAAAAATCAAAAAGGATATATTCATAAAAAAATTAATAAAAAAGATTTCGGAATTATTTTAAAAGCATTTAAAGAAGAAATATTAAAAAGAGAAAATTGTAATAGAAAAGATATTGAAATACATCATCTTTCTTATTCCAAAACATCTATTCCATATAGCATTTATAATAAAATATTTGAAGAAATAAATATTATTGATGAAAATTTAGAAGAATATAGAAATAAGATTATATTTATACCTGCTAAACAAGAAAAATTAGAAAAACTTGCTTATATTTATAATTGGTTAAAATCGTTTTGTGATATAGTTGTAGTTGGAAATACTGATACATGGTTTTCAAAGGATAATATAATATTAAATAAAATTGATTATTATGAATCAGGATTTAAATATATCATCAATTATATATCAAATGCAAAAGCAATAATAACTCCATTATCTTATTGGACAAGTATTAGTAATCTTCAACAAAAAAATGTTTTTAGTTGGGGGGAAAATCCAGGTCAATATAGAGAAGATGGTATATATAATTTTGGAAATAAAAATTGCTATGTAATACCTTCAAATAAAGATACAAGTCCTGATATTATTATAAATGGGATAAAAAGGTTTATTAATGAAAGTTAAATATGTTTATATAGAATTAACTAATAAAAAAGGATAGTATAATGAAATTTAGAGAATATGTGGGTGAAAAAAAGATTATTCAAACAAGTATTGGTCCTACAGAAGAAAATTTCATGAAAAAAGTATTAAGAGAAAATTCTGATGGATCAAAAAGAAACGAAAAAGAATTTTATTTTGAATTTGAAATAAATAAAAAAATATTTAAAAGAACATTTGATTATATAAAAAGTTGGTTAATTAGATATGATGTTAATTTTATTCCATATCATCCATATTTGACATTATATACTTTAAAAAACATATCTTCTTCTAAAAAATTACTTGAAAATAATATTAACAAAACTAAAGATAATATGATATATAAACCTTTAGGAACTATAACTATAAAGCCAGAAGAAGATTATGATTTTATTATTTTAGATTATATCATAAATAAAGAATATCAAAATATTTTTGAAAATATATTTATTTCTTTAGATATTGATATTGTTTTAGAACATTGTTATGTAAAGCTTTTTAAAATAAAAAATAAATTTAATAATAGAATATTTGAAGATATGATGTATAGTTGTCCTAAAATGCCTGATTTAGAATTAAATGATATTAGATTAAGGAGTAAAATAAATGCCAATTTATGAATTTAAATGTAAAAATTGTGGTAATGTAGAATCAAGAAGATATCCGATAAATAGTAATATAAAGAAAATAACTTGTTGGAAATGTAAAGGAAATGCTATAAAAATTATATCATCAAGTAATTTTATAATGAATGGGTATTCAGAAAAAAATGGATATTCTAAGGGGGAGTAATGCCAATTTATGACTTTTCATGCCCATGTGGTAATGAATTTGATAGTTTGGAAAAACATAATGTAAAAAAAGTAAAATGCCCCAAATGTGGGCAAGATGCTAAAAGAGTATTTCCAAAAAAAGGAACAAGATTTGATCTAAAATATGATCCTAAATCAGATATATGTGATTGGTCGGGAAATACTAGTCAGTATTATAGACTTTATAATGAAGCAAAATCAAGGGGAGAAAATGTAAGACTACCAGAAAAAGGAGAATAGATATGTTAACAAATAATAAAACAATTTTAGCAAGAATGGAATCTTTAGAAAAACAATTACAAGAAATAAAATCTGAAATAGAAGATAGAATAGAAAATAAAAAAATAGATAATGATGGGTATGTTATATTCAAATCAAGTAATGGAAATTTAATGTTAGTTGATGGGGATTTTTTAAATCAATTTAATGATAAATGGAATGCTAAAACAAAAAAAGAGATGATGTAAGGGGGATGATATGATATTTGTTATTGGTTGTGATGGTTATATTGGTAATGCTTTAACTCAAAGATTATTGAGTGAAGGATATGATGTTTTTGGTTTTGATAATTTTTGGAGAAGAAAATGGATTAAAGAAGATATGGTGTCAATATCTGCAATTCCTATTCTTGATATGAATGAAAAAATAAAAAGATTTAGAGATTTTTATAGGACTGATGTTCCATTTTATTTTGAAGATGTTGATGTTGCTGGTCAAGATACATATTTTGATCAATGTGTTAGAGATTATAAACCAGAAGCAATTTTTAATCTTGCTCATAATCCTTCAGGTCCATATAGTATGATATCAAAGGAAAAAGCACAAAAAGTATTGAATAATAATATTATAGGAACTAATAATATTTTGTGGTCAATTAAAAAACATTGTCCTGATTGTCATTATATTACTATTGGTACTGCTGGTGAATATGATCATTATGGAAATGTTGATATTGAAGAAGGATTTTTTTCTTTTGAACATAAAGGAAGGAAAAGTAATAGAGTTATATTTCCAAGAAAGCCAGGAAGTATATATCATACAAGTAAAGTAGCATCAACATATTTGATTGATTATCTTACTAGAGCATGGAAACTTAAATGTACTGATATAATGCAAGGTGTTGTTTTTGGTTCATATACAACAGAAATTAATAAATATAATATTTTTTCTAGATTTGATTTTGATGAAGCTGGTGGAACAGTCTTAAATAGATTTATCGTACAGGCTATATTAGGTATTCCTTTGACAGTTTATGGTGAAGGAAAGCATCAGAGAAGCTTTTTAAGCCTAAATGATTGCATACAAGCATTAATGATTGCTCTTAATAATCCTGCTAAATCTGGTGAAGTTCAAACATGGAATCAATTAAGTGAATGGCATTCAATGAATGATATAGCTACAATGGTAATTAATGTAAGCAAGGAAATAGGAATTGATGCAACTGCTCAATGGATTGAAGGACCAAGAACAGAATTTACAGGGGATCATTATTATAATTTTATCACTAAAAATCTTACAAGCAAAGGATATGTACCTACAAGAACAATAAAAGAGGAAATTAAATATTGTCTTGATGTAATTAAACCATTTAAAAATAAACTTGACATGTATAGTGATGTTGTGATACCTAGTATCATTTTTAAAGATGTATGTTAGTGCCGATGTAACTCAATTGGCAGAGTAGCTCTTTTGTAAGGAGAATGTTGAGGGTTCAAGTCCTTTCATCGGCCCCAAATGGTAAATATGGTGGATGTATCTTAAATGGTAAAGAGCAAGATTGTGGCTCTTGTATGATTGGAGTTCGATTCTCCACATCCACCCCAAAATTTATCTTGACAATAGTTTATTTAAAAAATATACTATGGAAATGAAAATGAAAATAAAAGAAAAAATGAAGCAAATAGAAGAAGCAGTAACAGCTTGGAGATTTGATGAACTATCTGATTTTGCTGCTTTAACAGCTATTGGATTGATTGTTACTGAACAAAAGGATATAACTCCTGAAATGGAAAAATGGGCAATGGAATCTTTAGCAAGAATACATGAAAAAAAAGAGAAGGAGAAAAAAATGAGTAATTATATTTTTGATATTTTCTAATTTAACTTTAATTTAGGAGATAAAAAAATGAAATATGGTGAAAAATTACCTGCATGTAGAAGATGGGCAAAACCAGGAATAGGATATCCTAAACATACTTACAGATTTAGAATTGATCCTGTACCTTTTGTTGTAAGTGCTAATAGTAAATACAGAAGATATTTCTATTGTTGGTGTAAAAAACCAAAATCTACTCAAGAAAGAAAACTTTCCTTTGCATATGAAGGATATGTAAGAGGGAAAAGAAAATCACCAAATCTTCCTAATGCATATGATGATTATGGAAGATCTGATGTTAGAACAAGAAAATCTTGGAAAAATAGAAAAATAGAAAAACAATGGATGAAAAATGCGGGTGTACGTCAATGGTAGACTGACAGACTTCCAATCTGTTAATGAGAGTTCAAATCTCTCCATTCGCTCCAAAGGAAAACATATGAACAGAAATAGATTATTATATAATGCTTCTATAGCACTAGTTGAATGTGCAAAATTTGTTAAACATATTGATTCTGATTTTGCTAAATTACTGTTAGATAAAGCACAAGAATATAAAAATCAAATTATTGCTATAGATAAAAAGGTGGAAGATGAAATTAACAGATTTGAGAAAAGAATCGAAAAAAGATTGTGAAATACAGAAAGGAATATATGGATTAGAAATAACTACTACTCAAAAATGTAATTTTAGGTGTACTTATTGCCTAACAGATGATTCTAAAATTTTTATGTCTGATTTTTCTATTAAAGAAATAAAAGATATAAAAATTGGTGATGAAGTACTTGGTTTTGATGAATATAAAGAAAAATATAAACATCGTAAAATAAAACCTGCCAAAGTTTTAAATTTATTTGAAAGAGAAGATGAAGTAATAAGAATAACTCTTGAAAATAATAAATTTCTTAATATAACAAAAAATCATCGAATATATAATAATAGAAGTAATCATAATTATGGAATGAAAGAAGCTGGTGATTATAAAATTAACCAAAAAGTAATGGGTATATGGTATGATGAAAATAAACCATGTCCTATAAACTATGATTATAAAATTGGATATTTATTAGGTATTATATTAGGAGATGGAACTTTAAAAAATTATAAAGAAAATCATCATGGGCCAGAATATGATATATTTCTTTTTAGATTAGCTTTAAAAGATAAAGAACCTATAGAAAGAACTAAAAAATATTTAGATGATATTAAGATTAATTATGTATTAAGAGATTTTGAAATATCAAAAAAACATAATATAATATCCGAAGCAATATTTTCTGGAAAAAGAGATACATATGAAAAATTAAATTTTTTAATAAATAATAATTTTAGAAAAAATAAAACATATGAATACTTATGTGGATTTTTATCAGGTATATTTGATGCTGAAGGTTCTCATCAAAAAGGTTTTATAAGAATTTATAATACAGATGAAAATATTATTAATGAAATAAAAGATGGATTAAATAAATTATCCATAGAATTTAAAGAAGAAAATAATATTTGTAAATCAATTAGATTTTGCAAATATTTTGATAGAATAAAATTTATACAGATAACACAACCATCTATTAAAAGAAAAGGATTTGAAGTTATATATGATAATAAACTTTTAAATAGTGAAAAGATAAAAAAAATAGAAAATTTAGGAATTAAAAAAGTTTATAATATAGAAACAGAAAGTGGAACATATATAGCTAATGGATTTGCTGTTCATAATTGTTTTGAGAAAAATCATATTCTTAAAGAAAATCTTTTAGATATAAAAATTCTTACTAAAAGAATAAAAGAATTATTAGCATCTGAATGGTTTAAATCACAATATTCTGGTATAAAACTTATATTATGGGGGGGAGAACCTACTCTCAATATGCCATTATGTAAAGCTTTAATGGAAACATTCAGAAAAGATATAAGAATAGCTTTCTTTATATATACTAATGGTTCAACTACAAATGAAATGATGCCTACCTATAGAAGATTAAAAGAACAGCCTTTTATTGATTCTAATATAAAAAAACTAACTGTTCAAGTATCTTATGATGGAAATCCAATTCACGATAAACTTAGAAAAGATAAAAAAGGTAAATCTACTTCTGATATTGTAAAAAATGCTATAAATGAATTACATCGTTATGGTATTGAATATGGATTAAAATCTACTTTAACTTGGAAAAATTATAATTTTATAATTCAATCATGGGAAGATTTTGAAAAATTACATAGTATATATGGTCCTAAAATAAAATATTCTTTAACTATGGACTATTATGATGTAGAATTTGAAAAAAATAAAGAAATAATAGAAGAATATTTAATTGGAATAGCTACAAAAGAAATAGAATTTTATAGAAAACATAAATATTTTTTGTCAAATATATTTAGAAGTAATAAAGCTTTTTGTGCTACTGGAAAAAGTATGGCATGTATAGATACTAATGGAGAAGTATATAATTGTCATGGTGCAATTTATTCAAGATGTTCTAATGATCTTAAATACACAAATATTTTTGATAAAAATTTTATAAATAGTATACAGAAAGCAAATAGTCTTTATGAAAATAATCATATTGAACCTGAAGAATGCCAACAATGTATAGCTGGTTCATGTTTGAGATGTAATGTAAGAAAATATGAAGAAAGTAAAAAAAAGACTCATTTAGATAGATGGTATGATTATCCTGTTCAAAAAGAATTATGTGAATATTATCAAATGGTAGGTAAGGTAGGTGCTGCTATTGAGTCTATATTAATAAGGAAATAATATTATGGCAATTACAATTATTGATACAACTACAGGATATTCTAAAAATTTTTTTGGTGATGTAAGTCAAAGTACTAGTATAGAGATAGATAAACCAACAGGACAAAATAATGATCTTTTTGTAGCTGTAGTTGGTAGTATTGATAGAAATACAATAAATCCACCTTCAGGATGGGATCTTGTTCTAAGAAAATCAGATGGAGATGAAGCAGATAGACAACTTTTACTTTATACTAAAGAAATAGTTAATTATTCTACAGAACCATCTAGTTATACATGGACTCAAACTAATAGTGAATATTGGTGTGGTTTTATTACTTGTTTAAGAGGGGTTGATCTTGATGATATAATAGATGCAATAGCAGGTGCTTCAGATGATAGAGCAGAAAATGATAGTATTGATACTCCTTCAATAGATATAAATAATTCAGGGTCACTTGTATTTAGTATACCAATGTTAGTTGCTAATGATGGTCTTAATGTTTTTAATCCCACATATCTAAATCCACCAGTGGGAGTTACTAGTTTTTTTGATATTGGTAAAACAGGAAGAATGTGGTTAGCATCAGGATATTATTATCCATCTACAGGTCCAACAGGAACAAAATCTTGGCCTCATGATGAAAATGATGATGTATGTGATATATCAATGCAAGTAGCTTTTAATTGTGAATCAGGATCAAGCTCAAGTGGTGATTCTTGTACAAATGATTGTGGAAGTAATCAAATTTGTACTGGAAATGCTCCTGTATGTTCAAATGAATATACTTTTACTTCTATTGTAGCTCTTGATTATATAAGAGCAAGTCATTTAGAAGAACTTCAAATTGCAATTGATGATGAAAGAGTTAATGGTATTAGAAGATTTAATTCAGGTGAACCTGATTATTGTGATACTCATACACCAGGAGATATTGCATGTTCTAATAATGATTTTTCTGGATATTTATGGACAAGTGGAGTTGTATCAGGTGGTACTATATTAAGAAATCATTTTAATGATATAAAAGAAGCTAATAATGAAGTAGTAAATGATAGTGGATTTGGATCATTAGTAACAACTAGTTTTTTAGCTCAATCTGGTAGTCCATCTGGTAGTATAATTTATGCTACTGATATAACAGATTTACAAACAAAAATTAATGCAACAAGAATTGCATGTATATGTGACAGTCATTGCAATTGTGACCCATCTGATTGTGGTTGTAATGGTGAATGTCCTTCACATAGTTAGTTACTATTAATCTTAATTAAAAAAAAATGTAAAGGAGAATATGTTATATTCCTATGATTACTGATTTTCCTGTTCAAGAAATTAAATCAAAACAGGAAATATGTTTAGGTTTTTATGTAAGGAAATAGTTGTCTCTTGATTCTTTTGATTGTTTTATAGACATACTTGACAACTTAACTTACAATGTTTTGCATTATAACCATATAAATGATAATATGCAATTTTTTAGTGATATAACCTATTTTTATCCTACCTCAAAATATTTTATAGATCCATTTTCCCATTCAATAGTAGAAATAATACAATATAGTAAAAAATATTTTCTAAAATAGAAAGGAATTTTAAAGATGATATACACAATAACTACAATTAAAAGAATATCTCCATTTAATCATAATAAATTCAATAAAGGAATTAAAGAATGGAGTTTAGGAAAAAGATGTATTGGATATTTTATTGATTTAGAAAATGCAAAAGAAGCAGTTGAGGATAATTATGGAGATATGTATGAAGAAGGACATTATCCATATTGTATTATAGAAGGACATAAAGAAGGAATATATGGATTTACTAGTGAAATATATTGGTATAAATGGAACAGTGGATACAAACAAATTGATAAACCAAAAGGATTAGAAAATATTTGTGGATATGGAATGGGATGATTATGAAAGATCTGATGTTAGAACAAAAAAATCTTGGAATAATAGATCATATATACAATGAATATTTTTAAAATAAAATTCTTTTTTGAACATTGGAAAGTTTATAGAGCAAAAATACCATCTTGATCCCATTCTAAGGCCATATATCAAAGGATTATGGTTTCATGTATGTCCTACTACTCCTAATAAATTTAAATTGGCTAAAGATTACCACGACAATGAATTATTTATAAATAGAAGAATAGTACATGATAATATAAATGAGATAATAGATTTTATTAAAATGAATCCAAATGTTGAAATTAATTATTAAGACAAAAAGAATTTTTAGATAAAAAAATCTAAATATAAACAGAACACTAAATATATTTAGGAGATTATTTAAATGAAGTTAAAAAAATATTTAATTGAAAAGGGTACAGGATTAGGAGCAGATGGTTTATCTAAAGCAAAATTAAAGACTTTAATATACAAATCTACTAAAAAATGTACTTATAATAAATTATATAAGGATAGTTATTGGCAAGGTCCACAATGTATATGGAATACTTTTGATGAACTTAATCTTAATTGGCATATTGATAGTTCTGATTACAAAAAATATAATAAAGAAGTAGTAATGCCTGATGCAAAAGAATGGAGATTTACTATAATGTGGGATGATAATAAGGGAAAATTTAAAAAACAAAAGGGTATTGTTACTGCTTCTGGTGCTGGTACAGTAGATGATCCTTTAAAAAAATATGATCTTAATTTAATTTTGTTTTAAGGAGTGAAAAATAATGGGCAAATTTTTAGGAATGAAATGGGGTAAAAATCCAAAACCTATATTAAAAGAAGAAATAAAATCTTTTAAAGGAATGGGTGAATATAATAGAAGTATAAAAAAAATTATAAATCAAAAAGGGGAAGGATGGGAAACTTTAGCTGAAATTCCAGGTTACACTAATATTCAAGTTCAAGGATTTAATTTATTTTATAATACTTATATAAATAGAGTATTTGAAAATGAAGTCCAAAGAATGAATGAATATAGAGTAATGGCTACTACTCCTGAAATATCAGATGTAATTGAAGATGCTGTAAATGAATCAACTCAAGAAGATGATATTGGTGATGTATTTCATTTAGATATATTAGATAAAAATCTACAAAGTAATGAAAATATAGTAAAAAATTTAAAGAAAGAATTCAATGAACTTTTCAGAGAAAAACTTGATATGAAAACTAAAGTTTGGGATTTACTTTGGACTTTTTATGTTGATGGTAGAATATATTATGAAAGAGTAATTGATAAAACTAAACCAAAAAAAGGTATAATTAATATAAAAAGACTCCCATCAGATACAATGGATTTCTTTTATGATCCAATTTCAGGGCAAATAATTTCATATATTCAATATTTAAAACCCAAAACAAAAAAACCAGCATCAATTGAAGAAGCAAGAGAAAGAGATAAAAAAGATTTGATATTATTTGATCCTAATCAAATAGGATTTATTGATAATGGTATCTATGGAAGAACAAGATATGAAATTATAGGATATTTAGAAAAAGCAAAAGTACCATTTAATCAATTAAAATTATTGGAAACATCAGTTATTATTATGAGAGTTGTTCGTGCTCCTGAAAGATATGTATTTAGAATTGATACAGGTAATATGCCAAGAGAAAAGGCATTAAAATATGTGGAAATGATAAAAAACAAAATGACTAAGAAACAGTCATATGATCCAACAACAGGTAATTTAACTCATGAACCTGATGTTATGGGCATTCTAGAAAACTTTTATTTACCACAATCTGCTGAAGGTAGAGGGTCAAGTATTGATACTATTGGGGGTAATACCAATATGTTCAGTGAACTTGATGATGTTTATTATTTTCAGAAAAAACTTTATAGAGCATTAAAATATCCAGGTTCAAGAGTTACTGCTTCTCAAGAAGGGAGAGATGCAGAATCATTATTTGGTGGTCAACAAACTTCAGAAATTTCAAGAGATGAAATTAAATGGGCAAAATTTTTAGAGAGACAACAGAAAAAACTTTGTAAAGATTTTACTGATATGTTCCTTTTACATTTAGAGTTTAAAGGAATGAAAAAAGAATATGATCTTACAACTAAAAAAATATTAATAACTATGAATCCACCATCTAAATACAAAGAACAGATGGAACAAATGTTCAATGATTCAAGATTTTCTAATTATCAACAACTTGCTGATAGACCTGAAATGTCTAAATATTATTTAATGAAAAGATATTTAAAATGGGATGATGAAGAAATTCAAGCCAATGTTGATGGTAAACAAAAAGATGTTAAATTAGGACTTGCTGAAGAAGAAGGTGGTGGTGGTGGATCAAGTTGGTAAATAAATATAAATATAAATATAAATATATTGAGAGGTAAATATGAATTTAAATAAAATAGATAAATACTTAAATGAAGGAAAGAAAAAACCTATTAAAATTTATCAAAATAAAGAGTATGGCATAGAATCACATGTTGTGGCTGTTTGGGGAAAAGAAAATATGGATGGATATGGTGTTAGATTAAAAGATATTGATGCTAATAAATTTCTTGAAATAACAAAAATATTCCCTAACGAAAGAGATGCACATGATTATGCTAAACTTTTAGTAAAAAAATATTAAAAAAAAGGAGAATGTGAAAATGAATAAAAAAGCGATTAGAAAAGCATTAGATAGTTTTGAAAATGATCAATATGTAGATGCAAAAGAAATTATTTCTCAAGAAATTGCTGGAAAAAGAGATGTTTTTTTGAAAAACAAATTAGGATTATCACAAGATATTAATCCTGCTCCTGATGCTAATGTAGATCTGGATGATAAAACAGGAGATGATGAATAAAGGAGATATAACATGAAACTGATAACAGAAATGTCATATGATTTTGAGTTGCATGAGGATAAAAAAACTAAAGATATGTATGCAGTTGGTATTTTTTCTTCAGCGGAACTTAAAAATAATAACAAAAGAGTATATAAAAAAGATTTACTAGAAAGAGAAGTATCAAAAGTTCAGCAAAAAGTTGAAAAGAAATGTTTATGGGGAGAATTAGGCCATCCACCTAATCCTGAAGTAAATCCTGATAAAATTGCTCTTAGAACTACTCAATTAGAATGGAGAGGAAATGATCTTTATGGTAAAGCTAAGATTCTTGATACTCCAATGGGCCAAATTGCTAAAACTCTTGTTAGAGAAGGACAAATGGGTATTAGTTCAAGAGGATTAGGTACTGTTAATGATGATGGTTATGTAAATGAAGACTTTCATTTGATTACATGGGATTTGGTTACTGATCCTTCTAATAATCCTTCATGGGTAAATGGTATTTATGAAGGAACTAGTTTTGTTTTACCAGGAATGAAGGATGAAAATATAAAAGAAGAACAAATAAAAAAAGCACAAGAAGTATATTTTAATTATTTGATGGAAACTATTGATGTAATGTTTGAAGGTGTTGATGTTGCTAATAAACATCAAAAGAAAATTTGTATGGATACAGTAAAAAATCCAGCAAAAGGAATGTTGGGTGGGCCAAGTGCAAAAGAAGCAGAGAAAATACTAAGAACAAAATTTAAATTTACTGATGCTCAAATAAAGAAATTAAAGGGATAAAATAATGACATTATATGAAAAAACAATCAAAAGATCTTCAAATCTTGATAAAAATGATAAAATTCAAGAAGCTTATAATCAAATTCTTGTAAATGAAGGGTCAGAAAAAACAAAAGAAATTAGAGAAGTTCTTAAAAAGAAACTTAAACTTACAAATAGAGATGTAGGGGTAAGATATGATGGATCTATTAGAGTCACTTTAAAAACCATCAAAGCATTACCATATATAAATAAAATAAAAGAAGTAGCTGAAAAACATGAATGGTATCAAAGAGATCAAGCAACAGGAGATATTTTAAGGGGTGGAAATACTTTTGTTTTTGTTGAATTAGATTGGAAATTCAGAGATAAACTTGTTAAGAAAATAGAATCTGAAATATCTAAAAAAGTTACTGATGAATTCATGTATGGTGAAGGTGGTGGAAATTCAATAACTGTCTATGGTAGTTATGATGTTGTAAAATGGAGAAATAGACCATCAGATGAATTTGGTGTAATACATAAAAAACAAGCTAGTGCAGGACCAATACAAAGATCAATAATAGAAGCAGCAGCTAGAGTTCTTAATTTAATGCTTAAATTTGAAGATGCTAAAAATTTGAAAAAACTTGTATAAAATAGGAGAATAAAATGACATTATATGAAAAAAGTTTTAAAAGATAATAAAGATAAAATGGATAAGACACATTACGAATTAAATAAAAATAAAATATAAGAGGTAAATATTATGAAATTATATCCAAAAAGATTAAATAGAGATTTTAATGCCACAGATGAAAATAGTAGAATTCTTAGTGCATATGATAAAGTTATTAGAGAACAATATATGTTATCTGAAGATGCTACTGAAGATGCTAAAAAAACACTAGATGCTATTATAGGTGCTTTAAAGGGCCAGGAGAAAAATGATATTTATAAACAAGCAATAGGTACAAGAAAATCATATGAAAAGAATAAAGGTTTTTCTAAAGCTCAAGCTGAATGGATTTATAATACTTCTAAAGCAATATTTAAAAAATAGGAGAAATTATGAAATTAAGAAAATATATCAAAGAAGCAAATGAAACTGAATTTGATAGATCAATGCAGACATTAGCTAATATAGTTGGTAAAGGTGGGAAATATGCTCATAAAGCATTTTCTGATTATCTTTCTAAAACATTTGGATTTAAACCAAAAAAAGAAGATGTAAATGTTAGACAAATTTTAGATGATTTAGAAGATTGGAATTATCATACAGAAAATGCTGTATTTGATGCTATTGTAAATGGAAGAAAAAAAGAAGCAGATGTATTAGTTGATATAGCTAAAGCACATAAGAAAATTGGTCATATGCCACCTGATTTAAGTACATTACGTTATTTTATAAGTATAGGAACTAAAAAATTTTTAGGTTATTGGGAAGAAGTTGGCAAAGATATGTATGGAGATATGAAATTAAAACCTGAGACTATAAAAATTGCTAAAAAATTATCTAAAAAAGATGCTGATACATTTTTAGGATTATTTGGAGAATAATAATGGATGAAATAAATGAAAAAATTCTAGAAGCATATGAAAATTCTATTCTTGAAAGAAAGAAAAAATTTGATCTTGGTTCTGGGCATATGGGTAATGGTATATCTGTATGGAATCGTGCCAAAGAAGTTCATGGTGATTATGAAAAAATAGCTCATATTGATCAAAATCGTAAAATAAAATATTATATAAAAAACCCACCTAAAGAAGTTATACAATATGTTGAGAAAATTGCTAAAGGAAAAAACCCAAATATATCTGCTACTCAATCACAAAAAGTATTTAAAGAATCAAAAGATCTTGATGAAGGTAGTGTAGAAGATTTTATAGATGATTCTGCTATAGCTGATATTGTATTTAAAGATTTGAGAATTGCTGTACATGATTTTGTAATGAAAATACAAATACCTCAAATGAAAAAAGATATAGAAAAAATAAAAAAGAAACATAAATTAGGTTCTGAGGCTAATATGTTTGTAAAAAATTATGGTACTGCTCAATTGAATGATATATACAGAGAACTTTTAGGTCAAGAATTAATTTCAAGAGGAAATTTGAAGAAAGTATTTATGACAAGAACTTAAAATATAAAAATATAATATAAAAAAATAGAGCCTAAAAGTGTGTGTATATCACACTTTTGGGCTTTTTTTATACATTTCAACTATTTATTATAAATATATGTATAGAAAATAGTATAGGAGGATAAGCTTATGGATAAACTTCTTGAAATGCTTGGTGTTCAAAAATTAGAAGAAAAGGAACAAAATTCAATCAAAGAAAAATTGGAAACTCTAATTGAATTGAAAGCCAAAGAAGCAGTAGATGAATTACTACAAACAGAGAAGGATAAGCTCATTGAACAATATGAGGAAAAGTTTGATGCCTACAAAGAAGATATAACCTCAAAATTTTCAAATTTTGTGGATGAGATTCTTGATGAGCAAATGCAAATTCCTGAAAAAGTTCTTGAGTATGCAAGAAAGGGTGAACTTTACTCTGATCTGATTGAGCAATTCAAAGTTAGACTTGGTGTTGATGAAGGATTATTGGATGAAGAAGTAAAAGCTTTATTGAAAGAAGCTAAAACTGAAATTCAAAATCTAAGATCAAAATTGGATGAATCAATTTCTGATAAACTTGAGGTCACTGGTGATGCTCAAGATTTAGCTGCTGAACTTTATTTGTATAAGAAATGTGATGGATTGACTACTGAACAATCTACTCATGTTATGCAAATGTTGGAAGGTGTTAAAGACAGAAATGAAATCGACAAAAAATTTGACTTCATTGTTGAGGCTTATAAAGAAAATGATGATGAAGACGAAGACGAAGACGATGATGATGATGAAGACAATGATAAAAAGAAAAAGAAAAAGAAAGATGATAAAAAAGATGAATCTGAAAAACATGGTAAAGGAAAAGTATTAAATGAAGAAGATGAAGATCTTGATGAAGATACTGGTCCTTTTGATGCTTATTTAAACAGATATCTTACAGTTTTGAAAGAAAATAAAATGTAATTTAAAACTGTTTTGAAGTACAAAAAAAACAGGAGGGAAGACTTATGAATATTAGAGACTTAGTTAAAAAGTGGGATGCTGTTCTCAAAGAAGGTAGAGAGATCGAATCTGACAGAGTTAGAAAGTCTACTGCAATAATGCTTGAAAACCAACATAATTTCTTAATGGAAACTACAGGTTGGGGTCAAGGAGCAGATTCTCTTGGAGCAGGTGATGGTAGAGGTATTGATGGTGCTACTTATCCAACTTCAGGTATGTTTCATAAAATTGCAGTACCTATGGTCAGAAGAACTTTCCCTGAATTGGTAGCACATCAGTTAGTTGGTGTTCAACCATTGACAGGGCCAGTTGGACTTGCTTTTGCCTTGAGATTTAGAGCAGGAACATCTGCTGGAACTTATACTGCTAATAGTACTGAATTGGGATACAATAACATTGATTCAAGTTATTCAGGATCTTATATTACATCTGCTGGTGAAGCTTTAGGCTCAAAATCAGGTAGTGGTGTAGGTAATGATATCGGACTTGGAATTGGTGCTGGTACTCATATCAGAGAAGTCAACCTGACAGTTGAAAAAACTCAAGTAGAAGCTAAAACTAGAAAATTGAGAAGTAGATGGTCATTAGAAATTGCTCAAGATTTGAAAGCTATGCATGGTTTGAATCTAGAGGAAGAAATGATGGACATTCTTGCGTATGAAATTACCCAAGAAATTGACCGTGAACTTATTGCAGCTATTGATGCTACCGTAAGGGGTGTTAGTGGTTATGATACTACATGGGATTTCTTGGCAAGTGCTCAAGGTGTTAAGGGTAGATGGGAAATGGAAAGATATAGAGAACTATATCACCATATCATCAGAAGAACCCAAGACATTGCTATCAATACTAGACGTGGTTCAGGTAATTGGATTGTTGGTAATCCAAGAGCTGTTGCTATTCTAGAAACTCTAGCGGCTTTTGCTATTGCTCCTGTTCCTGGTGATGTAACCACTCAACCTACTGGTGTCAGTAGAATTGGTTCACTTGATGGTAGACTTGTTGTTTATAGAGATACCTTTGAGAGTAGAGATCAATTAATTGTTGGTTATAAGGGACCATCAGAATATGATACGGGTGTTATTTACTTGCCTTACATTCAGTTGTTAGCAAGTAGAGCAGTATTTGAAAATTCATTCCATCCAACAGTGGGATTAATGAGTAGATATGCAATTCACAACCACTTATTCGGTGCGAGAGAGTATTATCAACTAGTTCAGTTGTCTAATCTGCCACAGTAATTAGTAAATAGTTAAAAAATAAAGGGAAGTGTTTAGGCACTTCCCTTTTTTTATAGCTTCATTGCTTATTCTTTAATCATCAATACATTCCAATAATTTTGTTTCTGTTTCTATTTTTAACTTGCTTTTTTCAAGAGATTTTAAAGCATGATTTATATTATAATAAAGACTATCATGTATACACCAAAAAATATATTTGGTTAACTTTCTATATCTTTCCAAATTACCTATTGAATATTCTATACCTTCATAATGTAAAGTACTATCTATATTTTTCATTAGTTCAAAAAATACTTTTATATATCTGTTTTCATCAACAGATAAAGATGTATTTCCCATTTTCTCTTGAATCAATTTTAATGCCTCAATTCCCTTTCCCATTATTATTTTCCTTTTTTTATTTATTTTTTATTCCTCAATTTAGGATTATTAGAAATAAATCCTTCTATTTTTTCTTCTGCTGGATCAATAAGATATGCCATAGAATACATTTCTTGTAAAGTCAATACATTTTTTGGAGAATGTAAATTACATTCAGTAATTCTATTTTGTCCACTTAATTTAAATTCAAATATGCTACAATAAGCATATACATTACTAAATTCAGTCTTACAATAATATAGATTTTTACAATTATAGCACATTCCTATCAAATCTTTAAGTACACTATTACTTTCATTTCCATAAGATTCATATGAATCCATACCTAAAGAAGTAGAAATACTTTCTAATTGTTCTTCTATTATATTTCTTTCATTTTTATCTAAATCAATAACTTTTTTGCTCATATATTATCCTTCCACCATCATTTCTTCATGGTCTGGTTCTTCATATTCTGTTCCTTCCCATAATTTACCACATGGCATATAAATTAACATTGATTTTTCAAATTTCTTTCTTGCTTTCATTCTCCATTCTTTTTTAGGAGACACTAAAGCTATAATAACAATAAATCCTTGTCTTTCAGCAATAGCAGCAAAATCAGCTATAGCCATAATATGCTTTTCTCTATCTTCATCTTCATAACTTTGATTTCCTATTTGTTCTCTAACAGTATCTCCATCTAGAAGCAAGACTTTTTTTCCAAATTCTTCAAATAATCTTTTTAATCTTTTAGAATATACTGTTTTACCTGAACTTGATCTGCCTGTTATCCAAATTACCATAATATTAATCCTCTAAAAAATCATATTGTCTAACTTTTATATTACTTTCTTTTAATAAATATGCTGCCGATTGATCATAAAAAGAATCCTTTTTAACACAAATAATTTCATCAATACCAGAATTGATAATTTCAATTAAACAAGGGGTGCATGGAATTCCACAAGTCATATAAATTTTTGTTCCTTTGAGTTGATGTAATCCATGTCTTGCTGCATTTACAATTGCATTACGTTCAGCATGACCAGCTACACACCATTCTAATCCTTGCCCTGATTTAAATCCCATTTCAGGGATATATCTTGGACAAATACCTTTTAATTTTTTTTCATATAATAAATACAATTCATTAACTTCTTGGTTAAATCCTGCTTTTTTTCTCATATCAAAATCTACTAACCATCTTTTATCACAAGTTCGAACACCTCTAGGTGGTCCGTTGTATCCCGTTGATATTATTGTATGTCCTAATGCAATAACAGCACCAATTTTTCTTGAAAGACATTTTGAATTTGAAGCAACAGTTTTGCACATATTATAGAACCATTGATCCCATGATTCAGGATTTTCTATATTTACACTATAATGATCAATATTTTTCATAAATTTCAGTCTCCTTTAAATTTTTAACTATTATAACACATTCAAACATCAATTGTTAACTTGACTTTTCAATTTTTTTCTGATAAAAGAGCTAAATATATATAGAATATGTATTTTTAAAAAAAGGGGGGGTATATAGCGATAATGACAACAAATGAATTAGATTTAAGGGGTTTAGATCAAATATTTTCTGATGCAGATAATTTAGATAGAGATATTGAAGAAAAAATAGTTGACTTTGAAACAAATATAGATTATGATAATGCCATTGATGCATTAAAAAAGAACATATATAATGCTAATCAATTATTAGAAAAGATTCAGCATGAAATGAATAACGGAAATTTTAGTGCAAGATTAGCAGAAGTAGCAAGTACCATAATTAATTCTGTGACACAAGCATCAAAAGAAATAATATCGGATGAAAATTATGGTGATTATATGGAAGTTAGAAGGGCATTAGTACAATTAAAAGCTAAAGAAATTGAGATAAAAGAGGCAAGGGGAGTAAGACCAGCAAATCAAACAAATGTACTTGTAACATCAAGAGAAGATTTACTCAAAGTGTTAGAAGATAAAAAACCAAAACAAATAATAGATGTGTGAAAGGAGAAAAAATGGTTCTAATGAATGAGGATTTTAGAGAAATTGCTCTAAAACAACAAGAAGAAGTGGGTCCGTCAAGATGGGATGGAAGTATTATTGATTATATGCAGATTATTCAAGAGCATCCTGAAATTGCTATGCTTGCACCTGCAAGAATCTATAATATGATTATGAGAAGTGGAATTGAAGCTGTTCCTGAAAATCGAAAAACCAAAGGGTATGAAGATCTTGTTAGGTATAAATTCTTTGATGGAAAAATCTTTGGTTGTTATGAAGCAATTCATGATATGATGAAGTTTCTTAAAGCTTCTGCAAGGAGAACTGAAACAGGTAAACGTATCATGATGTTGATGGGTCCAGTTTCTTCAGGCAAATCAACAATTTCTACTTTGATTAAAAGGGGATTGGAAACTGATCAAACTCCTATCTATGCAATTAAAGGTTGTCCAATTCATGAAGATCCACTTCATGCCATTCCTGAACAATTTAGAGAAGAATGGAATCAAAAATTGGGGGTAAAAATAGAAGGAAATCTTTGTCCTTATTGCCAATTTATTCTTGACCAAGATTTTACAGATCAAGAAGGATTTGTAAGATGGCATGATCTTCCTGTCGAAATGATTAAATTGTCTGAACAAAAAAGAACAGGCATTGGTACTTTTACTCCATCTGATCCTAAGTCTCAAGATATTACGGAATTGATTGGTAAAGTAAATATGTCCAAGTTGCATATGTATGGAGAAAGTGATCCAAGGGCATATCAATTTGATGGTGAATTGCAAGTTGCTAATAGAGGGGTTGTGGAATATATTGAAATCCTAAAAGCAGATATTAAATTCCATCATGTATTAATCACTCTTGCCCAAGAAGGTGTTATTAAAGCACCTGGATTTCCACAAATGTCTTTGGATGAATTGATTCTTTCTCATACGAATCAAACTGAATTTGATAAATTCAGAAATGATCCTGCAAATGAAGCATTACATGATCGTATGTATCATATTAAAGTTCCTTGGAATGATACTATTAAGGATGAAATTGAGATTTACAAAAAACTTATTGCCGAATCTGAATTTTCTAATATCCATATCAGTCCTGGCACACTAGAAGTTGCTGCTCAATTTGCAATTTTGACAAGGTTGTATCCTTCCAAAAAGATTGCTTTGATCAAAAAGATGAAACTCTATAATGATGAATATCTTGAAGAATTTACCAAAGGAAAAGATAAAGATGTTAAAATCATTAGAGAAGAAGGTAGAGAAAATGGAGAGTGTATGCATGGTATTTCTCCAAGATTCATTACTAATGCAATTAATATTGCTCTTGGTCAAAAAGAATCAGTAGAAACAGGAGATGATAAATATCAAGGGTGTATTACTGCACTTGATATGATTAGAGCATTAAGAGATAATTTTCAGCATCATATTGGTGGACAAGAAAAAGACAATCAATCTTATATGGAATTGCTAACAGCTAAAGAAGATTCAGTTGTAGCAGAATATAAAGAATTTGCAAAAAAAGAAGTAAGTAAAGCATTTGTCCATGCATTTGATGATCAAGCCGATGAACTTTTTATTCGGTATGATACTAATTGTAAAGCATTTTGTAAAGATGAAACTATTTTAGATAGCATTACTGGCGAATATCGTAATCCAGATGAAAAAATCATGAGAGCAGTAGAAGAACTTATTCCTGTTCCCAATGAATCCAAACGTGAATTCCGTAAAGGAGTGTTTGTATATAAAGCTGATTGTTTGGAAGAAGGAAAAGAATGGAAATGGGATACATATAAGCCTTTGAAAGATGCAATTGAAAAGAAATTGATGAATGATCTTAAAAATGTAGTTACTCTATCAATTGCAAATACTGTATCCACTAATGCAAAAACTAAATCAAGACGTACAAAAGCTCTTAGAACTTTACAGAAAAAGGGATATTGTCAACATTGTGCAAATGCTTTGTTGGGGTTTGTCGGAGAAGTACTTAGAAGGGAAAGTTAATAAATTAAATTATATAATAGTGTTCATGGCACTTTCGATAGCTCTATGACCATGAATAATAACTATCGACACAAAATAAAAGGGTATAAAACATGACAATTGTATATCATTCAGATTGGCCTATTAAAAAAGGACAAAAAGATGCATCAAGGCATCAAAAAAAGATTGAAGAAGCTATAAAGAAAAATGTAAGAAATGTTATAGGCAATGAATCAATTATTACTACTGATGGAAAAAAGAAAGTTAGAGTGCCTGTAAAGGGTCTTAAAGACTATCGTTTTATTCATGGAAATACAGATGGTGGTGGGGGTGGTATTGGTCAAGGTGATGGTGAAACAGGTGATATTATCGGAAGAAGACCAAAATCAGGAACAGGACAAGGTTCAGCAGGTGGAAAAGGGCATGGTGAAGGTGGTGATATGGAAACTGAAGTAGATATTGATTATCTACTTGATGTAATGTTTGAAGATCTTGGTTTGCCTTGGCTAGATCCAAAGAAAAAAAATTCCATTGAGATACCTAAAGGATGGAAATTTGAATCCATTTCTAAAAAAGGTGTATATTCAAGAATACATAAAAAAAGAACTATGAAAGAAGCAATAAAAAGACATGTTCTTTTTATTCAAGAAGTAATTGCAAATACATGCCTTAAAGATGATAAAGATTTTGAAGAAGTTCAAGTTAAAGCAGCTAAAGCATTACAACAAGCTAAAGGAGATATTACAGAAGCAATTAGAATTATTAATGATGGTGAATTAAATGGAAATGAACCTATTGGCTTTCTTATTCATGATGATGATTTAAGATATAAACAAATTGAAGAAGATATTGAGATTTGTTCTAAAGCTGTAATATTTGCTTTGATGGATGTTTCAGGATCAATGACTCCTGATAAAAAATATCTTATGAAATCCCTTCTATTTTGGATGGTATCTTGGTTGAGAAAACAATATGAAGCTGTTGAAATTAGATTTATTCAACATACTGATAGAGCATTAGAAGTAGATGAAGAAACCTTTTTTTATGGTGGAGAAACAGGGGGAACAGTATCAGCTACAGCATTCAAAAAAATGAATTATATGATTGATACTGAATATCCTATAGATGAATGGAATATATATGCTATTTATTGTTCTGATGGAGAAGATTGGGGTCCACAAGAAACCATTTCAGCAATGGAAGATAGTTTAGCTAAAAAAATTAATATGCTAAGTTATGTTGAAGTAAAACCTGATACTGATCTTGAAAATGAACAAATAGCATATCAATATGGATATTCAACTTTACTTCCTGAAATTAGAAAAAAATGGAGTTTTCAGGAAAGTGATTTAGGTAAAGATGGAAAGTATTGGATAAATGAAGAATTGAGATTTTTGCTTTCCGTTATAAAAGATAAAAGTCATATATGGCCTTGTATTAAACATATGCTAGGAATAAAACCTGAAGGGAAATAAAATGAGAAACAATGAATTAAAAAGATTAAAGAAAATAGAAACTCGTATTTATGAAATTGCAAAAGAAAAAGGTCTTGATTTTTGTGATATAGAATTTGACATTGTTCCTTCTGAAAAAATGTTTGAAATTATGGCATATGGAATGCCTGGACAAATTTCAAATTGGAAATATGGAAGGGATTATGAAAGAACGAGAACCATTTATGAAAAAGCTGGTGTTGGTTTGCCTTATGAAGTAGTAGTAAATACTGTTCCTGCAAGAGCATATCTTATGAAAGATAATACACTTTCTTTACAAGCCTTGATTATTGCTCATGTTGTAGGGCATGTTGCTTTTTTCAGAATGAATAAATATCATGTTGAGAATGATGAAAATATAGCAAGTAGATTAGCTAATGCATCCCAAAGATTTGAAGAATATGAAAGAAAATATGGGATTGATTTGGTTGAAAGAACTGTTGATGCTGGTCATGCTCTTATGCTTCATTCTAATCCTTGGTTGAAAGAAGAAACTGAAGATGAAAAACTTAAAAGAATATTTGAAAGAATGAAAAAAGTAAAACATGATAAAAAAGATACTCAATTTAGTGATTTATTTGAAGAAGATTATAAAGCTGATATTGATAGAGAACAATGGAATCAAAGATTATATATAACTTTAAAAAATAGAACACCTGTTCAACCAACAGAAGATATTTTAAGATATATTATAGATCATAGTAGAGTATTATCTGATTGGCAAAAAGATATACTTGAAATTATTAGATCATGGGGGCAATATATTTGGCCTAATATCAAGACAAAATACATGAATGAAGGATTTGCTACATTCTGGCATCAAAAAATTCTAAGACAACTTTTTAGAGAAGGATATTTAAATGCCACTGAACATTCTGAATGCAATTATTCAAATGCTCTTGTAAAATCTAAAAATCCATATTCAATGAATCCATATTTAGTTGGATTTGAAATTTGGAATGATATTGTTAAAAGATGGAATACAGGTAAACATGGTGATTCTTGGAAAGAAATTGAAAACCATGAAGATAAAATTAAATTTGATGATAAATCCAATAAAGGTATGGAAAAAATGTTCAAAGTTTTGAGAACTCATAATGATTGGATGTTTATCAATAATTTTCTTACAAATGACCTTGTTAGAAAATTAAAACTTTATCTATATGTTAAAAAATCAAATCCATTTTTTGAAGATTTAGTTATTACAGATAAAAAAGCAAATGAAATTAAAGATATCATT
>Ga0272443_10000610_pt1 | contig 62653 bp, 44 predicted proteins | sample SSMAcet12_FD_193581 | JGI IMG/M metagenome (GOLD analysis project Ga0272443, IMG submission 193581) | Marine sediment archaeal communities from Little Sippewissett salt marsh, Falmouth, MA, United States - SSM-Acet-12 | ecosystem: Environmental > Aquatic > Marine > Wetlands > Sediment ... | reverse complement strand
AAAGATAAATTTTTACTCCATTTAAAAGAATCAGAATTTCGCTGGAATCACAGAAATGATAATATATACAAAGTACTTTTAAAGGAATTTAAAAACAGGCCTTTAAACTCTTAAGTTTACAAGACCCTTTTTTTTATTTTTTAACCTTCATTCCTTAAATTCTTGACTTTAGGGTCGTTTGGGGATGGAGGAACCCCTAATTTTTTATTAATTTGCGAATTTATTTTTTAACTACTAAAAAACCCGCCTGGCGGCGGGTTGATCACACATAAGCATCACTTCCGCCTTCAGACTAGGTGGCTAAAGAAGAAAGTGAAAGTTTTTTTTGTGTTTTGCATTTTATTTTAGTTTTGCAGTTTCAATAACTGCGAGTTGTCTTATTTTTTCAATTATTTTTGTACTGTTTTTTCAACTTCTTTAAAAGCATCCAAATCAGTTGCGGCTAATTCAGATAGCATTTTGCGGTTTAATTCGACTTCATTATCTTTTAAAGCTTTAATAAATCTAGAATAGTTGAACTTGCTGTTGATAGTTTCTAAACCAGCACTAATGCGGGTGATCCACAATCTGCGGAAGTTTCTTTTCTTAAGCTTGCGGCCTTTGTAAGCGTCTTGGCCAGCGTGTAAAACAGCTTCGTGAGCTCTTTTGAACAGCTTGCGGTTAGTGCCGCGGAAGCCTTTAGCTAATTTAATGATTTTTTTATGTTTTTTGCGGCGAACGTTGCCGGTTTTTGCTCTTGCCATATGTTTCCTTTTTTAAGTTTTGCTTCGAGTATTGTGAACAATAATTTTATCAACTTTAAGCGATTCCCATCATTTGTTTAATTTTTTTAGCAAATTTGCCTTTAACCTCGACATAATGACGATAGCGGCGAATAGCCTTTTTGCTTTTTTTGCGGCGTAAGTGTCTAGAATTTTGCACTCGACGTAAAATTTTACCAGTAGCAGTGATTTTAAAACGTTTTTTCACGCTAGCACGGCCTGATTTGCTTCTGAGTTTTCTTTTATATCTTTTCATATTGTCCTTTTTGTTGTGCCAACTTTATTTATCTGTTTTTAATTCAAAGGTGTGAGCATAGCGATCATTTTGCGGCCGTGAATGCGGGGTTCGCTTTCCACTTTGCTGATTTCAGCTACCTCTCTGATTACTTCGCCAAACAGTTCATAAGCAAATTCTTTTTTAGTGATTTGCCGGCCGCGAAATTGTAAACTAAGTCTCACTTTGTCACCATCTTTTAAAAAGTTTTTGACTTTGTTGGTGCGGGCCTTGAGATCGCCTTCTCCCATGAACATGGTGAATCTGACCTCCTTGGTCTGCTGTGAGCGAGTGCTTTTTCTGGCTTTAGCTGCTTTTTGTTGTAATTGATATTTATGTTTTGATAATTCTATGATTTTGACCACGGGCGGCTTGGCTTTATCAGTAATTAAAACTAAATCTTTATCTTGTTCTTTAGCCTTAAAGTATGCCTCTTTTGAGGACATGATGCCGACCATTTCCCCTTGTTCGTCAATGGCTCTGACTTTGGGAAAGCGCACTTGGCTATTAGCTTTTATGTAATCTCTTTTTTTTCTTCTGCTGTTGTAAGGTCTACTCACTAGATTTGGGTTTATAGTTAATAATTTTTTGTTGCTCCAGTAAGGTTTTTATGCCTTTCTGAGCACCAGACTATATATTCTAACAAAATTCTGTCTGGATTTGAACAGTGATTATATCATTGTTTTCTTGATTGTGCATTAGGAACTGAAAGTGTATAATACAAATCTGCTTTTCTTTAAAAAGTTTTAAAATGAAAGTAAGTTTAACATTTTTACTTTTGGGCAGTTAGCTCAGCTTGGTTAGAGCGTTACGTTGACATCGTAAAGGTCACTGGTTCGAGTCCAGTACTGCCCACCAGGGTTTGGGAATTTTTTTTATAAATCTATCATTCTTGAGGATTAACTGGGCAATAAAAGCTATTTTTACCCTCACATTTCATTACGTATTGCCTTACTACAGGATTAGAATCATTTTTAATATAAATTGCATCGTTGTCGATATTGTTTCTATTCTCTACAACAATTTTTTTATTAGGTAGAAAAAACCTGTATTGTTCTTGGTAATGAAGGAAATTGTATTTTTCAAAATTGGATGGAGAAACTAAAAACGTTAATTGTTCTGATTTATTGAGGTCATCGTTACTTTTAATTAAGTAAATAGCATGCATTGATAAATAGTCTCCAACATCCTTGTTTTTGTTTGAAGGTTGATCAATAAAAAATAAAGAGGTTTGGTAAATCAAGACGAGGCAGAGAGTTAAAGCAAAAACATATTTTATAGGTTTTATTTTTATTTTTTTAATGATGTATGCTATACCGTTGCCAATAAAAACTGGACTGATTGGAAAAAGAGGGCTTAATCTATGGTCGCCATTGATAATATCAGTAAGAGCAGAATTGCTTAGATGTAGAGCAAGAGTAATAAGTGCTACGGTGATAAGGAAACGGTTTTTTTTGATAAAGCCAACAATAATGCCTATTAGCATTAAAGAAAATAATATTGGTGACAAAATTGGCTTGTGGTCTGGATACCAAGATTGGGTCGGTTCACTTATCCAAACAAGAAGACTTTTTTTGTAATTTGTTGCTAATTTTTGTAAGTCAAGAGAGGTAAAATCGAATTGTTTTTCTGCCACAACAGGAACTCTAGTTGTATGTAAAAAAGATTCTATTGATAGGGTGTTTAATAATCGTGGACCAAATCCAATCAAAACAAATAAAAGAAGGAGAAATAATCTCAAGCTAAGTTGCTTTAATTTTAGCTCTCTTGAGAGCCATTGATAGCAAGCACTGAAAATAATGGTTATTAAAACCAACAAACTCATCGCCTTGATGCTTGCATGGAAATTAAAAGTGAAACCAATCAAGGTTCCTAATGACATGTAATCTATAACTTTTTTCATTTTTCTGTGAAAAAAAACAAAAAGAGTTAACAAAAGAGTTGTAGAAAGAAAGCTGCTTAAAATAACTACTATCTCAGTTCGTGAGTAAAATAGATGTAGTGGCAATGCAATCAGACACATTGCTCCTAAAAATGAGGCAATTTTATTCTTAGTTAAAAATGATATTAAGACATAAATGAGTAGAATATCTAAGACAGAAAATAAGGCAGCAGGGAATCGATAAACTAGAACTGAACTTTGAAAAATTTTGTAAAAAAAAGAAGTAATAGTAGGGATAATTAAACCATGGGCATTGTAGCGACCATATTTAAAAATATTTTTAGTTTGTCCTTGTGCAATTTCTAAAGCATTTAGACCTCCATCGCGCAACTCATCGCCAACACTTACTAAGGGATAAGCAGAAAGAAGTGTAAATCTAGTGATAATTGCTAGAACTACGATAGCAAGTAATCCGTAAGAATTAATTGCCAGGAGCTTTTTTCGCATTTTTTTTCTGGAGGGAAAAAGTGAAAAGCTCCATGCTGTTAAGACTAATAATAGAGGAATCAGTGAAAGGAATAAAGTTAACCATTTAAGGTTAAAGTCAGGATCAAACTTATAAGTCAGTATAGAAATAGCATAAAAAATTATTGAGGTTAGAATTACTAAAGGATTTATTTTATTCATCTCTTTTATTTTATACTAATTAGTTTTTTAGAGGAAAATTAGCATTAACTACAGAAAAAAAATTAAACGCTTTGAAGAGATAGAAAATTAGAGCGTTACGTTGACATCGTAAAGGTCACTGGTTCGAGTCCAGTACTGCCCACAAAATTTATTTGGTTTCCAAAGAGAAAAATTTACGCCCCACTATACGCATTAAACCGCTCAGGATTGAGCATGTTGTGCACTTCTTGTCCAGCATTACCCTTCATGTCTAAACCGCGGCCTTTGCGAGCCTGTTGTTTCTTTTTCTTAGCTTTTGCCTGGCGGGCCCAAGTACGGGCACTGCGGACTTTTTGTCGCAAAAGCATAATGAAGGCTTTTAATTTCTGGAAGAAGTTTTTATGATAAATCCCCTCTTGACCAGGATGGGCAATATTTTGTTCTAAAGTAATATCAATTTCTTTATAAAACTTGGAGAATTCTGCAGCCAGGAGTTTTAGTTCTTTGCGCACCTCTTCAAGTTCTTTTTTAACCTTGGCTTCACGGGCATTGAAAATATCAGTTTGCTCTACAGGATTTACCTTGCGGTGAAGTTTTTCCCGCATTTGGCGTTTTTTAAGTTCAGCTTCTTGCTCTTGACGAAAAGTATCAACGTCTTTGTCTCCAACGCTTTTATTTAAGTCTCCATTATCTGTTAGTTCTTTCTCGGCCTGTTTAAGATTATCTTTACCTCCACTGCGTTTTTCAGTTTCAGCTAGAGCCCGAGCAAATGGATTATTAGCTCCATTGTTCATGGAGCTGGGATTTTTATTGCTGGTGGTTTTCTGACCAGGGTTCATTTGTATCTATTTATAGCTTCTTAGTATTTTGATATAACCTTTTATTATAGGATATTTAGGGGCAAAAATCAAGCTTATATCCACAATATAAGCCTTTTCTCGCTTTCTAGCTCCATTTTATACTAAATGTTTTAAGTTTTTAAAGCTCTAATAAAAACTCAATAGTTTTTTGTTTGAGCATAACAGCCCGTAAATATTCTTGCTGGTATTTATCATTGCGCAATTTTTCTTGAGCTTCCTTATTGTCAATTTCATCAATGCGAGCATCTACTTCTTTATCTTTGACTTCAAGCTTTTCTTTTTCTGCAATAGCGTTTAATAAAAACTCTCCTTGCAATTGATTCAAGCTGGTCATAGCCATCTGTGAGGCTAATTGTTGCTCAGTCATGCCGCGCGATTTAAGATAATCCTCAAGTTTAATGTTAAGTTGTTTGAGCTGTTGTTGCAGGCGTTGAATTTCGCGACGAGTATTTTGACGTAAAAGTAACTCTGGGACTTGAGGTTCCAGCTCTTTAATTAATGCAGAAAATAAAGCCTGTACTTTCATATCTTTTTTTTGTGTATCGGTTAAACCTGCTGGCTTTTTATCAGCTTTCTTTTTATCATTTTTTTCTTCCTTAGCTTCTTTTTCAGCTTTTTTTCTGGCTTCAGCCTGTTTTTTTTCAACCTCTTTAATATTTTTATCAGCTTCTTTTAAGGCTTTTTTCACTACTTTTTTGTAGCTTTTTAATTCAATTTCTGGAGTTTCAGCATAATATGCCTTGATGATCCAGTCATTATCTTTATTGAGGCTGATTGGTTGGAATTCAGGTTCGGTTAAAGGCTTAGCTTTTGCCTCTTCCATAGCTTCTTTATAATGTTGAGGCAGTAATTCTTGGAGAACGTAATTATAGATTTTATTGGGGTCTAATTTTTCTTCGGCAACTTTTAAAGGAACTTTTCCCTTGCGAAATCCTTTAAGTTTTAAGTTTTTAGCTAATTTTTTTATCACTTTTTGGTAAACAGGCTCAACTTCAGACCATTTAATGGTAATATCAATGCTTTTGTTATCAGCAATGTACTGAGTTTGTTTTTGATTTTTTTTGTCAGCCTGTTGGGCTTTTTTGGTGTCTTTTTTGCTCATAGTGAGCGGATTATAGCCTAAGTTCCACCTGGATTAAAGAGGCAACCAGGCAGAGACTTGATAAGTAAAATGGCTAAATAGTGATTAAATGGTGTTGCCCTAGTTTTTTTAAAGTATTTTTCACTTCATCTTTAGCTGAAAAATAAATTATTTGCCAGCCTTGTTCGGTCAGATCAAGCAACATTTGTAGCTGTTTTTGTAAGCGACCTTGATCAGATTTAAGAAATGGATCGTCCATAATAAAAAATCCAGGTCCATCAAGAAGTTTTTGCGCAAGGCCTAGGCGAATAGCAAAATAAAGCTGATCATAGGTTCCAGCAGATAGTTTTTTGGGATCAATTGGTTTGCCTTGGGTATTGTGGACCATGATTTTGCTTTGTTCTTGATCAAACTCAACCAGCTGATAGCGTTGATCAGTAATTTGTTGAAAATGTTGGGAAATCAGGCTTTCAGCTCCAAATAAAGAAGCAATTTTTTGTTTATCTTCTTGTGCAATTTGTTGCAAAATGTCAATAATGGCTAAAGCCTGATTTTTTTTGTGTATGTGCTGATTAATGAAGTTTTGTAGTTGCTCTGCTAGATGTTGCAGATCAGCGCGGCTTTGTAGGTGCAAGTCTTCAGCTTGATCAAGTAAAATGGCTCTCACCTTATGCCCAAGACTGTTTAAAGTCTCTTGAAATTTTTTCAGGTTTTTTTCTAGATCAGTTATTTCGTTTTCTAAGCTGGTTTGCTGGGATTTGAGTGTTTGCAGTTGTTGCTCATCATATTGATGATTTTTTGCCTGATCAGCATATTGGGCTAACTTGTCGATTTCTTTTTGCCAGCGTTCGTGGTTTCGGCTGGTGATCATGGCTGTGCCGTATCTATTTTTCAAAATGGCTTCTTCAGTCTTAATTTTTTCTTTGATTTGTTGCTTTTGTTTAAGTTTTTCTTGATATTGTTCATAGTCTTGCAAACTAGACTCTAGTTTGATGCGGTTAATCTCGCGTTCTGCTTCAGTGATGAGACGATCCAAACGCTTAAGTTCATTATTTTTTTGTCTTTCAATTTGACTGTCTATGCCTTGAAGAGACATGCTAGCTTGAGTAGCTTGATTTTTAAGCTGAGCATATTGCTGGGCTTGTTCTTGAACTGCTGTCAGCATGGAGTTGAGATCGTGACTAGAAAGTTGGTGTTGCTCTAAGTCTAGTTTCAAACGGGCTTTTTTTTGCGCGAACTGAGTTTGAATTTGATTGGCTTTGGTTAATAAGAATAAGCCAGCGCCAGTGATAATCAGAGAAACAGCTGCGACAATATTTAAAATAGAGTTGGGTTGTTGCCAGATGCCAATGATACTAAGGAGTAAAACTAAGCCAGCAGCGCTGCTGATCCAGGTCCAAAGTTGTTGTTGAGCTTGTTGAGCTTGTATTTCAGCTTGAAGATTTTTCAAGTTTTCAATTTGCGGTTGAAACTGGTTCTGGATTAAGCTATGTTTTTGCTCTGCTAAGTCCAGTTGCTGTTGAATTTTTTGAGCCTCTTCTTGCAACTGTTTTTTTTCTTGTTTAAGTTCACCTAGCTCTTGTTCAGCTTTTTGCAAGTTTTCTTGATAATGCTTGAGTGTAGTGCGCTGATCATGCCATTCTTGCAACTGCTCCTGAGTAAATTTAGCAAATTGATTATCTAATTTTTCTTGATTGTCTTTAATAGTTTGCAAACTTTTTTTAGCCTGTTCATACTCTTCTCTTTTTCTGGCGACCTCCATTTTTTCAATGGTTTTTTTATCAGTTTTTAGCTTAGTTTTTTTCTGGACTAATTGTTGAATTTGCGCATCCCATTCTTTAAGTTTTTTATTGTTTAGTAATCTATAAAGTAGCCCTTCACTAAGTAATTCTTGAGCTTGTTTGACTCGATCACCAAGCTTGTTGTTATCTGTGGTGCTGCTAAGCTGGTCGCTGGTTGGAGTGAGGTTGGTAAGGTCTCGAAGTTTTTTTTCTAAACTTTTTATTAGTTGGGTTTTGAGACCGGTTAGGCGATCAGTGAAATTGGTATAAAAATTTTGTTCTGCAACTAAGTCTTGGCCAATGGATAGTTGACTATTACGAATTAAAAAAATGTTTTCACAATCATCAGCAGTGATTCCTAGTAATTCAGCTAAGTTGTCTTGCCCTTGAAGTTGATGAGTTTTTTGCTCTGCTGTTTCAAGTTCTAAATAGCCACCAAACTGGGCTGGATCAGCATCTACTCTTTGAATGTCTGTGAATTTTTTGCTTTTTTTGCCGACTAATAATTTAGTCATCGCATCCATGCGTAAGCTTTTGCCTTGCTCATTTTCACCAAAAATTAAGTTAAAGCCAGGTTTAAGATTAAAACCAGCGTTTTTTAAAGGTGGATAGGCTGGTAGTTTTAAGGATTTTAGTTTCATGCTATTTAAACAGTTTCGATAAGAGCTTGGATAAGTAATTGTTTTAATTCATCAGATTTTTCTATATCTGTAGGTATTTTTTCTAAAAAAGTTTGATAAAGAGGTGTGTTAATAATCTCTGTTATATCAGTTAATTCTATAGTATGAGCAATATTTTGTTCTTGTAAAAATTTGGTTAGTTCCTCGTTTAATTTTTTTTCTGATGTTTGCAAATTTTGTGAGCTAAAATAACCGCTGAGACTGACTAAAGGCTGGGCTTGTGTTTCTATATTTTTTAAAGCATTTTTTAATCTGGCTAAAGGAGCAAGTTCATCTTCTGGGCTGATAGTTAAATTTATTTCTTGATAGTATGGTGTGTTTAAAGTAATTGCTTGAGGTGTAGCTCCGGTATCAAACAAACATGCTTGGCGCGGTCCAGTCTCTTTTTTAGTAATGCTAACTGGCGAGCCTGGATAAATAAAGAACCCGCCCTGTTCTAATCTTTGATTAGTCAGTTGATGTAGATGAAAGCTTTTGTGAAAATGGCCAGCCAGTACATAATCAAAAGCTAGGTCGGTGAAGCTAGACAGATGAACCGGTAAATAGCGGTGATCACCTTCATCACCAAAATCTTGGCTGTTAAAAAATTGATCTAATAATTCTCCATGAAATAAAAGGATATTAGTTTGAGTTTGATCAAGCTGTCCCCCAATTTCTTGCAGTTGTTCAATTAATTCTGTTTCATTTAAAGGGGTGAAGGGCATGCCATAAAAGGCTGTATTATCAATGATAATTGGTTTTTTTAAATCATAAATAATTTTAACATTTTGCCCAAAATCTAGCCCTTGTTTAAATGATTGGCTGTCGTGGTTCCCTGGAATGATGATAACTTGCAAATCATGCTGAGAAAAAAGCTGGCGAATTTTACCTCTAGTCTGCGTGGCGCTAAAGTTTTTATCAAATAAATCGCCACTGATGGTGACAATGTCAGCTTTTTCTGTTTCTGCTCTTTTTAAAACAGTGGCTAAAGCCTGCCAACGTTGATCGTCGGCTTCCTGAATATGGATATCTGCTGTATGTAAAATTTTCATTAATATTAGTATTGTAGCAAAGAAAAAGCGCTGGCTTAAATAAAATCGTCAATAAATAGTTGATAATGTATTCTTAATTTCCTCATTTCTGAGGGGAAACCCCTCAGCGTTTTGTCTTCTAAAGAAGACAAAGCCTGCTCCCCTGTGACTTAGGGATTCAAATCCCCAAGTCACACCAAGGGGGATTCCCCCTTGGTACCCCCCCATTCTGATTTGTTCCCCGCAGCAAGCTGGCGGGTATAATCAGAATCAGTTTTCTGATCAAGCCAGCGCTAAAATTTATTTTGTTAAGAGAACAATTTGATCTAGTAAACGGTTGCAGTAGCCCCATTCATTGTCATACCAACTCACGACTTTGACTAAGTTACCACCGATAACTTGCGTTAAGCTTAAGTCTACGATCGAAGACTCAGATCTGCCCACAATATCTGAGGAAACAATAGGTTCATCTGTGGCTAGAAGCACGCCTTGCCAACGATCTGAAGTAGCTGCATCTCTGAAGGTTTGGTTGACTTCTTCAACGCTTGTGTCACGGCTAGTAACAAAAACGATATCAGATAAAGAACCGACTGGAATTGGCACACGAACGGCCATGCCATCAAAAATTCCTTTTAATTCTGGAATAATTTTAGTAGTAGCTTTAGCTGCTCCAGTGCTGGTAGGGATTAAATTTGCTGCAGCTGCACGGGCTCGGCGCATGTCTTTTTTATGTGAGTTATCTAAAATATTTTGGCTATCAGTGTAAGCATGAATCGTGGTCAAAGTGGCTTTTTCTACGCCAAAAGTTTCATGCATAATTTTTGCTACTGGGGCCACACAGTTAGTGGTACAAGAAGCATTAGAAGTCACGCTTGTGTCTTGACCAAATTCATTGACGCCAATTACAGAAGTGCTGACAGGTTCATCGCCTTTAGCAGGGGCAGAAATCAAAACCTTTTTTGCACCAGCGTCTAAGTGTAAGCTGGCTTTTTCGCGGGTGCGAAAAACGCCGGTTGAGTCTAAGACCAAATCAATGCCCATCTCAGCCCAAGGAAGCTTGGCTGGATCACGCTGGGCAGTAAAAGTAAGTGTTTTTTCACCGATTGTTACAGTTCCTAAAACAGGATTTTCATCAGTCACTTCTTTGTTGCTTTGTTTTTCTTCAAAACTAAGACCAGGATCGAATCTTTTGTAGTTGGTGTCATATTTCAATAAATGAACCCAATCTGTTAAAGGCATTGAACCTGAAGTATTGATAGCTATCAGATCAAATTGATCTTGAAATTTTTCCCACCATATACGGACAGCGGAACGGCCAATGCGACCAAATCCATTAATAGCAATTTTAGGTTTGTTCATATTCTTTTATATAGTTTGTAAGCTTACTCTATTCCCATTATGCAAACAGAGCCAGTTTTTGTAAACTGGCTCTGCAGAAAAAATTCTAAATAAGAGTTATTCTGCCAAGACTGACACGACATCATTGGCTACATAAGTCCCAATATCTTCCCCTCTAATAGCTTTATCTAGATTTTGGTTAGAAAATAACTTAAAAACCATCAATGGCATATCATTTTCTTTTGCCATAGCCAAGGCTCCAGTATCCATGACTTGAATATCATCATTTTCAATCGCATCTTTGAAAGTTAGAGTTTTATAGCGCTTGGCATCAGCATACTTAACTGGATCTTTATCATAAACACCATCAACTTTAGTGGCTTTAATTAGTACATCGCAGTGCAGCTCCAAGGAATGTAAGGCTGCGCCAGTGTCGGTTGTGACATACGGAGAGCCAATGCCGGCAGATAAAATTACTACTCTACCCTTTTCCATATGACGGATGGCTTTTTGTCTAATAAAGTTTTCTGCCACAGCTGGCATGTCTAAGGCTGATTGCAATCTAGATGGCACGCCGTTATTTTCCAAAGCATCACGCAGGGCTAAGCCATTCATGACTGTGGCTAACATGCCAATGTAGTCAGCAGTGGCGCGGTCCATGCCTTTTTTAGCTCCAGCAATACCGCGGAAGATGTTGCCGCCGCCAATCACGATGGCTATTTGCACATGCTGAGTGTAAATATTTTTAATTTTTTCCGCAATTTTTTCTGCTGCAGCTGGATCAATGCCGTATTCTCGATCACCAATCATGGCCTCGCCACCAATTTTTAGCAAGACGCGGTTAAAACGGGTGTTGCTCATGTTATTTTCCTTTTCTAAGCCTATTTTCATTATTTTTTTTTGCAGGCTTTATTTTTAATTAATTTTTAATTAAGTTTATTTAATATTAGTTAAAAAAAATGAGCGGCTGAGCCACTCATTTAAGAAATTTTTTGGTTAAAACTTTGCTTTAAATCTTAACCATTTCCAACGCAACTTATCTGCAATTTGAAAAATTTGATAAAGTGGTGGATTTAAGACCAAATCATAAGTGCCAATAAACCGCATCAGTTGTCCAGAGTAGCCTTTTTTAAAACGGTGAAATCCATACCATGGATGACTTTTGTCTGGTTCAGGGCCTAAGGCTCCCCACATATCTAAGAGATTGCAATTTTGCTGTTTGCCCCAAACAATAACCTGCCACATGAGCAAATTACTGGCCATAACATCACGGTGGATATCACGCGAAGCTCCATAGGGATAATAAATTTTGTCTTTAAACTTAAAAATGATCCAAGAAGCTAAAGTAGTATTTTGGTAAACAGCATGAAAAATATTCATGATGTCAGTATGTTGCAAGTTTTGCCACATTTTGACGAAATAATCTGGCGTATGAGCGTAAAATCCCTGTCTATTAGTAGTTTCTTTCAAGATTTCTAAATAAGTGTTGAGACCGTTTTCAGAATTATCTTGAATAATTTGCACTCCTTTTTTCTTGGCTAAACGAACATTGTAGCGGGTTTTACTGTTTAGATTAGTAAATAGTTCTTCTTCTGTAGGGGTCAAATCTAGTTGAAAAGTGTGTCTAGTAAATAATGGGCGACCTGGTTTGCAGTCATGATCAATTAAAAATTGAGCCAGCTGTTTAGCTGGATCTGTTTCTAAAGCTGGATAAGCTACGTTGGGCTCCATTTTGATAAATAAAGCTTTGTGTCTGGCTCCGATTTGTTTTAAAGCGGAAAGTTGGTCATCGTCTGGGTAATAGCCACGGGGGAAATAGCCAATACTAAAATTAGATAAATGTGGAACTGGGTGAAAAGTTAGTTGGAAAGCTTTTTCTAGTTGGCCTTGGTTAAAAAAACCAATTCTTTCCACCTCTACTCCAGTTTTTTTACGAAACTCACCCCATTCCCATGTTTGTAAAGGATGTTCAACCAGTTGGTTGTAAATATTTTGTTCGTCGTCACGGATGGGTCTGATAAGCATGCAAATTGTATTATAAGTAATTGTTTACCTATTGTCAGTATAATCTTACTGATTTAAAAAATCTTCAATATCTATTTCGTCTTTAAGCAAGGCATCCAACTCATCTTCATCAATCTCAATGCCAATGCGGTATTTTTTCTTAGATTTTTTTTTGCTGGCTAAATTGGTAGACGGAGAAGATTTTTTAGAATACTTGCCCCAACTTTGTCCGCCATTGCCGTATCGTTTTTTAGCATAACCATCATCCTCTAGCCCTCCACAGTACTTGCGAACGACAATTTCTTGGGGAATTTGTGATAAAAATCTACTGGGAGAAGATTGCTTATTTTGTCCATATAGCCAGCGGTGATTAGCATGAGTGAAATATAGTTTTTTTTCAGCTCGGGTAATGCCGACGTAGCATAAGCGTCTCTCCTCCTCTAATTGCTCATGATCAAACATACAGCGACTATGAGGTAGCAGCCCTTCTTCCATCCCGACCATAAATACTACAGGGAACTCTAGCCCTTTGGCTGAGTGTAAACTCATTAAAGTAATTTTGTTATTTTGTTCATCAGCTGGGGCATCTTTGAGATCATTGTCTTGCACTAAGCTGACATTTTCTAAAAATAAAATAGTGTCAGAAAACTGAGCAGCCACATTTAAAAGCTCTTCAATATTTTGCAGCCGTTCTTCATCATCACTGTCCTTAGGATTATATTTTTCTGTGTATTTACTAGCTTTTAAAATACTTTTAAGCAGTTGATAAGGTTGTTCAAAATTCAGTTTGTTTTCAGCTTGTTGTTTATCCAGCCATTTTTTAAATTTTTGGTAACGACGTTTGCCATTTTTTTGCGCTCTTTCAAAACTAACCATATCAAGTGGATTAACCACTAAACGTAGATAAGCTAACACATCCTTAATTTCTTTTCTTTCATAGAATTTAAACCCGCCAATCAAACGATAAGGAATACCTTTTTTAATAAAAGCCTCTTCAAAACTGCGTGACTGGGCATTGGTGCGGTACAAAATAGCAATATCTTCGTAGCGAAAACCTTGATTTAAGAGGTTTTTAATCTCACGGGAAACGGCAAGACTTTCTTGATCAGAACTAGAAGCTTCAATAATAGTCAAAGTGTCGTCAGTCGAGTCTGAGGTCCAAAGATTTAAAACTGGATGAGTGGTGTTATTAGAAATTAATTCAGTTGCTGCTGATAAAATTGGTTGAATAGAACGGTAATTTTGCTCTAGCTTATACTCTTTTATGGATTGATAATCGTTTTGCAAATAATGTAGATTGCGATAGTCTGCCCCACGCCAAGCATAAATGCTTTGAGAAAAATCGCCAACTACATAGAGTTGATTTTGTGGCTGAGCCAGCATTTTGGTCAGCTGGTATTGAGCTTTGTTTGTATCTTGATACTCATCCACTAAAATATGAGTAAGTCGTTCTTGATATTGAGATAAGACATTGTTATTTTGCGAAAAAAGCTGGACTACCTTAAACAGCAAATCATCAAAATCAACAGCATTTTGTTTTTGCAGTTGGTGCTGGTAAAGTTTGTAAACTCGGGCAATGGTGCGCTCAAACTCATTATCGGCTTGCTGAGCATAATTTTGGACATCAACCAGCTCATTTTTAGCTTTAGAGATTAAGCCATGGACCATGCCATGTTTATATTTTTTTGTGTTTAAATTTAATTCTTTAATAATGCTTTTAATCAGGCTGGACTGATCATTGCTGTCGTAAATTAAGTAATGATTATTTAAGCCAACTTTTTCGCCTTGGCGACGCAAAATTTTAGCGCAAAATGAATGAAAAGTGCCGGAATAAGGCAGCAAATGTCCGGTAAGTTTTTGCACACGGGAGTTCATTTCTGCTGCAGCTTTATTAGTAAAAGTGACTAGTAAAATTTGGTCGGGTTGGGCTTGCTGCTGATCAATCAGCCAAGCTGCGCGGGTGGTTAGAACCCGAGTTTTACCACTGCCAGCTCCAGCTAGAACCACAGCTGGTCCGTTGTCATGAGTGACAGCCTCAAGTTGTTGTTTATTAAGTTGATGTAAAAAGTTATTCATAAAATAAATTGCAAAAAAAATTAAAAAAATTCTTAAGTTAAGAAAATTCTTGGGCGGTAGAGTTCATCTTAACAAAGTCAAGTTTTAAAACAAGGCTAGTGAATAAGGAAAATTTTTTTGTACTTAGATGATTAAGTAGAAGCTAATTAAATAAATGAAACAAAAAATCAGTTGATGTAAACGCGAAATTTGTGTTATTGTTTTAAACAATGGAATTTTTGAGCTTAAGATTAAAAATCCATAATGCCAAAGATAAAAAATAATAAAAAGTAAAATATTAGGAAATAAACTAAGTAAATTTCCCAGGCCAATAAAGAACAGGAAACGAGAAAAAATCATCAAACTGATAGTTGCGCTAATGCAGCTAATTAGGAGCAGCAAGTTAATTTTAAGTTGTTGCCATAGTTGTTGACTGAAATTAGGTAATCTTTCCCTTATTTTTTTGTTCATAAGTTGCTAAGATAAATGGTACTTAATACTTTTAATATATCAATTTTTTGCCTGCTTATGAAATACATTATTGCTAACTGGAAAGCTAATCACAATATTGTTTCAGCCCAAAACTGGTTTGATCAGTTTAGTCAAGCTGTTCGTCAAGGCCGAGTTTTAAATACTGACGATTTGGTGGTAATTCTAGCTCTGCCTTATCACTTATTAGTGCCAGGAGCAGTTTTTGCAGAAAAATTAAACTCACGTTATATCCATTTAGCAGTACAAAACTTAAGCCAAACTGAAGCAGGTGCTTTTACGGGTGAGATAGCAGCGGAAAATCTCAAACATTTGCCAGTGGCAGTAGCTCTTTTAGGACATAGTGAACGTCGGCGTTTGTACAAAGAAACAAATCAAGACGTGGCGCAAAAGGCGGTCCAGGCTAGTTTGCAAGGAATTCAACCAGTAGTTTGTGTGGATGAGTCAATTTACCAGCAACAGGCTCAGCAATTTAATCAACAAGATTTAAATCAGTTAATTGTAGCTTATGAACCACCAAGTGCGATTTCTACAAGCGGCGGGCAAATTCCTGATGCGGCTCAGGTTGGTCAAGTTATTCAGCAGATTAAACAAACTTATCAAGGCTCGCCAGTCTTATATGGAGGCAGTGTCAAAGCTGCGAATGTGCGTGATTTTCTTGCTGTTGCAGATGGAGTTTTGGTAGGAGGTGCTTCGCTTGAGGCAGAAAAGTTTATTAGGCTGTTGCAACAGGCGGGGTGAAATAAGTTTAGTCACAACTCTAATCATAAGCTTGCCCATTTTTAGTATAAAATAAGGGGCAAGATGTCTAATTTCAATTTTAAGGTTGTACAATCTAAAGTTTTTTCTAAAATATCTAAAATAACTGTTTTTTGCCAAATTTTTTGCCAAAAGAATCAGAAAAATTCAATTTTTTGGTTGTGGGTTTTGGTTTTGTTGATGACCGGTTTAAGGTTGTGGCGTTTAAATTTTCCCCAAGAATTTTATTTTGACGAGATTTATCATGTCCCAGCAGCTCAGCTGATGATGGAAAATGATGAGCGGGCTTATGAATGGTGGCACCAAGCTGTTAAGTCTGTTGGTGGTTATTATGCTCATGATTGGCTACATCCACCTTTATTCAAGTTGTTGCAAGCTGGCTCAATGAAAATTTTTGGATTAAAGAGTTGGGCGTGGCGGCTGCCATCAGTGATGGCAGCCGCCCTTCTCACTTTTGCTACTTACTGGTTAATAAAAAATGTGTGGCTGATGATTGGTCGATCTAGTTTATTGGCGGTTGGTCGTAAGAAAAAAGATTTACAGCAACAAGCTGAAAAAATAGCTTGGTTAAGTTCATTTTTATTAAGTCTTAATGGGTTAGTTTTTGTTCAATCGCGCATAGCCATGAATGATATCGCTGTAACTTTGTTTATTGTTTTGGCTTTGGGAAGCTATGTCCAGTTTGTTAAAGAGTTTTTATTAACTCGGAAAAGCAAAATTAAATTAAAGAAAATTAAAAAGTGGCTTTTTTGGACTGGTGTTTTTTTTGGGCTGGGTTTGGCCACTAAGTGGAGCGCGATTTTTTTATGGTTACCTTTGTTGGCCTCTAATTTGGGTCTAGTAATGCGAAAAAAATCGCGCCAAAAAAATAAACATTTGTTGTTGTTCAGTCTTGTGGTTTTGTTAATTCTGCCTTTGGTTATTTATGTTTTAAGTTATAGTCAGATGTTTTTGCAGGGAAAGAATTTGAAGCATTTTTTTCAATTACATCGGCAGATTATTTGGTATCAGACTAATCGCGATAGTTTGCACGCTTATGATTCTGGTCCTGTGCAATGGTTATTTAATTTAAGGCCAGTTTGGTATTGGCAGGGCTCGCAGCTTCAGCCGGAACAAACTGCTAATATTTATTTATTAGATAATATTGGGTTAAGTTGGTTAGCTTTACCTAGTTTATTATTAACTGCTGCAACAGTAGTGACAGTTTTTCAACAGGCTGTGAAACCAAAAAAAAATAAAAAAAAGTTGAAAATTTTTGTAGTCTGGTTATTAATGCTAGGTAGCTATGCTCTGCTCTTTTTGCCTTGGTGGTTGGCGCCAAGAATTGGATTTTGTTATCATTATTTGCCTGCCATTCCTTTATTGATGTTTTTTATAGCTTATTTTTTGCTGTGGTTGCGCTCAATGTCTGTATGGAGTTTCCGTTTTTTACTGGTGATTATGATTTTAAGTTTTATGGTTTTTTATCCGCATTGGATAGGTTTAACAGTTTCCAAAACTTGGGCTGACGCGATATACTTTAGCTTAAGTTCTTGGAAATAAACTAGGCTTTTTGCTCAAAAAAATATGTCATTAGAAAAAAAATTAACCTCTCTATCAATCTTTTTTCCTTGCTATAACGAAGCAAAAAATATTCCTGAGTTAGTTGCTCAGGCTAATAAAGTGGCGGCTGAGATAGCAGAAAAAAATGAGTTGATTGTGGTGGATGATGGTAGCCAGGATGAAACTGTGGCGGTGGTAAAGAATTTGCAACAGCAATATCCGCAGCTGCGCTTAGTGCAGCACAAGAAAAATCAAGGTTATGGCGCAGCTTTGCAAACAGGTTTTGCTGCGGCGCAATATGATTGGATTTTTTTTGCTGATGGCGATCAGCAGTTTGATTTGCAGGAGCTGAAAACATTTGTGCCTTATGTTGATGACTATCAAGTCATTATTGGTTATCGTAGGCAGAGAGCAGAAGGGAGTCTGCGGGCTTTTAATGCGCGTTTATTTAAACTTTATATTGATTTGTTGTTTAGGGTGCATGTGAAGGATATTGATTGTGCTTTTAAGTTGTTTAAAGCAGAGACAATTAAGTCTTTAGAGTTGTTTTCTCAAGGTGCTTTTATCAGTTCTGAGTTTTTGTATAAGTTAAAGAAAAAAGGCGTGCGGTTTAAGCAGTTGCCGGTGCATCATTATCCGCGTCAGCATGGTCAGCCGACTGGAGCAAATTTGAAAGTGATTATTAAGGGTGTGACTGATGCTTTGCGTTTATATTTAAAAATGAAATTAAAGTTGCAAGGGAAATAAGTCATGATGCGGGAAAAGTGTGCGGTGATTGGGGCTGGAGTAACTGGTTTGACGGCTGCTTATGAGTTGCAAAAGCGTAGGCAACAAGTGGTGGTTTTTGAGTCTTCTGATCAAGTGGGCGGTATTGCTGGCGGTTTTAAACAAACTGATTGGGATTGGTTTTTAGATTATCATTATCATCATGTTTTTACTGGGGATAAGGATATCAAGCATTGGTTGGCAGAGTTGGATTTAGCTGACGAACTGCTGGTTTTAGAGCCTAAGAGCGTTAATTATTATCAAGGAAAAATCGCGCAGCTGGACTCTGCTCTAGCTCTATTGAGATACCCTTTTTTGTCTTGGTCAAGTAAGCTGCGCACAGCAGCGGTCATGGGTTTTTGTAAATTTTGGCCGTGGGGGCAAGTTTTGGAAAGGTGGACTGCTCAAGATTTTATTTGTTTGTTAATGGGGCAAGAGTCCTGGGAAAAGATTTGGCAACCTTTGTTCTTAGGTAAGTTTGGTGAGTTAGCTAGTGAAGTTAATGCGGCTTGGTTTTGGGCACGTATTTATGCTCGTTCGCAAAAATTAGTTTATGTCCAAGGCGGTTTTCAACATTTATTTAATCAGGTGCAAGCTAAACTTCAGGATTATGGCGTAGAGTTTAGAATGGGGGTTGAGGTTGAGATATTACAGCAAAAGTCAGGTAAATTGGTTATTGCAGGTGAAGAGTTTGATCAAGTTTTGTTTACTGGCCATAGCTCTACTCTTTTAGATTTGTTTGCTAATTGGTCAGCAGATTTTCAAGAAAAATTAAAAAATTATGAAACTTTGGCTGCCATGACTTTGGTTCTAGAGCTTGAAGACAAGTTTTTGCCAGATGATATTTATTGGTTAAATATTAATGAGTCAGATTGGCCTTTTAGCGGGGTGATTGAGCACACTAATTTTGTGTCGGCTGAGCATTATAACGGGCGAACTTTAGTTTATTTGGCCAATTATTTGCCAGCTGATAGTCAGGAGTTAACTTATGATAAAAATCAGGTTTTATCATGGTATGATCCTTATTTAGAAAAATTAAATGCTAATTACAAAAATGATTTGAAAAATAGCTGGCTTTATAAGACTAAAAACGCTCAGCCTTTTGTCCGCTGTCATCATAGCCAGATTTTACCTAAAATAAAAACTCCGGCGCCGAATCTATTTTGGGCTGGGATGCAGCATGTTTATCCTTATGATCGAGGCACTAATTATGCAGTGCGGTTGGGAAGGCAGGCAGCACAGATTATTCTTCAGACCAGGTGACCATTCTACTACCAGGTCTCCCTCTTAAAATTGCTTCTAGTCTTGCTGCTTGGGCAGTGTGCCGTCTGTGATTTTGAGCAGCTAAGTTTTGAGTTAGCATCTTTTCCCAGATTGCTCCTCCCGGGCTGGCATAAAACTGAGCTAGGGCTTTTTGCATTCTTTTTAGTCCGGCTTCCCATTCTGGCTGACGATTATAGGTTTGAGGAGCTCGTTTATTAATATCTGCAATGCTAGCACCAGAACCAGTAGAAACTCTATAACTTAAAAAGAAGCTCCTCATTGTGTTTATAAATTGTTGTGCCACTAATTCAAGATCTGTTGGATCTTGAATCTCTTGAGTTGTTTTATTGTTAATAAATACTTGAGCCCCATGGTCAGTTCGTCTTGGTAAAGGACCTAAATATTGTACTTCTTTTTCATCTATATAACCTAATTTGATTAATTCTCTGGTTACTCGCAAAAAATCTCGCCCTAAATGGCCATTAGCTGTATCATGTTTAGCTCGTATGCTAGCAAAAAGTCTACCTAATAATAATTGATTAGCGTCTTGATTCCTGTCTGTAGGACTGGTTTCAAGTAAATAAACTTCAAAGAAATCTGCTAAAGTAAATCCTTCTAACTGATGAGCTTCAAAATAGGCTAAGGCTGTTGCTGGCATTTGTCCAGTTAAATTCCCAAAAGTATGTGGATCTTCTTGCTGAGCAAGAAGATCCATTTGAGCTTGTTTAAGAGTTTCTGAATCAAAACCAAATGTAAAATGCCCCAGCTGGTAAAAATTTGATCCTAAATCAGTATGGTCTAGGAAAAATTGAGTCAACAAGGTATATTCCAACATATCTTTAGCTGTTAGGTAAAAATCTGGAGGTCTAGTATCGCTTCTCCCCCAATCTGATAGCCAGCCACTCCAAGCTTGTTCTAAGTATTGGGCTAGGGCAGGGGCATAAGTAGTCGGAATCTCTAAATATAAGTCATATAATTCTGGTTGTTTTTCTCTGACTGGTCCCTCGAAAAGTATAGCTTGTTTATAATTAAGATTGCCTGTTTTAATTTGTTCAAATAATTGTTGATGCTCTTCTGGAGTCATTGCTTCTACGTAGGCAGTAACAGTTACTTGTGGATTGCTAGGTAGATTCGCCCCTTTATTGTCAAGCCACCATTGTTGAGCTTGGGCTAAAATTTGATTTTTGGTAATAGGATCTACGTCATTAAAAATAGGAATGTGAAAATTAATAGGCTGAGTTGCTTCTCTGTGATGAACTCTGTGTTGAGCAATGATGTCTGATGGTTGTTCTGTAGCTGTTGTGAAAGGATCAGCTGCTATCAGAGCTGCAAGTTTTTCTGGAGTGCTAGCAGTTGTAAATTGAGGAGTTGGAGACGAAACTGGTGTTGGGCATTGATTCGGATGAAGATCATTTTTCATTTGAGCTAAATTTGGTCCGTTAGTAGGCATTGGTTTAGTATGTGGTTTTAGGGCGACAGTAGTATTATAGGCTGCTATATATGGTGTGATTGCTCTACGATGTAGTTCATCAATGGCAAATTTTGGCACCGAAGATGTTGTTTGGGCAAGTTCAGATAATAAAACATGAGGAGAAATATAAATACCAAGATTTATTAAGATTAAAATTAAAATAATTATAGTTGACTCACGATGAAGCAGTTTAGTTTCCTTTGATGTATGAGTCCTTGATTCTTGCAGCGCTTTTAGTAGAGCACTGTATTGTTCATTTATTACTGATAAAAATTGAGGTAAGAGTTTATCGACAAACTCAAAGGCTTGTGGAGCATCTAAGTTATCTAGCCGAGTTAAAGTAGAATATGCTGAAACAAAAAAAGCTGCACAAGATATTTGTCGATGATTTAGAAGAATAGATAACTCAGATGTAGTAATTTGATCAAGATGCTGATAAAGATCTGTAATTTCGGTAATTTTTTTGAGAATGTTTGCGTCTGTGTCTTCTGTATTTTGTACTTCATTAGAATCAATTTCATTGTCTAATATTTGTGCGCATAATAGATAATAAAAAGCTTCTAAAATGCAGCTGATGGTTGTAACTATGGACTCAGGAGCGTAATGACTAATAAAGGTGAAAGCAGCTAATGTTTCTGCGTCAGGTTGGATAAGCTCAGTTTGTTGCTGATAATTTTTATCAGCAGGTTGAGGTGTTGTTGGACTTATAGATTTTAAAACCTCATCTAAATATGAGAAGATAGTTGGAACTAATATGCTGACTTGCTCCTCTAAAGCTTGATCTATTTTTTTTAATGTTTCTTTGATTGCTTTCCTTGCTGTAAGGTTGTTCCAACTTTGAGAAATAACTGCTCGATTTTTGAAGACGGCTTTCCATTCGGGTTGTGCATAATCTGTAAGTTTTTGTTGTAATTCATTTCTTAATTTTTTTTCTATTTCGTAAAAGTTTTCGTAAGAGGTTTTTTGACTTAATAGATTTATAGTTTCCACAAATTTGGTTACTGCTTGTAGCCAGGTCTCAAAATTTGCTTCTATTGATCCAGCAGCAAATTGATCAATCTGTGTTAAAATAATTTGAGCTTGTTCTTGTGCAGTTTGAAGATCAGATTCTGGTTGTTGTTGCGCTGGCTCTATTCGTTTGTCTTTTGACATGATATTTAATTATTAATTTGTTCTATCTATGCTTTCTCAATTATCTAATTATGACCGATCCAATCATATTATTAAAGTCGGTTTCGACATGGATGGTGTTTTACTTTACAACCCCGCTCGTCTGCTCCGTCCTCTCATTTCTCAGCTCAAGAAAAAAGACGTTTGTATTCACCGCAAGGAGTTGGAGTTTTATGTGCCGCAGACTCGGTGGGAGGAAATTATTTGGGAGTTGTTTCATAAATCAAGTATTTTTGTAGCTCCAGGTTTAGATCAGATTCAACAATATCGTGAGCAAGGGCTGTTAGATCCATATTTAATCACAGGAAGATTTGCGCACTTGCGTAAGGATTTTGAGAAGTGGCAGCGCAAGCTTAATACAGCAGAAGTTTTTAACCAAGCTTTGATGAATGATCAAGATGAGCAGCCACATTTATTCAAAGAGCGTAAAATTAAGGAGTTGGGCTTGGAGTATTTTATTGAGGATAATTGGGACATTGTTCATTATTTATCAGAGCGTTTGTCAGGACAATGTCAGATTTTTTGGGTAACAAATATTTTTGATAAAAAGATTGATTATCCACATAAATTCAGAAGCTTAAAACAAGCCTTGGCAGCTTTACCATTGAAAATTTTAAAATAGTTATGAAAAAAGTAAGTTTTTCTACCTTATTAAAAAAAATAAGGCTTATTAATCTGGAATATATTTTTTTGTTATTGCTGGTTGCTTTTTCTTGGTGGTTGATGAGCTCCACTTTTGGTTATCAAGATGGTGATTTTATCATTGCCAGCCGAGCTTGGAGTGATTTTTCTGCGCATATTCCTTTGATTCGTTCTTTCAGTGTAGGTGATAATTCTAACCTGGATTATCCGCAGTTTGCTAATGCCAAGATGCATTATCATTATTTATTTTATTTTCTGGTGGCGATGTTGGAGAAGCTGGGTTTGAATATTGGCTTGGCTTTGAATTTTTTAAGTGTTTTTGGTCTAAGTCTGATGTTGTGGCTGATCTATAAAATTGGCAAGTTAGTCAGTGGGAGACGCAAGGCTGGAGTTTTGGCTGTAATTTTGGTCATGTTTAACAGTAGTTTGACTTATGTTGATTTTATTAGAGAGAATTGGGCTTGGCCTGATATTTGGGTAAATTTATTTAATTTAAAAGAGTTTGTAAATTTTGGACCATGGAATGGCGATCATATCAGCGCTTTTTGGAATTGGAATATTTGGACCAATCAACGGCATTTGCCTTTTAGTTTTGCTTTGATGTTAATAGTGATTTGGCCGTTGTTAAAAGCAGTTTTTGCTAAAGTTGAAGAAGATAAAAAAATAAATTTAAAAATTTGGCTGTGGTTAATTTGGGGGATTATGATTTTGCTGCCATTTTTTAATCAGGCTGCTTATGTGATGAGCGTTATTTTTATTGTTTTTTGGTTTATTTTTCATCCTCAGCTGTGGGCTGAGTATGCTTATTTATATTTTTTTGCTCTGCTCTACTCTGTGCCTAGTTTTGTTTTTTTCTGGGGGAATTCTGGTGTGAGTTTGGAGTTTGGTTATTTAGCTCAAGAAAAAAGTTTATTAGGTTTTGCCAGCTATTGGTGGTGGAATTTAGGAGTTTATTGTTTTTTAGGGCCGGTTTTGCTGCTGACAGCAAAACCGGCCCTAAAAAAACTCGGCTTTATTGCGCTGGTTTATTTTCTGTTAGCTAACAGCTTTCGTTTATCAGCTGACATGATTAATAATCATAAATTAATTAACATGATGGTGATTTTTGTTGCTTGGCTAGCTGCTGATTTTTTCATCAAGGTTTGGCAAAAAAAACTGAAATTGCGCTGGCTGCTGCCTGTTTTGTTTTTAAGCTTGACTTTGTCTGGAATTATGGATGCTTTTCCAATTATTAATGATTATCGCGGTCGAGTGCCTGATTATGAAAAGTCTAGATTGGGGCGTTGGGTCGTAGCTGAGACTGCCCCTGATTCTATATTTCTCACCACAGAGTTTATGTATCATCCGGTTAATCTGGCTGGAAGAAAAACTTTTATTGACTATGGATATTTTGCTTGGTCGTTGGGCTATCCAAGTTCCGAGCGCCGCCAGCTCTTGGATAAAATTTATGCAGCTGAAGTCGATCCTCAGGAATGGTGTGATTTGATGCAAGAACAGGGAATTGATTATTTGGCTATTTCTTTACCGCCAGTGGATAAAATTGATATTGAAAATAGCTGGATTTGGCAGCAACAGCCAGTTTTTGCGCAGGATCAGAATCACAAAGTGTTTTCTGTGGCTGCAATTTGTAGGACTTATTGATTTTTCTTTTCAAAAACCATCACTTGCGGATGGTCATACACAGAAAAAGCTTCTTCAGCCCAAGAGTCATCTAAAGTCAAAGGAATGCCTAAATACTCTAAACTGGGGAAAGAATTAAACTCTGCCACCTTTTTATAGGGAGTATTTTCAGCAAATAATTGCTCATAAAAATAACTCATCTGCGGATAACGATCCTCATTGGGCATGATACTGCCCCAGCCTCGATTAGAAGATAAAATATAATAATCTGCCTGTTTAAGCAACTGATCCATTTCCTGCCATTTTTGCGCTGTATCTTGGCCAAAAACTGGAAGTTCTTTAAATTCATAATTGCGTTTCATCCCAGCTAAAGACACGGGCAAAGCATCGTCCCAGTGCTCGGTCAAAATTAGGCTTTTTTGCGGCACATTCTGATAAATCCAGCGTGAAGCCTGTATGCGCGTATGTGGTTGAAGATAAATGGAGATGAACATCAGAGGCCAGATTGCTACAGCCCCCAAACACACGCTATTAAACATGAAGATGAATTTTAGCGTATTTTTTTTAATAATTTCACTTAATTTTTCTAAGCCTAGAGCAAATAGCAGGGCGAAATATGGATAAAGAATTAAGAAGTAACGATTAGTTTTTGTATAGCGCGTTGATTGATAAAGAAAAAACCCCACAAGCCATAAAGCAAAGATGATGAGATTTAGATTTATGTTATTTTTTTTCTTAATAAGTGAATAGATTAGATAGATTAATCCAACAAACACAAAAATACTATGTGCGAGCCCAACGCCAAAAATAAAAGTATTTTTCACTGCAAACCAGATGGGTTTTGTTTTTCGCCACTGTAAGCCTGGTGGATACCAAGTTTCTGGATCATTTAAAGCCTTTAATTCTTCAATGTTTTTAAGAAAATTTTCGTGTGGACGAGGATCAAGCCATGTTTGGCTACGGAAGAAATAAGGATTTGCTAGTCGCAAAGTCACGTAGCTAATAATGCCAAAGAGAATTAAATTGGGAAGAATTTTTTTTAATGATTTTTTAAGATTAAAATTTTTGAAGTTAATGCTTTGATTAATTAATAACCAGCCAATTAAGGGCATACAATAAATAGCATTTATTTTTGAAGCCATGGCTAAGCCAAAACTTATAGCGCTTATGCTTAATAATTTGATAGCTTGTTTTATGTTTTCTGAGTTTTGTTGAATTTCCTGCCAGCGCCAAGCTGCATAAACACTGAGAAAACAAAAGAAATTAACAAAACTATCGACTGTATAAAAATGAGCTTGTTGGATAGAAAGCACAAAGGTGGCATAGCCTAGAGCAGCCCAATACTTAAATTGAGCTGACAATTGATATTTTTTGCTGAGCAAATAAGCCAGATGAAAGACCAGGATGACAATACTCATTTCCAACACAGCAGAGATTATTCTGCCTTGAATAGCTAGAGAGTGATAGTTATCATTATTAAAAATTTGAGCAACAAACTTGTTCAAAATTACTGGGAAATTTCCATAAACAAAAAAATTATAGTTATGATTGGCCGGATTTAAGGCTGAGCGTTCTGGATCAAGATATTCCAGAAAAGTTTGTGGCATTTTAATGTCATTTGCCACCATTGTTAAAAATCTTTCGTCTGGATGTAAATGCTGATCAGCATCCCAATTGACGTTGAGCAGGCGCAGGCCAGCAGCAATAATTAAAATAAAAACAATTAAAAGAAAACTAGTGATCTTTTGCTTTGATGTTTTTAGATTCATGAGGTTTTTTTGCAAAAATAATTATTCACTGCAGAATATTATATGCTATCATATTGTTTGTTGTCTCAGTATCAAATAATTAGTATTTTTTAGAAATCCTTAGAAAATTCTTATGCTTTCTGACTTCTACCTCATCCTCTGTTGTTGGTTTTTAATCAGCTTATGGCAAATTTTATCTTTGCCGATTCTTTACAAATTATTTAAAGATAAACTTTATGATGGCGGCTGGGGTTTGGGACGGACAGTCACTTGGTTAAGCGTGGGGAGTTTAGTCTGGTTCACTGCTCATTTGGGCTTACCAACTAATACTAATTGGTTTATTTATGGCAGCTTATTAATTTTTGGTTTGTTAGCTTTATGGTGGGGCATGGATTATGGCCAGGCGCAAAAAAGTAAGAAAAAAAATAAGAAGCTTAATTTTGAAAAACTTAAGGATTATTTCTGGGCAAAAAGAAAAATTATTTTAGCTGAAGAAATAGTTTTTTTAAGTTTATTTGTGTTCTTAGCCTTGACCCGTGGTTATAACCCTGACATCAATGGCTTGGAAAAATTCATGGATGCAGGGATTATGGCGTCATATTTGCGTTCTCCCAAGCTGCCGCTTGAAGATATGTGGCTGGCAGGGGAAAAAATTAATTATTACACATTTGGTCATTTTTTAGGATCTGTAGTGACTCATTATTGGTCTATAAGCATTGATTTATCTTATAATTTATTATTAGCTTTGCTGATGGGATTGGTGGGAATAAGTTCTTTTTCCTTGGCTGTAAATCTGGCAGCGCCATTATTTGACAAAGCAAATTTTAGAAAACTGGTAGGGATAGGTTTAGTAGCTACATTTTTAATTACTTTGGCTGGAAATGGGCATACTGCTTGGTACTTATTAAAAAATCGCTCAGCAGAAGGTTATTGGTATCCTGATGCGACCCGTTTTATTGAGCGTACTATTCATGAATACCCTGCTTATAGTTTTGTGGTTTCTGATCTGCATGCTCATGTCTGGGGGTTGCCCTTAGTGTTTTGGTTGGTGACGAATATTTTTGTTTGGTTGCAAGAGATGAAAGATGAATATTTGGCTGAAGATAAGAATTTATCATTAGAGAATCTTTGGAATAAAAATTATTTTAAAAGAGCTTTGTTAATAGGTTTGAGTTTTGGTTTGATTATGAGTACTAGTACGTGGGATTTGTTGATTTATGGTTTATTTTTAGGTGTTTTGGGAGTGATTTTGTTAATTTTTGATAGACGTTATTTTTTACCTTTGGTTAAGTCAGCAGTGGTGGTGGGTTTAGGCTGTGCAGTGACTGCATCTGCCTGGTTTTTAAATTTTGAGTCTATATCTGAGGGAGTAAAAATTGCTGATGAACATTCTCCTTTGTGGCAGCTGCTGGTTTTATGGGGGCCTCACTGGTTGATTTCTTTGTTAAGTTTGTTTTTAGGAGCAAAAGTTTTTCGCTCTTTAAGCAAAAAACAAAGCTCAAATAAAATGTATTTATATCAATTTGTGTTGGCGCTTGGGGTAACGGCCACCTTGTTGATTATCCTGCCTGAGTTGATTTATATGAAGGATATTTATCCAGATCATCCGCGCGCCAACACAATGTTTAAGCTGATGTTTCAGGGTTTTACCATGATGTGCTTGTTGGTTTCTTGGCTAGTCGGAGTTTTGCAAAATAAATATTTTTCTGCGCAGCAACAGCTGTTTTTGAAATTAATTATGATTATTTTTGTGGTTGCAGTTGGGATTTATCCTAAATTTTCTTATCCAAATTTCTATGGAGGATATAAAAAATACAAAGGGCTTGATGGAGCTGCCTGGCTTAAAAATAAGTATGCTGATGATTATGCTGCCATCAAATGGCTGCGTCGCTCTGTGAGCGGGCGGCCGGTGGTTTTGGAAGCAGTCGGCGAAAGTTACACTGAGTTTGCCCGCGTTTCAACTTACACAGGCTTGCCCACAGTTTTAGGCTGGCGAGTACATGAATGGCTCTGGCGCGGCGGTTTTGACATCCCGGCCGCCCGCACAGAAGAAGTAAAAACTATTTATGAGCAGCCTTTGAGCCGTGAAGCTCAAGGTTTGATTTCTAAGTACGATATTAAATATATTTTTGTTGGAGCTAAGGAACGAGAGCAATACGAACTAGATGATAATCAGTTGGAACAGCTGGGAGAAATGGCGTTTGTGCAGGGGAAGACGTTTATCTTAGAACTCTAGTTTGATTGGGAAATTTGAATTAAATTGTTAGCCGTTCTTTTTTTTCTTTTTTAAAATAAAGGTTTTTTTAGTATTTGTTCAAATATTTCTAAATCTTGCGGTCTTTGTGCTAGTGCTGTTGCTATATAGTGAAATACAAGTGATAAATAGAACTTAGGGACAGCACGACCTAATAATTCAGGAACATCTTGTTTTTCTCTAGACCATGCAACCCATCTAAGGATATCATTTGTTCCTCTAATAAGGTCTTGAGGTTGTGTGGTTAAAGCCATCCAATAAGGAGGAAGAAATGAGGGAGGTGCTTTTCCACCATTTGTTAGGTATTGATAGGCTTCGTCATGTTGTTCTGGTGTTAATAAAAGACCAACTCTGTGTCCTAATAGTTTGGCAAGTTTTAATTCTTCTCCAGTTGCATCACCGAATCTACTTCTACATTCAGCTATTGAAAGAGGACACATTAATAATCTGCTTGTAGCACATCCAGCTCCTGCGGCTGTATCTTGCTCATGTAGTTCCATTTCTAGTCCATGTAGTGGGACAGCGACTGATGCTAGGATTTGGCTGATTTCTTCTCTCCAAGTACTGATTCCAGTGTATACAACTTGACCTTGTTCATTTTCCTCTTTTTCGTAAACTCTGCCACTAAGAAAAATTCCAGAACTAGCGATGAGTAAATCCTCTCTGAAAATAATTTGTAAGATTTGTATAACTAAAGGATCAACAGATTCGGGTAAGGGTAATTCTGTATATGAACTATTGTCTTTTCTCCCGTTAATTATTGCTAAATAAGAATGTCCAGTTTCTTGATTTGATCTTTTATTCATATATCTGTTAATTTTATCATTTTTTATATAAAAATCAATAAAAATACATCAAAATAGCATAAACAAAAAAGTAATTGTATTGGAAAGTTTTTATTGGATTGCGCCAATATTTTTTTTACCGCAACTCAAACACCACGGTCACAGTCTTACTGACAGTGCTTGTGCCTGGCTCAATTGGTGTGCCTCCGCCAGCGCCTAAACCCATAACTTCAGCACGGTATAAAATCGGTGAGCTGGAAGAAGAGCCTTCAGTGACATTAATCACTTCACCAAGTTTTTTATCACTGGCTTCGGCTATTTTTTCTGCTTTACTTCTGGCATCAGCAATGGCGTCATCCATTAAATCAGCCTGATAATCTTGAGTTTCATCCAGTCTTAGGTTTGGACCGTAAACATTGGTTGCTTCTGTGCTACTCAGCAAATTAGTCAATTCCTCTACTCGATCAATTTCACGTAAAGTTACATTGATATTATTGCTCACATACCATTGTTCTGGCCTGTCATCATAGGATTCTTGATGGGAAATGCTGAGATTTTGTGTTTCAACATCTTCATCCTCAATGCCAAACTTTTTAACTTGCTCAATGATTTTAGTTACTTTTTGGTTAACTTCGTTGACGGCTTCATCTTTATTTTCTTTGTTAACTCTGACGCCAACTGTATAGCTAGCTACTTCATTAGCTTTTTTTTGTTGAGCTGTGCCTGTGACAGTTACGGTTTGGGCTGGAGCAAACTGAATTTGCCCCCATTTAACTCCGCGCCAAGGAATAAAATATATTGCAGCTAAGCTGACTCCTAAAAATAATAAACTGTGTATAAATGTTTTTTTCATTTTTGTCCCTTTTTTACTTAATTTGCTAAATAGTTAATAAAGTTAATTTACTAATTCTGCATACTGACTACTGACCCAGCCTTGTTTTTGCTGAGTGTCTAAAGCATCAGTAAATTTAATCTTATACCAATTATTTTTTTCTTCACCTAGGAATTCGTAGCTTTCTTCAGCTAAAACAAAGCCTGCTTCAGCGCTATTTAAATCAGCTTCGCTTCTCACTCTAAGAACTTCTTTATTATCTTGAAAAAAATTAGTTTTTTTAATTTTTACTTGAGCACTAGGGGAAGCAACCTGGGCAGAATCAGTAGCTGTTTGTGCGGAATCACTGGCTGTTTTTTGTTCTTCATTATTCTGACTTGGTTGAGTGGCAGAGTCAGCTTGGCTAAGTTTAATCCAGACTTTAAGCTTGTAGCCTGCGACCAGATTAATGGTATTTTGCTGAGCCTCAAAAGATGGTAAACGCGCTTCAAAAGTGTGAGTGCCAGGTTCTAGATTTTTATAGACTAAAGGGGCAAAATCTTGTTCTCGGTCATCTAGTTTAATAATAGCGCCATCAGGGACACTGACAAAGGATAACTCAGCCTGATCCTTGTTGTCTATTTTTTCCAGTTCATAAACCACCCCGCCGCTGCTTTCGGCAGTACTGCCTGGTTTCCACATCACTACTGTTAAAACCCCTTGGTTTAAGCTGAGGGGTAATTCGTAAGCCTCTAGTTGATCATCATCAGGCTCAAGTCTTAATGTATATTCACCAGGAATAATTTCTCGATTAATATAAGGAGTTTTGTCCAGATACATGTCATTTAAAAACAAAGAAGCTTTGACATCATGAGTAATGACTTGTAGCCCAGATTTTAGTTTATTTTGAAAGGGATTAAACAAATAAACACCGACACCAATAGTCAGGCATAAAATCACTAATAAGATCGAAGCAATTTTCTTCATATCTTTAGTCTAGCAGGTGCTGAGTAAAATTTGAACTGTTTACTTTTTTTTCAAAGCAATTTTAAGCACGTCTAAAGCTTCAGCCACAGGCATAAACTTGACGTCTTTTTTCACCTCATCAGGCACGTCAACCAAATTACGCTTATTCCCTTGCGGAATAATAATTTGTCTCACTCCAGCCAAATGAGCAGCAATAGTTTTTTCTTTCAAACCGCCAATACGCAACACGCGTCCACGTAAAGTAATTTCACCAGTCATGGCAATATCTTTTTTTACTTTTCTGCCAGTAAAGGCTGAAGCAATAGCAGTTGCCATGGTAATTCCAGCTGAGGGGCCATCTTTAGAAACAGCTCCTTCTGGCACGTGCACGTGCACATCGGTTTTATCAAAAACCTTAGCATCAATGCCTAAATTTTCTGCTTGGGATTTAATAAAAGTCAGCGCTGCTTGAGCTGACTCTTTCATTACATCGCCAAGTTGTCCAGTTAGAACGATTTTTCCTTTTCCCGGAGTCAAAGCCACTTCGATAAACAAAACATCTCCGCCGACTCTGGTCCAAGCTAACCCTGTTGACACTCCAACTTGATCTTCTTTTTCGGCTAAAGTGAGATCATATTTTTCTGGTCCTAACAGTTTTTTCAACATGCGCGGACTAACAGAAATTTTCTTTTTTTTGCTTGATTTTTTTCTGCTAATGATTTTTTTGGCAATTTTACGGCTAATCTTACTGAGTTGTCTTTCTAATTCACGCACACCTGCTTCACGAGTATATCTTTGAATGATCTCTTTCAAACTAGCATCAGTAATTTTAATCTGTTTCTCACTTAAACCATTAGAATAATAAACTTTTTCTAATAAATGCTTTTTGGCAATCTTAAACTTATCATCAAAAGTGTAACCTGGATAACGGATGATTTCTAAACGGTCTAGCAATGCTGGGGGGATGGTGTCTAAAGTATTAGCTGTAGTAATAAAAATTACATCAGATAGATCAAAAGGCACATCAAGATAATGATCTTCAAAGTTTTTATTCTGCTCTGGATCAAGGACTTCTAACAAGGCGGATGAAGGATCACCACGGAAATCTTTTCCGACTTTGTCAATTTCATCTAAAATAAACACAGGGTTCATACTACCAGCTTGTTTAATACCCTTGATAATGCGGCCAGTCATAGCGCCCACATAGGTGCGACGGTGACCACGGATTTCTGCCTCATCCCGAATTCCGCCTAAGGAAATTTTAGTAAACTGACGATTCAAAGCTTGAGCAATGGCTTTACCAATGCTGGTTTTACCTACGCCTGGAGGACCAACAAAACATAAAATGGTTGGCAACTCTCTTTGTTCGGTAACAGGTTTTTCCTTGCCTTTGTTTTTTTTGGTTTTCTTTTTGCGTTTTTCTGCAGTTTGTTCTCTTAATTGTAAGACTGCAATGTACTCCAAGATGCGGTCTTTAACATCATTTAGTCCATAATGGCTTTCATTTAGAGTTTCTTCTGCTTTTTTAATGTCGATTTCTGTTTCATCTTTGACTCCCCATGGCAGCTCAAAAATAGTTTCTAGCCATGAACGGATATAGCCAGTCTCTGGATTGTTGGGAGACATTTGTTGCAGCCGGCTGATTTCTTTTTTAACTTTTTCTCTAATTTCATCAGAAAACTGAGCTTCTTCTAGCTGTTGCCGGTACTCTTCAACTAAATCTTCAGTGTCATCATACTCTCCAAGCTCTTTCTTAATGGTATTGAGGCGTTCGCGCAAAATATTTTCGCGCATGTGTTTATCAAACTTAGCCTGGGTTTTATGAACCACATCTTTTTCAATCTCAATAACTTTCAGTTCGTGATTAAGGTGTTTGGTGACCATTCTTAATCTTTTAACCACATCAGTGGTTTCTAAGAGTTTTTGTCTGCCTTTATCAGAGAGATTTAAAGTGCTGGCGATTTGGTCAGCTAATTCATTGTTACTAACTCCACTCATGAGTTTAATAAAACTTAAAAATTCAACGGGCTTACCCATTTGCACGATATTTTGAAACTGTTTTTTTAAGTTATTGGCTAAAGCAGTGGCTTCTTCAGTGCTGCTTTCTTCAACTTCTAGTTTTTGTACGTCTGCTCTGATGTATGGTTCAAATTGTTGATATTCTAAAATTTCTACACGTTTAATCCCACGCACCAGGGCGCTTAAATTGCCGTCGGATTTAAGAGTTCGTTCAATAACAGCTAAAGTTCCGACTTGATATAAATCTTTTGCCTTTGGTGATTTTATTTCTGGATTTTTCTGGGAGACCAAAACTACTAGTTTTTTTTCTTGAGCTGCTTTTTTTACAGCTCTGACAGAAATATCACGGCCAAAATTTAGCACAATTTCAGTGCTAGGGAATAAAAGGCCTTGCTTTAGGGCAATAACTGGTAATGAAAAATTATTTGAGGGTAAGTTTTTTTTAATAGCTGAGGCGCTTTTTTGCCTGAGCATTTCCCTAGCAGCCATTTTTTTAGCTTTGGTTTGCTGAAGAATGTCCTTTAATTTTTTCGTGTTGGCAGCTTTTTTTGTTTTTTGTTGAGTCGAAGGTTTTTTGGTTTCATCTTGCTTCTGCTCTTTTTCTTTTTTTTCAGCTGCTGACTCATTTTTCTCTTTATCTTTTTCTGGTTGATTTTTTTGATCTTTTTTGCTCATATTTCAATCTATTTTACAATATTTTGTTAGTAAATTATATAGTTTCCTGGCTATACACCAAGTAGACTTTTCAAGCGTCTAAATTAGCATTCTAATGGTTAGAGTGCTAAAGATCAAGGTGAAGGTGAAAAAAATTAAGAAAAATGTTGATTTTTGGGGATTTTTTTGAATTATGGAGGTGCGTTTTTGAGCGCTGTCGCTAATTGTGGGTGACCATGGACTCGAACCATGGACCTCAGTCTTATCAGGACTGCGCTCTAACCACCTGAGCTAGTCACCCATTTGTCAATTTTTATACGAAAAGAGCATCAAGAACAATTTATTTTATCAAAAAATTGCATAAAGTGAATAAGCAGTTATCCTGAAGCGTTTACTTCAGAATAATTTGTTCAGCATCCCAATCTACTTTGACTTTGTCGCCTGGCTTGATTTCTCCACGGATAATTTCCATGGATAGTTTATCCAAGATTTCTTTTTGCAATAGTCGGTCAATTGGCCGGGCTCCAAAAACAGGGTCAAAGCCAGCTTGGGCAAAATGCTCGATAGCTTTGTCTGTGACTTCTAAACTCAGCTCTTGATTGGTTAACCGTTTTTCCAGTTGTTTGATTTTTAGACCTACAATTTGCTGAATTTGTTCTTCAGTTAAAGGTTGGAAAATGATGATATCATCAATGCGGTTCAAAAATTCTGGTCTGAAGTTTTTCTTCAAAGCTTCATGAACTGCTTGTTCTTGTTTTTGGCGATTGCCAACATGTTCTGCAATTAAATCACTGCCTAAATTAGAGGTCATAATAATAACAGTGTTTTTGAAATTTACTGTCCTGCCTTTGCTGTCAGTTAGTCTGCCATCATCTAAAATTTGCAATAAAGTATTAAAGACATCGGGATGGGCTTTTTCAATTTCATCTAAAAGGACCACAGTGTAAGGATGCCGGCGGACTGCCTCGGTCAGCTGGCCACCCTCTTCATAGCCGACGTAGCCTGGTGGCGAGCCGATCAGGCGAGCCACAGAATGGCGCTCCATGTATTCACTCATATCAATGCGCACCATCAAATCCTCATCATCAAATAAAAATTCAGCTAAAGTTTTGGCTAGTTCGGTTTTGCCCACGCCAGTTGGACCTAGAAATATAAAGGAGCCAATCGGTTTATTCTCTTGGGCAAGGCCTGCGCGGTTGCGCCGCACAGCATTAGCTACAGCGGTAATAGCTTGTTTTTGTCCCACCACTCGCTCAGCTAGTTTATCTTCGAGCTTAGCCAGTTTTTCTCGTTCGCTTTCCAGCATTTTTTCCACGGGAATGCCGGTCCAGCGGCTGACCACGCGCGCAATGTCAGCTGCTGTGACTTCTTCTTTTAGTAATTTTTGTTCTTGTTGGATCTCTTGCAGTTTAGCCTGTGCTTCTTCTAGTTTTTTTTCCACTGCTGGCAATTCACCATAGTTGATTTCGGCTGCTTTTTGCAGATCATAGTTGCGTTCTGCTCTTTCAGCTTGAGCTCGCAGTTCATCTTGTTTTTTATTTAAAGATTTAATTTCATCAAGAATATCTTTTTCATTTTGCCAGTGTAGATTCAGCTGGTTAAATTCTTCTTTTAATTCAGCTAATTCTTCTTCAATCTCCTCTACTCTTTGCTGGCTTTTTTCATCAGACTCTTTTTTGAGAGCCTCTTTTTCTATTTCTAATTGGCGAATTTGTTTTTCTAAGTTATCAATTTTGGCGGGTTTACTATCAATCTCAATGCGAATGGCTGAGGCAGCTTCATCCATTAAATCTATGGCTTTATCAGGCAAAAATCTATCACTAATATAACGGTCTGATAACTTAACTGCTGCGATTAAAGCATTGTCACGAATTCTTACACCGTGATGGGCTTCGTATTTTTCTTTAATGCCTCTTAAAATTGAGACGGCTTCATCCAAAGAAGGCTCATCTACCATCACTGGTTGAAAACGGCGCTCTAAAGCAGCGTCTTTTTCAATGTATTTGCGGTATTCTTTAACCGTGGTAGCGCCAATGACTCGCATGGTGCCGCGAGCTAAAGCTGGTTTGAGCATGTTGCCTGCGTCAGTCGCGCCTTCAGCAGCTCCAGCGCCAACAATGGTATGTAGCTCATCAATAAAAACAATAATTTCGCCTTCTGATTTTTCTACTTCCTGAATGACGGCTTTAAGTCTTTCTTCAAACTCGCCTCTGTGTTTGGCTCCAGCTAATAAAGTGCCCATTTCTAAGCTAAGAATTTTTTTGTTCCGCAAAGCGTCAGGCACATCATTATCAATAATCTTTTTTGCTAAACCCTCCACAATAGCGGTTTTACCTGTGCCAGGCTCACCGACCAAAACTGGGTTGTTTTTAGTACGTCGTGAAAGAATCTGGGTGACGCGTCTGATTTCTTCACTGCGGCCAATGACTGGATCGATTTTTCCTTGTTGAGCTAAGGCGGTGAAATCCTGAGTATATTTTTTTAAGGCTTGGTAAGTATTTTCTGGGTCGCGATCAGTAACTTTTTGTGAACCTCGCAATTCTTTTAAGGCTTTTTCAATGTCTTTTTTTGCAACTGGCAAAATGTCTTTAATCTCCGAAATTGAAAGCAACCCAAGTAACAGATGCTCGGTGCTGATGTACTCATCTCTGAGTTTGCCGGCTTGGCTTTCAGCTTCGTCAAAAACTTTGCTAAGTTCTCGAGAAACATAGGCTTGGCTGGTGGATGGTGAGCTGGTGCTAGGTTTTTTTTGTAAAAGCTGTTGAGCTCTGTGGCTGGCTGCAGCAGGGTCTTGCTCTAGTTTTTGTAATAAGGAAGGCACTATGCCCTGAGGTTGTTCTAAAAGAGCTACTAGTAGGTGCAAAGGCTCGACACTAGTGTGTTTAAGTTTGGCAGCCAGGCGCACGGCTTGTTCAATGGCTTCGGCTGATTTGGTGGTGAAACGGTTGAGGTTCATAAGTGGTTATTAATTTTTAAATTTAAATTAAAAAGTTGAATTTTCGCTATTCAGAGATCATAATGATTTAAGAGATAGAAGCAGTTTGAGATGTACAATTCGCATTTTTTTAAAAAATTATTATTGAAATAATTAAACTTTTGAGTTGATGTGATTTAAAACTGCGACTCTAACTAGTTCTTAATCATAGGAATTCTTAAATAAATTTTAAAATTTTATATGCAAATTGTGAAGGATAAGACAGAATGAGTAATGATAAAAGAAATGAAATTTCACTTGTAAGATTAAACCAAAAACAAGAAAAGATTGTTGATCAAATTACGACTACTTTTCAATCTATTGAAGAAGTTTATCAAGAACTGGTCGGGTTTTTATCTAGAAAAGAAAAGCAAAGTTATCAGAAACGGATAGATCCTCTACGAGATTTTTTAGGTTCAACTGATATTAGCATTAAATCAGCTAGTGAGAAATTATGGTCTGCTACTGAGCTGCATCTGGAAATTAAGGCAAGACTAGAACAAGAAGGCAAAATCCAGCAAGCTGCTCAAAAGATTGTGCATAAACTTGATCAGGAAAGAAAAAAAAGAGAAAGTCTTGTAAAGAATAAGTTTATACAGTGGCAAAATATAGTTGAAGGATTTTTATCTGTAGGAATTGAAGGTTTAGGACAAGAAGAAGAGTCTGAGATTGACATAGATTCATTGAGAAAAATGCGTGTAAGTTTAGACTCTTTATATGAATTGGCTGGCCATGAGAAAGGATTTAATGAATCTGCTTTAGAGATGACTGAAGCTCTGATGAGAGGGGCTGATGAATCCACAGATAAGCCTGGATTGCTAATTACTACTATGCGTCTCTGTAGAAAATTTGGGAGTGAGGATTCAATTATTGCACGAGCTTTTGGCAAGATTAGGGATGGTTTATTAAATCTGAGTGAAGAAAGAGGCAAAGTTGGAGAAACATCAGATTTCTGGTCCCGAATGTTGGAAAAGGATAGAGCTTTAACATCCCAAAAAGGGGTCTATGGCTACCGTTATAGGGCAGAAAAACCACTTCAAGCAGATAATTATCAAGTAGGATTAATGTTTTATTCTATGCTGAGTGAGGTTGTTGAACAGTATCATGAGCATGTGGATCAGTTAGAGACTGTCGTAACGCAAAATGAAAAAATTGAAAATATTGAACAATGGAACCAAGGAATCGCACTAGCTGGTCAGAAAAGTGATAAAAGAGTTTACCCCGAATATGTGGAGGGCAAAACTGAATTCCATGTCCATCAAAGACCTTTTGTGCGTATCTTTAAATATATAAAAGAGGAACTTTATTATGCTGATTTACCAATTAATTTAAATTTTAATAGAAAATTACATGGAGATAGATTTCAAGTATTTGCTGATTTATCTCAAGATGATCAGTTAGGTAGTGATATCGCTTTAAGCCCAGGTTTTCTCGGCAGTTTGATATGCGATGAAAGACAAGGAAAGAATAGATTTAAACTTGCTAGTGAGAAAGATGATCAGAGAGAACCTCCTTTGATTTCTGTCTACATGGACGGGGATTTAACAGATAGTAATTCTGAAACAAAAGTTGTCGAAGAAGAAAAAACTAGAAAGAGAAAGAATTGGTTTCTAAGGGCGCAAGGAGGACGTAGTTTACTAAGCATTAGTATGTCAAGACAAGGTGCAGTAATTAATGATGTAGAAATATTCTGTAGTCATACGTCAATTGATGGAGTTGAAGCGCGTAACTTGAGTGTTGATATATTAAACAGGGCTCACAGAGATGGTGTTTTTCAAAAGTTAGATGGAAAATCTTTAGGGCAACAGCCCTATAAAGGCGGATATGAAAGGACAGCTCTTCTCCATGAATATGCGGAAGCCAAATTTTTTTTAGAAGGAGATTTTCCTTTAGGCTCTCCTTTACACGATTTGCAAGAGTCACTAAAAAGGTCATTTGATTCTATTGAAAAATACGCAGCATTTTGTAATGCATTGAGGTCAGATATTGTATTGCGTGTACCAGATCAATATGTTGAAGCTTTAGATTTAGGTTTGGCTGATGTTAGACGGCGTTTTTATGATGCTGATAATGTAGCGAAATTTTTACAAGAACAATATGAAATTGACGAAGATATTGGAATTGAGCTGGCAAAAAGAATTAGACCTAATTTATCAAGTGTTTGGTCTAGTGCAGCAGCAGCAGCTATGGGTTCTAATACTACAGTAGCCACTTGTGTAAAAACTCACACAGAAAGAAAAACCCCTGATCAATTAATTCATGGAGAAAAACAAGATCCTGAAGCTAGATTGCAGGTTGCTATTGGCGGTATTGCAGGGATCAAGTCTTTGAGGCACTACTGGATGGAGATTTATCGAGCGATGACCCTCAATCAACCAATATTTAGTGATGATTTGATTGCTAAAGAAGCAGTTTTAGCTTCTGAACAAATGAGTCAGTTATCATCTGCAGATATAGGTATGTTAAAGTCTGATATAAATGATTTTTTTACTTTTAAGATGCAAAGTCTTAAACGACGGCATGAAGTTAAAAATCATCTTGAGGGTTTGAAGTTACATTTATCAGCTTCTGTTGATGCGGGAAAGCAGGAACAGCTTTGGACAAAGGTCTCTGCACTCATAATTCAAGAACTTGCTCCTTTAGCTAAAGGTAACATAAAAACATTACTTCCTGAAAGAAGGAGCCAAATTCTTCAACGGATGCAAGAATTTTATCCAGAATTTGATTTGATGATTGATGTAGAGGTGAGTAATTTAGTAGAAGATTTAGCTAAAAGTGTAGCTGAACATGGACTTTCGTTAATACAAATAAAGGATAAAAAAGAAAAAATTTTTTTAAGAGCACAAAAGAAAGGTTTAAGTGACGAAGCCTTTAGTCAGTTTAAATTGCAATTAGGGGACCAAGAACAAAGCTTACAACGCAAATATGATAATTTCCTTTTTTGTCAACAAATTCCTCAAGCTGGAGAGCAGTTTGAAAGAGTATTGGACCAAGCTATTAGCGATATAGAAGGATCGATGTATCGTTTGGGAGAAGACATTAATAGAGCTAAAAGAGCTAGATCTTTGACTGCCTTTCTATATAAAGGAGCATCGCAAATTCCTGGATTGCAAACATTATCTAGGATTCTTTTTCCTCATGAAAGCCTCAATGTAGCTACAGAACAGACATCCAATATTGGGGAAACTAAGCTTGAAGGAGATGAATTTAGTTTAGAAAGTTTTGCAACAGCTACTGGGGAAACGATGAATAGAGTTATTGGGGAGTCCGGTAAGGAGATGACGTTTACGAGCTATGTAGATCAAAAATATTTTTTAAAAGTGTTAGCAGCATTTTTGGCAGAAAATGATGAATTATTGGCTATTATGGAGACTATAGTAGAACCAAATTTAAGAGAAAGAATTCAGGAGAGAAGTAGGAAATTGTTACAAGGAGTAGGTTTAGAAGGGAAAGCTTTGCGCGATTTAGATAAGTGTTTTATTTCTGAAATTCAGCGGATAAAAATGGAACCTAGAGCCTGTCAGGCCTGCTTAACCCAACTAATCAATGAACGTGATCATGAAGATTTAGTCAATAATCCATACTTTTATAAGTTTTTAGAACAAGGTAATTTTGAACATGTTACCCAACTTAAGGAACTTAGAGATGCTGATCAGCGTATATCTGTTGTGAGAGAAAATAAGGGTAGAATCGCGCAATGTTTAGAGGAAGTAGCTTTAAGTTTAAATGCAAGGATGTCTTATCTAGCAGATGGTGACTATTTATCTAAAGTTTTAGAACACTTGGGCATCATAGATCAAAATGATCCTGCAATAACAAGTTTAGCTGATCAAATGATTGCAGCAATAGAAGAATTGGAGCCTAGAAGATTGGCTACTTTAAAAACCGAACTACATGAAAAGGTCACTTCTTTAGGAGTATATCAGGCTTATCAACATGCTTTTGCTAGACAATTAATTTTGCACTCTCCGGCAATTCTTGAGCACTTGCAGGCCGTAAGAGAGGGAGATCCAGACCCAAAAAAGAGATTGCCAAAGTCAGTCCTTAGTGTTTTAAATGGTTTATATACTATGGCAATAGCTCCAGCGGTAGCTGTGGCGTAAAATCTGAAAAAATAATTTTACCGCAGGAATCGTTTCACCTAAGATGTTTTTGCAAGAACATTATTGAATGTTTAGTAAATTAAAAATAGAAAATTTAATAATTTTGAAGATTTCTCCCTAACAACCGTAAACATGCTTTTTTGATCTGATCCACACATGGTGGTAAAAATCGACCTAGTTTATTCAATATATTCAACCAGGCTTTGGAGTTTATTCATCGCGATTGCTCGCGAACGGATAAGAGGTCGTGAGAACCCCTACCGAACTCCTTAGAAAGGAGGTGATCCATCCGCACCTTCCAGTACGGATACCTTGTTACGACTTAGTCCTCATCGCCGATCTCGCCGTAGAAGGGCCGTTCTCAAATTCATGAGTTACGGTCACCCGCTTCGGGCGCTACCGACTTTGCTGGCTTGACGGGCAGTGTTCTGAGATCATAACTTCATCACTGATAGTTTGTCTCCCGCCGCCCGGCGCGCGGTTTTCCCGCACCGTGGCGAACCCTTGGGTTTGCTTGATTTTTTACTATATTGATTCATGTTTTGACGAATCTTTTTTAGCTTTTGAATGCCTCTCATTGAGAGGTGTTCCTTTTTAAAGAAAATTTCAGCTGCTTGACAGAAAAGGGCAAATGAATGCTTCTTTTTTGCTCGCAATTGATGCTTTTGAAAAAAAGGAATAATTTTCCGCCTAATATCTTTGATTGAAGAAACTTTTAATTCTACATGAGGAGCCCATCCGTATTTATCATAATTAAGATGATAAATATGTCCGCATCCAAGTGTTTCTTGAATGCTTCTCAGGATTGGTTCATCATCGGCTCTTAACTCAATTTCGAAATGAAGTCGAGCATCAAGTCCGAGTTTCTTAGTTTTGTGTTTGGAAATGCAGATGGTAAAGCATCCTTCACCGTCGACAAATCCACACACATAATTAGGTGGTAATTTCATTTTTAAGCAAAGCCAAGTTCGGTCCTTTTTCTGCTTTTTTCAAGCTAAAAATTAGCTAAAAATAGGCAAAATACTATGACCTCTGCAGACTTCCTGTTATTCATTTAATGTTGTTACCTCGATTATACTTTGGTTAACTGACATTAAGCTGACATTTAACCAAAGAAATAACAGGATCTCCTTTCGTACATATATATTCTGTTCGATATCATCTCGAGTCCAAATACTATTTATTTTTTATTTACAAGAGGTTTCTCCATTTGCACGTGGGATCACCAAAATAAATAGCCGTTTCAACTTCAAGCTGACATCTGCTAGTTTCACCCTTCGGCCTTGAGATTACTCTCAGAGGCCTGTGATTTCGCTTTTAATTGCTTGCTCAATTAAGTTGGATTTTAACCAACTAGAATATATACGCGGAAAGCGCATTTTAATTTGTGCAAGGAGCGAGAACGTATTCACCGCACCATTATGATATGCGATTACTACCGATTCCAACTTCATGAGGGCGAGTTGCAGCCCTCAATCTGAACTGAGGGGATTTTTATAAGGATTGGCTCAAGGTTACCCTGTCGCTACCCGTTGTAATCCCCATTGTAGAATGTGTGTGGCCCTAGGTGTAAGGAACATACTGACTTGACATCATCCTCTCCTTCCTCCCTGCATTGAGCAGGGCAGTTTCGTCAGACACTTGTAACTGACGACAAGGGTTGCGCTCGTTACCGCACTTAAGCGGACGTCTCACGACACGAGCTGACGACAGCCATGCATCACCTGTGTATCTCCCTCTAAGGACGGCTTGGTTATCCCAAGCTTCGCAGATACATGTCAAACCTAGGTAAGGTTTTTCGCTTTGTATCGAATTAAACCACATACTCCACCGGTTGTACGCTCCCCCGCCAATTCCTTTGAGTTTAAACCTTGCGGTTGTAATTCCCAGGCGGCTCGCTTAACGCGTTAGCTTACGCTAGTCAGTCCGAAGACCGACCAGCTAGCGAGCATCGTTTACGGCTAGGACTACAGGGGTCTCTACATTATGTTACTTTCCTTGTTGGTTTTGTGCTGTAGTTCACTTAATAAAACCGTTAAGTACGAACCCTTTATTACAATAAATAATAAATGGCGGTTTGATATTTCTACCAAACTCTAGACATTACTGCCTAGATCGGACTATATCATCATCCACTTGCGTGGCGTCCGGCGTATAGTCTCTACGGGGTTCAATTTCTCATTGAATAAGGTTTAAGTTTATACATAAACTCAGGTAACATATATTCTTGTATTAATTGTTGAAAATCAACAATTTTCTTTTTTGGAATATATATTATCCACTTCCCTTTATTCTTACGGAGATTAGTTTTTAAATGAAATTTTTTATTTAAAGTTTTACTTAGTAATTCTACTTCTAATCTGCTAAAACAATGGGTACTGAACGAACAGCCTGCATATTCTGCACAACCGTCGTCCATAAACCATATTGCTAAGCAAAGAGGATTATTAATTTGATTAATAATCTCTTGAGTGATTACTTTTTCTTTATCAGGATAAAAATATTGATAAAATTTAGAAAATTCTGGGTGTGTCAAAGTGACAAACTCACAAAATTGGTATGTTTTATCATTTATTTTTTGATCAAACAGTCTAATAGGCATTGAAGTGATATTGGCAAAGTATTTGCGTTTATACTTCACTAAAGGTATCTGGACTCTTGAATGCTTAATATGAAGTCGATGATATCGACCTCTTTTTTGCAAGGAGCCATCTCCTAATAATGTTCCTATCAAGACTGATTTTTGATCAGTTGATAATTGAAAGTTAGCTTTAGTTTTATTCATTTATAAAACTTATGAACTTCCCTCGGTATTGTCCTTATTAGATTAATAATCATTAAGATTATTATCTCCAAAATTTATTAAAATTTTGTTAACAAGGAGTTTCACCGATATAGCCAGATTTTACACTTAGTATTGCTACTAAGGGGGACTAGTAATGTTAATCCCTTTTGCTACCCTAGCTTTCGTCTCTTAGCGTCAGTACTGTCCTAGAAACCCGCCTTCGCGAACGGTATTCCTCTCGATATCTACGGATTTCACCCCTACACCGAGAGTTCTGGTTTCCCCGAACAGACTCAATCCTGGCAGTTTCTCTTGCTTCTCTGAAGTTAAGCCTCAGTCTTAAACAAGAGACTTGCCAAGTCGCCGACAGAACCCTTTACGCCCAATAAATCCGGATAATGCTTGCACCCTACGTATTACCGATGCTTCTGGCACGTAGTTAGCAGGTGCTTTCTAGCGAGGTACAATCATAAGGGCACACTTGGAAATAAAATGCTTGCAGTCTCAGATTTCTTTTTGCGCAAATTCTGTGTTGCTGTGGAATTCAAGTAATTATTTTAAATACTATCATTCTCCAGCGCCTTGAATTTTTCACAAAAATTTTATCTTTTTGGTGCAATTTTTATTGCCAAGTGTGCCCTCTTTTTCCCTCGCCACAGTGGTTTACGCTCCGCAGAGCTTCTTCCCACACGCGGTGTCGCTGCGTCAGACTTTCGTCCATTGCGCAATATTCCTGGTTGCTGCCACCCGTAGGTGTAGGACCCGTATCTCAGTGTCCTTGTGGCCGGTCGTGCTCTCACACCGGCTACCCGTTGTTGGCTTGGTGAGCTTTTACCTCACCAACTACCTGATAGGACGCAGGCTCCTCCTTTAGCGACCGAAGTCTTTGATCTTGCGATCACATGCGGTATTACTCCTCCTTTCGGAGGGCTATTCCACACTAAAGGGTAGATTCCTACGCGTTACTCACCCGTCTGCCACTGTCCACTTCACCGAAGTGAAGCTTCTCGTTCGACTTGCATGCCTAAGGCACACCGCCAGCATTCATCCTGAGCCAGGATCAAACTCTCAAAAAAGAGTTTAATGTTAAATTTAAACTAAATGCTCAAATTTTCCTTATCTAATGAATAGAATCTAGAAAAATTGAGGCTAAAAGGTTATTTTTGGTTGAAATGGTGGCTATTCGGCGTTGTTTGAATAGTCAATCCATTTCGAGCGATTTTTACCACCGTGTCTGAATCAGACACGATGATGATCAATTAATCAATTAATTCGAAAATTAATTGACAACTGGCATGTTTAAAAATTTGTATTTGATTAATACAAATTCGGTTGTTAAAGAGCGAACACAATTGAAGACAAAATAGATTTGCCCTTTTTCAATTGTTAAGTATTTGGAAATCTTTACAGTATCTTAAATAGACTTTTAAAGATAGGTATTCAGTATAATAACAAAAAAAATTAAATTGTCAAAGCCAATTTTGCCTGAGAAAAAATATTAGTCTCGGTAGAAAAACTTTTGGTTAAAGATTCAGCAAGTTCAATTTTTTCTTTTCGATCAAAAAGGAGAGCTTCAATGTTGTTCTTTAACTGATGATGCTGTTGATTTTTGGCTAATTCTTTGGGAATAATTAGATGTTGATAGATATTAGCAATAGCATCAGGTTGGAAAATTTTAATTTTTTGATTTAAAAAATTAATAGCATCTCTGATGTCCACTTGTGCTAAAGAAGTTTGATTGTCTGCTGACGCAATAATTCCATCCCCTACTCCGGACCAAATGTCGAACTCTACTTCAGCAAAATTAAATTGCAAATTAATGGGCTTAATTGGATTGTTTAAGTCGGGAAAAGCATATTGTTCGTCAACAAAAGTGTAGCTTATTTGTTGTTGATCTAAACATTTTTTTAATGAGTGAATTGTTTTTTTTGTAGTAAAAAAATCAAGATCTTCAAACTCTAAATTAAAATTCAGTTTTTGCTTTGATTGCGCAAGCCAAATAGCTAAAGCTGTACTGCCAAATAAAAAATATGGCTGAGTTTGATTATAATTTGTTAGTAATTGGTTAAATTGTTCTAAAGCATTAATAAATTTTGCTAGTTCAGGTTTTATATCTAGAGACATAAGATATGTATTATATACGCATGTAATAAAAATAACAATAAAAACACTGCTGTGCAGTGCAAAATTAATTATATTACTCTGTTGAAAAAAAGACTAGGCAATTTCTCCACCGCCTAAACAAATTTGACTATCATTAACACAAGTATAAAAAACTGCAAACTGTCCAGGAGCTGCACCAGCAACTTTCTCTTGAGCTTTCACTAACCAACCATCTTTTTTTTGTTGTAGTTGGCAATTAATTATTTTGCCAGTGTGACGAATCTTTACTTTTAGCTGCTGCTGATTTAATTTTTCTTTAAAATTTGGATTGATTAGATGGAGGTTTTTAATTTCAAACTGATCAGCCTGAGTCTCGTTTTTTGTGCCTACAATCAACTGATTTTTTTTCGCATTTTTACCAATGACAAACAAGGCTGGTAAATCTTGATTTTTATCCAATAATTTGGTGTTTTGCTGAACTAACTTTTTATTAACACTAAAACCTCTCCTCTGCCCAATAGTATATAACCATGCGCCTTGATGCTGGCCTATTACAGCTCCATCTTGAGTGACAACTTCACCTGTTTTTTGTCCAAGTTGTTGGCTTAGATATTGCCGTACGCTCATATCACAAACAAAACATAAGCCTGTTGAATCTTTTTTTTCTGCTACTGGCAAATTATTTGTTGTAGCGATTTGTCTGATTTCTGTTTTGAGTAAATTTCCTAGAGGAAATTTTATTTTCTCTAGTTGTTGTTCTTGCAAGCGATGCAAAAAATAGGTTTGGTCTTTATGTTGATCTTTACTAGTTCCAAGAAAATATTGCTCATCTTGTTCGATAATGCAGGCATAATGACCAGTAGCAATGTAATCAAAACCTTGTTCTATTGCCCAATCATAAAACCAACCAAACTTGATAGTTTGGTTGCAGATAACGTCAGGATTAGGAGTGCGTCCTTTCTGATATTCTTCTAAAAAATAATCAATAATGTATTGCTTGCGTGCAGCTGGTAGTTCAATTTGCTGAAAAGGAATGCCCAGTATTTTAGCTACTTGAGCAGCATCCTGCTGATCCTGCGACAGCTGGCAGTGAGCTTGATTCAGGCAGGGAAAACGAACGCCAGTGACTTGATAACCCTGCTGCTGTAACAGCAAAGCAGAAACAGCGGAATCAACACCGCCAGAGAGGCCAAGGGCGATGGTTTTTCCTAGGTTGGCCATTTATTGTCCTCTTTTTTTAAATTCATTTTCAATCATATCCAGAATTAGTCCAGCAGCGTTGATGCTGTCACCTTGCATCGGGAAGTGATGCATCCTTAACCCAGGGGCTGCATTGATTTCAATAATTCCAGCATTTTGCTGATTAATGATTGGAGTTTCTAGTGATTGGCACATAACATCAATGCCGATTACATTTAAATCAGTAACTCTAGCAATTTTTTCAAAAAGTTGTTGATTGGCTTCACTAACTAAATGAGTCACATTAATCGCTTCCCCACCTTGAGACAAATTGCCTACTTTTCTTAGGAATACTTGCTGGTCTTTTTCAGGGACTGAATCAAGATTCAATTCAATTTCCTTTAAATTATTTATCACTTCTTGATCCACAGCAATTTTGGTTAGAGGTGACTGATGGCCTTCTCCTCTCCAGGGGTGCTGATTTTTAATTTCAATTAATTTTTGTATTGTATGTTTTCCATCTCCAATAATATTAGCTGGTGTGCGATAAGCAGCAGCGACAAATTTAAAGTCAATACACAAGATCCGGTATTCTTTTCCTTGGAGCATTTCTTCAAAAATAGCGAAATTTTCATCATCTAGGTAAAGTTCTTGTATCTTTTTTTTTGTTTCATTCATATTATTAATACCAACAAATACATTTTTTCCTTGGGTTCCTTGTGAGGGTTTGAGAACTAAAGGGAAATTGAGCTTATTTATTTTTGTAAGGTTATCTAGAGTTTTAATGACTTGGTAGTTTGCTTGAGGGATAGAGTGATAGTTGAGTATTGTTTTGGCTAACTCTTTTTTTTTGGCGATTGTCCTACCAACCGCCGATTGAAATGAGTTTAAACTGCCTCTAATGAACCAGTTTTTTGATTTTTTTTTCATTTCTACAGTAAATTTATCGAAGAAAATACTCTTAATGCCTCTTTTTGAAGCTTCTTCAAAAAGTAGTTTTGAACTTATGCTTAGTAAAGATGGATCTTGTTTCATATTAGATTTTTATTTTATAAAAAGGAATTTTTTCATCAGAATTTAGATTGTAATAAATATAGTTAATTAAGAGCAAAATTGAGTATGTATGCGCATTTTTTGTAATAAACAAATCGGTATTAATTTCATTAATGAGTTCATTTAACTGTTTAAAGTATTGTTTTTTTATTTTAATTTTCAATAGATGCAGACAAATGATAATTTCAGCTATCATATCGATTTTAGTTATTTTAGCAAGATCACTGGAGTTTATTTGTTTAAAAATTAGATTTAATGTTAATCCCCAGTTAATTTCAAGATAATTAGAAGGTATATATTTTGTATAAAAAAGTGATTTATTGATTAATATATGTGTTAAAAAATAAAAATTATTAACGAAATTCTTTTTTGTCCATGGAAATTCATTTATTTTCTGAACCAGAAGGTTGCATGATTTTAGTTTTAATCGTTTAAAATCATAATGTAGAACGTCATTTAAACAAAAAATATTGTTTAAGATCCTAGAAGCATATATATCAATAAGTTGAGGGTATAATTTTTTTATGTAATCACGTTCTGCGTAATCTACGTGGTAGTTTTGTATCTCAAGGTTAGTCTGATAACGACTGTATATGGTCCAAATATAATTATTTATTGGTAAGTATAGAGGATTCTGTTCTAAAAACAGCCGTTTTTTTTTCGACACATGTTTATATCGACCTTTTTTTGTCAAATTTTGAGTATATTTATTTCCCCCTTCTTTAATTGCTTTTCTGATAATTTTGTTTTCAAGGTGGGTTCTATTGTCAAAATCCGCCATGTATTCCATGAAGAAAGTGTTATTATGTGAAGTCCTCAGAACCCGTATTGCCAGATGATCTTTACGGTATTGGCTTATATTACTCCAATTTTTTTTAATAAAATTTTGTATCTGATCTGATAGTTTTAAATAATTCATTAATGGAAAAAATCATTAATATATTAGGTTTGATTTACTTATTTTCAAAATTTTTTGCTTGTAGTTATATTTGTTTTTATAAAAACTTGGCATTCTTGGCTCATAAGCCGGATTCATTTCCCAAGCTTTTTCAACATCTTGCATGGCAATTTTTCCTATGTATAAAGCTCTTAAGTCATAGTCAGTTTCCTGTAGGTATTTTAAAGTTTTAATAAAACCTTCAAGATAAAGTAGATCTTTGGTAAAGCCTCCTCCCTCGCTGGTATCATATAAACCACGTTTTATGCGCGCAGTATAATGCCAGATTCTTTGAGGGTCATCGATATATTGTTGAATAAATTGATAAGTTTCAGTAAAAGAATGATTTTGGGCATATTCAACTGCTAGATAATTGAGCGCAGCTGTGTAGTTTAGTTTAAACTTTCTTCCCATTAAAGTATGGATACTAGCCAAGCCTTCTTCCGTAGTTAAATAATCGCTAAAACCAAGTTTTTTCTTTTTGTGAAAAAATGGTTGTTGAGCATAATTAATTCTGCGTAAAGCATGGGTCCCAAGTTCATGATACAAAGTGCCTAAGAATTCATAACGGCGGTGCCAAACCGGAAGCTTGATTTTAAAAGTATTTTTATAAAAACTGGCTTTGCTCATAAATTGATCTGACCAGCGCACTTCAATCTCTTCACTCATGTTATTCTCATGCAGAAATTTATCAATCATCTGTTGAGCTTGTTCTTGGGTCAGCAATTCTCCTTCAAGCTGGCGAATGTCCTCTTCTGTTCTTCCATCAAAAGCTTTAGCCAAAATTTTTTCGGCAATTTTTAAGTATTCAGGTTTAGGCGTGCCATACTTGAGCAGTTTATTAACAGTAATTAGTTTTTTGTATTTAAACTGGGGATTGTATTGACAGTTTTTAGCAAAAAACTTCTCTTGTTCCTCTTGTAAATTTAATGGGGTTAAATCTTGAACTAAGCTCATAAAAAATTTCTTTCAAGCTATTTGTGCGGCTAACTATTAGAGTTGTTGCGAAATAGCGAAGCACTCTTCGCTACTCCTCCACTTTAATCAAAAATCCAGGTAAATCTTTTTTCCCAATCTCAACTTTATGTCGGGTGCGGTTTAGACGTTTAGCCACAATCATAGTGGTTTCGATTTCTCGGTCCTTAAGTTGAAATTTCACCTCAACTACAGGCACATTGCCCTCGTCAGCTTCTTGTTGGAACCAAAGTAAGTCTTCAATATCAATTAAACCTAATTCTTTGGCTAGGTCAGCGCTGATGGCACTGCGAAAACGGCCAGTTTTAATATAGCCTAAGACTTCTTTAGTTGCTTCGTGATCACCATGAATAAGCATTTTTTCTCTAGGTTGGACAACGACGAGTTTGTCTTCGTCAGATTCAATATAGTTTTCTGCAAATAAAGCTTGACCAATTTTGACGCCGTGTTTAGCATTGCGTACTTGCAGATCTTCTACTCTTTCCAGACGGCGGCGTAAACCAGCTTGGTTGGCTACTTGTACAGATAAGCCTGGCCGGTAGTTTAATTCCACCACAATCGGGCCATGCTCTTCATCAATAAATAAATCAATACCGCTATAAACTAAATTGGCAGCGTTGGCTGCCCTGACTGCTGTGGTTAAAACTTTTTTCCAAAATGGAATTTGCACTCCACGGAGTTCTTTTTGCGTTCCTGGTAAATACTTAATTAACTGAGTTTTGTGAGCGGTGGCATAAGTAGTTAAACCAGAGCCAATATCGATTCCTACACCTAAAGCACCTTGGTTTTGGTTAGCCCGGCCTTCTGATTCTTCGGTTGGGAGGCGCATGTAAGACATGATGGGCACACTGTTAAAAACCACCACTCTAATGTCAGCTGTACCTTGATAGGAATATTCATCTAAAACCGGATGACTGATGACCCGTTGTTCCACAATAATTTTGGGGCTGGCTCCGTGAGAGCTATATTGTCCTTCTAAAATATCTGAACAGTGCAGCTTGATATCTTCAAGACTCCACCGACGATTAACCACATCCAGCCAGATATCTTGATTTTTATATTTTTTCTTAAATGCGACTACACCTTTACCACCATGCCCATTAGTTGGTTTAAGCACAAAGTTTTTCATCATTTTATCCCAAGGAAAGCTTTGGACGTCTTCATTAGTGGCTAGGATGCCATAAACTTCAGCGGTAGCAATACCTTCATTAAGAAGTAAGACCTTGGTCGCGTATTTAGAGTGACAAATACTCTTAGCTCGTTTGGAGTTACGTGACACATACAACTGGTTGCGGGCATTCATGCCCAAGATATTACTCGGACTGATCATCTTGAGCCGGATATTGATATTGATAATGTTGATCAGCTAAGATCGTTTTGAAACGAATCATTTCCAGTAGGCGTAAACCTGTGTAATTAGCAATTAAAAAATTCAAAATAGCAGTGGCAAGTAAAGTAATCTCCGGCCGTAATAAAACAAACTGTTGTACAATTTCTTGGTTAATAATTAAAGAACAGATAATGGCAATAATCATGGTTTCTAAAGTAGTACGTAAAGACTCTTTTTGGCTGCTAAACAGCTGGGACGACATAAAATTTTCTGTTAACAGAATCAAAATCAAAATTGGGAAAATATTAATCGTGAGCAATTCGAAAAATGCTAGATGAGAAGAAACAATTAATAATCCTAAAATAATTATTGACACTCCCCAAAGAATCATCGATGTACGAGGTAAATATGGGAAACGAAGTTTCTTTACAATTTTATGCGAAACAATAGCGGCGAATAAAACTGCTAGAAAAACAATACTGCCTGTTAAAATCTCAGTGGATACAAAAGCTACAGATAAAACTGCTGGTATGTAAATACCAAATCCTCTGAGGCCGATCACATGGCGTGAACCGGCGATCAAAGCCGCAATGGTTGGGAATAATAATAAAAGCACAATAATGTTGGCTGGTAAGCCTTTATCAATGGCGCTGCGAATGGCATGTTGTAAAAAGTTATGCCAAGTAAGTTTGCCAATTGGATGCTGGTCTAAAAAAGCAGCGAGTTTGCTTTTTTGTTCACCTGTGGTTTCAGTGATGTCTTCAGCCTGTTTTTCTTTAATTTTCTCTTCTACTTTTGCTGCAGGAGAAGCCTCTTCAGTAGTTTCGGCTGCCGCAGTGGCTGCAGCTTGATCTTCTTCCAGCTGAAGCTGAGCTTGTTGAGTGGGATTGAGGCTGGGAACTTGTGCTTGGGCTAGTTTAGGGTAATAACCTAGTAGGGCCGCTAAGCTGAATATTGAGAATAAGATTGAAACAAAATGAATTTTATTTTTCATACTGTATATTATAACAGATTAATAAATTTAACTCTGGTAGAGGGTTTTTAAAATGTATTTAAGTAGACTTTTTATTATTTAAGTATTTTTTTTAACAAATTTTGCACGAAGCTGATAATAAAGGAGAAAAAAAGCAAAGTGCCGAATTGGCCTAATCCGACGCCAGCAATTTTCATGGCCTGAATTTGTAAGCCTGGAACTAAGAAAGTGGCTAGCCAGAGTAAAAATACATTTAAAACTAAGCTAAATAAGCCTAAAGTTACTATATTGATCGGTAAAAATAATACTTTTAAGATTGGTTTGACAATTTTTTGCAATAAAGTTAGGACTAAGCTGGCTAAAATTAAAGTGACCACGCTGGTATAGCTGAAAGTTGGTAATGCCCAGGCTAAGATGGCTAGGGTGATGATGGTGATGAGGATGGAACGAAGCATAATGTATGAAGTTGATTTATTAATTGATAATGAAAAAATAGATTCAATTTCATCTTAACAGATTTTTTCTTCTCAATCTCGTGTGCTGTTTTTTAGCAAAACGGTGAGATTCATCTCTGATCCTTTGCACCAGCTGTAAAGTAGGATGCTTTGAATCAAGGTTTACTACTTCATACTCGATTTTCAAGCGGTGAGTTTTTTTATCGAGGTAATGTTGAGTCGGTATAATCAAGCGATCTGGATTTTTAGCAATGCCAATAACAGGATTGGGCCATTCCCAGACTGATAATGCGGCTCTAACCTGGCCTTTGCCTCCATCAATCACTAACAAGTGAGGTTTGCCCCACTCTGGATGATTTTGTCTGCGAGTCAAAGCTTCTTTGAGCATTTGATAGTCATTAGGCGTGTCAAGGCTTTTGATATTAAAAAGACGATAATTTTTTTTGTCAGGCAGACCATGAGTAAAACAGACTAAAGATACTGCAGCATTTTTACCTTGGATATTGCTGACGTCATAGCCTTCAATTCTTGTTAATTGATACTGCCGTGGCAGTTGCATCAGGTCTTGCAGAATTTTCAATAAATGATCTAAAGCATTTTCTACAGCATTGTCATGCAAAGCAGGTAGGACTAAATCAGGTTTCAAGCGATAGTTTTGTTGAGTAATTTCTTTGATTAAGTTAATTTTGTTGCGAGTCTGAGCAGCTTGCTCATATTTCAAATCAGCTGCTTGTGCAGTCATTTTTTCTTTTAGGTTTTTTAAAACTTGTTTTTTTTTGCCGCGTAAAAATAAAATCAGTTGTTGGATGTTTTTTTGATATTCCTGAGGAGAGATTTGACCGGTGCAAGCGCTGGGACACAGATCCAAGTGTTGATAAAAACAGGCTTGTTGGTGTTTTTGCAATGTTTTGAGTGCGGCGGCGGGTTGGTGAATTTCCTCTGGATTTAGTCTGGTTTGGGCCTTGTCGCACCAGCCAAAAAGTTTGCGCGCAATTTTCAAAACCTGCTTGAGTTTGTACCCGCTCTGATAAGGCCCTAGAATAGTCCCGGTTAAGTTTTTTTGTAAAATATCCCGCCGCCGCACCATCTTTACTCGTGGGTATACTCCTTCAGTAATTTGCACATAGATTGGACTTTTATCATCTTTTAATAAAGAGTTGTACTCTGGTTGATGTAGGCGAATTAACTCTGCTTCGATCAACAAAGCTTCTAATTCGCTATCTAAAATTTCATATTTTAAAAAGGCTGCTTTAGCAGTCATTTGTTTAATTTTTGGACGGAGTCGGTCTTGTTGAAGATAAGATTTAACTCTTTTCTTCAGGTTTTTGGCTTTGCCGATGTAAAGCACGGTACTCTCGTCTGCGTCTAAGAACCAATAAACCCCCGGTGCTGAGGGCAATTGTGAGCACACAGCCGGCCAAGCAGTAGTAGACTGCTGGAGGTTGGCAGAGTTGTTTGAGTTGGTTTTGGAAGCGTTCAATCGGTTCTTGGTATCGATCAAGCGGTCCGCTGGTTTGGCTGGTGAACTCATAATTTTTGTTAATTTCAGTTAGATTTAAGTTTTCATTGGCTGCGGTAGTTAGGCTTAATTGCCAGTTAACTGTTTGTGGCAGCCATTGTTTTTTATTATACAAGCCCAGGTTTAAGGTTTTTTCTTCATAAGGTAAAAAATTCAGTTGGTTTGAGTCTTTAGGCAGCTTAGCTGTAATTTGTTCTGGGACTTGAGTTTGTAATTGGACATTATACCAGGCAGAGCCAGTATTGTTTTTGATTTTCAGTTGATAGGCGCCTGGGATTTGCACTGTTTGCAGCATTTTTTCAGGTTGCAGCTCAATAGAAAAATTGGGTTCGCCTATGATAAATTCCTGGCCAAATTCGACTTGAATATCTTTAGTTTCTTGCTGCGCCAGTTTATAAGCCCCGGCTGCATAAGGAAATTGGCTGGACTGGCCATTAATAGCAAACACGATGTGATTTAGGTCAAACTGATTAAAATAATCTACTCCCTGGGTGGTATCCCCCCAAGTGGGATCAATTGGTATCCAGGCTTTTTTTTCTTGATCATAATACTCAGGCCAAGTGTGAAGAACATCAGTGACCATGCTCAGTGGTCTAAGGCGAGGATTTTCGCTATGGGCATAGCCCACCATTCTGCGAGCTGGGATTTTTTTACTCCGGGCCAAGGTAATGAAAACATCAGTAAATTCTTGGCAAGTGGCTAGATGAGGAGTTTCTAAAGTTTTTTTGGCTCCTAAGCGCTCCATCTCACAAGTGAGTTCTTCTTCAGTGTAATCTAAGGTTTCAATGGTGTAATCATAAATGGCTTGGGTATCTGCTAATTCCTGGCTGAGAGTGAGGATATCACTATCTGTGGCTGGCCAGTATTTTTGAGTTGCGGTATGTTCTAATTTTGGTTCTGGCTGCAGTTCAGGATTGATAGGCTCAGTTCTGACTAGTACTGAGGCTTGCATGTTGACTTCTGTGGTTTGATTGGCTGGTAAATAATAGGTGGCAATCCAGTTTCCATCTAGATCTTGTTCAAGTTGGCGGGGTTGAGGTTCAAGTTGTTGGTAATTAATTTTTTGCCAAGCTGTATCTGGTGGTAAGCTGACTTGAGTGATGGCTGGTTGATTATTAGGGTTATTTAAATGATAGCGAATAGTAAGATTGAAAATTTGCTCTGTGCCAAAAATTGCTGAGACGCCTTGTCCTTGAGTGTTGTTAAAAGTTAGAGTCCAATGTTCATTATCATGTTCATAAGAATAATCTTCTGGTGTGATTCGATTTGGCAGGCCAAATTCTAAAGGAGTATGCAAAATTGTTTTTTGCATGTTGTAGTGCTCTGGATTAGCCATGTGCGGAATGTTTACTTCCAGCACTTTGCCATTGATTCTAGATAGATCTGGATTTTGGTAAGAGATGATTAATCTGCGGGTTTTATCCTTGCCCACTAAAACATCTGGAAAATCAATATCGATTTGGGTGCTGGTTTTACCTGCTTGAGTCTTGGGGGTGATGCTGTTGCCATTGCTACTAACTTGGACGTTGGAAATAGCTGCCGAGCTAACAGACAAACTGTATTTTTTGATGTAGTACTCAGGGGTTTTATTTTTAATAGTAATGATATGCTCTACAAAAGTATTTTCATCATTGCTAACGGTATAGCTGCTTTGCAGGCTGGTATCAAAGTTGTCATTAGTGGATTGGGCCAGGGCTGGCTGTATCTTTGCTGAGTAAGCAAGAAAAACAAGGATACTAGCTAGAATAATTATTTTTATTTTTTTCATGCGATTATTCAATGAATCTGAAGCTATTTAAAATAATATCTAAGTTTTGTTTTGCTAAATCTGTTTCAGTGAGAGGGTATTCATAAGTAAAATGAGCAAATAATTGATAGCCGTCAGGCATAGCTTGTAAAGGTATGACAACAGAAGTCATGCCTAAATGGGAGCTATCCATATTACAGAATGAATCTGGTTTTTTACCTGTGGCATGCATAATAGTGCTAGATACTCCTGCAATGCTGATGTTTTCTCTCTCGCCAAATTGATAGCAATCACCAAAAGCGCTTGGATCCCAGATATGGAGTTTTAAAATATGGTTTTCTGGCAAACCAGAAAAAGTGTACATATTAGAGTTTTTTTCTTGCTGATTTAATGTCCAGATGGAAGGATATTTAAAACTATATTTGAATTTTTGATCTTTGTGATCTTTAAATTGTTTGTTGTCTGTAGTGTCTAAGCTTTTTGAGTTTGTAGGTTTTTTTTGAGGGTCATCTTTGAGGATGGGCATAGCAGAGCTAGGCAGGGGCATGACTCTATAGGAGTTATTTTTGTATTGTTGAATTTCAGCTTCTAGAGATTCAATTTTTGTTTCTAAAGTTTGCTTTTCTTGAAAATTTTTGCGCCAAATGAAAATTGTAGTTATTATGGATGTGAGACTGATTAAAAGGCAAACAACGATAATGATAGAAGTTAAATTAGAATTATTTTGTTGTTGGGGCTGATTGGGCAAGTTTTGCATTTCATCCAATAATTAACAGACTTATTCCATTGTAAACGAGGAACTTCAAGAAGTGAAACTGGATCTATGTTTTTTAAAAAGTGAACTTAAACCATTGATAAATAGGATCGCTTTTAGAATTTTTTTTGAAATTTAATTTTGTAAAAACTTTAAGACTACCAATGTTTTTTTTGTTAACTCTAGCTAATAAAGCTGTGTGATTTAATGATTGGGCTTTAGTTTTTGCCCATTCAACAGCTATACTCGCAATCCCTTTCCCCCAGCATGTGGGTTCACCGATAATAATGGCACATTCTGGGAGTTGTTTATCAAATTTGCTTGGTCTGATGCCGATATGGCCAATATTTTGATTCTGATAAAGAATTGAATAATAGTAATAAGGTGGTTTTTGGACTTTTTTAATCCATTGACGAATTTTATTGTTTGTTTTTGGCAGTTTAGGATTAAGGTAGCGATTTACTATGGGGTCATTAAACCAAGTCAAATAGTTATGAGTAACAGACTGAGAAAAAGGTTTTAAACTGATTTCTGAGGATAAAGTAATTAATCTATTCATCAGAGTATTTAAAAAATAATCTAAGAATTTTATATTATATTAATTTTTAAAGCCGAAAAAGTGTTGAGTGTCAAATAGATTTTGTAGGTTGGCAGATTGTTTTTAGATTTGGGTTTACAAAAAGGTTTACAATTATTTAGGTTTACTTCCCCATCGCCTCCAGCTCTTCGCTTAAATAAATCCCAGTATAAGAATTAGAATTTTTGGCAATTTGCTCTGGTGTCCCAGTGGCAATAACTTCACCTCCAGCCTCTCCACCCTCAGGTCCAAGATCAATGATCCAGTCAGCATTTTTAATCACGTCAAGATTATGCTCGATCACAATCACGGTGTTACCTTGCTCTACCAGGCGGTGTAAAACCTGAATTAGTTTTGCTACATCATGAAAATGTAAACCAGTGGTTGGTTCATCCAAAATGTAAACAATATGATTGTTGCGATTAATGCCTAGTTCGCGGGAAATTTTAATCCGTTGCGCCTCACCGCCACTCAAAGTTGGGGCAGGTTGTCCCAGTTGCAGATAACCTAAGCCCACATCAACCATGGTTTGTAGTTTTTGGCGTAAAGTAGAATGATTTTTAAAAAAATCAACTGCATCTTCAATAGTCATGTCTAAAACGTCAGCAATGGTTTTTTCTTGGTAGCGAACTTGCAAGGTTTCTTGGTTGTAGCGTTTACCATGACAAACATCACATTTAACATAAACATCAGGTAAAAACTGCATTTCAATTTTAATCTGTCCCTCTCCTTTACAAGCTTCACAGCGGCCGCCTTTAACATTAAAACTAAAACGACCAGTTTTATAACCGCGCATTTGCGCTTCTTTAGTATTAGCAAAAATTTTACGAATATAATCAAAAATTTTGGTGTAAGTGGCCGGGTTGGAGCGTGGAGTGCGGCCGATCGGGCTTTGGTCAATTAGTTTTACTTGACCGATTTCATGAGGGATCAAAATGTCTTTGACTGGACTTAGATCATCTGGTGAGCGGCGGTTAAGTTGTTTAGCTAAATGTTGAAAAAGAGTGTCGTGTACCAAGCTAGACTTGCCAGAACCTGACACTCCAGTCACACAAGTCAGTTTATGCAGAGGAAACATCACGTCCACACCCTTTAAATTATGCAAGCTAGCACCTTGAATTTGAATATGGCCATTTTTTTGCTCTGGCAGTTTTAGTTGTGATTGCCGTTTAATTGTTTTTTTTCTAGCTAAATATTGACCAGTTAAAGATTTTTTATTCTGTTTCACTTCTTCAGGCGTGCCTTGAGCTACAATCTGGCCGCCTCTTTTGCCAGCCAAAGGTCCAAAATCAACGACTTGATCAGCAGCTGCAATCACATCGCGATCATGTTCAACTACTAACACGCTGTTACCTTTATCGCGCAAATTTTGCAAAGTGTTGATTAAACGCTGATTATCCCTCTGGTGAAGCCCAATAGTGGGCTCATCTAAAATATATAAAACTCCAGTCAAACCAGTGCCAATTTGAGAAGCCAGGCGAATTCTTTGCGCCTCTCCTCCAGCCAGAGTGCTGGCCTCACGACTCAGGGTTAAGTATTCCAAACCCACAGATTGTAAAAAACCGAGACGGTTAACAATTTCTTTTAAAATGGAATGGGCAATGAACTTCTCTTTATCAGTCAAAATATTATTTTTGTGTAAATTTTTTGCCCAATTTAGACTATCGCCAATGGTCATCGCACTGACATCATAAATATTTTGCCCATCAATGGTGACAGATAAAACCTTGGGCTTTAACCTGGCTCCATGACAATCAGGACAGGTAACTTTTTTCTGATATTTTTCAATTTCTTGACGGATATAATCGCTGTTAGTTTCTTGCCAGCGCCTATCTAGATTTTTAACAAACCCTTCCCATTCTTTGTAAATAACAGTTTCCTTGCCATAGCGGTTGGTGCCAGTAACTTTATAAGTTTTATCTGAACCAAAAAGTAATAATTTCTGTAGCTCTTCAGGCAATCCTTTCCAGGTGGTGTGACGATAGCTTACATCTTGATCAGATTGATCAGAATATTTTTCGCCTTCAGTTTCCACCACAGCTTGAACAATACGCGCGTTCCAGGTATCCCGGCTGAGCATGCTCGCAAAAGGGATGATGGCCCCTTCACTTAGAGTCAGATCTGGAGCGATCATTTTTTCTGGATCAATTTCTTGAATAATGCCTAATCCATTACAAGTAGGACAAGCTCCTTCTGGTGAATTAAAAGAAAACAAGCGGGGCTCCATTTCTTTTAATGAAATGCCGCATTTGCTACAGGCAAGTTTTTCACTAAAAAGTTTGTCTTCAAATTTTTTTGGATTCTCTGGGAAATTAAAACTGTCGTCTAAAATAAAGCTAGTCATGATCAGACCGTCAGCTAGTTGTAAGCCTGATTCAATAGATTGAGTTAAGCGACTGCGCAAAGTTTGCGCTTCTTGATTATCTTTGAGTTGTTTTGCTGAAACTGAAACACGATCAACTATGGCTTCAATAGTGTGGGCATTAGTTTTTATTAAGGTAATGTCTTGATCTACTCTCATGACTTGTCCATCGATGCGCACCCGGCTGTAACCTTTTTTGTTTAGATTATTAAGTAAATCTTTAAACTGACCTTTGCGATTTTGTACCACTGGAGCCAGAATCATCATCCTGGCAGGCTGCTGAGCAGTGCGCGATTTTAATTTTGTAAAAATTTGCTCTAAGATTTGATCAATGCTTTGGGTAGAAATTTCTTGTCCACATTCAGGACAATGAGGATGACCAATCCGAGCAAAAAGTAAACGTAGATAATCATAAATTTCAGTAATAGTGCCGACAGTTGAACGCGGGTTGTGGGAAGTAGTTTTTTGGTCAATAGAAATGGCCGGAGACAAGCCTTCAATCTGGTCAACTTCAGGTTTATCCATCAGCCCTAAAAATTGACGGGCGTAAGAGCTTAATGATTCAACATAGCGCCGCTGCCCTTCGGCATACAAAGTGTCAAAAGCCAAAGTGCTTTTGCCGCTGCCAGATAAGCCAGAAAAAACCACCAGTTTATTTTTGGGAATATTTAAATCAATGTCTTGCAAGTTGTGCTGTTTAGCTCCAGAAATGATAATGTGACTGATGGGAGAAATTGAGCTGGTGCTGTTATCTTTTTTATGGTTCGACATTATTTAAATTTTGTTTAATGATGAATTTTTTTGAGCTTAATTTCTTGAAGTTTCAAAGCTCTCAAAGGCAAAATCATGAAGAAAATATTATACAGGAAAGATTCGGGAATTGGCAGGGTGAGGGGAAAAGTTTCAGTAAATTATGTTAAACTGTATTAGTAATTATGAATAAGTCAATAGAAATACCATCTAAAGAAAAATCCATTTTCAGAATTAGTTTCGGGAACAGTGAGTCTATCACCAGGACAGTTGCTTATGATAGATTGAAACAATTTTATGAAAGACATGTGCAAAAATTTGCTTTAGAACATGGTTGCATGTATTTTGATGAGTCCCAAAAAGATAAATGGAAATACCCTCAAGAATATGAAGCATTAAATGATATGTATTATGCAATTGTTGGACAATTTGAGTTAGTAATTATTGAATTAGTTAGAAATGCAAAAGAGCATGGTAATCAAAATTCGAAAGAAAAGAGTATTCACATAGGAGCATCTTGGATAGGTGAAGTGTTTTGTCTTATTGTAGGTGATGAAGGTCTGGGAATGGGTTCTTCTAACAGTCGTGGTGATGGAATGGGAATGAATATTATATCTTTTTTTGCTACAGAGATGTCTATGAGGGTTGGAGACAACGGATTCAGTATTTCGGTTTACCGTGATTTAGAAGATATTATTGAAGAACAAGAAAAATTTTTTTTAACAGATTATGATGTTGATCAAAATGTTTTAACTGCAATCAGAAAAAAAATTAAAAATGGTGACTATAAAGTTGAATTAACAGAAAAAGAATCTAAGGTTCCTGCTTATTTTTGGAGTGAAGAAAGACAACGGATGGAGACAAGAGAAGGAGAACCTTTAGTATCCTAGAAAATCTATTTTTTAACTAAATTTAGTAAAGATGAAGTAACAATTTTTGCTTTATTTAACTCTTCCTCTGTGTGAGTATTAGTGAGCCCTATTGAAAAAATATTAGCTTTGTTTAAAGCTGCGATTCCTGAGGGAGAATCTTCTATGCCAATCACCTCCTCGGCAGTAAGCTCCATTTTTTTCAATGCTTGTAGATAACATTCCGGATGGGGTTTGCTATGTTCATAATCATCAGCAGTAACCAAAACAGAAAAAAGTTTTTTTAAATTGTGTTTGGCTAAAACATATTGAAAAAAAGCTGCTTCAAGACCTGTGGCCATGGCTAGAATTGGCTGTTTTTGTACTTGGCCAATGTTATCTAAAGTTATGCCTTGATCAAGGGCTTGGATAAACTTAATAGTATCTGGATAATACGTTACTTGTTGTTGAAAGTATTTCAGAGTTTGAGATATTTTTTGTTCACTAATGGTTTGGATAAATTTTGTTTGATTTTCAGAATCAGGGAGCTGAACTTCGGAAATAAGTGCTAAAACTCCGCCTTTGATTGATTTGCCACTGAAATATTTTTTGTAATCTTCTGCGGTTAGATCATAATCATAATTTTTGAAAACGTCTTTATAAGCAAGAAAATGAATGTTTTCGGTGTTGATGATAACTCCGTCAACATCAAAAATAAAGCCTTTGATCATAGAGGAATTATAACGTAAGTAAAGAATTATTTAAGCACATCACTATTTCAAATCACTAATCGTATCTCGCAAAATTGCTGCCAACTCAAAATCTAAATCTCTGGCTGCTTGGCGCATGCGCCGGGTTAATTTTTTGCTGAGTTGTTTTTTGTCTTGTGGGGTTAATGCTTGTGGCTTGATTTGCGACAGATCTAAACGTTCATCTTTACTAACCTGAATGATCATTGGTTTAAATTTTCCAGATTTTTTGCTAGGTTCAACTTCTTTTTTCTTTTTTAATAAGCGTTTTCTAATCGGTTTGCTAATGCTGGCTGGAGTAATCTCATGTTTCTGATTAAATTTATCTTGAATTTGGCGGCGGCGCTGGGTTTCTTCAATAGCCGTGTGCATGGCTTTTGACAAATTATCAGCGTACAAAATCGCTTGGCCTAACTCATGCCGCGCCGCCCTCCCCATCGTCTGGATCAAGGCGGTGTCGGAACGCAAGAAGCCGGCTTTGTCTGCGTCCAAAATGGCAACCAAGCTGACTTCTGGCAGATCAAGACCTTCGCGCAATAAGTTGATGCCGACTAAGACATCATATTTGCCTTTGCGCAAATCATCCAAAATATCAGATCGTTCCAGAGTTTCAATTTCAGAGTGCAAGTAAGCGACTTGCGGATAAGTAAAATTTTTATTTTTAAATTTTTCTGCTAATTTAGAGCTGAGTTGAGCTTGGGTGTGTAAGTCAGTGTCGATCTCTCCTAACTCCATTTTTTCAATCGGCAAATATTCTTGCGTTTTATTTTCCCCAGCGTTTTTCTCCCCGCTCTCCTCTGTTTGTTGCTGCTCTGCTTCTTCTAAATGATTTTTGATTAACTTATCAATTTTTTTAGTGTCATTTAAATATTCTGTTAAGTCTTCGGCCATGCGTTTGGTCAAGGTTGTGACTAAAACTCTTTGCTGGTGGCTGACGCGGTTCAAGATTTCAATGACTAAGTCTTGGATCTGATTCTCTGTGGGTCGTATCTGGATAGTTGGATCTAGTAGGCCAGTTGGTCTAATTAACTGCTCCACAACTTTACCTTGTGATTTTTTAATTTCCCAGTCTTTAGGTGTAGCAGACACATAAACATTTTGTTGGGTCCGTTCAACAAATTCAGGGAAAC
>Ga0272443_10000609_pt1 | contig 62675 bp, 55 predicted proteins | sample SSMAcet12_FD_193581 | JGI IMG/M metagenome (GOLD analysis project Ga0272443, IMG submission 193581) | Marine sediment archaeal communities from Little Sippewissett salt marsh, Falmouth, MA, United States - SSM-Acet-12 | ecosystem: Environmental > Aquatic > Marine > Wetlands > Sediment ... | reverse complement strand
CAGTCACTATTCACCAGTCACTATTCACTATTCACTATTCACTATTCACCAGTCACCGTTAAGCGAAGGTTGCTGAGGCAAAACGATCCATTTTTATTAACTTCCCATCTTGTCTCTTGTCAACCACGCAACACTCCGCCTGAAAGCAATGAACGTACGACTCATATCCGTCACAAATCCGCTGATCGAAATCGACAATGAGCGCCTGGATCCTGAGGGGCTGATTGCCTACTGCGCCAGGGTTTCAAGTCCGCAGCAGGACAAACCGGATTACCGTAATCTCCTTCAATACTGTATCAGAAACCGCCACTGGAGCATCTTTGAAATGGTGGATATGACGGTAGAGATCGTCACATCAAGGGCTATATCGCCCCAGATCCTCCGCCATAAAAGCTTCTGTTTTCAGGAGTTCTCCCAGCGCTATTCAAAAGTTCAGGCATTCGAGACCTATGAGCCGCGAAGGCAGGATAAACAAAACCGCCAGAATTCGATCGATGACCTTGACGACCCTACGGTCGAATGGTTTTTGAAAGCCCAGAAAGATATCTGCGCTCTTTCGGTCGAAAAATATAACGAGGCTCTCGACAAGGGTATCGCGAAGGAGTGCGCGAGAATGCTTCTCCCCTTGAGCACGCAAACCAAGCTCTACATGAAAGGTTCGGTACGAAGCTGGATCCATTATCTGGAAGTACGGCTCGATCCCGGCACGCAGAAAGAGCACCGGGAGATCGCTGAAGCGGTAAGGACAATTTTCATGGAACAGTTTCCGGTCACTGCCTCAGCGCTTGGATGGAACACTCAGGAAGAAAGATGACCGAGGATCTGTGAAAGACGGTGTTTCAGATCTCTGCGATGGACGATACAATCCAGAAATCCGTGCTCTAAAAGAAATTCCGCCCGCTGAAAGCCTTCAGGAAGGTCCCGCTTGATGGTATCGCGGATAACCCTTGGTCCGGCAAACCCTATCAGTGCTTTCGGCTCACTGATATTAATATCTCCAAGCATGGCATAGGAAGCGCTTGTCCCCCCCATTGTCGGGTTGGTCATGAGCGATATATATGGAATCCCTCTGGCACTGAGCTGCGAAAGCCTGGCTGAGGTCTTTGCCATCTGCATAAGACTGAAGGCACCCTCCATCATCCTGGCCCCGCCGGACTGTGATATGATCAGAAGCGGAGCATTGTGCTCAATGCTCTTTGAGACGGCACGGGAGATTTTCTCCCCTACCACCGAGCCCATCGAACCGCCAATGAACCCGAAATCCATAGCTGAAATCACCAGATCATGACCGCTGACTCTTCCGATGGCGTTTCGGCATGCTTCCGTTTTTCCCGTTTTTTCGAGAATATCGTGAACACGGTCCGGATATTTCCTTGTGTCGGAAAAATGCAGCGGATCGGCTGCGCGCAGATTGTCATCGAACTCGTCATATTTCTTTTCATCGAAAAGCAGAGAAAAGTACTGATAGGGGGAAAGTCTGAAATGGTAGCCGCACTCACAACAGGTGTAGAAATGGTCTTCAACCTGTTTTTTATGCAGCATTGCGCCGCAGCTTTCACATTTCCACCACAGCCCCTCAGGCATATCCCGTTTATCTTTCGTAAAAATCGAAGGCTTTGCGCGTTTAAACCAGACCATGATACAAATATGACTAAAGATGATTACATTTAAACCTGAAGATATAAAGACACCCTGAGAACTCAAAACAACTCCCGGGAATCAACCATTGCTACGATCAGGACAAGCATCTGAATATAGCTTCTGCAGTTGGATTTTCATGCTGCTGCTCCTTATCATTCTTCCTTGCCCCGCCACGGCTTCTCCTGTCACCATCTACCCCGATACGCTTGATCTGCCGCAGCAACGTCTGGAAATCGCAAAAGCAATGCGGCCGGCAAGACAAAGCGTAGGGCTTGCGTTTTCCGGCGGCGGAGCAAACGGTATGGCTCAGATCGGAGTGCTCAAGGCGCTCGAAGAGGAGAATATTCCTATCGATTTCATTACCGGCACCAGTATCGGAGCAATTATCGGAGGTCTTTACAGTGCCGGATATAGCGCAGCTGAACTTGAACGGATCGCTGAAGACCTTCCATGGAACGATCTGTTATCCTTCAACGATGAAGGGGCCAGAGGCAACACCTTCATCGAGCAGCAGAAAATCAGGGACCGGGCAACCATAGCAATCCGTTTCAGCAATTTCAAGCTGGTTGTACCACGATCACTGAGCGCGGCACAGAACCTTACGCGAACGCTTGATCTGCTCTGCATGAACGCGCCCTACCACCCGCAGCAGACATTTGATGACCTGCCGATTGCGTTCAGGGCGGTAACGACCGATCTGGTCAGCGCAAAACGCGTCACACTCGACAAAGGCTCCCTGTCTGAAGCGATGCGGGCAAGCAGCACCGTCCCGGTGCTCTTTCAACCGGTTGAAATGGGAGAATGGAAACTCGCCGACGGAGGGCTGGTGGCCAACCTTGCCGTTGACGAACTTGAACGGGCCGGCATAGCATATAAAATTGCGATCGATACAAGAGGAAGCATGTATACGCTTGCCGATGACATCGATATTCCATGGAAGGCCGCCGACCAGGCAATGACAATTCTCATCGAACTGCAGTATCCCCGGCAGCTTGAAAAAGCTGATGTCGTGATCACCCCGGATGTACGGGGCAATACCGCTCTTGATTTTTCCGACATACCGGGACTGATCGAAGCCGGATACCGCAGCGGAAAAGCCCTTGCCGGTAACATCCGTGAAGGGATCGTCATGCCTCTGCGCCATACAACGCCGCTGAAATCCTACCGCACAACCCTGACGGTTTCAGGTCTGCCAACAACACACGCACCGGACTTTTACGAGGCCGGCGCAATCATTCGAAACAGCTCTTCAGCAGAAGAAGCACTGAAAAAACTGCTTGAAACCGGCCTGTTTACAAGCGTCCACGCCGTCGCCGACCGTGAAAAAGGGACACTTCAGTTCCTGGCCGAAACAACGCCCTTTTTTGAAGATGTCATTGTCAACGGACCGGAAAATGGCCCCGAAAAACCAGCTATTGACAGCTGTTTTGCGGCTATCAGCGGAAGATGGTATACCAACAGTGAAGGCAGCCAAGCCCTTGAAAACCTTCTGCGCATCTACCGCTCGCTGGGTCTGAGCCTCGTCGAGATCGAAAAGATTGCCATTTCAGACAAAACCCTCTCCATCACCATGAGCGATGGCAAACCGGGTGACATCCTCATTACACAGAACCGCAACATCACCCGACCGACGCCGATCAGGAGAGAACTCCGGATCGATACATCCAAAGTACTCAAACTCGACAACGTCGAGCGCTCGATCGACAATCTGTTCGCAACGGGTGCGTTCAACCGGGTCTCTATAGGGATCGCTGAAAGCGAGCCGGAAGAGTCTGAACAGCGACTGCGCATCAGGCTCGATGAAAAACCGGGAAACGTCCTCAGACTGGGACTGCGGTATGATGAGACATACAAAGCACAGGCACTCTTCGACCTGAGGAACGAAAACCTGAATGGAACAGCTGACTCCTTTGGCGGTTGGGCAAAAATCAGTGAAAAAAACAATCGTCTGAACCTCGAATACTACATGCCCCGCATCGGCAGCACAAACCTGACCTTCATGACGAAACTCTTCTATGATCATCTCGTCAGCGATCTGCGAACAGTTCCGTTTTCAACGCAGGTATTCAAGCACTATAAAGACAGCTACGATCGATATTCATTCCAGCAATACGGCTGGACCTCGGCTTTCGGTACGCGCATGGGACGCAACGGTCAGCTGCTGCTGGACCTGACCTTGCAGAATGCGCAGTCATTCACCGACGAAAACCAGGGTCTCTACCCTGAAGACAATAACGATATGGCATTGGTGGCTGTCGAGTTTACCCTCGACAACCGGGACGACTCCCTTCTGCCCACCTCAGGACGGTACAGCCACCTGCAATACCGCCTGGCGCCGTCGCTCTTCAACAAAAAAACCTTCCGGGCATTCTCTGGAGAACATGAGGAAAATATCTCTTTCGATAGAGAGACCTCTGCACAGTTGAGCATCCATCTTGGATTGAGCGATGAGCAGACCCCATTGACTGAACAATTTTTCATCGGTGGAGCCGGCAGTCCATACAGCAGGCGTTTTATCGGCCTGAAGGAGCGCGACCTGTCAGGAAATAACATGCTGCTCCTGGGGGCCAATATCCGTTACAGTCCTGATTTTGCCATCATTTTCCCCTCATCATTCGAGATCTACTATAATGTCGGTCAGGTATGGGATGAACGATTCTCTCTGGGCGAGATGATCCATGGTATCGGAGCAGGCCTGACATGGAAAACCCCTATCGGGCCCGCCCGTTTTACCGCTGCAAAGGCGTTCACCTTCGAGAGCAAAGAAACCGACAGCGAAAAACATGGTCTGAGCTTTGCGGAATCAGTCTTCTATTTCAGTCTCGGCCACGAGTTCTGAAGAGGTGCGGTTACCATACTTGTGAGGGTTTTTGTAACTTGCGACAGCCTTGAACAAGAGACTCATAACGATTAACGAATAACGGGCAACGCTCTTGACTGACAACAGACCTCATATCCTTGTATGCAATGATGACGGTATCGATGCCGAAGGGCTCCACGCTCTGGCGGTATCGATGAAAAAAATCGGTCGGGTAACCGTTGTTGCCCCCGCTGAACCGCACAGCGGCATGGGCCACGCCATGACCCTCGGTGTTCCGCTGAGAATAAAGAGCTATGAAAAAAACAACCGTTTCTTCGGCCATACCGTCTCCGGAACGCCTGTCGACTGCATCAAAGCGGCACTGAGCCATATTCTGAAGGAAAAACCTGACATCATCGTCAGCGGCATCAACTATGGCAGCAATACCGCAACAAACACCCTCTATTCGGGTACCGTCGGCGCAGCCCTGGAGGGCAGGATTCAGCATATTCCGTCACTGGCATTCTCGCTGACCACCTATGAAAACGCAAATTTCACCTATGCGGCCAAGTTTGCCAGAAAACTCGTGCGCAAGGTCCTTCGTGAAGGCCTTCCCGAAGACACCATCCTTTCGGTCAATATCCCGAATGTGGATGAAAAGGATATCCAGGGAGTAGCCATCACCCGTCAGGGGAAGTCCCGTTGGGCGGAAGATACCATAGAACGCGACGATATGTATGGAAACCCCTACTACTGGCTGAGCGGCCGGCTCCAGCTTATGGATGACGACATGCAGCAGGATGAATATGCGGTGCGGCAGAACTATGTCGCCATTACGCCAATCGCAGTCGACATGACCAACCATCAGGCGCTGCAACCGCTTAAACAATGGAAATTAAAAAAGTAAGCAGTGAACACCTTCCTCATTGATTATCAGCAGATTCAATCGCCGGCAAAGGGCTTTTCAAAACTCTTTGTCGATTACGCCTCCGAAGGTGAAGCCCGTCAGGAACTGACATCAAACTTCTTTCACTACGATTACCGCCATGAGGCGGATTACTACAAGCTGCTCGGTTCACTCTCCTCGAAGTCGTTCGCAAGGGAGGCGCTCCGGGACCTGCTGCTGCGCCAGAACCGGGAGTACGGGGTAGCTGAAGAGCATCTGCAGGTGCTTGAAAAGATCCGCTCCCCCCGCTGCATGACGATTGTTACCGGTCAGCAGCCGGGACTTTTTACAGGACCGCTCTATACCATCTACAAAGCACTGAGCGCCGTCGTCATCGCTGAACGGCAGAAGGCCATGTTTCCGGACTACGATTTTCTTCCGATTTTCTGGATAGAAAGCGACGACCACGATTTTGAAGAGTCTGCCTGCACATCCCTCTTCAGAGGCTCAACGCGTCAGGAGATCATCCTTGAACCCTGGAACAGGCTTCCGGGACAGATGGTGAGCCGTTCACCAATAGGCCCTTCCATACGACAGTGTCTCGACACCCTCGTCGAAAGCCTCCACGAATCGGATTACCGCGAAGATATCATCACGAAGCTCAACGAGTTCTATCGTGAAGAAACAACTCTTGATGGGGGGTTTGCGCGCACCATGGCCTGGCTGTTCAGGGACTACCCCCTCTTTTTCCTCTCACCGGGAGATCCTGCATTCAAAAAGCTGTCGGTTGAAGTCTTTTTCAGAGAGCTTTCAACCTGCCCTGAAGCCTCGCATACCGTCATCGCCCAAAGTTCCAGGCTTGAAGAGAAGGGCTACAGCGCCCAGGCAAAGCCGCGAACGGTCAACCTTTTCTACATCAATGATCATAACCAGCGACAGAAAATTGAACAGGTTGACAGAGATTTCTTTGCTCTTTCCCCCGGCAAACAACGTTATTCGCGACACCAGATACTTGAAATGTGCGGAGACCATCCTGAAAGATTCAGTCCCAACGTTATACTCAGAGCGATCGTGCAGGACCATGTCCTCCCCGTCTTCGCCTATATCGGCGGCCCCGGAGAGATCAGCTACCTCGCACAGTACCGCAGAACCTATGAACACTTCGGGCTCAAGATGCCCTTTATCATCCCGAGAGGAAGTTTTACGCTTATAGAACCTGTTGTCAGCCGCATCATGGATAAAGTGATGCAAAAGTCCGGCAGGCCGAGCTTATCGAGAAAACATATGTACCAGACGGCATTTCATGATATGGCTGCACTTCAGAAAAACGCCATAAAAGGCGGTGACAATCATGACTATGACGCTCTCTTCGATCGAACGGCTGAAGCTCTTGCACGAGAACTCCTTGCACTCCGGCCAGCTCTCGTACAACTTGATCCTACACTTGAGCAATCACTGATGGGAACCTCGAAACAGGCAGAAAAAGCCCTCGATACGCTCCGCCAGAAAACACAGAGAGCGAACCGGAGAAAACATGATGAGCTCTTAGGCCAAATCGATAAAAGCGCGATGCACCTCTTTCCCGGAGGGGTACCTCAGGAAAGAGTCGTCAATATCTTTTACTATCTGAACAAATACGGCCCAGGGCTCATTGATGAGCTGGCTATGGTCCTCAGAGCACACTCCACCGAGTCACATATTGCCCTGGAGCTTTGAAAGCGAATCGCCGGAAACCCCGGAGAGCGCGTCGAGAAGCATATCGACGGTAACGACTTCAGGCAGCACCACAGCATTGTCTATCCGCCCCTGAGGAATAATGACAAGAAGAGGGATGCCGGAACGGCCAAAACGCTGGAGAAGAGCGGTAATTTCATCATTTCGACTTGTCCAGTCAGCCCTGACTGCGACAAGCCCCTCACGCTTCAGCGCACGTCCGACCTCTTCATTGCCGAGAACACTTGCTTCCAGCACCTTACAGGTCAAACACCACTCTGCGGTAAAATCGATCAGGACGCTCTTTTCTTCCTTCAGGAGAGTATCAAGAACATCCGGGCTGTAGTCAAGCCAGACGACGCCGTTACCATCGGTATGGCTGCCGGGTTCCAGACTGTTGCGGGAGTCAGACGATATCGTTCCGATCCTTCCGGAAAGAAGCATATAAGCCCCGGCGAGAAAGCCTATCGTGATCAGCCAGACGAGCGCCTGACGAAGCGTCGACGTACCGGGAGCAGTAAAAAGACCGGTAAGCCAGAGAACAAATGAGACAGCAAAAAGGAGCACAAACAGGTTCAGCATAGCCGGGCTCCCCCCCTGACTGCCCAATATTGAGGCGAGCCAGACGACAACAGCAACGAGAATGAAACCCATGATCTGTTTGAAGCGATACATCCATTGGCCTGGCCTCGGAAGAAACTTCAACCATGAAGGATGCCATGCCAGAACAACATACGGCATCGCCATACCCGCAGCGATAACCGTAAAAATGAGGAAAATGATACCGGGTGGCTGTGCAAAAGCAAAACCAAGGGCTGTTCCAAGAAAAGGCGCTGTACAGGGTGTCGCCAGTGTCGTGGCAAGAACCCCGCTGACAAAAGCTCCCGCACTGTCATGATGGGAAGCGAGCCGTCCAAGCCGTCCTGAAACAACCGGAGCGCTGAACTCAAAAACACCAAACAGGTTGAGAGCGAATGCAAACACTACAGCAGCCATAAACATGACGAAAGCCGGAGACTGAAACTGAAATCCCCAGCCAACCTGGGCGCCCATTGCCTGCAAACCCCAGATAAATGCTGCGAGAACCCAGAAAGAAAAAAGCACTCCTCCGGCAAAAACAAGGCTCAGGAAACGTCCTGCAGCACGATCTCCACCCGGCCCGATCAGGCTGAAGACCTTGAGACCGAGAACAGGCAGTACACAGGGCATAATATTGAGCAGCATGCCACCAAAAAAGGCGAGGAAAAGCATCGCTCCAAGAGAGCCCGCATCATCCGGAGCGGAACTGCCGGAAGAGATCTCGACCGGAATCTTCTCCGTACGATAGGCACCGTTCCCTGTAACCAGAACCCCGGATACGGTTTCAGGAAAATCAGCCCCCTTCAAAGGAAGAACCAGTCGCCCCGGAGCAGCTTCGATCCCTTTGAGATCAAGGCCCTCGAGCGGAGAGAGGGGAAAAAAACCGTTGATCGCATCTGCATCCGGACCTGCAAGATCAGCACGAAGCCTGAAATCACCGTTCACCTCTTCGAGAACAAACCGCTCGACAGCAACGGTGGCGGAGCCGGACGCAACGGGAACTTTCGAACGCCACAGATCGACCAGTCCTGAACGCGAGGAATCTGGCTCTCCGGTTTCGAGACGAAGCGATGCGGATCCGGGGATACAGCTTTCCCTGCATGAAAGCCAGCTCACTTCTGCCTGAAGCGGAAAAAGGTCTGACCGAAGCCGTTGGCTGTTGCCGGGAACCTGCGGGACAATGGCTGAAAAAAGCACAACCTCTTCATCGTAGCCATAGCCGATAAGACCGGCCGCCTCAAATCGGCCGGGAAGAGGAAATTCAAGGGGAAGAGCATGGTAGCCTTCGGGAAGCCTCCATGTGATGCTGACCGGCATGCCCGCCTCACCGGGATGCTCCCAGTAGAGATGCCAGCCTGGCTGGATGGTAAGATGAACGGCAACAAGAAGACCTCCATCATCAAGCTCTCCGGCTGCAAAGAGTTCTGCCTTGACTGGCTCTGCTGTATCCTCCATGAAGACAAAGGCCATTGCAGCAGTCAGGGAGGCATGAACAGCAAGGTTCAGCAGTATGATCAATGAAAAAATCCGGCGTAGTCGCATAATCAACACTTTCCCCGTGACCGGGGTTGAACATTCATGGATACCACAAAAGAACTTACACAGACTGATAACTGTGCACGCTGTTCTGGGCTGATGGAAGGTAGTTGACCCCGAACCAGCTGACCAGCAGCACAAGAAAAGCCAGCCCGAGATACCATTGAAGAGAACGACGACCGATGTTCATGGCATTGGCGTGCATATAGCCCAGATAGACCAGCCATGAGATGAGTGCCCATGTCTCTTTAGGATCCCAGGTCCAGTAATGCCCCCATGCCTCTTTGGCCCAGAGCGCACCAAAAACCAGCCCGAAGGAAAGAAAAACAAAGCCAAGCAGCGCAAGGTAGTGCGAAACACTCTCGCCTGTTTCCCCCATACCGCCTCGTGGAGAACGCAACAGCGTATGCCATGCCGCTGCAGATGAGGCGGCAAGCAGCACATAACCGACAAGATAGACCACCACATGAGGTATAAACCAGATACTCTGCAGCGCAGGCATAAGACTTTTATCGTAGAGGTCGGGAGACATGAGATTGATACTGAGAAACAGTGCTGCTAACACCACACAGTAGTATTTCAGCCATGTTATTTTCCAGCGATATTCCACCAGAAAACCCACAAGAGGAATCAGTATCGCATACCAGAGACGGGTCTCCCCCAGCGTTCGAAGTGGGGGACGGTCCAGACCGACCCAGAACAGAATAAGAAACAGCACCATGACCGCTGAACCGGCAAGCATCAGGAGCAGTCCGGGAACCTTCAGCCCGGGCTTTCTGACCCCGGCAAGAGAAACTGCCCCGCCGCATGCCCAGAAGGCTATGGCGGTATATGCGGCATAAGGAAACTCGACCCACGTCATAATACCCTGGTTTTTTTCATACCTTTCCAGAAAAAGAGAACATTGCCGATCAGAATCATAAAAAAGCCTGTGTAAACTGCCGGAAGCCAGGGATCGCGAACCCCTTCGACAAGACTGAGCTTCGACCATCGTCCCGCCTCCACATCATATCCCATCTGATAGAGTTTCCATCCGTTAATGCTGACCGGCCTGTTGACTTCCAGCAGCACCTGGCGAGGGTTGTCACGCTCATCGCGGATCATAACCTCGGAACGGTATTTTTTAGCCGATCCGGGAATCAAAACAAGCAGTTTTCTGTCGAGAACGATGAAGACAGGCTCTTCGTGCGGGCTTCCGGTACTGACCCAGCCGGAAAACGGCTTCCCTTTGAATGTCCCCCTGATGAAGGCATAGGGCGTTCCAGCAAGAGTATCAGAAGGAACCGGCTTGCCCTGCGGGTCCTTCAATGCGTGAGGAAAATAGGTTTCGACCTCTACCTGCAGCTCAGGCCATGAAGCCTTCACTCCCTTGTCGACCTGCAGAACGGCATTTGAAGACTCAGCTTCCAGACGGTCTCGCGATGGATCGTATAACCCCAGTTGGGGCGCATACTCCTCCATCTCGAAATCATTCAGATGGAGAGAAAACGGAAGATCAACCGTTCTCTTGGTTCCTGCATGATATCCTCGCGACGAAGCTTCCCCCTCATAAAGAGGAATGATGACACGCTGAAGATCGGATGCTCCGAAAAGACCGCATGTCAGGGCAATCCAGAAACCTGCATGAAACAAAATAAACTGCAGGTTCGATCTCCTGAAAGGAACAAGCTTCCAGACCAGCGAGAGGCCGAGATTGATCATGAAAAAGAGTACAACAAGGGCGAAAGGCCAGCTCGAAAAGACCTGATTGAACCTGAACCTCAGGACCCATTCAGAACCCACTCCCTGCTCCTGAGGCAGAACGCCCCCGAAAAATGAAAGAAACGCGAGAGCAAAAATAAGAGAGAGACCGAGGGGAATGCCGCCAAGCCAGGCAATAAACCAATGCTGACGACCCCAGATCCCTGCGATAACAATACCAGAGACAATCCCTGAAAGCCAGATCGCATTCAAAGGCCAGGACGGCAGGGAAACACCGTTACCTCCGCCCAGCAACTCAAGCACCAGGCCCGAAAGAAGCAGGATGGCGGTAAACAAGATACTTTCTCTGAACGACCAGACCGCAACGCCGCCATTCTTCTCATAGTAGCTCATACGAACAGATTCCCGGAATTACGTATTATCGTGACACAATCCTTTACCATCCTCCTCAGCCTGGGAAATCAACTGACAGCATTTGCAGACAATCATACGGATATCGTTCTCCGAAGCGCCATCGCAGATTTTCTTGACAGCCACCCTGATCTCTTCAAGATAGGGCTCTGATTTCGTCGAGTTGGTTCCTCTCTTTTTGTTCATATACTGAGAAACAGCGGCCGGCGTCACACCGAGTTTTTTTGCCGCCATCGACTGGGTCATGCCGGTTTTCACAAGACCGGACGCCATATCCGCCCTGATCTGAGGCAAGTTGTACCAAACAGCTTTTTCACATGGAAAAATCACGATATCCCTGAAATTGAATTTATTCTTAAAAATAACAACACGCAGAAACCACCCGGAGCATAACAATAGTCTACCGGCAACAAGAGCAGTCTTCCCTTTTCATGACAGGCAATGTGTGAAAACCGCTCTCTGAAAGATCAAAAAGAAGAATCCGATCCGTCAGGAGAGTCCCATAGCCGCACACATATTTCATAACCTCGGCAGCCTGAAGGGTTCCTGCCACTCCCGCCGCCGGCCCAAGCGTCCCGGTCTGAGCGAAATTTTCAACCGCTGAAGCATCACGGGAGGTAAAATTAAACGCACAACGGTAACAGGCGGTTCCCGGAAGCGTCGTCATAATTTGTCCGTCGATCCCGCTGACACCACCATGAACACAAGGAACTGCTTCACAGACACACGCATCGTTAATCATCAGCTTTGCAGCGAAGGAATCTGATGCGCTGACAACGATATCATAATCATGAACAAGAACGCCGGCATCGCGAGGCGTGACGTATTGAGGGTAACAACGCAGATCAACGTCAGGATTGAGAGCTTTCAAGGCCTCAATGGCAACATCCACTTTTTTTCTTCCTGCATCACAGGTCCGATAAAGCACCTGTCTCTGCAAATTACTGACCTCGATCCTGTCGCCATCAGCAACTCCGATCGTCCCCACACCCGCTGCGGCAAGATAAAGAAGAACCGGAGCACCAAGACCGCCGGCACCGATGACAAGAACTTTTGCGTCCCGAAGTTTCTCCTGACCCTCCACCCCAATCACTGGAACAAGCTGCTGACGAGAGTAGCGACTCATAATATCTTTAAAAGATCTAAATTAAAAAAGGAAAACAACAAATGAATAGCTTACTCTTATCCTATATTAGAGAAAAAAAAGTCTTCCCCTTACTCTTTATGCGATGTATTTTTCAAGAAAAAAATCACTCCGAAACAGTGCCGGCTGGCTGATCACTCTTCTGATCATCATCCAGCTGGTTCCGCTTGACAGAAAAAATCCTCCTGAAACAGCACCTCTTGCCATAAATAATCCTGCCCTGCAAGGACTCGAAAACAGCTGCTACACCTGCCATTCATTCAAAACACGATGGCCGCGTGCATCCTGGATCGCTCCGGTCTCGTGGATCATCACTGCTGCGGTACACAACGGACGAGACAGGCTGAATTTCTCTGCATGGCAAACATATACCAAAGCTGAGAAGCAACAGCTTCTGAGCGATATATCACCTATCATAAGCGGCAAAAAGCAACATGCCGAAAACTTTCGGATGCTCTACCCGGAAAGAGCACTGACAACAACCCAGCGCCAGGCCATCCTGATGTGGATAGAAGGAGAACAGCAACATGATCAGAACTAAAAATTCAAGCAATATCCTTCGGGATAAAATCCCAGGATAATATCTATGACCTTCCCTGGATCATCCTCAAGAAAGATAAAGTCAAGATCTTCCTGGCCAATGTAGCCCTTTTGATGACACATGGTATCGTGCATCCAACGGTAAAAACCGTCCCAGTAGGAACCCCCCATCAGAATAACAGGAAACCGCGCGCTTTTGCGGGTCTGGATCAACGTTACGGCTTCAAAAAACTCATCCATGGTGCCGAACCCTCCAGGCAGCACGACAAACGCCTGCGAATACTTGAGAAACATAACCTTGCGCACAAAAAAATAGTCAAAGGTCAACAGTTTGTCGCGATCAATAAACGGGTTCGACTTCTGCTGGTTCGGCAGTTTGATATTAAAACCGATTGAATGACCTCCTGCCTGCTGTGCCCCTTTATTTGCCGCCTCCATCACTCCGGGACCGCCTCCTGTGATAGCTGCAAAGCCATGAGCTGCAAGAAGCCGCCCCATCTCCTCGGCCAGAGCGTACTCCCGGTCTCCCTGCACGACTCTGGTCGAACCGAAGACACTGACCGCCGGGCCTATTTCTGACATTTTTTCGAATCCGTTGACGAATTCGGCCATAATTTTGAACACTCTCCAGCCATCACCCGAAAAATCTGTCTGCCTGGCAAAACGCTGGTCCGGCGGATGAACCGGCACAGGCTGAACGTCCTGACGTTTAGTGCTTTTATCCGACGAAGGCATGGCTCTGCTCGTTTGTATGACCGGAAAGGTCCAGAAAATTCCGGATGATACTCTTTCCTTCATGGGTCATGATTGATTCGGGATGGAACTGCACACCATAGAGCATCAGCTCCCGGCAATCCATCCCCATAATAACCTCATCAGCGGTCCACGCACTGACCTTCAGGATGGATGGCAGCGTCTGGCGCTCAACGATCAGCGAATGATAGCGAGTAGCGATAAAAGGATTAGGAAGCCCATGAAAAATCCCGGTATCGTTATGATATATCTGTGATGTTTTTCCATGCATAACCGTTGCCGCCCTGACCACTTTTCCTCCAAGGGCCTGGCCGATAGCCTGATGGCCGAGACAGACTCCAAGAAGAGGAATTTTACCTTTGACCGCGTTAATCAGCGCAATGGAAATTCCTGCGTCCTCTGGAACGCCGGGCCCTGGAGAAATGACAATTCTCTCTGGTTCAAGCTGAAGAACCTCATCGACGCTTATCTCATCGTTACGGTAGACATGCACATCCGCACCAAGTTCGCCCAGGTATTGAACAAGGTTATAGGTAAAAGAGTCGTAATTATCGATAACAATGACCATACTCGATCTATTAATTGAGATAAATAATACTTAAAGAGATACCCTCTCACCAAGGGATCGCGAAGCGACAAATCGAAACATGGTTTCATACAGATCGTCCATACCGATGTTTCTCCGCCCCATAACAACCCGGGCAGTTTCTACCGCTCTGTCTATATCGTAGGGCACCACCCCCGATGCCCCGCCGCCCCAGGCAAATGAAGGAATCGATTTCGGAGGAAATCCCGCCCCGAAAACATTGCTCGATGTTCCAACGATTGTTCCTGTATTGAACATCGTATTGATGGCTGCCTTGGAGTGTTCCCCCATCAGAAGCCCGAGAAACTGCATACCCGTATCCGTTTCGGATCCGTCAATATGCAATTTCACCTTTTTGTAGTCATTACGCAGATCCGACGTATTGGTCCCGGCACCGAGGTTACACCATGAAGAGATATATGAATGACCCAGAAATCCATCGTGCTGCTTGTTGGCATACGATTCCATTATGGAATCCTCTATCTCACCGCCGGCTTTCGATGAACATCCAATCAAGACATTATTGTAGATTCGCGCGCCCATTTTCACCCTGGCACCATCTCCGATTACAACATTTGCCGCCACAACCGCCTGGGGCTCGACTACAGCCCCGCAACCAAGGGCAACAAAACCCTCGGAGGCATCAATGACCGCTCCAGGCCGAACAACAGCTCCCCTGGCCACTGAGATCCTCTCCCTGTTGATCAGATGGGCGCCCTCTTCTATACACCCGTCGATACGTCCAAGGGGGAACATCCCTGCATCGCGCTGCAGCTGTTTTTCGTGAAAATCGATAACATCCCAGAGCCGCGTGATCAGAGAAAGCCCGGACACCTCTGAAACCGCAGTTTTGCTGCAAATTTCAGCCGTATCGATGCAGTCCGGCAACGTGCCGTCCTGTCTGGTAACAACGCCGGCAGCGACGCGACTGACGATCAGATCTCCACCCTGCAGCACAGAGCTGCCCGGCGAAAGAGGGGTTTCCAGGCAGAGTCGTGCCGCTTCAGCACTGAACAAAAGACGCCCGTTTATCAGAAGAAGATCCTGGTCCGGTGAAGAGGCTTGTTCAAAAAGAGAGAGACGGTTCCGGTAGAAAGGACGAAGGTAGCTCCTGACATGAAAGAGCGGATGAGAATAACCGGCAGTGTGAAACAGCAATTTATCAAGCAGCGAACCTGCTCCGGTGCAAAGAGCGACGACAGGCTTGAGATCTGATAGCGGAGTGAGCGAGTATGCGGTCTCGTCTTCAAATATGACTATCTGCATGGCTTCAGTGACGAATGACAGGAAACAGGATAAACAGAGCAATAGGCGTTGAAGAATCTACTCTTAACGAACTCCCTGATATCCAAGAAGGTTCAGGGCACGGGGTGCAGCGTCAATACGAATCGTTCCGGAGAGATCTTCAAAGACTTCTCCGTCCATGTGTATTACTTCAGTGCTTTCAAAAGCAAGCTCGACTGCAGAGACTTTTTTGTAGACAACCCGGGGATCGTTAACCTGACTGCCGCTCATATACTTGAAGACATAGGGAAGAAAACGTATTCTCGATATCGATTTGAGAATGCAGACATCCAGAAGACCGTCAGTAATATCGGCATCCGGAGCAATATGAAACCGACCGCCTTCCACCCTGCCATTTCCAACAGAAAAAGCAAAAACCGGCTCGTCAAGCACAAGAGTTTCTCCCTCTGTAATGAGCTTAATATGCATTTTTAACGCCGTATAACCTAAAAGCTCCCTCAAGAGAGCATAGAGATACACCACGTCTCCCCGCAGCCATCGGGTCTGGCGGACCCTTCTGGCAATCCGCCCGGTAAGCCCTGCCCCGAAGGAGTTGAGAAAGAGCCGATCAAACCCGCCTGATGCCATAACCCTACCAAGGTCAACCTGAAAAGAGGGAGCATCAAAAAAAGCCTCCGGGTCGCTGTGGGGAGAGGGTGCTTCATAGGATTTAACAAAGTCGTTGGCTGATCCTGCAGGGAAAACGCCCATAATCCGTTCAGAAAATGCAAGAATATTTGCAACCTCATGCGCAGTACCGTCCCCCCCGCAGGCTATGACAACGTCGCCGTTGCGTAATGACTCTTCGGCAAGTTCACCGGCATGACCGGCATGACGGGTCTCGACGATGTCCGCACTCCTCGTGCGGCAAAGAGTCTTCAGCATGTCGGTGGCAGGAGCGAAAAGGCGCCTGCTTCCTGCAACGGGATTAACAATAAAGGTATACTTCATACAATTACTCCATCATCATCATGAAAATCCATTGATGTCAGACGATTCCGAGCTATGCAAACCCCCGAGAATCTGCCTGTACGCATACCCTATGGCCCGATCAAGCTGCTTATAGACCCGCAGAAAATCATCTTCACTGCCGTAGTAGGGATCAGCGATATCCTGACAGGCTGCATAAGGATCAAAATGCGTCATCATATACACCGGTCCGGCACCTGCGAAACAGCTCGAAACATCCTGATAATTCTCTGCATCCATGGTAAAGATCCAGTCAAACAAACCAAGATCCAGCTCATCGATACATCTGGCCCGCAAAGGGGAGATATCAATGCCATATCTGCCTGCAACCATTACAGCACGGCTATCCGGAAGAGATCCTTTCTGATAGCATACCGTCCCTGCCGATTCGACAATAATACCCTCTGCGCGTGCATCGCGCCTGACGAGAGCCGAAAAAATACCTTCCGCCATAGGAGAACGGCAGATATTTTCATAACAGACAAATAATACACGGAGAAGCATACTGTGCGTGTGACCTGTTTGATCAGAATACGTATAAGGTAAGCAAAGAAAACAATCCGCAGGGATTATGTCAAATGCTCTGAAGAAGTGAATAAACCGGCTTACAACAGCAAAAGCAGCACTTCTGTGCTGCTTTTACCCGTGCAGAAATCCCCCACAGACCTGCACACTTCACTTGCGCGAAGTATTATCACGTATAATACAATAAAACCCTATTAAAAACGATGAAAAATATATTATATATCAATATTACATCAGGCAACACGCTAACACATCTCAACATCTGACAACATCATGAAGAACAAGCAGAGCCATGGACTTGATATCTACCAGGCAAAGGCCTGGCGTAACGAACACACCAGTGCAGGGTTCACCAAAGTCATAAGGATTGCTGAAAAAGAGATCGTTCTGGTCAGTGTCGAAACGCAACAAAACGTCACCATCGATTTCATTGATGCAGATCTGCTCAATACTGCCCTTCTCGAATCCGGATGCATCGGTAAAAAGATGATTCTCCTCTGGGATCTGGAGCATGTCGTCAACATGACCTACCGATACAAAAAAGATGCAGCAAACCTTATCTATAACAGCGACAGCCCCTTCAAAGCGATTATCTTTTTCAATGTCCGGCCTGAATTCATGACGACAGTTGAAACTTTTGCGGCAATTGTCCAGAAATCGACGTCCATCCGGATTGTCGATACATTTCAGGAAGCCATGTCTGCAATAGATGAAATTCGATCTGGCAACATCGACAATGAGGCTGATAACGATGAAACGGATGAACTGTTTGAACAGCGAAAAAAAGAGTTTCTCGCCGTCACAGGCCGGCTGAGCTGGCTGAACATGCTTAACCAGAATATTAACGTACCCTCACCCGAGGATCCTGTCTACCCATATTTCAAAGCCATAGAAAACCTGCAATCAGACCTTTCCGAAAACCTTCATCGCGAACAACTCGAAATGGAGCAGATAAAGAACGATTGCGAGAGAATACTGACTGAAAAGACCATCCAGCTCAACGCGCAGCAGGAACTCTACAAACAGTTGAAACGCCAGCTTGAAAAAGAGAAAAACACCCTGGCAGCAAGGATTGCATCGCAGGAAATGGAACTCACGCGAGTCTCTACAGCGATTGCAGAAAAAGCCTCGACGCTCCAGGAAATGCGCGACCTCATCAGCGGGCTCGATATCGATGCCGAGCACAAGGAAGAGATGATCAGAACCTGTGAGAGCATGATTGAAACAGAGATGATCGAAAAAAAGCTCAACATAGAGCTGACCACAACAGATTCCGAATTTCTGCTGAAACTGCAGAAAAAACACCCCAATCTCAACCAGAGAGAACTACGCATCTGCCTGCTGGTCAAACTCAATTACGATACCAAAGAAATTGCACGTTCGATTGGCATTTCGACAAGAGGTATGGAAAGTATCCGATACAGAATGCATAAAAAAATAGGACTTACCCGACATCAGTCCATCAAAGGCTATCTCACGGAACTTGCAGTAGCCCAAGCCTGACCGTCGCTCATGAAACGGAGAACAAACCTCGATTGTTAATATTGGGAAACACAAGATTCCCATGATTGACGCTACTACAGAGAAACAGAGAAAACAACTATGACACGATGCTCATTATCAGGTCTTGAGATAACGACCAATCCTCAATGGGTTTCAATCCATCCATCGGGAAAATCTTCAACAACAGTTCAACGAATAGGCCACAATATTTTTCATTTCAGCATAGATGCCGATGAGAGTATCATGCTTGACCATTTTGAAAATGAGTTGCTCCTGAAAGCCATCAGAGACTCTTCGCTGGACGGCAAGCCCTTTTACGTCCTCTGGAACCTTGCAAAGGTCAAAGGCTTTTCATACCAATATAAAAAAGGAATCTCCGAGTTCATTCTCGCTAAACAGCCGCCCCTTCAGCTCACCATATTCTACAATATCGATCCCGAATTCAGACCGATAGCCGAATCCATCAAGGCGCTGATGCCTGAGCATATGGCGCTCCTGCTTGCAGACAGTTATGCCGATGCGATCAGAATCCTCCTTGATGTCACATCCGGAAAACTCACCTCGCAGCAATCTGACACGGATCCTGAAGAGGAGAAAAGACTGCTTTTTCTGGCTGAAACCGCACGAATCGGCTGGCTCAACATGCTCAACCAGCCTATCAATCTCCCCCCCGATAACGATCCTCACTACCCGTTTTTCAAGGCGCTTGAAGAGCTGCGGAAAAACCTGCAGGAAGATGAGCATGAGAGACAGAGAATCCTTCAGAATTTCACACAAGAGCAGGACGAGATGCTCAAAAGCAAACAGCATCAGTCAGAACAGGAGGAGATCAGAAAACAAACATTACTGAACGATTTTGAAACCCAAAAAGAGGAACTGACCGAACAGATCAAACAGCATGAAAAAGAGGTCCACAGGGCGATATCGAATTTCCACGAACAGAGAGGAAAACTCAGAGACCTCTGCGCTCTTGTCAGCCGCTCAGCAATGGATACAGCTACAAAAAAACAGCTCATTCATACCTGCGACAAACTGATTGAAACAGAGCTCAACGAAAAGAAAATTGCTTTGCCGCTGACCACAACAGATTCAGCATTCCTCTCCATGCTTCAGAAACAACATCCCGACCTGAACAAACGCGAGCTGAAAATCTGCCTGATGATCAGACTCAGCTACGACACAGAAGACATAGCAAGATCGATAGGAATCACAAAAAGAGGAATGGAAAGCATCCGCTACCGGATGCACAAAAAGATCGGACTGACCAAACACCAGTCCATCAAAAACTACCTGAACGAACTGTCTGACAATCAGCAACAGCGTACTTAACAGCAGTAAGTTATTGCCGAGCAACGTATTTGTATCTGGATAGGGAACGTAAGATCAGATACAAATCAAATCGGATCCTTTTTTTTTACGCAAAAAAAAGAAAAAATATTGGATCAGGGCAAAAATAAAGTTACTTTTACCACTATATTACATCAATAGCCACAATCAGTAACCCATGAAATATTGTCCGGTTTCCAATCTTCCGATCGTTGAGCGTCCGCACTGGAAAAGCGTCCATAATGAGAAACAATATACCACTCATATGCAGCGCATCGGTGACGATATCCTTCTGACCTCCTATGAGGCAGGACATGATATCACCGTAGAATTCATGGACAAGGAACTCTTCTGTACCGTGCTTGAGGAGTCCGGCCTTGTCGACAAGCCGGTCTTCATGCTGAGGGATCTTTCCCTCGTCAGCAACGTGTCATATGCATACAAAAAACACCTCACTCAGCTGATTTATCAATGGCAGCCGAACTTCCGCTGTATCATATTTTTCAATACGCAGCCGGAATTTCAGACGATGGCCGAAACCTTCTGTTCGATTGTACCTGAAAGCACTAAAGTCATGATCGTCAACGATTATAACGAAGCGATCAATGCTGTCGTTGCTATAAAGGCAGGTGAGGACCTTCCCGAAGAATATGAGGATGATGAAGATGAGCTCTATGCACACCATAAAAAAGATTTTCTTGCCGCCACTGCACGGATCGGATGGCTCAACATGCTTACCCAGCCGATCAATCTTCCATCCGAAGACGACTATCTCTTCCCGTTTTTCAAAGCAATCGAGTCGTTGCAGAACGACCTGCTTGAAAAAGAAAAGCTGATAACAAAAGAAATTGAAGAGAAAAGCGAAAATTGTGAAAAGAAAATCGCTGAAAAAACAATTCTTCTCAATGCTCAGCTTGAGATGAATAAAAAACTCAAAGCACTGTTCGACAGGGAGCGCTCAATCCTGAAATCCCGTATCGCCTCCCAGGATATGGAACTCACCCGTGTGTCGACGGCCATCGCCGAAAAAGCATCGACCCTTCAGGGGCTCTTCGAAAAGATTAACACACTCAACATCGATCACGGTATTAAACAGGATATGGTCGCCACCTGCCAGAACCTGATTGAAACCGAAATCATCGAGAAAAAACTCAATACCGAACTTACATCGACCGACTCTGAATTCCTTTCCAAGCTGCAGCGTAAACATCCAAACCTTAATCAGAGAGACCTGCGCATAGGCTTACTGATCAAGCTCAATTACGACACAAGAGAGATCGCCAGATCAATTGGCATTTCAACCAGAGGCCTCGAAAGCATCCGATACCGGATGCACAAGAAAATGGGATTGTCAAAACACCAGTCGATCAAAAACTATCTTGTCGACCTTATAGCAACATGATAGAGGCGAAACTTGTCTCATTAAGATAGAATCAGAAAAGCCTATCTCACAAAAAATGAACCAGTGTCCAGTATCCCATCTCCCGGTAATAGAAAAGGACAGATGGAATGTATCCCACCCGAAAGCAGGATATACAACAATATTCAAAGGAATCGGCACCAACATCATCTATGCAGGAGTTCAGGCCGACTCTGAAGGAGTTGTCCTTGATTCTATAGACAAGAATATGTTCCAGCAGGTGATCGAAGAGATGGGTATGAAGGGAACGCCGGTGTTTACCATCGTCAATCTGGAAAATGTCAACGGCATTTCGTATACATACAAAAAAGATTTCGTCAATATCGCCTACAACTGGGGGCCACAATTCAGACTTCTGGTCATCTGTAATGCCGACATATCCGTCCGAAACGTTGTTGATACGTTTATAGCTGTCACTCCCGATTCTCTTCCTATACGATGCGCTGGCAGTTATGAAGAGGGAATCAGCATGATTTTTGACTGCATGAACGCACAAAACGGGACATCAATCGCCAGAGGAGAAGAAGATGCCCAGGACACAACCTACGACTATAAAAAGGAATTTTTAGCCTCGCTTGCACGCATGAGCTGGTTCAAACTCTTCTCCTACCCCATCAGGCTTCCGGAAAAAGATCATGAGCTCTATCCCTATATGAAAGCGCTTGCCTGTCTGCAGGAGGATCTTCAGGCAAGGGATGATCTGCACAAGCAGCAAACAAAAAAGCTCAGGCAGGACTACGATCAGAAAATCCTCGAAAAAAACATTCTCCTTAACGCACAACAGGAACTCAACAATTCGCTCAAACAGCAACTGGAGAGTGAGAAAAACACCCTGACCAACGAGGTTGCGGCTAAAGACATGGAACTGATTCGAGTTTCAACGGCAATTGCCGAAAAAACAATCCGCCTCAAAGAGTTGTGCGCCAGGCTTTCAACGATGGATATCGATGACGAGCTGAAAAAGAAAATGACGTGCTCCTGCCAAAAGCTTATTGCAACAGAAGAGAACGAAAAACGGTTTGAGAGTTGTCTGGATGAGATAGAATCAAGTTTCCTTTCAAAACTCCAGCAGAAACATCCGGACCTCAACCAGCGAGAACTGCGCCTCTGTCTGCTGATAAAAAACAATATTCATACCCGTGAGATAGCTGCATCAATCGGCATCACCCCCAGAGGGGTGGAAAGTATCCGCTACAGGCTTCACAAAAAACTGAAGCTCAGCCGACATGAATCGATCAAAAACTATCTTGCCCGGACGGCGACACTGTTGCGATAACGATGTCGCCAGACCCATAGAGCAGACGAACATGATCACCGGTCAGCCGCAATAGATCGTTTTTATATTGACGAACTCCCTCATACCGTAACTTGATAACTCCCGTCCATACCCCGACTGTTTGATCCCGCCGAAAGGAAGCCTCGGATCTGATTTCACCATTGCATTGATGTAGCAGTTGCCTGCCTCAAGACGGCCGGCAATCGAAAGGGCTCGTTTATCATCCCCTGAAAATACCGCGGAACCAAGACCGTAAGGAGAGTCGTTGGCTATCCTGACAGCATCATCGTCATCCGAAGCCTCAATCACCGTAGCCACAGGCCCGAAAGTTTCTTCGCCATAGACCGCCATTCCTGGCCTGACATCGGTGACAATCGTCGGAGGGTAAAAATAGCCTTTCCTGTCGGGAATCTCCCCGCCGCAGACAATTCTTGCTCCTGCCTCGCGGCTCTGCATGACTTGACGATGAAGTTCATCTCTCAGGTCCTCTCTGGCTATAGGGCCAACGGCAACGTCAGGATCAAAAGGGTCCCCTGTTTTTTTCGAGCGTATCGAAGCCAGCAGCATCTCTTCAAACTGCTCTTTGACGCCAGAGTGAACGATGAAACGTTTCGCGGCAATGCAGCTCTGTCCGGCATTGAGCAGACGTGCGGCAATACATACATCGACAGCAAGTCGAAGATCTGCGTCGTCAAGAACGATATAGGGATCGTTGCCTCCCAGCTCAAGAACACTCCTCTTGAGCGCCATACCCGCTTTTGATGCCACTGCGATTCCTGCGCCGGTACTTCCTGTAACGGAAACCGCGCGAATAACAGGATGGGAAATGATATCGCCAACTACCCGGTTGACATCCTCAAGATCAATATGGAGCGTACGATAAAGATGTTCGGGAAAACCCGCTTCGAGAAAAAGACGCTCAATGGCAATCGCACAGCCGGTCACGTTAGGCGCATGCTTGACAACAATGCCGTTGCCTGCCATCATAACCGCCGATGCAAAGCGAAATACCTGCCAGAACGGAAAGTTCCATGGCATAACACCAAGAACCACGCCAAGCGGTTCGAAGGTCACCAGTCCCTGAACGCCATCGACATCTATCGATTCAGGCTGAAGAAAGGATTCTGCATGCTCAGCATAATACTGACAGACCCAGGCACACTTTTCAACCTCGGCAAGAGCCTGAGAAAACGGTTTACCCATTTCCAGACTGATTGTTTCGGCATGAATGTTTTTCTGTTCTCTCAAGAGTGCCGCGAGGCGCAGCATCAGCTCACTGCGGCGCGCAAAACTCATCGATTTCCATTCGGCTGCAGCATGCCGGGCACCATCGAGCACCTGCTCGATCTCTGATCCGGTCATAGATTGATATTCCGCCAACAGCTCTTCTGTAGCGGGATTGATGGTTCTGATCATAGTAACAGTTTATTTCAGGACGCAAGAGTGCGACTGTTGAAAAGAAAAGAATAATTTACCGAAAATTTTTCGAGAGGAACAAGGGGGGATAGCTCAAAACCGGCAAAAGGGATTATTCATCGTCAAGTGTATCGAAAATAGCAAGATAGCTTTCATAGCGCCGTGCATCGATACGACCCTCCTCTACTGCCTGGGCCACCCCGCACCCTGGTTCCACGGTATGAGAACACGATGAGTATGCACAGTTGCCCATAGACTCGAGAAACTCCGGGAACCAGAAACGCAGGTTTTCCGAAGTCACCCCTGAAAGATTAAACTCCCTGATACCGGGCGTATCAATCACATAGCCGCCTCCAGGCAGGGAGAGCATAACAGCATTGGTCGTGGTATGCACCCCCCGACTGTTGCCGGCACTGATCTCGGCCGTTTTTAAACGTTCCTCGCCGATCAGCCGGTTGATAAGGGTCGACTTCCCCACCCCAGAATGACCGCTGAAAGCCGATATTTTCCCCGACAGGAGATCGAGAAGAGCCTCAATACCCTCTCCGCTCTCTGCACTGACATAACAGAGTGGATATCCGAGATCGGCATAGACCCTCATCTCCTCTTCAAGCTCCTTCTGCCGCGCCAGGTCGGTTTTGTTGATAATAATAAGCACCGGCATCTGCTCCGACCCGGCGAAAACAAGATAGCGATCGATGAGACGCAGGTTAAGCGGAGGGTCATCTGCCGACACAACGACACAAAGCTGATCGATGTTACTTGCAATAACCTGTATTTTCTCCTTGCTGCGGTTTCTGCGAATATCCCTCTTGCGAACAAGCGCACTCTGACGGGGATAAACAAAAACAATAACGCCTTCATGCTCATCCTCCTGCGATGTCGCTTTGATCCGGACCAGATCTCCGACCGTCACCAGACTTGACGGACCGTTATCGGTTCGAGTCCCTCTGTATGTCCGGCAGAGCCATTCATTGAAAGCCTCATCGCGAACAATATACATCCCCCCCCTGGCTTCGGTAACAAAGCCCTCAATCTCCATCACTTCCGGCGACATGCTCATAGCAGGCCACCCCGAGCGATCTCTTCAGCCGATATCGGCAAGAGAAAATTTTTCATGATAATGCGTTGTATAATAATTTCGAATACCGCGATGCAGAGGATTTCGAAGCTGAGGATCATCATCGACAAGACGAAACGCCGCATCTCGTGCAACGTCAAGAATCTCCGAATCACGGTTCAGATCCGCCATCGAAAAACCTGAAACCATACCGGACTGCTCCTTTCCCAGAACATTGCCCGTTCCACGGATCCGGGCGTCAATCTCCGACAACCTGAACCCATCTGTCGACGCCTCCATCGCCCGTAACCGCTCTGCGGCATCACCACCAAGACGGGAGTAGAGTAAATAGCAATAGGACTGCTCAGGCCCCCTGCCGACACGCCCCCTGAGCTGATGCAGCTGCGCAAGACCAAAACGCTCAGCATGCTCGATGACCATGACTGTGGCATTGGGAACATCAACCCCCACCTCTATAACCGTTGTCCCGACAAGCACATCGACATCTCCCTGCCTGAACCGGTCCATGATGAGCTCTTTTTCGGCAGGCTTCATCCGGCCGTGAACCAGACCGATCCTTAATTCAGGCAAAAGATCCTTTTGCAACTGCAGATAACTGTCCGTAGCAGCTTTAAGATCGATTTTTTCAGATTCATCGACAAGCGGATAGACAATATATGCCTGCCGGCCCGCCGCAACCTCTTTTCGGATCAGCTCTAAAACCCGTGGCTTGCTGTTTTCGTGGCACAGACGGGTAACGATCGCTTTTCTGCCCCCCGGCAACTCATCGATCAGCGTCACGTCAAGATCACCAAACGCCCCCATACAGAGCGTTCTGGGTATGGGTGTCGCCGTCATCAGCAGCACATGAGGATTCACGGATTTATCCTGAAGCGCCTTGCGTTGCAGAACACCGAACCGGTGCTGTTCATCGATAATAATCAGGCCGAGCCTTTTAAACCGCACCCGCTCCTCGATCATGGCATGCGTTCCGACAGCGAGATCATATGAACCATCCTCAAGGCCGCTCAATATGACGTCCCTCTCCTTTTTTTTCTGGCTGCCGGTAAGGAGACCGACACGCAGGCCGAGCGGTTCGCAATATTTCCGGATACCGAGCCAGTGCTGGAAAGCCAGAATTTCGGTCGGCGCCATGATGGCAGCCTGAAGGCCGTTATCGACTGCAAGTGCCATCGAAAACATGGCAACAAGGGTTTTACCCGACCCCACATCACCCTGAAGCAGTCTGTTCATCTGGGAGCCGCTTCTCAGGTCTCGATAAATCTCGCGAACCGCCTGTTTCTGAGCATCTGTCATACTGAATGGCAGCAGGGAGTACAAAAGCGCTGTTTTGTCCCCGGAACGCTCGAAACGCACCGCTGCATTATTCTTTTTCTGCGCGTGATAGCGAAGAGCGAAAAAGAGCTGGGCGTAAAAGAGCTCATTCCATTTAAAACGGTGGACAGCCCGCTCAAGCATTTCGGAGGAAACAGGACAATGAATCTGACGATATGCCAGATTGATCTCCAGCAAACCGTGAGAGGCAATGATGCTGTCCGGAAGATGTTCGTCTATGAAGGCAGGATGGCTTTCCATTGCGCGGAGTATAATCGCACGCAGACGCCGGGAATCCAGCCCCGCTTTTTTCATGGCATCCGTTACCGGATAGAGCGGGATAATCCCGCCTGTATGGAAAAGATCTGCATCGCTCACCCCTTTGGCTCCGCTTTCTGCCGAAGCGTCCTGTAAACGGTCAAAATCAGGATGCTGCATCTGGGCATGGCCACAAAAAAAACCAACCTTGCCATGCACTGCCAGAAGGTCGCCCGGACGAACCATTTTCGAAAAATAGACCGCCCCCCGGAACCAGGTCAGCACAAGATTACCGGTCCCGTCCGATAGCCAGACCCTGAAAAGAGCCTTTCCGGATGAAGAACGCTCTTTTTCTGCCCGCGATACCGTTCCGACAACCGTCACAAGTTCACCCTCGGCAAGAGAACCTATCGATTTCAGCCTGCTCCTGTCGAGGTAACGTCTGGGAAAATACTCGTAGAGATCCCGGACGCTCCCGAGCCCTTCGGCTTCAAGCACCCTGGCTTTCTCCGGGCCAACTCCTTTGACAAAGGTCAGAGGAGTTGAGTCACTATTCATTCTCAACATAGACATATCGGCCTCGACGCACACCGCTCCCTTCCATTCAGGCAATGCAAAACTTCCCGTGAGAGGGAATCACAGGTTTGTATCTGCGTTTTAAAACTTGTATATTGCAAGATAAAGTATTTTATTCCCAAATCTCATAATTTGACTCTGACAACGTAAATTGATGTCATGAAACAAGATATCCATCCAAAGTATACGAAAGTTACGGTTACTTGCGCCAACTGCGGCAAAGACTTTGAAACCCGCTCCACCCGTTCATCAATCAAAGTCGATATCTGCAGCAACTGTCATCCGTTCTACACCGGCAAACAGGTGCTCGTCGATACCGCCGGCCGTGTCGAACGATTCAAGAAAAGATTCGCCAAAGCCACCTCTCAGTCCAAGTAAAACCGGAAAACGGCTTTACGTCAACCCAAAACTATCCGTACCAGTATGAGTGCACGTGATGTCATCAGCAAAGGGGAAGCGAAGATGAAAAAATCCATCGAAAGCTTTCAGCACGAAATTGCCTCGGTAAGAACCGGTAAAGCAACAACAGCATTGCTCGACCGGGTCAAAGTCGATGCCTACGGCCAACAGATGCCACTCAAACAGGTAGGAAACGTCGGGGTTCAGGATGCTCATACGCTCATGGTTCAGGTCTGGGATAAATCAATGGTTGCCGCCACGGAAAAAGCCATCCGTGATGCCAATCTCGGCCTTAACCCTGCAGCTGAAGGACAGAGCATCCGTGTCAGCATTCCGCCGCTTACCGAAGAGCGCCGTAAAGAGTATGTCAAGCTGACCAGAAAATACAGTGAAGACTCCAAAGTCGCACTGCGCAATCTCCGCCGGGAAATACTTCATGCCCTGGACAAACTTGAAAAAGACAAGCAGATCAGTGAGGATGAAAAAAGCCGCGGCAAAAAAGATGCTGATGATCTGGTCCACAAATATGAGAAGAGAATCCTTGATATCGTGGGACAGAAAGAGAAAGAGATTATGGAAGTGTAGCTGACAGAAGAGAACAGTCATTATGTAAAAAGCCGGGATTACCCGGCTTTTTACATTTCGTCTCACCATTTGCCGCCGCTGAAAGCGTTGCACTCAATCCTTCAGGATAGACTTTCGTCAAAGTAGGCTTTCATCTTCCTGAACGCCTCTTTACGGCCGAGCAAACCGGCGATCATGGAGAGAACCGTCGCGGCCCCGGCTGCAAAAAAAACAGGCCTTGACGACATATTGTTGGTATAGTAGACCGCGGCAATGCCCTGCTCTTTGGCAAAACTGTCAAGGGACGTGGTGCCGATCACAAGATCCGGCTGGTAGCGAAGCACGGCGTCCATATCCTCCTCAAGAAATTTACGGTACCGGATTTCAGTGCCGAGCATGCTCAAAAGCTGATGGTCCTCTTCACCAAGAGCCGTCCTGGATATAGACGTCGAAGCGTACGGCACATCAAGACCGGCTTCGAGCAGGAGACGCACGACTGGAAGCTCATTGCCTTCGTAACCGGCAATAATGACCTTGCCGGACAGACCGGAAAACTGCTCTATAGCCGCTTTTGCTTTCTGCTTTTCCTCCTCCGCAACCTGGCTGACAAGCGCAGGGTCGAGATCAAGCGCCTCACCTACCCTGCCGATCCACTCAGCCGATGCACCGGCACCGATGGGATTGCCGGACACTATCTTCATGCCCTTTTCCTCGAGAAGAGAGACCGTTCGTTCGTAAAAGGGATGAAGAACGGCACAGGCACCGGCCAGACCGGCCTGACGATAATCATCAAGATCTCCCGCAGGAAGTGTTATGACGGATTCCACGCCGATACGCTGCAGAACGGAACCGATAGTCATGGCATCAACAGGGAATATCTCTCCAACGACAAGCAGGGACTTCTTTTTCTGCTGACCTGAAAACTCTCCAAAACGCTCAAGCAGCGCTGCAACAGCGACATCCTTCGCCTCGGGATGCGTCTTGATCTGAAATGCCGGCAGCCGTATAAGCTGAACAGCGGCATGACCGGCATGACGAGGAAGAAGCTCCTCGGCAAGACCTGCAGTTTCAGCCACGCAGGTAGTGACAACGGCAATAAAGGTCACTGACGGGTCGGATGCGATCTCCTCGATCGCTGCCCTGACATCGTCAATCATGCTCCCCCCGGATATCTGCACATTCATCAGCTCAGGGGCTGAAATCGATTTTCGGGCAGCATAAAAATGAGAGACAAAAGTCAACCCATAGAGGCACCCCTGATCGGCAACGAGACAGACTCTCGCGCCATCTATTCTTGTTAACACCCTCAATCCCCCGAAAGCGGGACACATGGACTGTGGATGAAGATTTTCACATATATTTTTTCCCATGGCTGCTCTTTATTTGGAAAGAAGACAAAATATTGATCATGAACGCAGATCAAGAACGGGCAGATGACCATACGCCTGATTGACAAGCTCTTTCATCGTGCGGTCTGCAGTGAAGCAATACTTGCCATCAACGGTTCTGAAAGCTCCGATCCCCTCCACGACAAGATCCTGTCTTGCTCGTAGGGCATCACGTAAAAAACCTGAAAGCACCTTTATGAACAGGGCTGCCTCTCGTGGAGATAATCCGGTTTTTCGTTCAATGAGAGCCCGTGCGCTGCTGCCGGCTATGGAGCGGGAGGAAAAGACAATGCTCCTGACGGGAGGAAACCATTGGCCATTGCGATACCCCCCCGAAAGATGACGAACCTCAAAAAGTCCCAGCCCTTTGAGGCATATCGATCGACGTTCAAGAAGTTCTTCTCCGAGCCCGCTGACAAAAAGCTCCAGATACCTCCTGACCGTGGCATGATCGAGACCGAGCGTTTCTGCCAGACGGCTGATACAGAGATCGTTTTTCATAGGATTCAGGAGCGTTGTTTTTTTCTGGTTATCACCCTGCCGGAACCAGAGAAATTGAATATACTACTTTCCCCTGAATCCCACGGTCCCCCGGCAACAGAAGCCTGCTCTGAGCTGAAAGCCGCTTGATGACATTTGATTATTACTCTCCCGGCATGTACTTTTAACCGATAACGGCTCTCTTTTGTCTTTTGACTTTTTCCCTATTGCTCATGCAACAGATACTCAGCGTCAGTGAATTAACCCTGAACATCAAAAACAGACTCGAAAGCGCATTCCCCACGGTAACAGTCAGAGGTGAAATATCGAATTTCCGTCTGCCGGCTTCAGGACATATCTACATGACGCTGAAAGATGAAGATGCACAGATCCCCGCCGTCATCTGGAAAAATGTACGTCTGCGCCTGCCGGCAGAACTGAGAGACGGTATGGAAATCATCGCTGCCGGACGTCTTGAGGTCTACCCTCCTTCCGGACGCTACCAGTTAATATGCACCTCCCTGACGCTTGCCGGAGAAGGAATGCTGCAGCAGGCATTTGCCATGCTTCTTCAGAAGCTTGCAGCTGCGGGCTATTTCAATGTCGAACACAAAAAACCTCTGCCGGCCTATCCTGAAACAATAGCCCTCGTCACCTCTCCTACCGGTGCCGTCATCAAGGATATGGGCGATGTGCTCTCAAGACGATTTCCTGCCGCATCGCTTCTCCTCTACCCCGTCAAAGTCCAGGGAGAAGGTGCCGTGAACAACATCATTGACGCTCTTGAGTATTTCAACACGACAACCGTTGATCAACACCGTCCCGATCTTATCATCGTGGCAAGAGGCGGCGGCTCTCTTGAAGACCTTCAGGCATTCAACGAAGAACGGGTAGCTATGGCAATTTTTCACTCCTCCATACCCGTCATCAGCGCAGTAGGACATGAAACCGATTTCACGATTGCCGATATGGTCGCCGATGTCAGGGCCGGGACCCCTTCGATTGCCGCTGAAATAGCGGTCCCCGATAAAGAGGAACTGCTGCAGAAAATCAATACCCTCGCACAGCGTCAGCTCTCCTCGCTGAACACAAGAATTGACGGGGCGGAAAGAGAGATAGACTCGCTAACAGGCAGTTATGCCTTCAACCGTCCAAAGGTACTCTGTAAACAGCTTGATGCAGAGATAACGACAATCATCGGCTTCATGTCACGATCTCTGAAGGGACGCATCGAACATATTGAACAGCGATTCAGTGCCGCAGAAGGCAGGCTGAGCCTTCTTGACTACCGTAACGTCCTTCGCCGCGGTTTTGCCTTGATCAAAACAGAGAGCGGCTATATCACGACCAGCCGTGACATGGCCAGGAAAAAGCGGGCATCGGCAGTATTTTACGACGGCGAAATCCCGATCATGACCGACGGGAGCGATAAAGGCGACGAACAAGTTCAAGATCCTCATGAGTATTGACGCCCGGCATATCGACATCGGTCTCTACACAGCGAATGCTATAACCATTTTCGACAAGACGAAGCTGTTCGAGAGACTCCGCTTCCTCAAGCATTGAAGGCCCGTGTTCTGAAAACATCCTCAGCACACCTGCGCGAAAGGCATAAATACCGATATGACGAAAGCAACGGGTTGCCGCATAGGTTTCTCGCTGATACGGCAGAGGGCTCCTGGAAAAATAAAGCGCATTGGACTGACTGTCCATGACCACTTTGACGATGTTGGGATCATGCAATGCGGCATAATCCTCCGCAAGAAGCCGATAGACCAACGTCGAGCAGTCCGGAGGGTTCTCCTGGAGAAACGGTTTGATAACCAGGTCGATATTCCCCGGATCGATCAGCGGTTCGTCGCCCTGCAGATTGACAAACACGTCTGCATCAATATTTTCGGCCGCTTCAGCAATCCGCTCGGTACCGCAACGCGCGTCAGGGGAGGTCATAACGACATCGGCGCCACACGCCTTCATCACACCGGCAATCTCCTCACTGTCTGTAGCGATAACCACCTGCCGGGTCAGGCTTGACTGCTGCGCCTGCTGCCACGTTCTGACAATCAGCGGAGCTCCCTCGATATCGGCAAGCATTTTATTGGGCAGTCTGCTGGAATTGAGCCTTGCGGGAATCAGAATGACGATATTGATTGGAGGCATAGCGGAACCTGTTACGTGTTAGACCGGTATATGAAGCAGGTTATCTGCACAACTGAGCCTGCTTGTCATGTGCTCAAATCATGGGGTATCAAGAATCATGGTAACCGGTCCGTCATTGGTCAGACTTACCTGCATATCGCGTCCGAAAACCCCGGTCTGAACCACAAGAGGCGACGACGAGCGCAGCCTGTCGACAAATTGGTTATAGATCTCGTGAGCCGTCTCATAAGGCGCTGAAGCAGAAAATCCCGGTCTGTTGCCTCTGGAGGTGTCGCCATAAAGGGTAAACTGAGAAACAATGAGCAGCGCACCCCTGATATCGACCACTGACGCGTTCATTTTACCCGAATCATCCTCAAAAATTCTGAGACCAAGAAGCTTGCGAACCATCCAGTCAATGTCTCTCGACCCATCGCCCGGAGCGATGGCGAGCAGCACCGTCAAACCCGGCCCGATCTGTGCACCCGAATGACCTTCTACAGTCAGAGAGGCGCACGATACTCTTTGAACGACGGCCCTCACAGATCAAATTCTACAGACTCAAGATGCTCACCAAAAAGCGTCGCAGCCTCCGCTGCACCCATACCATCTATAGTCAGACGCTTGATTCTGGATGAGTGCCCCGACAGGATACGTACCCTGGAAGAAGCAACCCCGAGAGATTTAGCCAGAAAACGGCAGCACTCGACATTTGCTGCATCATCTACAGGAGCTGCCTTGAGACTGATTTTTATTTTACCGTCATACTCGCCGATGATCGCGCTTCTGGAAGAACGAGGCTGGGCCTTGACAAAAAAAACCACACCCCCGTCTTTTTCCTTTAGCCGTACCATGGCAAACTCCTTCTCAGCCGATAACCTTGGGGACACGGAAAAACCGTTCCTGCCGGTCAGGAGCATTCTTCAAAGCCTCCTCATTGTCAAGGGATGGCTTGAGGCAATCTTCACGCAGTACATTGACCTGATCGTGAATACTGCTCAGCGGCTCAACCCCATCAGTATCGACCTCATTGAGCTTATCGACATAGTGAAGAATGGCATTGAGCTCAGTTGTCATCTTCTCCTGCTCGGCCTCCGTAAAGCGGAGTTTTGCTAATTCCGCGATATATGCAACATCTTTTTTTGTTACCGACATGTCTTTGTTCTGATAGCGATTCGTGAATGATAGATGCTGGATTGCCAGCAATGCATGAAGATACAAAAAAAAGTTATCGTGATCATCTCAGCGCAGCTTTTGTTCGTCCTCTCCTGACGCAAGGGCGAACACCCGCATTCGCCCTCAGTCATATTACCTTACCAGACCAGTCAGCGCTTCAACAGGATCAACGTTGCCGCAGATGATATCAGAGCCTGCACATGCCCGGCATCAGCTCCTCATCGGGATTAAGCGGTAAACGCTCGTCAATCAGCACGTAATCGCGCTGTTCCTCGCCAAGATACATCTGGCGGGGACGGGAAATTTTCTGCTCACTGTCATTGACATGTTCAGTCCACTGGGCAAGCCAGCCCGGCGTTCTGCCGATGGCAAAAAGAACAGGAAACATGTCAAGCGGAAATCCCATAGCCTGGTAGATAAGACCGGAATAGAAATCAACGTTCGGATAGAGCTTGCGGCTGACGAAGTAATCGTCCTCAAGTGCGATCCGTTCAAGCTCAAGAGCGATATCGAGCAGATCGTTGGTTCCTGTAACATCAAAAACCTCAAAGGCAATCTTCTTGATAATGCGGGCCCTTGGATCGTAATTCTTGTACACCCTGTGGCCGAATCCCATAAGGCGGCCCTCTCCGGATTTAACGGATCTGATGAATTCAGGAACACGGTCGACAGAGCCTATGCGTTCAAGCATTCGAATCACCGCTTCGTTGGCTCCGCCATGCAAAGGACCGTACAATGCGGCGCACCCTGCCGCCAGGGCGGAATAGGGATCGACCTGTGAACTCCCGACCGAACGCACGGCGCTTGTCGAACAGTTCTGCTCATGATCGGCATGAAGAATAAAAAGAACGTCCAGGGCCTTTTCCAGAACCGGGTTTGGCGTATACTTCAACTCGGTCATCTTGAACATCATGGAAAGAAAATTTCCAGTGTAGCTCAGATCATTATCCGGAAGCACATAAGGGAAACCCATACTGTGACGAAAGCTCATCGCCGCAAGGGTTGGCATCTTCCCGATCAGCCTTCGAACCTGAAGCTTTCTGGACTCCTTGTCGAAAATGTTTTTCGCTCCCGGATAGAAGGTCGAAAGGGCACCGACAGTCCCGACAAGAATACCCATCGGATGGCCATCGTAGCGAAACCCGTCCATAAACTTGGCGAGATTGGTGTGGACCATCGTATGGCTCTGGATATTTTTTCCCCAGGCGGCAAGCCGGTCATGATCCGGCAGCTGCCCTTTGATGAGAAGGTAGGCTGTTTCCAGAAATGAACTTTTTTCAGCAAGCTGCTCGATAGGATACCCCCTGTAGCGGAGAATACCCTTTTCTCCATCGATATAGGTTACCTGACTCTTGCAGGAGGCTGTATTGAGAAAACCGGGATCGTAACCAAGAAGGCCAAAATCATCCTCCTTAACCTTGATCTGCCGAAGATCCATCGTTCTTACCGTACCGCACTCTATAGGAATCGTATAGCTTTTTCCTGTTCGGTTATCGGTGATGGTCAGTGAGTGATCGTTGTTTGGGTGTACCATGGTAGTCCGCCTTTAAAAGTTGTAAAAGGTCAAGCCTCAGCTCCTTACAGCACAGACAGTAATTACAAGTACAAAACCGGCTTTTTAGTTCGGAATTCATGACATATCGATCCGCAAATCAATTTTCCCATTACCTGAAACGCCTGATCTCCCCCTCGTTAAGACGGAGGAAATAGTCGTCAAGCTCACGTCTGACAGTGGGAGCAAGAATATACAAACCAATAATATTGGGAAACGACATGGCAAAAATCATGGCATCGGTAAAATCAATCACCGTCCCGAGGTTCATCGCCGAACCGATCACGATGAACATACAGAAGAGAAGCTTGTAACTTACATCGGCCAGACGGCTTTCACCAAAAATATAGGTCCAGGCTTTCAGACCGTAATATGACCAGGATATCATGGTAGAAAAAGCAAAGAGCAGTACGGCAACGCTCAGGATATAAGGGAACCACGAAATAGCCTGTCCAAAAGCACTCGAGGTCAGGGCGATTCCGTCACTTCCCTGCTCGATGTAGAGCCCAGAGATAATAATAACAAGAGCGGTCATGGTACAGATCACGACGGTATCGAGAAACGGTTCAAGAAGAGCTACAAGCCCTTCGGTCACCGGCTCATCTGTTTTTACTGCCGAGTGTGCTATCGGTGCTGAACCGATACCCGCTTCATTGGAAAATGCCGCCCGCTTGAACCCCTGTATAAGCACACCGATGACACCCCCGTAGATCGCTTCAGGAGAAAACGCACCGTTTACGATCGCCGAAAAGGCAGCTGGAAGCTGATCAAAAGAAGAAAAAAGAATGAACAGGGAGGCAGAAACATAAATAGCCACCATCACGGGAACAAGCTTCGAGGTGACTCTCACGATTCCCTTGATTCCCCCGATAATGACAACGCCGACCAGAAGAGCCATAACCAGTCCGAAAACCCACCCCTGCTCAAAAAGCAGGCTCTGCTCTCCTCCTGTCGCGATGACGGTCTGCCTGAACGCCTGATTGGCCTGAAACATATTGCCGCCCCCAAAAGACCCTCCGACACACATCAAAGCGAAGAAAAAAGCGAGAACCTTGCCAGCTCCCGGAAACCCTTTTTCAGCAAAACCCCTGCTGAGATAGTACATAGGTCCGCCTGAAACGCTGCCATTGCTATTGATCTTCCGATACTTCACACCAAGAGTGCACTCTACGAATTTCGATGACATCCCGAATAGGCCTCCCATAATCATCCAGAAAGTCGCCCCCGGCCCGCCAAGCGTAATCGCCACAGCGACACCGGCGATATTGCCTAAACCGACCGTAGCCGAAAGAGCTGCCGTCAATGCCTGGAAATGCGAAACTTCACCCCCCTGTTGGTCGGGAGCATCATACACTCCCCGAACAAGATCGATCGCATGGCCAAAGCCCCTGATATTGATGAACTTCATGTACACCGTAAAAACCAGGGCGGCAACAATGAGCCAGACGAGGACAAACGGCACCATCACGCCGCCAAGCGGTACCGAAAAGAAAACAATCCGGAACATGAAAGCAGTAAGCGGTGCCATTGCTTCGTTAATCCTCTGATCGACACCCGAAGCGACAGCTTTTTCCGCCAGAAGCGGAAGAGGAAAAGAGAGTATACCGATCAGACCGGCAAGAGTTAACAGAATTTTTTTCATAACAAAGTGTGCTGTTTTACTGCTGATATGACCGAAAAAAGCCATACGGGACAGAGCCCGCCGGCTAAAATCAAATTTTTTAATATAAAAAGAAAAAAACAGAAAATAGTTTTTGGATTCTTTGATCGCGGTACTTACATTTGTAGCTCATTAACGCAAGGAGCTGTAGCTCAGTTTGGTTAGAGCGCCTGCCTGTCACGCAGGAGGCCGCGGGTTCGAGTCCCGTCAGCTCCGCAGCAAAAAAAAGACGACAGATCAGCTGTCGTCTTTTTTTTATCCCCTTTGTCCCCTCCTTTCGAGCAATATTGATTCATCTGCAGCACAAACTCCCGTTTTCAGCAGTAACGCTCATAGGCCCTGGCAAGCTTGATGTGGTAGCGGTTTTTTTCATACCGAGGACCGTTGTAGCCTCTCGCGAATGCTCTCCAATCTTTCAGCTGCAAAGCCTGAACCAGATTATGCTTTCGCACGTAGGCGCAGAATGCCTGCAAATGATGCCTCTCATGACTGAACATTCGCTCAACAAAGTCATAGACATCGCTGTAGCCGAGTTCTTCTGCGTTAAAACCCATAATCTGAAAAATACCCCATGACGCAGAACGAAGCGCAGCTTCCTCATCGATCCCCTTGGCCTTTTCGAGTCGATCATACTCTGCCAGTCCTCCCTGGTAGTGGGCCGTTGTCCATTTCGGATAGAGAATATCTTCATTTCCCTGACGATGACCCTCGGGATCGATGCCCTTCTTCTTGAGTTCTCTCCAGAAGATATGCCCCTCGAAAAGAATCTTCGGCTTATCAACAATAAAACCGGCCCCTGTCGATTCAACCTCGTTGACCGCCTTGACCGCGGCAAGTTCAACATTGAGATCCGATGCGGCAGATCTGATATCAGCTTCCTGAAGATATTTAGCCGTAATTCGCTGCAACAGATCGGGAAACTGCAAAAACAGGGTTGTCCAGGTTTTCTCTCCGACAATCCCGTCGACAACAAGCCCGCTTTGGCGTTGCAATGCCTTGACGGCTTCATCGGTAGCCTGTCCGAACTTGCCGTCAACACTGGAAAGAAGGCCAGCTTCGGCAAGCATGATCTGGAGCAGAATGACTGCTCGTTCTTTTCGTGAACCTTTTTTCAGTACGTCCATATTCATCCTCCGTAAGAGTTGACAATTGGGGAGTGAGCCTGCAATAATGGCCCGTCAAAAAAAAAGCGCTGAAGTGATCGGATTGTATCCGGGGCAGCGACAACCAGAGAGGCCGGGTGATAAAGAAATAGAGCACACTCAGCCTCTCATGTCTCTGCCCCGTAAGAGCATAGCTCGATCAGGTTATGTTTTTTTTCCTTTTCTCGCGTTTGTCTCGCAGATAAATTGATTTTGACTGCCCGTCGGCAAGCACCCGTTCCTCCAGATCGAATAATTTGGTGGCATTGACCAGTTCACCCAGCTTGGCATAGCCGTAATTTCGGGGATCGAACTCCGGAGACTGCTTGGCTATATTGCTTCCGACGGTCGCAAGATGGGCCCAGCCCTCTTCATCAGAGGATGCATCGACCGCATTGCGCAACAGCCGAACAAGACGGGTATCGTTTTTAAGTTCCGCGCTGGACTTTCGCTTGATCGCCTCATTTTCGTTCACTCTGGCGCGAAGAACTTCGATGTAGATAAACTTGTCGCATGCCGAGACAAACGGAGAGGGTGTTTTTTTCTCGCCAAATCCGAAGACAAAAAGCCCTGACTCGCGTATTCTCGAAGCCAGCTTTGTGAAATCACTGTCACTGGAGACGATGCAGAAACCATCAAATTTCCCGGTATAGAGCAGGTCCATGGCATCGATGATCATGGCGCTGTCGGTAGCATTTTTTCCCTTGGTATAGCCAAACTGCTGAATTGGCTGTATGGAGTGCTCCAGGAGAATTTCTTTCCAGCCCTTGAGCAGTGGTGAAGTCCAGTCACCGTAGATCCGCCTGACGCTTGCAACGCCATATTTTGCAATTTCAGACAGCAGACCATCAATAATTGACGCCTGCGTATTGTCGGCGTCTATCAGTACAGCCAGCCTTTGAGATTTTTCCGCAGCCATGGTTCATTCATTGTTCGTTGACGTAACAGCTTTAGGGCACCTCTATGAATTGTCGTGAGTGAGCTGAAGACAAGGCGGACGAAGCACAGAAACCGGAGTCCCGACAAGTCGGGATGAGAATTTCGAGCACCGACCAACGAAGTATTCGGGTCACGCAACAAATGAATAGAGGTGCCATTTACTTCGTTATTTTTTCAAGTTATAGTGCAAAAGAATAAGGAACAAGAAAAGGGACAAAGATTGAACACTGTCACGTCGTCCACAGGTCGTAAGAAAAAGCTCGGAATGATTGTCTTTCGAAAAAAAAGCGAACCCTGGAACGATACTCACAGCGCTCATAGCCATCACTGCGACAGGGACTCCGATCTCAAAGCCACTCCCTGTCAATCCGGTGCCTCCTGAAGCGTTCATGCGCAGCCGAAAAACTTCTGACAGCGTAACAGTAACGGCAACCGTGCAAACAGGAGTTATACGCCCCTATATCCACACTCTTTATACATCGACACTCCTCGGGCTGTCCTCTATCCTTTCGCCCGGAAAGCTCCAGGCTGAAGACACTTCTGAGATATCGCTCGTCGATACATTTCCCGGGCTCAAAAAACTGCACCCCGTCGCGCCGACCGCAACTTTTCAACTCCAAACCAAACATCTCGGCAATCCGGCTGAACTCTCCGGCAAGCCACACCTTTTCATCCTCCGAAGGTGCTCTGCACCCACTATTGCTGAGCCTTGAGGAGAGGTGAGGGTACATCTGCAAAAAAGATATGATGACGCTCTTGGTTCCCTGCTGCAGTGCTCCTGCCAGGCGGGCGAAATGCTCACTGTGCCATTGCAGGCCTGTTGCATCGGTCACCATAACCGGATCATAACGCCAGATCACCCTGTCGGGACCAACATGGTCACTGAGACGCAAAAAGTCCTCGATCGTCCTCTGCAACTCTGGCAGGCCCGGCTCATAGTGCGCAGGATAACCGGTAATGGTATAGTGAAAAAAATAGTTCAGTCCTCTTTGGTCAAGCTCTGCAATATGCTCTCGGAAAGATGCCGTATAGCGTGTCCAGAAGACTATTGCCGCAACATCTTCGGCTTCCAGAGAGACCGTTTTGAAGAGTTCAGGCCTGTAGGGGTTTTGCACCCTGCAATATCCATCCCGTAAACGGTTGAAAAACCACTGCGAGTAGAATGCCGGAATATCGGTTCTCCGGCTTGCTGAGATAATCTGGGGATCGTTCCCGAAAAGTAATGACATGACGTGAAGAAGATATGTTACCGTGTCTGGTTCCGATACTGCCTGAAAGCTGATTTTTTTTTGCCCTGCCGGCCAAAAGGTAATCGCCCCTCACACGAGATTGCGGATTTAAGACAAAAAATGCATTTTTTCATGCTATACTGAAGAAAAGAGCGATGGCTCCCGTATTGCGGCGATCAGCGCGAAAAAGACTCATTCTATGCACAAGTTCTATGTATCAGATCTCTCTCCAACGTTTCAAGCCTTCTTTGCGGGCCATGACGGCAATCATGCTGCTTGTTGTCGGCGCAACGCACCTGTCCGGATGTGACCAGTCAGCCAAACAGATCAAGGATCTTCAACAGGAAGTCTGGCAAAATCCTGACAGTCCTGAGGCCTATATCAAACTCGGTACCGCTCATGCCCGGCAGGAACAGTATGATGCCGCTATCGATGCCTATGAAAAGGCGCTTTCACTCGACCCTGACAGTGGCGAAAGAGTTTTTCCTGTCCTCGGAGCTATCGCATTCAACAGAGAGGAATATGAAAAAGCACTGGACTACTTCCACAAAAGTCTTGCATTTTCACCTGAAGACTCTCTGCGATTCTATGATATGGGAAATGTCTACCTGAAACTTGAGCAGAATGAAAATGCGATTGAAGCGTATCGCAAGGCCATCGAGTTCAGCGTCTCATTCGAAGAAGCATACTACAATCTTGCTATAAGCTATATCAGAAACGGCCAGAAAAAAGAAGCAGAGAAGATCTATTCGTGGCTTCAGGAGAGAAACAATTACCTTTCCGTCTCCCTCGAAGGGCACCTTAACCCTGACAAATAACGGGACGGCAATGAGTTAACCGTTTTGATCTTTACTATTCCGTACATGATGAATATTATGTACCTTCGATTACTGTCCCCGGTCCTGATGGTTTGCCATTGAACGCAACATTGAATATCATGTATTCAACCAGGAGAGGGAGCAGAGAGAAAGGATTCCCTGCAGAACAAATAATTGATACGGAAAACGGAACCATCACCCAAAAAGAGGGCCGTGCCTGATAGCAAATCTGCCGTTGTGTACTCATGAGCAATATGACTGACATCATCATCAATGCAGCCGAAGAGCCGCAACCATTATTACCGGCTGTCGATATGATCAGAAAAAGCATTTCCGGCTATGCCACCGGAAGTGATCGACACGATATTGCAACGGGACTGGTAACCTTCACGGTTCCATTGCTCCCATCTATCGATGCGCTGCAATGGCTGAACAGTCAATCCATCTACCCGCGAACCTACTGGATGAACCGCGAAGGCGACGATATTGCAGCAGGTATCGGTCAGGCCGACAGCATTGTCTATGATCACCAGGGGCCTAACCGCAGAAGCTTTGAACTCCTCCAGCAGCATATCACAGCCAGGCAACACAACGCCCGGTATTTCGGAGGATGCTGCTTCGATAACGTTCAGCAACGTGACCCCGGCTGGAAACCATTCAAGTCACTCTATTTCATCCTTCCTGAAATCCAGATCACCGTAACGGACAGAGAAAACACGCTGAGCTGTCATCTCTTTCTCGACGGCCGTACACCTGTAAACCAGCTATGTGCCCGCCTCATGGCAACCCTTGAGGCGATGCAGCCGGTGGTCACTCCATCGCCTGACTGCAATCTGCCGGACGTGACATCCACGTCCTTCAAACCTGATATGAAGCAGTGGATCGAGATCTGCAACAAAGCGCTGGAAAAGTTTCAGAAAGGGTTCATGGGAAAAATGATTCTGGCACGTCAGACCACGCTGAAATTCTCCGTACCCTTTTCTCCATTGCTGTTTCTCATTAAATACCCTTTTCCGGACAGTTCAACATACCGCTACTATTTCGAACCCGAAAAAAACAAGGCCTTTTTCAGCTTTACCCCGGAACGTCTCTACCGGCGGGACCATGACAGATTGCTGACAGAAGCACTGGCAGGAACATGCTCCAAACAGGCCCTCGAAGAGGACAGTATCGATGCCTGCCGTCATCTGCTCAACTCCGAAAAAGACATCAGAGAACATCGGTTCGTCAAGGACACCATATTGAAGGAGCTTTCACCTATCTGCAGCACCATCGATATGGAAGAGGAAGTCCGGGCCCTGCAGCTCAACAGCCTGGTTCATCTCTATACGCGCTGTAAAGCCACACTCAATCCTGAATCCAGTAACGATGCCACCGTTCTCTCCAGCCTTCATCCAACTCCTGCTGTCGGCGGAGTCCCCAGAGATGAAGCGTTGCAGCAGATTATCGACCTTGAACCCTTCAGTCGGGGCTGGTATGCCGGACCGATCGGCTGGATAAGTCGTCAATCCTCGGAATTCGCTGTTGGGATCCGCTCTGCACGCTCCGATGGGCAAACAGTTTTTCTTTATTCCGGAGCCGGACTCGTCAAAGGCTCCAATCCTGCATCCGAATGGCAGGAAGTCGACCACAAAATCGGCGACATGCTCGCAATCATACGCCAGACGCTATAAGAATCTGTTGCGCTGCAAGAAACAGTCGCCACGTCCAACAAGCATGTCGGGCTATCCTGCTATTGAGCCATCAAGCAATTATGAACCATAAAGAAATAACAACGCTGTGGAGCTGGATTATCGTTGAGGAACTGGTACGCAACAGTATCTGCTTTTTCTGTATTTCGCCCGGCTCCCGATCAACGCCGCTTACTGTTGCCGCATCGAGACACCAGAAAACAACCTGTAAAATATTTCCCGATGAACGGGCTGCAGCTTTTTTTGCCCTGGGGTACGCGCGGGCGACCGGCCGGCCGGCTGTGCTCATCTGTACATCAGGCACCGCTGCGGCAAACTACTTTCCGGCCGTTGTAGAAGCATCCATGGGCCATCAGCCGATGCTGGTTCTGTCAGCCGACAGGCCTTTTGAACTGAGGGAAACAGGTGCAAACCAGACCATACGGCAATCCGGCATCTATGGCAGTTACAGCCGCTGGAGCTTTCAACTGCCGGAACCATCGACCGACACACCCCCCGAGGCAATTCTCTCGGCCATCGATTATGCCGTATCGACCTGCACAGCCAACCCCAGCGGACCAGTCCATCTGAATATTGCTTTTCGCGAACCCCTTGAACCGGTACCGCTCAACGAGAACAGCCCATGGCTCAGCTCCCTCGGAAAATGGAACAGCTCCAGAGCGCCATGGAGCAGAACCCTGCAGCGTCAGAGTTCCCCTGAGAGCGCCTCGGTCAAGGAAGTCGCACGACTGCTTGCGTCGGCAGAAAACCCCCTTATCATTGCCGGTCACCTTGACAGACCTGCCGATGCTCAGGCTGTGCTGAACCTGTCGAAATCGCTCAACATTGCGCTCTACGCAGACATCTCGTCACAGCTGAGACTGCACAAAGAGACCGTCGCCCTGCAGCAGGCGTGGCTCTCCGACAAGTACGTTGAACAGCACAGAGCTGACCTCGTCCTGCACTTCGGAGGATCGCTTGTCGGCAAAAAACCGGGACAAGCCATGAAGACATGGAGGCCTGATCATACTATCGTCATCAAGAACCATCCCGACCGCTACGCCCCGGACCACACGGTCACCATGAGTATCGAGGCATCTGTGAAAGCATTTGCCGAGGCGCTTGCAAAGACCTCACAGCCACAAGGCAAAAAAGCAAACCCGATAGATGAGATCGAACAGGAAATAGAACGCTTCACCCGACCCGACTCTCCGGTCACAGAAATTTCGGCTGCAAGAATAGTCTCACGTCTCATCGATCCGGGCCATGGACTCTTTCTGGCCAACAGCATGCCTGTACGGGACATGGACATGTACGCCACACGATCTGGCGGAACCATCATTCCGACGGCAATGAACAGAGGGGCAAGCGGCATTGACGGCATCATATCCTCTGCGGCTGGGTTTGCCAGCGGCCTGGAGCGTCCCGTCACCCTCCTGATCGGAGACATCTCTTTTCTCCACGATATGAATGCCCTCTGTCTGCTCCGATCGATGGCCGTCCCGCTGACCATCGTCGTCATCAATAACAACGGCGGCGGGATCTTCTCCTTTCTGCCCATCTCGGACCAGCCGGATGTCTTTGAAAAAAACTTCGGAACGCCACAGGAGTTCAATATAGCCGCAGCTGCGACCGCGTTCTCAATAGAGTATCAATGCCCGCCGAGCAATGCAGCGTTCAGCGAAAGCTATATGGCTGCTCGCAGCTCTGCCGAAACGTCGATTATCGAAATCAGAAGCCGCAGAGATGAAAATCTGGCCTTGCACCGCAAGCTGAACCAATCGCTGATTGATCGTCTTGATCGGCAGCAATCATGCTGATGCAACACAACGTGCCGGAATACAACAGCAGGGTCATCGGAAACAGAAGTCTCCCCCCCATCGTCTTTCTCCACGGTTTTCTTGGATCCGGCAAGGACTGGCTCCCATGCGCCACCGCACTTGCAACGCACTTTTCGTGCGTTCTTCCCGATCTTCCCGGTCATGGGCTGACAGCAACCGTGCCTGACGGGCCGGACGCTTTTGAAAACACAGTAGCGGATCTCGCTGTCATGATAGAGCACCTGCCGTTTCAGCAAGTCCATCTTGTCGGCTACTCCATGGGGGGCCGCCTGGCAACCGCGCTCATGCTCTCAAGGCCGGAACTGTTCAAAAGCACGACCATTATCTCTTCCTCGCCCGGCCTGCAGGATAAAACCTCACGCATCAAACGGGCGGAAAGTGACGATCGGCTTGCAGGGCGCATCAGACGCGATTTCACGGGGTTCCTCAGCGACTGGTACCGAATGGCGTTGTTTGCGCCGCTTACAGCACACCCGGATTTCCCCGCCATCTTCGAAACCCGTAAGAAGAACAACCCTGCATTGCTCAGTTCCGCCCTTCATCACCTGAGCACCGGCCGCCAGCCGTCATACTGGGAAAAACTACCGCAAAATCGTATCCCTATGATGTTTTGCGCAGGGGAAAAAGACACAAAATACGTTGAGATTGGCCGTCAAATGGTTAATTTATGCCCATATTCCCATCTGGAAATCTTCCCGGACTGCGGTCATACACTGCAGCTTGAAAACAGGCGTTTGTTTCTCCAGCGCCTGCTGAATTTTTTGAACATGCAAGAAAACCACGTTTCATGAGCACCATTACCTGGATTCAAGCCGGTGAATTCACCGATATCTACTACCATAAAGCCGAAGGCATCGCCAAAATCACGATCAATCGTCCGGAACGGCGCAACGCCTTCCGTCCGCAGACAGTTACCCAGATGATTCAGGCTCTTGAAGATGCAAGAAACGACGAAACGATCGGCGTCATTATTCTCACCGGCCAGGGCCCTCTGGCATTCTGCTCGGGCGGAGACCAGAAAATCCGTGGCGATGCCGGCTATGCCGATGAAAAAGGTGTCAACCGTCTGAATGTGCTTGATTTCCAGCGCAATATCAGAACCTGTCCGAAACCGCTCATCGCTATGGTCGCCGGTTACGCTATCGGTGGCGGGCACGTGCTCCACATGCTCTGTGACCTGACCATTGCCGCTGAAAACGCCATTTTCGGCCAGACCGGCCCGAAAGTCGGCTCTTTCGACGGAGGCTGGGGAGCGAGCTATATGGCCCGCATCGTCGGTCAGAAAAAAGCACGCGAGATCTGGTACCTCTGCCGTCAGTACAACGCACAGGAAGCGCTCGACATGGGCCTGGTCAACACCGTCGTCCCGCTCGAGAGGCTTGAAGAGGAAACTGTCGAATGGTGCCGTGAAATCCTGCAACACTCTCCTCTTTCCCTGAGATGCCTCAAATCGGCGCTCAACGCCGACTGCGACGGCCAGGCAGGACTTCAGGAACTGGCCGGCAATGCCACCCTGCTCTACTACATGAGCGAAGAGGCCCAGGAAGGTAAAAACGCTTTTGTCGAAAAACGTAAGCCGGATTTCGGAAAATTCCCGAAAAGACCTTGAAGCCAGCCCACGCTGCCATATACCGCTATTCCATCCCTTTTGTCAGGCCGGTTCCTGTTCGCCAAACCAGCCTCGACACAAGGGATGGGCTGGTTCTCGCCCTTCGTTCTCCCGACCGGCAGCACACCGGCCTGGGTGAAATCGCACCCTTGCCCGGCTTGCACAATGAATCGCTTGATGAAGCATTCGACGAGCTTGCAGCAACCCTCCGCAAAAAACTGCCCGAAACCGGTAACTTAACGCTCCTCAACGTGAGCGATACCCTTGAAGAAAGACTGTATCCGTCGGTAAGAACAGGTATCGAAATGGCCCTTCTGAACCTTCAGGCAAGCATAACAGGGCAATTCCCGGAACTGCCTTGCGGCCCGGAACCGGCAACAACGCTGCCGCTCAATGCACTGCTTTTCGGTGATAACGCAACGGTGCTTCAACAGGCAGAACACTTCTACCAGCAAGGATACCGCACGTTGAAACTCAAGGTAAACGCCTTGAACAAAGCTGATGCAACCGGGCAGATCAGAACTCTCGACCGCGTATTCGGCAGCAGCATAACCCTCCGGCTCGACAGCAACCAGTCTTTCGATCTGGAAGCAGCCATCCGGTTCCTTGAGGCTCTTCCAAAAAAACGGATCGCCTATATTGAAGAACCCCTCAGCGATCCGCAAAAGATCGCTGAGCTCTTCAGAAGATCAGGCGTACCGATAGCGCTCGATGAATCCCTCTGGCAAACGCCTGATCTCCGCCATGCTCTGCCGGATGAGTGTCTTGGAGCATACATCCTCAAACCATCGAGAATCGGAGGGATCACGGCAACCATGAAACTGGCCATTGAAGCTGAAGCAAAAGGGATCCCGGCTGTCATCAGTTCTGGGTTTGAATCAGGCATCAGTCTCGGCTTCTACGCAAAGATGGCCTCCCTTCTCGGCCCCAATCCAACAGCTTGCGGCATAGATACCTTCCGCCAGTTCACGAAGGACATCCTCATCACGCCACTCTGCTCTCAATCCGGCTCGCTCTGTGTCGAATCCATCTGGCGCCGGAGTACAGCCCCCGATATGTCACGACTTACCTGTATCGAACAATGGACCTTATAAAAAGAGCTGCACGACGCTTTAAAGACAACCCGGCCATCCTGACAGGCAACACAACCATCTCGTTCAGCGAGCTTGACGCGACAACAGCACGAATAGCGGAAGCAATGCGGAAAAGAGGCATCGAAAAAGGCCAGATCATCGCTCTCGTCATGCCGAACAGTTCTGCAATGATTCTGCTGCTGCTTGCCCTGATGAGAAGAGGTTCGATTGCAGCCCCTATGAACTACCGATTTCCTGCATCCCGTCTTCAACGAGCGCTCCAGCAACTCAAGCCGGTGGCCGTCATAGGCCCTGAATCGCTCACCGGAGACCTGCATGTCCCTCCTCTCAAACTCACACCGGAAGAACTGACAGAGACCTCTGAAACACCACCATCCCGGCACATCGACCCTGGAACCGCACAACAGCTCAACAACGAAACAACGTTGTCACTCGACACGCTTTCAACGATCATTCACACCTCGTCCAGCTCCGGCACACCCAAAGCGGCCCTGCACACCCTTCGTAATCACTGCTTCAGCGCACTCGGCTCAAACGAAAACATTGCGTTCGCACCAGGCGACTGCTGGCTCCTCTCTCTGCCACTTTTCCACATAGGAGGCTATGCCATCCTCATCCGATCACTGGTCGGGGGAGGAGCCATCGCAGTCCCTGCTGAAGAGATGAATATCGACAAAGCACTCTCTGCCTATCCGATAACGCATCTCTCTCTTGTACCAACCCAGCTCTATCGTCTTGTCAAGCACCCCGACAGCTGCAAAACGCTCAAAAGCCTTAAAGCAGTACTGCTCGGCGGCAGTGCCGTCGAACCTGCACTCCTGCAGGAGGCATCACAATCCGAACTCCCGGTCTACCTCAGTTACGGCTCAACGGAAATGAGCTCCCAGATCACCACAACTCCCGGCCCCACAACAACGATCACTGCAGGCAGACAGCTCCGATTCCGTGAACTTTCTCTCGGAAAAGGGAATGAAATCCTCGTCAAAGGCCCATGTCTTTTCCAGGGATACCTCTCTGGCAATGCGCCCATGCTCAAGACGGATAAAGAGGGCTGGTTCCATACGGGAGATACAGGAGCATTCTCTCCTGAAGGGGAACTGCACATCACCGGCAGAACGGATAATATGTTCATTTCAGGAGGCGAAAACATCCACCCGGAAGAGATCGAGCGCACCCTTTGCGCTATCCAGGGGATCAGACGAGCCATCGTGGTACCGTTACGAGACCAGGAGTTCGGGTTCCGGCCAAAAGCGTTTATCGAAGCCACGTCCGAAGCCCCCGACAACAGGATAATCATCGAAACAGTCTATCGCCGGACAGGTCGCCTGAAAACACCGGTAGCCATCACAAGAATCACCTCATGGCATCTCTTGCCCGGAACTGAAAAAATTGACCGCGGCTACTACAAACGACTCGCAATAACCTGCTGAAATATCTTTTGTATACAACTACCCCTCCAGAACCGGATAATCGATGTATCCTTTCGGTCCTGCTGAATAAAACGTATCGGGATCAGGGGTATTGAGAGGAGCTCCCGCATGCCAGCGTTCGACGAGATCAGGATTAGCGATAAACGCTCTCCCAACGGCAACCAGATCGCACTTTCGGGCATCGAGATCTCTTGCTGCACGCGCTGCATCATAACCGCCGGAAAGAATAAGCGTTGCCTTGAAGCTTTTGCGAAATGATTCCTTGATCGAATCAGGCACCGTCGGTGCTCCCATAGAGGAGTGATCGACAAGATGAATGTAGAGCGGGGCGACCCTGGCGATAGCCCCGGCAAGCCAGCGATACTCTTCCTCCATTGCCTCATAGAGCGGCATATCATTGAAGACGCCGAACGGCGAAAGACGAATACCCACCCGTTGGTCACCAACAGCAGCGATCACCTCATCGAGCACTTCCAGCATGAAACGGGCCCGATTTTCCACCGAACCGCCGTAACAGTCTGTTCTGAGATTGGTATTCGGCCTGAAAAACTGTTCGAGCAGGTAACCGTTGGCGCCATGCAGTTCGACACCGTCGAAACCGGCCTCCATGGCATGCAGAGAGGCATCGACGTACCCGGCTTTTGCGATGGCGATATCTTCCTCGCTCATAGCTCTCGGAACGGGATACGGCTGCAATCCGTCCGTATCGGTATACATCGTCCCCTGAGCAGCCACTGCGGAAGGGGCGATAATTTCCGCCCCATCAGGCATGTTCAGAGGATGAGCAATTCGACCGCAATGCATGAGCTGCATGAAAATTTTTCCATCCCGCTGATGCACCGCCTCCGTAATGGATTTCCATCCTTCGATCTGGGCTCCGGAAAATATACCTGGAATTCTGGGATAGCCAAGGCCGTCTGGCGAGGGAGATGTCCCCTCGGTTATGATGAGACCGGCAGAACTTCGTGCTGCATAATACTCACGCATAAGCGCATTGGCGACATTACCAGTGGCACGGCTGCGCGTCATGGGCGCCATGACAATATGGTTCTGCAGGGTAAGCGTTCCAAGAGAGGCAGGGGAAAAAAGCATAGTCATCAGAGAAACCTCCTTTGCATCATCAAGGCATGGTGCATAGCCCGTTATCGCCTGTTCAGGCAAATCCTGGTCAATGCTGCAATATAGCGTATGTGCTGCTGGCTGACAAAAGAGACCAATCTCGAATGCCCCTCGAAACGCATCCATGCATAGAACTGCCGCCGTGGTGGCACGGCGGCATAGACACGCTTACCCAACCTCTTTACCTGCCATCACAAGGGTCGGGGGCGCGCCGAGATGGCGGCCTGCCAACAAAACATTCCAGTACAACCATTCAAAGCCAAGCTTCCCTTTCCAGTTCATCTTCGTCTCCCTGAGCAGCGAGAAAGGTCCGAGATGAGGCGCAGGGAATTTGCCGGGAAGAGGCTCGATCTTATAGTTGAAATCAATAAGTGAAGAGGTGCCTTTCGAGTAAACGATAAAGCAGGTCGAGTGACCATCGAAAATCTCTTCCGGCTTGACGCCGTGAATCTCAGCCATAATATTGAAAACAACGACATCAGCCTCATAGTGAGCTACAGATCCGGCTTTCGACGTTGGAACATTGGTAGCATCCCCGACAACATAGACTCGCTCATGTTTGAGCGCCTGCAGGGTATTGTGGTGCGTCGGAACATAGCCGATCCCGTCATCAATACCCGAATCGCTTATGACACTGTCGCCAAAGGTCGTAGGGACAACGACCAGCGTATCAAAGGAGATCTTCTCTCCCTGAACTGATTCAATATATTTTTCCTTACCGTTAACCGTGTTGAGCTGGAAACCCGTTCTTATACCGACATTCTTCTCCCTGGCTGCCTCGCTGAGAACCGCCGAAGCTTTAGGCTTCGTAAAAGCCCCCTGCAGCGGTGTCACCAGTTCAATCTCACTCTTTTTTCGTATACCCTTCTTTTTGAGAAACCAGTCAGCAAGAAACACAAATTCAATCGGGGCTACCGGGCATTTGAACGGCACGTCGGCTATATCCATCACCAGTTTTCCTCCGTCAAATTCGTTGAGTTTCTGACGAAGCGTTTCTGCCGCGTCCGGATAGTAAAACGTAAACGCGTCTTTTCCCCATGCCTCCTCCATGCCATCGGTTTCTTCAGGAAGAACCCTGCAGCCGGTACTGATAACGAGAAAATCATATGAAAACGTATGGTTTCTGGTTGTCACCTCACGTTTGGCTGTGTCGATATTGATTATCTCATCGATCACAAAATTGACGCCCTTCAAAATGTAGCGTTTCCTCGATCTCGTCAGGGAACCGACCTTCTGGAGCCCGAATGGCACAAATAGCAGTCCCGGCTGGTAGACATGCTTGTCATCTCTGTCGATAACCGTTATCTCCCACTCGTCCGGAAGATGTCTCCGGAGGTTATTCGAAACAATCGTACCACCTGTACCCGCCCCGAGAACAACAATTTTTTTAGCCATAACACATACGCTCCAGATGCTGACCGGTTTTCCGGACAAACGTTTACGAGCCCCTGAACACCATGCGGAGAAAAAACCAGGCATCTCAGATAGAGCCCGCATCGATGTAGACGGAAATCGTGGAAAATGAATGAAACAGCAACCCCATACAACCCTGAAAACCTGCCCATCAGAAGGAAACTGCCCCTTTTCCAGTGTCAGGAGTCGATTAACAATTGTTAATATAGGAATAAAAAAGAAAGTTCTGCAAATCAGCAGCACAAAAGTGAGAGAGAAACCTCGTGGCTACCTCACAGGAAAATTGTATAAAGGAAACGTTTCTGCCGCTATTCAAGCCCTTTCAGGCACACAACATACCCTGAAAAACATCCCGCTCTTGTGAAAATATCACGGCATCAACCAGCTCCTGAGGCTCTGGCCGCCTGGCGTTTCAGTCGCCAGACAGAGAAAATACCGCCCAGTCCTGCAACCGGTGCATAGAGAAAAACCGTTACGACAATACTGAGCAGAAAGTCGACGGGCGTGAGTTCGACCGGAGCTTCCAGGATTTCGCGGAGCTGCAGGGTAAACTCAGGCTGGTCGGGTGCCATCTGCTGCATCCAGCTGATGAGCAGCATAAGTCCTTCAATCCCCGCACGGTAATTGAAAATTGTCAGCAGAAGATAGCTGATGAAAACGGAAGCAATGCTGCCGGCAACACCGGAAAAAAAACTGAAAAGAAATGCTTCAGATGAGGTGAGGCGCAACTGGGAATTGATGATATAGGTGTAGGCAGCTATTGCCCCGCTGATAAAAATACCGGCAAAAAACAGCGCGTTGATCAGGGTCAGATAAGGCACTGTTGTCGTGAGGACGATCAGAAGGGCGCCTCTTGCAAGCGCCCGTAATTTCTCTTTCTGCTGGTGGGGGAGCTGTTCTTTCATGAGATTGTCCTGCATATGCTCCTATCCGAGAACTTCATCAAGAAAATTATCCATGGTATAAAACCCCGGAGTGCTGCGATGCTTTGTCGCAAGCCATCTGCCGGCCTCGACAGCTCCGCTGGCAAAACCCTGACGACTTCGGGCAGTATGGGAGATGACAATATCGTCAAAATCAGAATTGATATGAGCGGCATGCTGTCCGAACACCGAACCAAGCCTGATGGAAGCAACCTGCAGTTCATCAGGTCGAATTTTGCGGTCTTCAGACAGGGCAGAAAGCACTGTTTTCTTGCGGGGATTTGCGTCGAGAATCATCTGTGCCGCACAGAGCGCCGTTCCGCTTGGAAAATCCGCCTTTGCGGTATGGTGCTGCTCGCTGAAAGCGATATCGAACTGATCGAAAGAGCCGATCATTTTAGCCGCTTCCCGCACTGTTCTCAGAAAAATATTGACGCCGAGAGAGAAGTTTGCAGAATACATCAGGGAGGCCCCCGCTTCTCTGGCCTGAGCGCTGATTCGTTCAACCTGATCATCCCATCCCGTCGTACCGACAACGACAGGAACCCCGGAGTCAATCATAGCGGGAAGGTTTGCAAGAAACGCGTCCCTGACGGTAAAATCGATAATAACATCACTTCCGGCAAAAGAGCCCGCCGTAATGGCTGCATCGACATCAAGCACGGCATGGACCTCATGCTCAGGAGATGCTTCGATAACTGACTGCACCTGCTGCCCCATTCTGCCGTTTCCAACAAGCGTATATCTCATATGATCACTATGGTTTCAATATTCAATAATATCCACATCGTCATGACAGGTTCAACAGCGTATCACTTATCCCAGCAGTTCAAGAATCCGTTCAAGATCATCCGGAGAGTAGTACTGAATATGGATCTCCCCCTGACCTTTCTTTTTCTGGACAATCCTGACCTTGGTAGCGAAACGGTCTCTGAGAAGCGATTCCATTCTGGCATAGTCCCCGGACTGCCCGGAAGCCGTAACTTTTCGGGCAGACTGATCCCTGAACAGACTGTTCACCAGTTCCTCTGTTTGGCGGACAGAGAGTTTTCTGGAAATGATCTGCTCCCAGACTTTCAGCTGCAGCTTCGGGTTAGGCAGGTTCACCAGCGCCCTTGCATGCCCCTGCGTAATCTCCCTGACAATAATGCTGTTCTGTATCTCGACAGGCAGCTTGAGAAGGCGCAGAAAATTACTGACGGTCGAGCGATTTTTGCCGACTTTCTGAGCAACGTCGTCCTGGGTCATATTACAGGTAGTCACAAGGCTTTTAAGCGCCAATGCGACTTCAATAGCATTGAGGTCCTCACGCTGAATATTTTCAATAAGCGCGAGCTCAAGTTTGCGTGCGTCTTCGGGCGCGTCAATAATATAGGCCGGAATAAACTTGAATGCGGCCTGCTTGACCGCTCGAAGCCTGCGCTCACCGCTGATAAGCTGGTAACCATCACCATCGCGGGTAACCGTGATAGGCTGAATCACCCCGTTTTCTATAATGGAGTTTTTCAGATCCTCGAGAGCAGCCTCATCAAACTCCTTGCGGGGCTGAAAAGGATTGATCTCGATTCTGTCAACAGGAAGACTGCCGATAGCACCTTCTCTTGCCCAGGATTCATCACGCTCTCTGCCGGAAGAAGAAGGCATAAAACCTTCATCAGGAATAAGCGCCTTCAGCCCCTTACCCAATGCTTTTTTAGCCATATGTGCTCATGACCTGTATGAAATATTGCATGCAGCTACTGCTGCCTGATCTTAAACTTCCTGATATTGCCATCTTTATTGAAGATCTCCTGAGCCAGATCAAGGTAATCCTTGGAACCAAGGCTCTGAGCATCATAGAGCAGGGCAGGCAAACCGTGACTGGGGGCTTCCGAAAGGCGGACATTTCTGCGAATGTAGGTTTTGTAGACCTTGTCTTTGAAAAACTTCTTGACCTCTTCGGCAACCTGACCGGCCAGACGCAGACGCGAATCAAACATGGTCAGAAGAACACCTTCGATTTCCAGGCGCGGGTTCAGATGTTTTCGAACGATACTGATTGTATTGAGCAGCTTGCCCAGCCCCTCGAGAGCATAGTACTCTGCCTGGACAGGAATCAGAACGGAATCTGCTGCAGTCAGGGAGTTGAGGGTAATGAGGCCAAGAGAAGGCGGACAATCGATGATAATGTAATCATAGTTATCTCTTACCCCTTTCAGAGCCTTTTGCATAACATATTCCCTCTCCTGCATATTGACCAGTTCGACTTCCATACCGACCAGATTGACATTGGAAGGAACAACATCAAGGTACTCAAGCTTTGACGGCCTGATAGCGTCCTTGATATCTCCACCCTGAACCATCACATGGTAAAAGGTGTTTTCAATCTCGTCTTCCGTTTCCAGGCCGAAGCCTGATGTCGCATTCGCCTGCGGATCGATATCGATCAACAGGGTCCTGAACTCTGAAATGGCAATTGAGGCAGCTATATTTACCGATGTGGTCGTCTTGCCGACGCCACCTTTCTGGTTTGCAATCGCAATAACTCGGCCCATGTACTACCTGAGGAGTTTATCAACTGTTGATCTTCAGTCATGACTTGCTACATTATAATACTTACACAAACTTTTACAAATATGAATTATTCATAATCATAATAATAACAATGGGAAGGGTAATCAGGGATTTTTTCACCCAGCCAACCCTTGTTGTGGCAGAATCGCTGCTGGGAAAAATATTGGTGCACAAACCAAGAAAGGGCTTCTGCTATAAAGGCATGATCGTTGAAACCGAAGCCTATCTCGGAAACGGGGACGACGCGTGCCATGCGAGCAGAAAAATGACCCCGAGAAACAGTGTCATGTTCCGCAATCCGGGAACGATCTACGTCTATTTCACCTATGGCGCCCACAACCTGTTAAACATCGTAACGGAACCCGAAGGAACCGCAGGAGCTGTCCTTATCCGAGCCATGGAACCGGTTGAAGGCATCGAGCTGATGAAAAAGAACAGAAAAACGGATAAGGTGATCAACCTCATGAACGGCCCTGGAAAACTCACACAGGCCATGGAGATCTCGCTGCAGCAGAATGGAAGTTCACTTCACGACACAACACTCTATCTTGAAGAAGGAACAACTATCGCAGGAAGCCGTATCGAAACCACCCCAAGAGTAGGAATTTCGAAAAGCACCGATCTTCTCTGGCGAAAATATATTAGCGGCAACCCCTATGTTTCAAAAGCTTCTCCCCTGCCTCCGACGAAAAAGAAGCGGATCGTATTGGAAAGTTGAAAAAAAATTTCCTTTTTTAGGCAAATTGGGAGCGTCAGGGATTTTCACCGTCACCTTTTAATCAGTCCGAACCATGATCGGGACCCCAATACTGCCTGAAATCAGAGAGTTGATCGAGCGTCGGAACTTCAGCGCTCTGCAGCGGATCTTTACCGACTGGCTCCCTGTCGATCTGGCCGAACTCATTTCGGACCTTCCTGAAAACGAACAGGCGATTCTCTATCGGCTTCTACCCAAAGGAGTGGCGACCGAAACCTTCGAATATCTCGATATCGACGCCAAACAGAACCTCCTGACCGCGCTCACAAAGAAGGATGTCACTCACATCCTCAACAGCATGTCTCCCGACGACAGAACCGAGATGCTTGAAGAGCTGCCGAGCAATGTGGTACAGGAACTCCTGAAGCTGCTCTCCTTCGAAGAGTTCAAAATAGCCAAAACGCTTCTGGCCTACGCCGAAGACAGCGTCGGACGACTGATGTCGCCAGACTACATCAGCGTCAAAAAGGACTGGTCCATCTTGCACGTCCTGGAATATATCCGCAAGTACGGCCATGACAGTGAAACCCTGAACGTCATCTACGTCATTGATGATTACGGCAAACTCATTGGAGAACTTGCTTCAAGGGAACTGCTTCTTTCGCAGCCTGAAAAAATAGTGCGTGACCTTATTTCAGAAGAGAAAATCATCACACTCACCGCAACGCAGGACCAGCAGGATGCTCTCGAGGCATTCAAACGCTACGATCGGGTAGCGCTGCCCGTCGTCGACTCAAACGGCTACCTGATAGGCATTGTGACGGTTGACGATATGCTCGATGTCGCCGAAGAAGAGGAAACCGAAGATATTCAGAAATTCGGTGGTATCGAAGCACTCGAGGAGCCTTACATGGACCTCCCGCTGCTGCAGGTTATCAAAAAACGAGGGGTGTGGCTGGTGGTGCTTTTCCTGGGAGAGATGCTCACAGCCTCAGCTATGGCCTTTTTTGAAGACGAACTCTCCAAGGCGATCATCCTGGCAACCTTCATTCCGCTGATCATATCGAGCGGTGGAAACTCCGGCTCACAGGCTGCCACTCTGATCATCAGAGCCATGGCGCTTGGAGAGATAACCATCAAAGACTGGTGGCGGGTCATGAGGCGCGAAATTCTCTCCGGACTGGCGCTCGGAGGACTTCTGGGCTTTATCGGCGTGTTCAGAGTAGTTCTCTGGTCGATCATTCTCGGAAACTACAATATCGAATGGCTTAGCGTCGGCTACACGGTCGGAATCTCACTGGTGGGAGTCGTCCTTCTCGGCACACTCGCCGGCTCAATGCTCCCTATGCTGCTGCAGAGGCTCGGGCTCGACCCTGCTACCTCGTCAGCTCCTTTTGTAGCAACCATCGTCGACGTAGCAGGAATCGTGATCTATTTCAGCGTCGCGACCGTCCTCTTGAGCGGCATTCTCCTCTGAAAATCAGCCGTAAACCTTTAACCTCTCAGTCTGAACGTGAACCTGGATAGAGAATCACTCGATTTCGACATCGTCCTCATAGGTGCAGGCCCGGCCAATCTCGCTCTTGCCCTGCATCTGCAGCGTCTCATCGAGAGCCATAACAGCAATGAGAAAACAACGCTCGAACCCGCAATAGCCATTCTCGAAAAAGGAGGCTATTGCGGAGCCCACCTGCTGTCGGGAGCCATCCTCGATCCGGCAATACTGGAAACGTTCATGCCGGACTTCCGTCAACGAGGATGCCCGATTGAAGCAGTGATAGAGAAGGAATCCGTCTGGTTTCTCACCCCAAGGAAAAAATTCACGATCCCCTACCTGCCCGAACCGTTCAAAAACAAAGGAAATCTGCTGATCTCTCTGTCGCGCTTCGGCGGGTGGCTCCGTGACGAGGCAGAAGCAGCCGGGATAACCGTGCTTGACAACACGGCTGCGGCAAAGCCGGTTATCGAACACGGCCGGCTGACAGCGATCATCACCGACGACAAGGCCGTCAACCGCGAAGGCAGACCAAAGCCCGGCTTCGAACCGGGAATACGACTTAACGCCAGAGCGTTTGTGATCGGAGAAGGCGCAAGGGGCTCCATCTTCAAATCACTCGACAGCACATTCGGGCTTCAACCTGCAGAAACCGTGCAGACCTATGAAACCGGGGTAAAAGAGGTCTGGCGGATTCCTGCAGGACGCATCAATCCCGGAACCATACACCACACATTCGGCTATCCGCTCCAGCCCTCCGTCTACGGAGGAGGATGGATCTACGCACTTTCTGATACGGAACTCTCGCTGGGCTTCGTCTCCGCCGCAGAACCCGACAACCCGAACGTCGATCCTCACCTCAACCTGCAGCGATTCAAAGAACATCCACTGCTACGGTCCCTCATCGAAGGGGGAACAGTGCTCGAATACGGAGCCAAAGCCATTACTTCAGGAGGCTACCATGCCATGCCGGAACTTTCAGGTCCCGGTTTCCTGCTGACCGGTGAAAGCGCCGGGATGCTCAATATGCAGCGACTTAAAGGCATTCACCTGGCCATTGAGTCAGGGGTCATGGCAGCTGAAACTCTCTTCCAGTCGCTCGTCGACAACGATTTTTCAGACCGGGCCCTCTCGAAGTATCGTGACCGTTTTGAAGGTTCCTCAGCCCGGAAAGAACTCTTCAAGGCGCGTCACTACCGCAACGCCTTCAATCAAGGTCTCTACAGCGGACTTATGAACGCCGGCATCCAGTTAAAACTACCGGGGCTGAACCTTGCCGCCGCCACAACGGCAAACGAAAAACATCTTGTTCCGGGCAGAAAAGAGTACAGTGCATTTCTGAACAGCAAAGCAGCCTTCAAACCTGACCAGTCGATCACCTTTTCAAAAAGCTCAGATCTGTTCAGCTCAGGCACTCGCCATGAAGAAGATCAGCCCTGCCATCTGATCATAGCGAAAGAAAAGATCGATGAAATCTGCAGCAAACGCTGCGCCACGGAGTTCGGCAACCCCTGCCAGCATTTCTGCCCTGCAGGGGTCTACGAAATCGATCTCCATGCCATCCCGATTCTCAAGCTCAACCCCTCCAACTGCCTTCACTGCAAAACCTGCGACATTGCCGACCCGTATGGAATCATAACCTGGACCCCACCCGAAGGCGGCGGAGGTCCCGCCTATACACTCAGCTGAGAGTCAAAAAAAAGAAACCTGCTGCCCGGAATGAGAATGCCACAAAAAAGCCAGAGCAAGCCAATGAACGCAACAATATCGCCGACGACGGTCATCGTAGGACTATCAGGAGGAGTAGATTCCGCGGTAGCGGCATGTCTGCTCATTGAACAGGGTTATAGCGTAACGGGACTGCATATACGGACCCTTGACGACAGCCCGGACAGTGCAGAACTCGTTGCATCCACGTTGGTTGTCAGCGATCTTGATGAGTACCGGTTTCCGGTTTTTTCGCTGAACCTCAGCAACTCGTTCCGAGAGCATGTCATCAAGACCTTTCAGAAGGACTATCTTGCAGGAAAAACACCTAATCCCTGCACGCTCTGCAATAAACTGATCAAGTGGGAAGGCCTCCTGAAAGGCGCACAACTTTGCGGAGCAGAGTACGTTGCAACCGGGCACTATGCAAGAATCCAGCACTCCGACAGCTCCTGCAGGCTGCTCAAGGGTGTTGATAACAAAAAAGACCAGAGCTATTTTCTCTGGATGCTCGACAGAAAGACCCTGGAAAAAACCCTCTTCCCGCTTGGAGAATACAGCAAACCCGAAGTCCGTCAACTTGCCCGGCGTTTCGGCATCAGAGCGGCAGAGAAAACAGAAAGCCAGGAGATATGCTTCGTCGGGGACAATAACTACCGGGAATTCCTCAAATCATCCATTCCCGGACTGGAACAAAGCGTGCAGGGCGGAGATATCATCGACGCAGAGGGATCGGTGATCGGTCATCATACCGGTTATCCCTTCTACACTATCGGACAGAGAAAGGGTCTTGGAATCTCCTCCAGCGAACCGCTCTACGTCACGACCATCGATCCGAAACGCAACCGGATCCACGTCGGAGGGAAACAAAAGCTTGCATGCAGCAGACTCGAAGCCGGACAGCTGAACTGGATCGGAATAGCTCCGCCCGAAAGGCCGCTGAAAGCGCTCGGCCGTATTCGCTACCGCGACCAGGAATCTGCGTGCACGATCATTCCTCTCGACGGCGACAGAATCGAAGTCCTGTTCGATGAGCCGAAAAACGCCGTCACGCCGGGTCAGGCCATCGTCTTCTACCACGAAGAAGAACTCCTTGGTGGCGGAGTCATCACAGCGGCATGTCCATCGGCCTGAACCACCCGACACCAACAACCCAACAACTCTTTTTCCATGCTTCAGCGTCAACATTTCGCAACGCTTACCTGTCTCGACATGCACTCCGGTGAAAATAATGGCGAAGACATCATCGTCATGCTGCACGGATACGGCAGTAACGAAAAAGACCTCATTCAGCTAACTCCCTACCTTGGCAGTAACCTGCACGCGATAAGTGCGAGAGCTCCCCTCCAGCTCGATATGGAAATGTATGCCTGGTTTCCCATCGAGTTTACGCCTGAAGGCATTACAGTAGACTACCCAGCAGCCAGAGAGGCCTCGAATCGTCTCAATGCCTTTCTGCATGCGATCATCGATCACTACCAGCCAAAGCATTCCAGAGTCTGGCTGATGGGCTTCAGTCAGGGCGCGGTCATGAGCTACCTGACGGCGCTCTTTGAGCCGTCCATACTCAATGGAGTCATCGCTCTGTCCGGGCAGTTCCCTGAAGCCGAGGCTGGCGCAATGCCCCAGAGCCCTCTGCTCCGGGATCTGCCATTTCTGGTAGTTCACGGAGAATACGACGATGTCCTCCCCGTCATGAACGGCAGACGATCACGGCAATGGCTTTCAAAGCAGGTCAACGACCTCTCCTACATGGAGTATCCGATGGGACACGAAATCAACAGCCAAGAACTCAATCTCATTGGCAGGTGGCTTGATGAGCAGCGCAGCAAAAAGCAGTAAGAGGGGCCTGGGTGACAAGGTAAAGAATTGATACTGAATGCGTATATTCAGGTTTTTAACTCTCTCCAGGGCAGGTCCGCCGTCAAAACATGATGGAAAATGCTCCGGGTTCGCGCAAAAACTATGTCATAATGAGGGAAACTCCACAAAGCCTGCTTGAAAAAAAAATTCTTGTGCTCGATGGTGCCATGGGTACCATGATTCAGCGCCACAAGCTTGAAGAAAAAGATTTTCGATCGGAACGGTTCGCATCACACTCTCATCCGCTGAAGGGCAATAATGATATTCTCGTGCTGACCCAGCCGGAAATCATCTACGACATCCATTGCGACTTTCTCGAAGCCGGAGCCGACATCATTGAAACCAATACCTTCAATGCCAATCCGGTATCACAGGCGGACTACGGAACCGAGGACCTTATCAAAGAGCTCAACCTGTCAGCAGCCTCCATTGCGCGAAGAGCTGCCGACGCCTACACGGCAAAAAACCCGTCTAAACCGCGTTATGTTGCCGGCTCCATGGGCCCGACCAACAAAACACTCTCACTCTCACCTGATGTCAACAACCCCGGCTACAGAGCAGTAACCTTCCAGGATGTTGTCGACAACTATATCCTGCAGCTGGACGGACTTGTTGAGGGAGGCGTTGATCTGTTGCTCGTCGAAACCGTGTTCGATACCCTTAACTGCAAGGCTGCTCTTTACGCTATAGAAGAACACAGCAGAAAAACCGGAAAAAACCTGCCCATAATGATTTCCGGTACCGTCGTCGATGCCAGCGGACGAACCCTGTCCGGCCAGACAACCGAAGCGTTCTGGATATCGGTCGCTCACACGCCAAACCTGTTGAGCGTAGGCCTGAACTGCGCCCTGGGCTCGAAACAGATGCGGCCATTCGTAGAAGCACTCTCCGGCATCGCCGAGAGCTATGTCAGTGTCTATCCCAACGCCGGCCTGCCGAACGAATTCGGAGAATATGACGACAGCCCTGAATACATGGCATCACAGATAGCCGACTTTGCCCGCTCCGGTTTTGTCAATATTGTCGGTGGATGCTGCGGAACGACCCCGGACCACATCAGAGCCATTGCCAGAGATGTCGCAGCCATAGAACCTCGCAGGAAGCCCAAAGCATCGCATGAACTCCAGCTTTCAGGCCTTGAACCGCTCCTTGTCAACAAAACCACAGGCTTCATCAATATCGGGGAACGCACCAACGTCACCGGATCGAGAAAGTTTGCCCGCCTGATCAAAGAAGAAAACTACGATGAGGCGCTTTCGGTTGCCAGAGAACAGGTTGAAAACGGGGCTCAGGTTATCGACATCAACGTTGACGAAGGAATGCTCGATTCCGAAAAGGTGATGCATGAATTCATCAACCTGATCGCTTCAGAACCTGAAATTTCCAAAGTGCCGCTCATGATCGACTCATCAAAATGGTCGGTCATTGAAAGCGGTCTGCGCTGTTCACAAGGCAAATGTATCGTCAACTCAATCAGTCTGAAAGAGGGCGAAGAACTCTTCAAGCAACGAGCGAAGAAAATCCTGCAGTACGGCGCAGCGACTGTTGTGATGGCGTTCGATGAAAAAGGACAGGCCGACAGCCTTGAACGACGTATAGAAATCTGCAGCCGGGCCTACAGCATTCTCTGTGAAGAGGTGGGGTTCCCCCCTGAGGATATCATTTTCGACCCGAACGTTCTGACTGTCGCAACAGGTATTGAAGAGCATGACAATTACGCGGTCGATTTCATCGAATCTGTCCGTTGGATCAAGCAGAACCTTCCCTTTGCAAAAATTTCCGGAGGAATCAGCAATGTCTCATTCTCGTTCAGGGGCAACAACCCGGTCCGGGAAGCTATGCATGCTGCATTTCTGTACCACGCGATCCATGCTGGTCTGGATATGGGCATCGTCAATGCAGGGCAGCTTGCTATTTACCAGGATATCGAGCCGGAACTGCTTGAAAGGGTCGAGGATGTGCTGCTCAACCGCAGAAAGGATGCAACCGAACGCCTTGTGGATTACGCTGGATCAATGATCAGCGAAGACACGACGAAAAACAGCCCGAAAAAGGCCGAGTGGCGCAACGAAAGCGTCGAAAAACGTCTTGAGCATGCACTTATCAAAGGTATCGTCGATTTCATCGATGAAGATATTGAGGAGGCTCGTCTGAAGTATGCAAGCCCGCTCAAAGTCATCGAAGGTCCGCTGATGCACGGCATGGATGTCATTGGGGACCTCTTTGCCGCAGGAAAAATGTTTTTGCCGCAGGTCGTCAAAAGTGCAAGGGTCATGAAAAAAGGGGTCGCCTATCTGATCCCCTTCATCGAAGAGGAGAAAAGGAAGGGGAACGATAGCTCCGCCGCGGCCAAAGTCCTGCTTGCAACCGTCAAAGGAGATGTGCATGATATCGGCAAGAACATTGTTTCGGTCGTCCTGGCCTGCAATAACTATGATGTTGTCGATATCGGCGTCATGATGCCTTGCGAAAAAATTCTCGATGCCGCTGAAAAAGAACATGCCGATATCATCGGCCTGAGCGGCCTGATAACCCCC
>Ga0272443_10000608_pt1 | contig 62757 bp, 47 predicted proteins | sample SSMAcet12_FD_193581 | JGI IMG/M metagenome (GOLD analysis project Ga0272443, IMG submission 193581) | Marine sediment archaeal communities from Little Sippewissett salt marsh, Falmouth, MA, United States - SSM-Acet-12 | ecosystem: Environmental > Aquatic > Marine > Wetlands > Sediment ... | reverse complement strand
AATGTCCGCCCTCCGTTCCCGGTCGTCTTGAGGCCAAGGTCAAAACCTTCTGCGCTATCCCGCAGGTGCTCGCCTTCCTGAAGGAGTACATTGTCTTTGCCGAAAAGGACGAGGAGCTGAACAAGTATATTCTGCGCCAGCACCAGACCGGTGCGGTGGATGCATCCGTCAATCGGGCACTCGATCCTGTCCGTTCGCGCGGTCTTGTCTGGCATACGCAGGGAAGCGGCAAGACCTTCACGATGATCAAGGCGGCTGAACGGCTCTTCCGTGCGCCAGAGGCAGACAAGCCGACGATTCTTCTGATGATCGACCGCAACGAGCTGGAAGACCAGATGCTCAAGAATATCTCCGCGCTCGGTTTGGGCAATCTGGAGCACGCGAGCAGCATTGCAAGGCTGAACAAACTGCTGAAGGATGACTACCGGGGCATCATCGTCACGATGATCCACAAGTTCCGGGATATGCCGGGGAATATCAATACCCGGTCGAACATCTACGTCCTGATCGACGAAGCACACCGTACTACAGGCGGCGATCTTGGCAACTACCTCATGGCCGGTCTGCCCAACGCCACCTTCATCGGTTTTACCGGTACGCCGGTGGACAAGACCGTTTACGGTAAGGGCACCTTCAAGACCTTCGGCTGCGAGGACGACAAAGGGTATCTGCACAAGTATTCCATCGCCGACAGTATCGAGGACGGCACCACGCTGCCGCTCTACTACCAGCTTGCGCCCAACGACATGCTCGTCCCGCACGAGACACTGGACAAGGAGTTTCTCTCCCTTGTCGAAGCTGAGGGAGTCGCTGACATCGAAGAGTTGAACAAAATTCTCGACCGGGCAGTGAACCTGAAGAACTTTCTCAAAGGCAGGGAACGGATCGAGAAAGTCGCGCAGTTTGTTGCAGGGCACTACCTCGCCAACGTCGAACCGCTCGGCTACAAGGCTTTCCTTGTCGGGGTAGACAGGGAGGCCTGCGCCCACTACAAGCAGGCCCTCGACCAGTTCCTGCCGTCCGATTATTCCCGGGTGGTCTACACCGGCAACAATAACGACTCCGTCCTGCTCAAGAAATTTCATCTCGACCAGAAACAGGAACGGCAGATCCGCAAAAGCTTCGGCAAACTCGCAGAGCAGCCGAAGATTCTCATCGTCACCGAGAAACTTCTTACCGGATTCGATGCGCCTCTGCTCTACGCCATGTATCTCGACAAGCCGATGCGCGACCATACCCTGTTGCAGGCCATCGCAAGGGTAAACCGTCCCTACGAGAACGAAGCGCAGGAGATGGTGAAGCCCCACGGTTTTGTGCTCGATTTTGTCGGCATTTTCGACAAACTCGAAAAAGCTCTTGCCTTCGACAGCAAGGAGATCAACGCCATCGTCAAGGATATCAGTCTTCTGAAGGCACTCTTCAAAAGCAAGATGGAGGCTATAGGAGGGCGGACTTTCCAGTCCGCCATTGGATTACAAACGGCGAACAGAGGAAACGGGCATTGGATTTCGAATGAGGATTCTGAATGTAATGGCGGACTGGAAAGTCATGAGGATAAATGTAATGGCGGACTGGAAAGTCCGCCCTCCTTTACGTTCAATGATAGGGATGTCGATAATCTGATCGAGCATTTCCGTGATCCGGAGCGGCGGAAAGCGTTTTTCAGGGAGTACAAGGAGATCGAGATGCTCTACGAGATCATCTCACCGGATGCGTTTCTCCGGCCATTTATTGACAACTATGCGATGCTTTCGGCAATCTACAATGTGGTTAGCAAGGCCTATACGAAGCGCATTCAGGTCGATCGTGATTTCCAGCGCAAGACCAGCATGCTGGTGCAGCAGCGGGTCGGCAGTTACGGAGTCGGAGAGTTGCAGGGCGTGGTGAAAATAGATGCGAACGCCATCGACATCATCAATGCCCAGGCTGGCGGGGGCGTAACGAAGGTGATCAATCTTATCAAGAGTATTGAAAAGATCGCGGAGGAGCAAAGCGACGATCCGTTTCTGATCGCCATGGCCGAAAGAGCACAAGCCGTGCAGGAGCGTTTCGAGAACCGCCAGACAACGACAGCCGAAGCCCTGGAAAAGCTTATCCAGGAGGTCGAGGCCAACGAGGCCCGCAAAAAAGAGCAGGCGGAAAAAGGATTTGACGGACTGACTTACTTCGTCTACCGGACGCTGCTCGACGAGGATATAAATAATCCCGAAGAGGTCAGCCGGAAGATCAAGGCGGTATTTCTGGAATATCCCAACTGGCAGAAAAGCGGCGCGGCAATGCGTGAGCTGCGAAAAAAGATCACTTTTGCGCTTTTTGCTCAATCGGACGACCTTGACCGGGTCACTGGCATTGTGGACGCCCTGTTCAGTTTGCTGGAACGGGCAAACGGGATTTGAGGTATGAGCGAAGTGAACTCGAAAAACCGATTCAAGCAACGCGTTCATGAGTGGGCTGAGAAGCTTGACGTGCAGGTGGTCTGGCTCGGTGTCCGCCCTATGAAGAATAAATGGGCCTCCTGTTCAACCGAAGGACACCTGAATTTCAATACCGAGTTACTGGATATGGATGAGCCTGTCTGGGATTATGTCATTGTCCACGAATTGCTCCACTTCTCTGTGCCCAACCACGGCAAGCTATGGAAAAGCCTGATGCGCGCTCATCTGGGCGAGTATGAAGCCTGTGAAGACGAGTTAAGGCAAAAGGTGCAGAACAAGATATAGCGGCAGGTGTATCAATTCCTTTAATTAATTAAAATGGGACATTGGTTATTAACTGTACTTTCGCCTGCGCAGCTCTGTATTCAAACCTGAATACGATGTCCCCTGTTTTTTCCGGTAGATGGTTTTTCCTGAGGTATTGTGACAGATCGGTGAATTTTCGAGCTCTTCTGGTAGTTAAATAGCTGTGAATAGTCTACCTTCCTGAGATAAGAGATTGATCTTGAAAACTTGTTACTATCCTTGAGAAAAATTATGCAGAAAAACGTTGATATACTTGTTATAGGCGGCAGCGCGGCTGGAATTGTTGCGGCTACGACCGCGAGAGCTTTTTACCCGGATAAAGCGGTCATGATTGTACGTAAGGAGCAGAAAGCAGTGGTGCCTTGCGGGATTCCTTACATCTATGGGACGCTGAAGAGCATTGAGCAGAATATTATTCCAGCAGGTCATATTACCGATGCCGGTGTTGAGATGATGATCGACGAAGTCGTCAGCATCGACAGCGAGAAGAAAACTGCGACGACGGTTTCAGGTACGGTGATTTCCTGGGACAAGCTGGTTATTGCTACAGGATCGGTACCTAAGGTGCCGGGCTGGTTGAAAGGGACTGACCTCGATAACGTCTTTACCATTCCGAAGGATTGCCAATACCTCGATCATGTGCAGCATGCGATGGAGGGAAGCAGGAAAGTGGTGATTATCGGTGGTGGATTTATAGGGGTGGAAATCGCTGATGAACTGAGCAAGAAAGGGCTTGATATCACGTTGGTCGAGTTGTTGCCGCATGTGCTGCAGATGGCCTTTGACGAGGAGATGTCGGTTCGTGCCGAAGAGATCCTGACGACGTCAGGCGTGAAGCTCAAACTCGGCTGCAAGGTTGAGGAGATCGAAGGCGATGGCAAGGTGACTGGCGTGCGACTCGATGGAGGAGAGGTGCTTGAGGCTGATCTGGTGATTCTGTCCACCGGTTATCTTCCCAATACGACCCTTGCCGCCGATGCGGGCATCAAGCTTAACGAGCTGGGGGCTATCCGGGTTGACGAGTACATGCGCACCGAAAACAAGGATATCTTCGCTGTCGGTGATTGCGCGGAGAAGTTCTCTTTCTTTACCCGCATTGTGAAGGGCCTCATGCTGGCTTCCACCGCTTGTTCGGAAGCGCGTATCGCAGGTATGAATCTCTACAAGCTTTCCCGCTTGAGAACATTCGGCGGTACCCTGTCGATTTTCTCTACCGCTATCGGCGGAACGACCTTTGCTGCTGCCGGTGTGACGGAGCAGATGGCGATTGAACGGGGATTTGATATTGTCAGCGCTTCTGCTGAAGGGATCGACAAGCATCCGAAAACCCTTCCGGGCGTTCACGCTCAGCGGGTCAAGCTGATTGTTAACCGTGAATCCGGTCTGGTACTCGGCGGTTCAGTGATCGGTGGAGTGAGCGCGGGAGAGCTGATCAATGTTATCGGGGTGATTATCGAGAGTATGATGACGATTCACCAGGTACTGACGCTCCAGCTCGGAACCCATCCTCTTCTTACAGGTCCACCGACCGGCTATCCGTTGCTGAAAGCTGCTGAAAACGTAGCGAAGAAGATGCGGCAATAGGGAGACGTATTTCTCTGAGATTGCCGGAGCGGGCAGGCTCGGTGGCTTGCCCTACGGTTGGAGATGAAATATTTCCAGTTTTCTATTGGAGAATAGTAACGAAGCCCGGTTTACCGGGCTTCGTTACTATTGAGCGAATCGCGGTCCCGGAAACCCATGAGGTAGAGAATTGCGTCGAGGCCGAGGGTTGAGATGGCCTGTTTGGCGGTTTCCTTGACGATGGGTTTGGCCCTGAAGGCGATACCGAGTCCTGCTTTGCCGAGCATGGGCAGGTCGTTTGCTCCGTCGCCGACGGCGATGGTTTGTTCCAGGCTTATCTTTTCGGTTGTTGCGATCTGTTCGAGCAGCTCCGCTTTTCTTTTTCCGTTGACGATTTCCCCGAGGACCTGTCCTGTCATCCTGCCGTTGACGATTTCAAGTTCATTGGCAAAGACGTAGTCGATGTTGAGTTTTTTCTGCAGGTAGCGGCCGAAGTAGGTGAACCCTCCTGAAATGATAGCGGTTTTGAAGCCCAGATTGTGCAGGTTGTAAAAGAGCATTTCAGCGCCTTCGGTGAGCTTCAGGCGTTCGGCAACTTTCTGCAGAACCGATTCTTCGAGGCCTTTGAGCGTTGCGACACGTTTCTGCAGGCTGACGTTAAAGTCGATTTCCCCGCGCATGGCCTGTTCGGTAATAGCGGACACTTCTTCGCCTGCACCGGCTTCGATGGCCAGTTCATCGATCACTTCCGACGTGATAAGCGTGGAATCCATATCAAATACCATCAGGCGGCGATTCCGCCGGTATACGTTGTCTTCCTGGAAGGCGATGTCGATGCCGAGGTCATCGGTAATGGCAAGCAGCTGTTCGCGGAACCCGTCTTCGTTTTGCAGGGTGCCGCGAATCGAGAGTTCGATACATGCTTTGGTATTTTTTTTCTCCTCCTGCTCGAGAGGTATCCTGCCCGAAAGCCGGTTGATCTTGTCAATATTGAGCTGATGCGCTGTAATCACGGAAGAGACCCTCATGATCTGCTCCGCTTTGATTTCTCTGCCGAGAAGCGAGATGAGATAACGCGGTTTTCCCTGTTCTCCCACCCACTGCGTGTACTCTTCATCGGTAATTGGGGTAAAGGAGATCTGCAGTCCGAGTGTATGTGCGGTGAAGAGCATATCCTTGAGGACCGGCGATGAGGAGTACTCTTCGGGGACTTCTATCAGGAGACCTATGGAAAGCTGATTATGAATGACTTCCTGCCCGATATCGAGAACATTGATCCTGTAACGGGCCAGCGTTTCGGAAATCTTCGACGTCAGGCCCGGTTGATCCGGGCCTGAAAGGGTGATGAGAAGAATTTCTCTCATGGTATTTTGTTGTCGGTTAGTGTCGTTGCCGATGCGTTGAGGTCATTCCCACTCGATGGTTGCCGGTGGTTTGGAGGAGATGTCGTAGGCAACCCTGTTGATACCGCGAACTTCGTTGATGATGCGGTTTGAAACATGAGAGAGGAATTCGTGCGGCAGATGCGCCCAGTCTGCTGTCATGCCGTCGGAAGATTCAACAGCCCGCAGCGCAAGGACGTTTTCGTAGGTTCGTTTATCACCCATGACGCCGACGGACTGGACCGGCAGCAGGACGGAGAACGCCTGCCAGACCTGCTGATAGAGGTTCTGCTTTTTGAGCTCTTCGAGGAAGATTTCATCTGCATCCCGCAGGATATCGAGCCGTTCTTTGGTGAGTGATCCAAGGACGCGTACAGCCAGACCAGGGCCCGGGAAGGGGTGGCGCATGAGGATATCCTCGTCGATACCGAGTTCTCGCCCGACGGCGCGGACTTCATCTTTGAAAAGCTCCCGCAGTGGTTCGATCAGTTTGAGTTTCATGCGTTTCGGCAGGCCGCCGACATTGTGGTGCGACTTGATGGTTTCTGACGGTCCTTTGACGCTGACGCTTTCGATGACGTCAGGATAGAGGGTCCCCTGAACGAGAAATTTTTCTTCGTGAATCTGTTCCTCAAAAATATGGATAAAGGTCCGGCCGATGATTTTGCGCTTTTTCTCGGGTGAGGCAACGCTTTTGAGGCGTTTGAGGAAGATCTCTTCGGCATCGACCATCGTGATGTTGAGGCCGAGCGGCTTGAGGATACTCATCACTTTTTCACCCTCGTTTTTACGCAACAGACCATTGTCGACAAAGACGCAGTGGAGTTTTTTTCCGATGGCTTTGCTGACGAGCACTGCGGCTACCGTGGAATCGACGCCGCCGCTGATACCGCAAATGACGGTAGCGTTGCCTGCTGTTTTTCGAATCTCTTCGATCTGATGCTCGATAAAGCTTTTAGGCGACCAGTCGGGCTTGAGCCCGGCGATATCGATAAGAAAGTTTGAGAGCAGCTGTTTTCCGTAGAGTGAGTGCTGGACTTCGGGATGGAACTGCAGTCCATAGACCTTCAGAGCGGCTTTGCTGCCCGTTGCTTCAATAGCGCACATTTCAGAGTTGCCGCTGCTTGCGGTAATGGAAAATCCTTCAGGCATTCTGACGACCTTGTCGCCATGGCTCATCCAGACATCCGAATCGGGAATATCGCTGAAAAGCCTGCTTGCGGCTACGTCGTTTTCCCGGTCAACCAGTATTTTGGCGCGACCGAATTCCTGTTTTGACGATACGGCGACCTCTCCTCCAAAGTGCGTCGCGATAACCTGCAGACCATAACAGATCCCCAGAATCGGCACTCCGAGAGAGAATATTCCTTTATCGGGGAGCAGCGCATCTTCGCCGTAGACGCTGTTTGGCCCTCCGGAAAGAATGATTGCTCCTGGCTTGTGCTCTTTGATGGTGTCCAGCGGTGTGCTGTATGGGATAATTTCAGAATAGATCCCGATTTCGCGGATTCTCCTGGCAATGAGCTGGGTATATTGAGAGCCGAAATCGAGTACAAGAACAGACTGCATAAACGTGAACATTAAGTGGTTGAATAGAAAATCAGTACCGGTCTTCCTGCCATCCCGGTGATTCATAGGTGTTGTCGCTTGCCGGCATCAATTGCTCTTCTGAAGGAGTAGCCAGCTCGGACTGGTACTTTTTAAATCCTTTCGGTGTAAAGTACTCAACGTAGACATCGTCGGTGTAGAGCTGGGCTGGCCGGTTCGTTGATCGTGAAACCGGAACGGCAATGACGTTTTCCGGCATGTGGAAGTATCGGTTTTCAATGCCGATAGTGGTGTCGGCAATGCATTTCTGCATGAATTTAGCCCAGATCGGAAGCGCCGCGCGAGCTCCCTGACCATAACTCATGGAGGTGAACGCGATGCGTTCGTCGTCAAATCCTGTCCAGACGGCTCCGACAATCTGGGGGGTGAATCCGACAAACCATGCGTCTTTCAGGTTCTGTGTCGTGCCGGTTTTGCCTCCGGCTTCCAGCTTGATGCCGTATCTCGATGGAACGGCGATGCCTGTTCCTCTTTTGATGACGTCCTGCAGCATCGAGACAACGACATAGTTTGTCGTTGAATCAAGAGCGGTGCGTTTGACCGGATCGTATTCGATTACCTTGTGGTGGAATTTATCCTCGATACTGGTAATGCTGGTCGGCTCCACCCAGACGCCGTTGTTGGCAAACGTACCGAATGCCGATGCCAGTTCGAGGGGAGAGACCTCCGATGTGCCGAGGGCGATCGACATGTTTGGTTCAAGCTTCGAGGTGATGCCCATTTTCTTTGCGTAGCGGATTACCTCGGACGGGCTGAGAAATTCGTGAAGCAGTCGGACGGTGACCTGATTGATTGAATTGCTCAGCGCTTTGCGCAACGGCGTCAGTCCGCCTGATTTCTGGTCAGCGTTCTGGGGTATCCAGACATCGTTGCCTGTCTTGAGGACAAGCGGCTGGTCGAGGATTTCGAAATTTGCGGGAATACCTTTATCGATTGCGGCGGCATAGACAAACGGTTTGAAGGTCGAGCCCGGCTGACGTCGAGCCTGCCAGACATGATCGAACTGGTACTGGTACTCTTCAGGTGTGAAGTCGTTGCCTCCTACCCAGGCGAGGATTTCTCCTGTCGAAGGCTCGATTATTACAAAGGCAGCCTGAACACGTGTTTTATCGTAGAGCAGTTTTTTCAGCCATGGTGCGTCGGCTTTGAGTTCTTTCATCGCCTGATCTTTTGACCGTCCTTTTTCAGTCAGTTCCCTGTAACGGGGACTTTCTCTGATGATCTGATCCTTGAGTTTTGCTGGCCAGCGCCATGATTTGTCGAACCGTTCCTGTACCCATGCAAGATGTTCCTTGACGGCCTCCTGCGCATAGCGTTGCATGCGGCTGTCGAGCGAGGTGTAGATCACGAGACCGTCTTTGTAGACATTGATGTCGTGCTGTTTTGAGATCGGTTTGAGCGTCTGACGGATATATTCGGTGAAGTACGGCGCTTTGCCGTGGTTTGTCACCGGCGTATAGTCAAGGATGAGCTTGCTTTTTCTGGCCTTTTCGGCTTCTGTTTCCGTGATGACCCCTTCTTTTGCCATCAGGCTGAGGATGAGGTTCCGGCGGTTGATGGAACTTTCGGGATTCCGTGACGGATCATAGGCTCTCGGGCTTTTGAGGATCGCTATCAGGGTTGCGCTTTCCTGCAGGTTCAATGTGCTGGCGGGCTTGTTGAAATAGGTCCATGCGGCCGCTTCCACACCATAGGCACCGGATCCGAAGTAGACGGTGTTGAGGTAGAGCGCGAGAATTTCTTCTTTCGTATAGGTTTTTTCCAGCTCGATCGAGGTGAAGAACTCCTTGATTTTTCGGTCGACAGTCCGTTCCTGGGTGAGGAACAGGTTTTTGGCCAGCTGCTGGGTTATGGTGCTTGCGCCATGCCACCGGTCACGCCCCTTGAGCATGTTTTCGCCCATGGCCAGGATAAATCTTCTTACATCGAATCCCCAGTGGTCATAAAACGCAAGGTCCTCTGTTGCAATAAGCGCTTTCGGGAGGTACTCCGAGATGGATTTCAGCGGCACGTAGGTGCGGTTTTTCATGAAATACTTGTGCAGCAGCTTTCCGTCCCTCGAGTAGACCAGCGATGCCAGTTCGGGATTGGGGTTCTCAAGCTCTTCAATGCCGGGAAGCGAGCGTGTCATCCCGAAAATATAGATGATCCCCGTGATCGTGATCGCTGCAATGAACGCGCCGATTACGGGAAGAAGAGGGAGTCTGTTTTTTTTGCCGGGTTGATGTTTCTTTTTCGTCGTCACAATAGGTCGTAGTATGAGTTACAAAGTAATGCAATCGTTTTCGTCTGTGCCCGGGTGTTCCTTCGGTCTGTCAGTCATGAGATTTTGGTGACTTCATCATGCCGAATTTTCTGATGAGGAGTTTTATAAAATTGTTCCCCGAATGCAAAATGTTTTTTCAGTTGCAGCGCAAAACCCTGCGTGTCTTCCAGCATGGGCAGATGCCCCAGTTTCATGAACTGGACCAGTCTGGATGGAGCAGGTGATTCTTTACTGCGTTTTTCATAGAGGGTGATGGTTCCTTCAGGCGGAATGGTGTGATCTTCCATGCCTACGCAGCACAGGACCGGCGACGCGATTGCCAGCACGTGGCGGGTATAGGCCCGGAGTACCTCGCGGTCGATCGAAAAGTGCCCGACAGCGATGGTCGCGTCTTTATCCGATGTCGTGAAATCCTCTATGATGATATCGCTGTAGGTTTTGCCGATATCCCGCGAGGCTGCTCTTTTGATGAACATACTTTTGAGTGGCTCGATCTGGAAGATCTGCCGGAAGTTCAATGAGACGTCAATCAGCCCGCCCAGAAACATCAGACCTGCCGAGGTGAAGGCGGTTTCCTCGAATATGCCGCACGCCAGAATGGTTGCAGAAAGAAGGACGTCCTGGTAGCGAAGGCAGAGCTCTGTTGCCACCATTCCTCCCATCGAATGACCGACAATATGAAGCTTTCTTTCCTTGTCGAGCCCGAGATGCTCAATCAGCGCCGAGGCTTCGTCCGCAAAGCCCTGAATAGTCAAAGATGGCCGGTGATATTCTCCGATAACGGTTTTCCCCGTTCCGCTCTGATCATAGGTGATGCAGCGGTATTCGGGTGTGAGCTGTTCTATGAGCGGCTCCCAGTATCGGGAGGAGATAGCCCAGCCGTTGACGAAGAGGACAACGGGCTTATCCTTTACTGACGGGTTGGTTTCAGCGGTGTCGGAGTAGTAGAGTGTATAGCGATTGTTCTGGAAATAGCTCATCTAAGACGGTCGTCTACGGGAATCATTGTTTGAAAGTACGGCATGCCTAATATACGCAATTACGGGTTACCTGCTATGAGCCAGGCTTTATGAGTTTACAACTGCTTCTGGCTGTCATGTTGCAGGGAGAGCGTGGTGTTGGAGGATCAGTCGTGAAAAAGCATAAATTAATTTATATTTAATGAAGAATTTTTTATCATTAAAGCCCTTTTACGGGTTTCATCGGCGTATAGCGCAGCCTGGTAGCGCACTTCCTTGGGGTGGAAGGGGTCGTGGGTTCAAATCCCGCTACGCCGACTCAATTCTTTATCCTCACGTTTTTTCCTGTTCTTCGTTATTTTTTCCCGCAACACAACCGGAGGAGGGCACTATGGACTTCGAGTGTCAGTTCCAGTGTGAGATCAGAGCGTACGGCGCTTCGCCTGCTCTTACCATCCGCCTTACTACCAGAGCGAGCGACATAGCCCGTCTGTTTGACGAGGGTTATGCTTCGATCATGCGTTATCTCGATTCCCTTGGAAAAGCTGCTGTCGGTCCGCCGTTTGCTGTCTATTATACCATGGATATGGAACGCCTTGATGTGGAATTCGGTTTTCCTGTTGAAGAGGGGATAGAAGGCAACGACTCTATCACTGCGTCGTCGACACCATCGGGGAAGGCTGCGACCTGCCTCTACATTGGCCCTTATGAAGAGGTTGAGCCTGCTTATGACGCCCTGATGCAGTGGATTGACGAAAACGATTTTGAGTCAACCGGAGTGGCTTACGAGATTTATCTGAATGATCCCGGGTCTACCCTGCCGGATTTTCTCAAGACGCAGGTATCGCTTTTCCTGAAATCATGAATGGAATAGTGCTTTCCCTGTGGTGATCGTCTTTGTCAAGGGTTGTTTTTAAACATACTTTTTCTGCTTGTGAAGATTGACAGTAAGGCTCGCATCGTTCTTGTCGGTGCCGGAATAGGCGGTGTTACCGCTGCAGCATTGCTTGCCCGCCGGGGTTATACGGTAACCCTCATCGAGGAGCAGGCTTATCCGGGAGGCTGTGCGGCTACGTTTGAACGGCAGGGGTTCAGGTTCGATGCAGGAGCAACTGTCGGTTGCGGCTTTCATCTCAAAGGCCCCCTTGCCCGTCTGGGCGATGAACTTGGTATCGCATGGTCTCTTATGCCCTCTTCTGTTGCATGGGAGTATCGGTGCGGTGATATCTCTTTTCAGCTTTCCCATTCTCGCGCGGGGATTCTTTCCGTATTTCCCGCTTCCCGTCCATTCTGGCAGGAGCAGGACCGCCTTGCTTCTCTTTTGTGGTCGATAGCTGGTGAGACGATGCCGTGGCCTCCCTCCTCTCTTGCCGATTACCGTTCACTTGCAGCAAAAGCAACGGGAAAGCTTTCGACTTCTCTTTCACTGCTCGGATTTTCAGGAAAAACCGCTCTGCAGTGGCTGGCGATGCACGGCCTGGACCGTGATCCCGATTTTGTTCGTTTTATCGATGCCCAGCTGCTGATTTCAGTGCAGACGACGGCCGGTGATGCCAATGCGCTGTTTGCGGCGATAGCGCTTGATCTGCCTGTCAGGGGCACTGACCGTGTGACCGGGGGTATTGGTCGTGTGGCCGAGCTACTGGCGGCATCAATCGAGAGCGACGGCGGATCGGTGATCTATAACAGTCGGGTGAGCAGGCTGGAGCGCCAGAATGGCCGGGTTGTTTCAGTTGTAACCCGGGACGGCAAACGCTATCCTGCAGATCTTGTGATAGCCAACCTTACGCCCGAGTCCCTGCAGGAGCTTTTGAAAGAAGACGGGAGCTTACGGCTCAACAGACAGCCTGCGCCCCTTTGGGGGGCTTTTGTACTCTATCTTGGTGTTGACGAGGATGTGTTTGGCGATGTGACCTGCAATCATCTGCAGCTTATTCAGCCTGAAGGTCAGCTTGGCGAAGGCCGTTCTCTTTTCATCTCCGTTTCCCCGTCCGACGACAGCCTTCGCGCACCTGAAGGATACCGGGCAGTCACGGTTTCGACGCATACCCGGCCCGGTTTGTGGTTCGATGCGCTCAAAGAGGGCCGGGAGGCCTATGAATCGCTGAAAGCGTCCTATACCAGCCAGATGCTCTCCTTGCTTGAAACCCGTTTTAAGGGAATTTCCTCCCGTTGCCGGGTTGCTTTTGCTGCTACGCCGGTGACGTTTGAGCGGTATACCGGAAGAAAAGATGGCTATGTTGGCGGATATCCTCAGCGCTCTCTCTTTCGGGTCAGAGGCCCTGGCACGCCGGTGAAAAATCTTTTTCTCTCCGGCGATTCCGTCTTTCCCGGCCAGTCGCTTCCGGGGGTGGTCAGCGGCGTGCGGCGTCTTGTAGAGATTATAGAAAAGATGACCGGGTAGGCATGGAGACGCTTGAGAAATTACAGGTTCTTGCCGGCTCAGCCAGATACGATGCATCTTGCGCGTCGAGCGGAAGCACCCGGTCCGGCGGCAAGGCAAGCCTCGGTCATGCTTCTCAAGGTGGAATCTGCCACTCCTGGTCCGATGATGGCCGCTGTATTTCTCTCCTGAAAGTACTGTTGTCCAACGATTGCTCATACGACTGCGCCTACTGTGTCAACCGGAGGTCGAACCCTGTTCAGCGTACCTCGTTCGAGGTGCAGGAACTGGTTGATCTGACCATCAGCTTCTATCGTCGAAACTACATCGAAGGGCTGTTTCTCAGTTCAGCCGTTTTGAAGAACCCGGACCATACCATGGAGCGTATGGTTGGTGTGGTGCGTAAGCTTCGCCAGGAGGAGCGTTTTGCCGGATACATCCATATGAAGGTTATTCCCGGCAGCAGCCAGGAGCTTGTTGGCGAGGCGGGGTTGTTTGCCGACCGGGTAAGCGTCAATATTGAACTGCCGTCGGGGAGCTCTCTGAACCTGCTTGCGCCGCAGAAAGATAAGCAGTCAATTCTTACACCCATGGCGTTTCTTGGTGAAACTATCGGCAACAGCCTGATGGAGAGACGCAAAAACCCCAAAGCCCCCAGGTTTTCGCCTGCCGGCCAGAGTACGCAGATGATCATAGGCGCAAGTCCTGAATCTGATCTGCAGATTCTGCGGCTTTCCCAGGGGCTCTACCGCACCATGAATCTCAAGCGGGTCTATTATTCGGCATTTGTTCCGCTAACAAGTGACAACCGTCTGCCGGTACTCGTAACCCCGCCTCTGCAGCGGGAGCATAGGCTTTATCAGGCGGACTGGCTGTTACGCAACTATGGGTTCAATGCCGAAGAAATTCTGTCCGACGATTATCCTTTTCTTGAAGAGCGCATCGATCCGAAAGCCGCCTGGGCGCTTCGCCATCCGGAGTTTTTTCCCGTCGATCTCAACAGGGCTGAGTATGCCATGCTCCTCAGGGTCCCCGGAATCGGCGTCACATCGGCCAGGCGCATTGTTTCAGCCAGACGTTTTGCGGTGCTGACGCCTGAAGGGTTGAAAAAAATCGGCGTGGTCATGAAACGGGCCAGATTTTTTATCGCCCTGTCCGGACGGTCGGTCGAAAAGCTTCATGACAGGCCTTCACTGATTTTCCGGAAACTGCTTGCTGCTGAAAACCAGCCGCAGAAAACCACGATCAAGCAACGCCAGCTCACCCTTCCTGGATTGGAATAACGATTGCCGTGTTGAAAAAGAGAAGAGTGATGCAATAGAGGTTTTTCCGGAGGATATGATGTGAACGATGCAGCGTTGTTCAAGAATCTTTATCGCTATGACGGCTCAACCGAGGGGTTGCTGTCAGCTGTTTCGCATATCCTTCGTCATGAAGAAGATCCTGAATCAATCGAGCTTCGCCAACAGGAGGGGACGCTCTTCAGCGAAGGGGTGTTTATCGCTACCGACCCGGTTCGTGCCGATGAGCTCATAGAGCGATTTTCAAAGAGGTTTCCGCACAATGCCCGGGATCTGTTGTATTGTATCTATGCCGAAAGGGAAGGTATGGAAACACCCCTGCTGCACTATATCCATCTGGTAGCCAGGCACGGGGCCGGCGTCAGGGCTTACCTGACCCATCCCGATGTTCATGCGGTGCAGAGTCTTGCAAAAAAGGTTGGCCGCGAAGTGCACCGCTTCAAGGGGCTGCTTCGTTTTTCAATGCTTGAAGATGGATCGTACCTTGCGCAGATGGAGCCGGATTTCAACATCATTCAGCCGGTATCGCGGTTTTTTACCCGAAGGCTGGGAGACCAGAACTGGTTCATTTACGATGTCAAACGCTCTCTGGTGAGTCGCTGGGACCGTAGTGCCCTCGAATTCGGTACGCTTGAATCCTTCCATACGCCGGAATTTTCTGCAGAGGAGCATGAGGTGAGAGCGCTCTGGAAAACCTTTTTTCGCCATGTTTCTATCCCCGATCGCAAGAATGAGCGTTTGCAGAAGTCCAACATGCCGATGAAATATTGGAAGTATCTGATTGAGAAATCATAGAAGCGCCCGGAAGAAGCTGCTGCGGGTGTCGATAGCGACGTTGATCGGAGTCCGGACTCCTCACGTGCTCTATTGACGAGTCCGTTACTGTATTCCGCTTGCCTTGCTCTCATGGTTGTGGTATTGATGTTTTTTACTCTGAAAACAAGGTGTTGCAGGTGAATTTTATCTATCTTTCATAAGAGCCTGCCTACGGTAATCTCATGTTTTAAAGCGTTCTCTCTATGGTTACGTAACAAACGTGCAGTGAAAGGCGATCCGAACGATACTCGTTCGCCCGGGCGGTATCTGAAGGTTGTGCCGGGGATGGGGAAAAAACGCGGTCATGCTGACTATGAAAAATTATGTGAGTTTGCGCGTTTGATTACAGCAGAATAACCTCATGAAAACAAACAGGATCTGAAATAGGTATGAAAAAAATATCACCACCACTCTTCCTGATGTTCTGCGCTGCGTTTTCTCTGGGGGCGTGTTCGCAGAACGCAGGTGAGCCTTCAATTGCAGAGGGCAAACAACTTTTCAATGATTCGCAGTTTGGCGGTTCCACCAATGCTTCGAGCTGTTCGAGCTGTCACCCCGGAGGGAAGGGTCTGGAAAATGCCGCATCCAATCCGCAACTGCTCTCGGTGATCAATGCCTGTATCACAGGACCGCTCGGCGGTCAGGCAATAGCTGAGGATTCAGCGGAGATGCTGTCGCTGAAGGGCTACATCGAATCACTGGGGGGTGACGAGTAAAACCTTGCCACTCTATGCGGCTTCATGAGACAGGCATTCAGTCTTTCCGCGTATCGATTGATTCCCTCGTTTTCAGGAAATGATTCCGCATCGTTTTTGATCGTGATAGACTTGTCCTCAATGTTCGTTCTCAGCGAAGGCGGGATATTGTGAACATTACTCATGCTTTGTTCAGCGCTCCTGGGGGGGAGAGGGCAACGGAGCTTCTTTTGGTTATCTTTGATGGTGCAGCACAATGTAAATATCAAGGAGAGGCAATGCTTGCTACATCACGAAAAGCCCTTATCGAGGCCGGGGTGCGAACGGCTGGAACCATGATGGTCGATCAGGACCGGATCTGGTCGCAGTACAGCAACGACAAGGTTGATATCGGCGAGAAGCTTGCCGGTGTTATCAGGACGCTTTCAGTGGCATCTCCGCTGACACGCAAGCTCAGAGCGCTTTCAATCGGCTCGAGCAACGAGCCGCAGTTCCGTCTGCTTGAAACAGCCTTCAGGGGGGGGCTCTATCTTTTCGATATTGACGAGAAGGCTCTCAATTCCGTCAATGAACGGATCCGGCGGCAACGCACGACCCATGTTACGACGGTGCAGGGGGATTACAAGCAGGCTTTTTTTGACGAAGACCATACCAGGGAGTTTTTAAACGGGCATCTGCAGGGGAAAAAGGTCGATCTGATTACGCTGCACCATTCGTTGTACTACGCTCTTGAAGAGGAGTGGAGCCCTCTGTTCGAAAATATCTATCGCCAGCTTCTGGCAAGGCGGGGAGCGATGCATGCTGTCATGATGGCGCCTGAAAGCAGCAACATGATGACGACAACATGGCTTTACAATCATTTTGCCGGAAGGTTTTTCGGCGTCCACAACAATCAGAGCCTGCTGACGCTTAAAAAGGAGCTCGACAATAATCCAATTTTTTCCGATGCCCAGGTGCTGGTGGCTCCAAGCCGGGTCGAGTTTTTCGTTGATGATTTTCTGAAGTTTATGGAGGTTGTGTGGATGATTCTTCTCTACCCCGATGTTCATCGCTACACAGAGGAGCAGATCGAGGAGATCGTTGCATTTGTCCATGACCGGTTCTGGACAGGGCGCCACCCGCTTGAGCAGATACAGCATCATCTGGTGGTGTATCGGGGTATCGATTTCAAGGGTCTGCTGTGAATCATTCGCTATTGTCGCAGCAGTAAGGGAGTTGTGCGTCAAAGAAAGCGTTGCTACATTGGCATCCATGGAGATTTTTTTATAACGATGAAATGCAGGTCAGGCAGATGAAAGAAAGGATCAGTATTCTCGGATGCGGATGGCTCGGGTTGCCGCTCGGTCGCTATCTTGTCGAACAGGGGTTCAGTGTCAGTGGTTCGAGCACCGACAGCGATAAATTTGACGAGCTTCGTCAATCAGGGATTACTCCCTTCAGAATAGCTCTCGAACCTGAACTGACGGGAGATGATGTTTCGGAGTTTCTGCAGAGCGATATTCTTATCATCAATATTCCGCCTCAACGACGACAGGATATTGTGGATTATCATCAGGCTCAGTTCGCTGCACTCCTGCCGGCATTGCGCCAATCCTCTGTCAGCAAGGTTGTTTTTGTCAGTTCAACCTCGGTCTACCCGGCGCTGAACCGTAAGGTGACGGAGCGTGACGCACACAACCCCGAATCTCCATCAGGCAGGGCCCTTCTTGCTGTCGAAGAGATGTTCTCCCGCGAAGCTTCCTTCAGGACAACGGTGTTACGTTTCTGTGGCCTGATCGGCTATGATCGCAATCCCGTGAAGATTCTCGGTCGGCTTTCATCGATCGGTAATGCCCATCAGCCGGTCAACCTGGTGCACCGGGACGATTGTATCCGTATTATCTGCGAGGTTATCCGACAGGGCGTGTGGGGCAAGGTTTTCAATGCCTGTTCGCCGGGTCATCCATCGCGAAGAGCCTATTATGGAGAAGCAGCGAAGCTTTCAGGCCAGACTCTGCCGCCGGATGGTGAAGGGGGGAAAGACGATCCTTTCAAGATCATCGACAGCACCTGTCTGGAAGAGGCTCTCGGCTACCGTTTTCTGGTTCCGGATCCATTGCATCTTCCCTCGTGATTGCGGTGGGTTTACTTCCTTGTTTTGAGATAATTGTTCTTTTCTTTATATAAACCGATATCAGAAATACTGTGGTGCCGGTCATCTCTCCTGACCGGTTTAAAAGGGAATCCGGTGAAAATCCGGAACAGTACCCGCTGCTGTAATCCTGTACCGGTGTTAAACCGGTGAGCTATGTTCATCAAAGATGTCACTGACCCGAGCCCTCGGGTCGGGAAGGCTGATGAAATCAGGAAAGTCAGAAGACCTGCCCCGGTATTATTTCGCTTCGGGTTAAAGCAACTGAATTTATGAATTTGTCAGAACGTCTTTTCTTGCGTGGAGCAGCGCGTGCCGTTGCCGTTTTTTCTCAGGGCGGCAATCCGTTATTCGATACGCTTTGCGCAGATCCTCTTTTTGGCGGTTCTACGATGTGGCATTGTGTTGTTCGTCCATCACGCATCGTGCAACGCTTTTCCGTTTTCTTTGTTCCACCAACACATAAACAGGTATAGCCATGTTGAAAAAAGCATTGTTGGTTGCACTGCCTTTGTTGTATGCCGCTCCGCTCTATGCTTCCCATCCATTGATAACGGACGATACCGGAACCCAGGGGACCGGCCGTTTCCAGCTTGAGTTGAACAGTGAATTCATCGACGACGAAGATGGAGATCTTGAAGTGACGGGCGGGGAAGTGGCAGCAGTGCTTTCGTACGGCCTCTCCGACAATATCGATCTTGTTGTCGGTCTGCCATGGATATGGTACGACGTGAAGGCTGGTGGAGCGACGCTCGTCGATGACAACGGCATCGGTGATCTTTCGCTTGAAGTGAAGTGGCGCTTTTTCGAGTACGAAGATCGCGGTCTCAGCATTGCCCTCAAGCCTGAAGTGACCTTCCCGACCGGAGACGAGGACAACGGTCCGGGTAACGGAAAGGTGTCGGGAGGCAGCTCGCTGATCGTGTCGAAGGAGGGCATTCTCGGCAGGCTGCATCTCAATCTTGGCTATATGCGCAATGAGTACGGTCTTGAGGAGGACGATCTCTTCTTGCATAACGATATATGGCATGCGTCTTTTGCCGGAGAGATCAACCTTACGGCCGATATCACGGCTGTCGGCAATATCGGTGTGGAGACAAATCCCGAAAAAGATGCTGAAGAAGATCCTGTGTTTTTCATCGGGGGGCTGATCTACTCGGTGACGGAGGATTTCGACGTTGACGCCGGGGTCAAATGGGGGCTGAACGACGCTGAAACCGACAGGGCATTTCTTGCCGGTATCGCGGCAAGATTTTAGGATGAGCTGATTTTTCAAGCAGAACGGTTTCCGTAAGGCCGCAGGATAGTGCTTAACTTGCCGCATCAGCGTGATACGGAGCTGAAATCTGCAGCAGTTTCCTGCATGGCATGGATGTGACCGTGGCGTTGCCCGGCAGGGAAGGTGATGCTGCTGTCTGCTGCAAGGGTGAAATAGCATCGAAACATCATTCACGTATACGACAGGAGTATTGTTCATGAAAATATATACAAGAACCGGGGATCGTGGTACGACAGGGCTTTTCGGAGGGGGACGGGTTGATAAGGACGATGCCCGGGTAGAGTGTTACGGAATCTTCGACGAGGCCAACTCGTTTATCGGTCTGCTCCGTTCGAAACTTGCTCACGATCATGTCTGGCAGGAAGGGCTGCATGAAATTCAGGTGATGCTGATGAATGCCATGTCTCATCTGGCGACCCCTTCCGATGCTGCCAAACCCAACACGGCACCTCTGCCGATTGATGGTGCGGTGTTCTGCGAGCGCTGGATCGACGAGCTTGAAGCTGCTGCCGGGCCATCCGACCATTTCCTGCTTCCCGGCGGAACGGAGATTTCTGCTTTGTGTCATGTGGTGCGTACGCAGATCAGACGAGGGGAACGCCAGATGGTGCGTCTGATGAAAGAGGATGCGGTGCATGAGTCAATCACGACCTTTGTCAATCGTCTGTCTGATCTGTTTTTTGCCCTTGCAAGGGCCGAGCTGTTCCGCTCCGGGGTTCGGGAGGAGTGCTGGCGTTCTTTTGTCTACAAAACCAGAAAAAAATCCTGATTGATGCAGAAGCCTGCGTTTTTACTTGCTGCGCCGTCGAGCGGTTCGGGCAAGACCACCCTTTCGCTGGCCCTTCTGAGAATTCTTTCAGACAGAGGGTTCAGGGTGCAGCCATTCAAGTGTGGTCCCGACTATCTTGATACCTGGCTCCACAGCCTGGCATCGGGGTGCCGGGGTCTGAACCTCGACAGCTTTATGGCCAGTGAGCGGCATGTGCAGGAGCTTTTTCTCAGATCGAGTTGCGCAGCCGATGCTGCGGTTGTCGAAGGGGTGATGGGCCTCTTTGACGGAGCGGTGAAAGCCGATGGCAGCAGCGCCTCTATCGCTAAGCTTCTCGGGATACCGGTAGTCCTTGTCGCTGATGCAAAAGGTGTTGCGTATTCCATTGCTCCGTTGTTGTACGGGTTCAGGCATTTCGATCCTGATGTGCGTCTTGCCGGGGTGATCTTCAACCGGGTCAATAGTGCGTCGCATTACCGGTTTCTTCAGGATGCCTGCCATGACGTCGGTGTGGAACCGCTCGGTTATGTGCCCCGCAACGATGCTATGGCTGTAGCGGAGCGTTATCTTGGCCTCACGATCTCTCCTGATGCCGGGCAGGAAGAAGCAATAGGCCTCATGGCCGGGCATGTTGAAAAAACGGTTGATATCGATCGTCTGCTCGAGATTGCTATGGTTGATCTTGATGCTCCTCACTGCTCGCGTAAACCGGCTCTGTCTTTAGAGCGTGTTATTGCTGTCGCGCGTGACGAGGCGTTCAACTTTCTCTATGCCGAAAATCTTGACGTGCTCGAAGAGTCAGGAAAGATCGTCTACTTCAGCCCTATCCACGATGAGCGGTTGCCGGAATGCGACATGCTCTATCTTGCAGGAGGCTATCCGGAACTCTATGCTTCCGCACTTTCATCGAACAGCTCGATGCGGCATCAGATTGCGGAATTTTGTCACCATGACGGTGTTGTGTATGCCGAATGCGGCGGGATGATGTACCTCGGCTCGTCGATGACCGACCGGCATGCAGATCGATATCCCATGTGCGGTGTGCTCGATCTGGATACCTCCATGCAGGAGGCGCGGCTTCATCTCGGCTACAGGAAGATACGGCTTGACGATCCTTCCTACAGCAGTGAGCTGAGGGGGCACGAGTTTCATTACTCCTGCATCACACGCAAAGGCGATATTGACAATATCGCTGCGGTGACTTCAGCGCGCGACCAGTCTGTCGATACAGCGCTCTATCGCTATCGTCATACCGTGGCGTCCTATATTCATCAGTACTGGGGAGAGACCAGGGATTTTCCGCGATATCTGATGAACCAATGCTGAACTCTTGTGCATCGTCATGAGGGCAGCCGGGCCGGAGAGCTGATATGGTTCTGTCTGGTCCGGCGTACCTGTAGCACTGTTGCTGATTAACGATATCTATGCCAGAAAAATATATTATCACCGGAGGTCCGGGAGCCGGAAAAAGTACTCTGCTCAGGGCTTTGCAGGAGAGGGGCTATCGTACCTACGAGGAGGTTTCCCGCAGGATCATCAGAGAACAGGCCGCGCTTGAAGGCGGCATTCTTCCCTGGGAGAACCTCGAAGCATTTGCCGAAGTTGCTCTGCATGAGATGCTTCAGCAGCATGATGACGCTGCAGCAAGGGCGGAAATCTGTTTTTTCGACAGGGGAGTGCCGGATGTTTTCGGCTATCTGCACAATAGCGGCATTCCTGTATCCTCCCGATATATGGAGCTGTTTGCAGCCTGCCGTTACCAAAAGACTGTCTTTATTCTTCCTCCCTGGCCGGATATTTTCATTCAGGACAGCGAACGCCCTCAGAGTTTTGGTGAATCGGAAGCGCTCTACCATTCGCTTGCCGATGTCTACCGCTCTTTGGGTTTCAGGCTGGTCGAGCTTGGGACAACATCCGTTGAGGAGCGGGTAAGGGCTGTTGTGTCGCTTACAGGATAAACTCCAGGTCGTACTGCTTCTGCAAGGCCTGCTGAGCAAAACGTCTCAGGTCATCGAGAAAGCTCAGTGCTTCGTCACTTTTTATCTCCCGCCAGTAACTGACGGCCAGAGGCTCCTTGTGCCAGCCGAGCATGATCGTCTCTGTTTTTCCCGGTTCGATGGTTCGGCCACATTCGTCGATGATCTCTGTCATCGATTCTATCTGGCTGAGATGCAGGAATGCTTCGTCCCAGCTGTCCAGACCGTGTCCGCTTTCAGAGATAAAGACAAGGCGGTTGAGGGCTTCGACAAGACCGAAATGAAAGAGTGCGCTGTGATTGTGGGCGGACACTTCTAAGGTGTCATAGACGATATAGGACTCATCGACGAGCCTGACCTGGTTGATCGTTCCGGTTCTGTAAATGGCCAGTTCTCTGTGCTGGGGATTGTCGTCGTTAAGGACGATGCGGCTTATATCCATAGGATGAAAAAAGTCAAAAGTCAATGGTGAATGTCAGAAAGAGAGCGTTACGCAGTCCGAAGAGCAAAAGAAAGCATTGAAAGCGGCGTCTAAAGGTATAAGGTAATAGCGTAGAGTGAAAAGCAAAATCGTGTTGCAGGGGCGTCAGGATGGATGCCCTGGCTTGACGCGAAACCTTTAGCTCGTGGTTGCTGTTTTGCTTTTAAGTTAATTGTTTTTGACAGGCTATCTTTATATACTGAGTTCACAATACGTTGTGATCCGGTAGACGGATGTTGTTATCAAAGGCCTTCTCACGTAACTAATTATAGTGAAATCAAGAGAATGGAAGGAAATTTTTCAAATAGAGTACAGGATGTCATACGTCTTAGCAGGGAGGAGGCTCTCAGACTGGGACACGACTATATAGGTACCGAGCATTTTCTCCTCGGATTGATCAAGGAGGGTGAAGGTATCGCTGCCCGAATTCTGAGAAATCTCAGCATCGATCTTTTCAAGCTCAAAGAGAAAATAGAGGAGAGCACCCAGCAGAAAATCGCTTCGGCACAGATGGGTAACGTTCCTTTGACAAAGCAGGCTGAAAAGGTTCTGAAAATAACCTATCTCGAAGCAAAGATCTGTAAGTCCAATATCATCGGCACAGAGCATCTGCTGCTGTCGATCCTTAAGGGTGAGGATAATATCGCAGCCCAGATTCTTGAGCAGTTCGGCGTGACCTACGATACGGTTAAAGATGAATTGGTGACGATAACCGGGGGAAAGAGTGAATCGGGAGATCCTTCTATGGAAGGCGCTTTTTCGGGCGGTTCGGAACGATCTCAGAAGAAAGCCGATCCGAAAAAAGGAGAACGCACCAAAACTCCTGTTCTTGATAATTTCGGACGTGATATCACCCGGCTTGCGCTGGAGGATAAGCTCGATCCCATTATCGGCAGGGAGAAGGAGATTGAACGTGTCGCGCAGGTCCTCAGCCGGCGTAAGAAGAATAATCCTGTCCTTATTGGTGAGCCGGGGGTTGGTAAGACTGCTATTGCCGAAGGGCTTGCCCTGAAAATTGTTCAGCGTAAAGTTTCAAGGATTCTCTACGACAAGAGGGTTGTCGCTCTCGATCTTGCGGCTCTTGTTGCCGGTACGAAATACCGGGGCCAGTTTGAAGAGCGTATGAAAGCGCTTATGAACGAGCTTGAGCGTTCACGTGATGTTATTCTCTTTATCGATGAGTTGCATACGATTATCGGAGCCGGCGGTGCATCGGGCTCTCTGGATGCAAGCAATATCTTCAAGCCTGCGCTTGCCCGTGGCGAACTGCAGTGTATCGGTGCGACCACGCTCGACGAATATCGTCAGTATATCGAAAAAGACGGCGCTCTGGACCGTCGTTTTCAGAAGATTATGGTTGAACCGACTTCGGTCGATGAGACTATTCAGATTCTCCACAATATCAAGAGCAAATACGAGTCGCATCACCATGTGCATTTCGACGATAATGCTATCGAGAAAGCTGTTAAACTGGCTGAGCGTTATATTACCGACCGTTATCTGCCCGATAAGGCTATCGATGTTATGGATGAGGCGGGAGCCCGAGTGCACCTGAGCAATATTCATGTGCCTCAGAATATTCTCGATCTTGAAAAAGCTATCGAAGAGGTCAAGGCGGAAAAAAACAAGGTTGTGCGTATGCAGAACTTTGAAGAAGCTGCCATGCTGCGCGACAAGGAAAAGAATCTTCTTGATTCGCTCGAAGATGCCAAGCAGGAGTGGGAGGAGCAGGCGGCTGAAACCGTTTACGATGTAACGGAGACTGATATCTCTTCGGTGGTCGCGATGATGACCGGTATCCCTGTTGTCAAGGTTGCACAGTCCGAATCACAGAAGCTGCTTAACATGGAAGATGCCCTCAGGAAAGAGGTTATCGGCCAGGATGAGGCTATCAGGAAGATCACAAAGGCGATTCAGCGTACCAGGGCAGGCCTTAAGGACCCGATGCGCCCTATCGGTTCGTTTATTTTCCTCGGGCCTACCGGTGTCGGTAAGACTGAACTGGCAAAGGCGTTGACCAGGTATCTGTTCGATAGTGAGGACGCGCTCATTCGTGCAGATATGAGTGAGTATATGGAGAAATTTTCGGTAAGCAGACTTGTTGGAGCTCCTCCCGGATATGTCGGTTATGAAGAGGGAGGACAGTTGACAGAGAAAGTACGTCGTAAGCCCTATTCTGTTGTACTGATCGACGAGATAGAAAAAGCTCATCCGGATGTTTTCAATATTCTTCTTCAGGTCCTTGACGAAGGGGTGTTGACCGATGGTCTCGGCCGGAAAGTCGATTTCCGAAATACGATTATTATCATGACCTCCAATATCGGAGCCAAGGATATCAAGAGCATCGGTGCAGGGATGGGCTTTTCTCCCGGAGATGGCGGCGACAGCAGTTATAAATCGATGAAGTCAACGGTCGAGGATGCTTTGAAGAGAGTCTTTAATCCGGAGTTCCTGAACCGTATCGATGATACGATCGTTTTCCATCAGCTTGAAAAGAAACATATCTTTGATATTATCGATATTACTTCCGGCAAACTCTTCAAGCGTCTCCATGAGATGGGTATCGATGTCGAAATTGAAGAGAAAGCCAAGGAGTTCCTTGTCGATAAAGGCTATGACCAGAAGTTCGGAGCCAGACCGCTGAAGCGTGCCTTGCAGCGTTATGTTGAGGATCCTCTGGCTGAAGAGATGCTCAAAGGCAAGTTTTCCGAGGGAAGCAGGATCAAGATCACCTTTGATGAAAAGTCGGGTGAACTGAAGTTTAAAAACGCTCGAAAAACAAAACGTCAGGAGCCCCTTGACGAGGAACTGACAGACGGAAAACCCGGTAATTAATCAAAAAGGCAGCTGAACATCAGCTGCCTTTTTTTTTGACTGGCTACACCTCTGAAGGAAATGACTCTCGATAAAAGACGGGCAGGCATCGATGTTTGCCCCGCCATATGTTCAACTGTCGGCTGCAGGCCGTTGACGTGTTTTCACGGTTTTGGATGATCCTTGATTGCGGCAAGCGACTGTTTGAGCAGTTCTTCCGGCAGTGGATAATCCTCCAGTTTTCCCGACATATACGCATCGTAGCCCTGCAGGTCCATCAGCCCATGCCCGGACCAGTTCATCAGAATGACCTTCTCTTTTCCCTCCTCCTTTGCATGTCGGGCTTCCCGAATCGTCTGTGCTATGGCGTGTGATGTTTCCGGGGCAGGAATAAAGCCTTCTGTGTGGGCGAAGAGGAGAGCCGCTTCGTAACATTCTGTTTGCGGTAATGCTGTTGCTTCAATGAGGCCGTTGTGCAGGACATGGCTTACCAGCGGGGCCATGCCATGGTAACGCAGGCCGCCGGCATGAATGGCCGGAGGAATAAAGCCGTGGCCAAGACTGTGCATGGCAAGCAGTGGCGTCATTTTTGCGACATCACCGGCATCGTAGACATAGGGGCCTCTGGTCAGCGTGGGGCATGCTTCCGGTTCGGTTGCAATGACCCGGATATCCTTGCCGTGAATTTTGTCGTAGAGAAACGGAAAACTTATGCCTGCAAAGTTTGACCCGCCTCCTGCGCATCCGATGACGATATCGGGGTAGGCGCTGATTTTTTCAAATTGTTTTTTTGCTTCGAGTCCGATGATGCTTTGGTGGAGCATGACATGGTTCAGCACGCTGCCGAGTGCATAGCGGGTATCTTCACGTTCGACCGCCAGTTCGATGGCTTCGCTGATGGCGATGCCGAGGCTCCCTGGAGTGTCGGGTTGTTCGGCCAGAATTTTCCGTCCGATATTGGTCATGGGGCTTGGACTGGGGATACAATCGGCGCCCCAGGTTTTCATCATGATTTTTCTGAAAGGCTTATGGTCAAAACTGATTCGCACCATGAATACCTTGCATTCGATGCCGATGAGTTTGCAGCTCATCGCCAATGCGCTTCCCCACTGTCCGGCGCCGGTTTCCGTGGTGAGGTATTTGATTCCGAACTCTTTGTTGTAGTATGCCTGGGCAATGGCTGTATTGGGTTTATGACTGCCGGCAGGTGAGACCCCTTCGTTTTTATAATAGATTTTTGCTGGTGTGCCAAGGGCTTTTTCGAGCCGTTTTGCGCGATAGAGCGGAGATGGTCGCCAGAGTTTGAGAATGTCCTGTACCGGTTCGGGAATGGTGATCCATCGTTCGGTGCTGACCTCCTGTTCGATGATGTTCATTGGAAAGACCCTCGCCAGATCTTCCGGTTTGATAGGACTGCCATCCAGACCGAGCGGGGGAGGTAACGGCGTAGGAAGGTCTGCCTGGATATTGTACCATTGGCGGGGCATTTCATCCTCACGTAACACGATCTTGGTCGGTTCCTGATTCATGGACTATGAATTTAGAGTGAGAAAAGAAAACGGGGGGAGGAAAAAGATTCGCATGCAGTCAGACAGGCGCATATTTCATCTTTTGAGATTGTCCGGGCGTGGTGCCGAAGGCGGGGATCGAACCCGCACGTCCATTGCTGAACACAGGATTTTAAGTCCTGGGCGTCTACCAGTTCCGCCACTTCGGCAGGTCGATCAATTTAATATCTTGGACACAATAAGCAAAAAAGAACGTCGCCTCATTTTTATGTGAAATGGTCAAATCCTCTGATCTCTTTCATGTCGATCTGCATGCCGTAGATATCGTTGAGCGTCATGCCTTCTTCCTTCGGGGTGATTTTTCCGATAACGGTGATATCACGATGTTCGACGATTGCCTGAAAGTTGTCGGGTTTCAGGGTGAAGAGCAGCTGGTAGTCTTCTCCTCCTCCGAGTGCATAGTCAAGGGCATCTTCCTGGAATTCATCGGCGATATGGCGTGCCTGTGAAAGAATCGGGATGCGCCCTTCTTCGATACGGGCTCCGACCATGGATTGCTGGCAGATGTGGCGAAGGTCGGAAGACAGACCGTCAGAAATATCGATCATCGACGTGGGGACAATCTGGTGTTTGTGGAAAAATTCGATGATATCGACTCGTGCCGATGGCAGAAGCTGATGTTGAATGGCTTCGGTGTACTCTTCCAGGTTGTTCATGATGTCTCTGTTGTATGGTTCGCCGTTCTGGACATGGTCCATCATGATCCTTTTTTCGCGCAGGAGAACCTTCAGTCCTGCAGCGGCGCCCCCGAGGGCACCTGTGACGCAGATAAGATCTCCCGGAGAGGCTCCGCTGCGTAGAGCGAGCTTCTCTTTCGAGGTCTCACCGATGAGGGTGACGGAGATGACGATGCCTGCTGCTGACGAAGAGGTATCGCCGCCGACAAGAGCGGTGCCGTAGAGTTTGGCTGCGTGTGCCATGCCGTTATAGAGTGATTCGACCATTTCAACCGGGGTGTTCTGCGGCATCGCTATTGAGATGAGAGCGTATCGGGGGAGGGCGTTCATGGCGCAGATATCCGAGACGTTGACACTGATGGCCTTGCTGCCCAGATGATGCGGCGGCGTGGTTAACAGATCGAAGTGCTGGTGTTCTGCGAGGATATCGGTAGTGGCTACCTGTACTGATGACGGGGAGTGCTCATAGACGGCGCAATCGTCACCTATTCCTTCCACTACTCCGGAAGCGGGTTTGATGGTTGGCGCGCAAATGGCGGCAATCTTTTCTATGAGTCCAAATTCACCAATATCAGCAATAGGTTTCAACGACATTTTCCAGTAAATTTAAGTTCATGGCTGAAATAACTCCTGCTGCTTTGCTCGCAGGAAAAGCAGGCTGCCTGTATGTATGTAACATAGATAATTTGTTTTTTATATGGGTTTTTTTGACAAGCTGAAATTATCGCGGCTCAAGGATGGGCTGACAAAGACCCGTGAAACGATTCGTGACAATATTTCCAGGCTCACCCAGGGCAGAACAGAGATAGACGAGGAGTTTCTTGAGGAGCTTGAGAACATCCTCATTGCAGCTGATGTCGGGGTTGAGACAACATTGAGTATTGTTGACCGGATTACCGAAAGGGCAAAGGAAGAAACATATCGTTCCGAGGATGAGCTCAACAATATGCTTCTGCAGGTTATGCAGGAAATGCTTCTTGATGCGTCTGAAGATCATCCTGTCGATTTCGATGCGTCACTTCCGGCTAAGCCTTATGTTATTCTCATTGTAGGCGTTAATGGCGTTGGTAAGACGACAAGCATCGCCAAGCTTGCCCATAATTACCATAAATCCGGAAAGAAGGTGATGATTGCGGCGGCTGACACGTTCAGGGCTGCTGCTGTGGAGCAGTTGCAGATCTGGGCTGACAGGGCAGGGGTGCCGATGGTGAGCCAGGGGCAGGGAGCTGATCCTGCTTCAGTGGTCTTCGATGCGGTCAGTTCAGCTGTTGCACGCGAGGCGGATGTTGTTCTCGTCGATACCGCGGGGCGACTCCATAACAAGGCGTATTTAATGGAGGAACTGGCCAAGATCATGCGTGTCGCTAAAAAGAAGGTTCCCGAGGCGCCTCATGAGGTACTTCTCGTGCTTGACGGTACGACCGGTCAGAACGCTGTTTCTCAGGCCAGAGAGTTTACAAAATGCGTCAATGTTACCGGACTGATTATTACGAAACTTGACGGCACGGCAAAAGGCGGCATTGTGTTGTCGATATCGAGAGATCTTCATCTTCCGGTCAAGTATATCGGTGTGGGTGAAAAGATTGACGATCTTCAGATTTTCGACCGTTCGAAGTTTGTCGGTGCCCTGATGGGTAAGGCCTGAGCCGGATTATCCTGTTCGGCAAGCCAGAGCAGATGCTTCTCGATGGCTGCCATGCACTCGTCGGGTGAGTTCATGAAGACCAGATGGGTTTCATGGCGCATGTCAGAGGCTCCGAGTCGTTTGGCCGGGATTGATATACTGTTTAGCGATGCTATATGCTGCGATATCCGGGACTCCAGTCGACGGCAGGAGTGGATGACGAAAATGTGGGTTATACGGCTATATCGGTTATCGAGCAGGAAGTCGATGTGCCATTTGAGTTTTTTTTCCCTGGGAGGACTCAGCACTTCTCTTTCGGGATGTCCCTGCTTGAAGAGACCGATCATGCTTTTTCTGATGCGATGGGGTGGTTTTTTCCCGCTTCTGGTTGCGTGTCGCAACAATCTTCGGGCCAGAGGGTCGGTGCCTTTCCGGTTTCCCATTGCAGAACCGGTGTAGAGGTAGGCTCCCGCTTGCATCAGAACAGGTTTTCCTTTCTGAAACCTGCCGAAGGCAATGTGTTGCGGTTTGGAGAGGCAAATGACAAGGATATAGGATCCCTGGCGGATGGAGGTGTTGCCGAAAAACTGCAGCATACGCTCTGTTGAGTGTTGATGACGACCGTTATAATCGAATGTAGTTGTTAGGGGAATGGCGAGCAAAAAAGATTCTTCACGAAATTCACCTGTGCAGGAAGGCGATCATGTTTTTCAGTCAAGGCGTCGCGATATGGTGAGCCAGCTGATGCGATACGGGATCTCCGATAAGCGGGTACTTGATGCTTTTCTTCAGGTGCCCCGGCATCTTTTTTTCGATATTGCCGACAGAACGTATGCTTACGATGACGGGGCATTTCCTATTGGATTCGGTCAGACCATCTCCCAGCCCTATACTGTGGCCTATATGACGGCTATATTGTCCAAACGGTGTCCTGCAGGAAAGGTGCTCGAAATAGGTACCGGTTCGGGGTATCAGGCAGCTATTCTCGATGCGATGGGCTATCGGGTCTACACCGTTGAACGCATCGAGGGGCTCTATGAGCGTTCAGGAAGGGTATTCGATCGTCTTGGTCTCCATGTACAGCAGATGCTGGGCGATGGTTCAGGTGGCTGGCTCTCTGAGGCCCCGTTTGATGGTATTATCGTTACAGCAGGAGCTCCTGATGTGCCGCATTCTCTTGTCTCTCAGCTGAAAGTGGGGGGCTGCCTTGTCATTCCTGTCGGCGGGAGTGACGGACAGTGGATGACAGTGGTGACCAAAACCGCTGCAGGGTTTCGGCGTGAAGTCTATGAACGTTTTGCTTTCGTTCCTCTGATAGGCAGGGAGGGCTGGAACGAGGTGGATGACGGGGGATAAGCGTTTATGGTTACAGCGGAGGCTGATTTTTTTCTGCGGTGTGCTTTTTTTTCACCGAAAGCTGTTATACTCCAAGACGTTGAATAAAATAGAACGGATAGAGTTTCTGACGGTACTCTCAACCCCGGTGCTCTGTCATATGGCGGCTGTTTTATGCCCGGCAGATCGATATCGTGTTGTGAAGAGGGAAGCTGTTTTCAATTGAATAACTAAAACGAGATAGTTGCAATGGCTTTAATGACCAAGTTGCGGGACAAGACGCATATTGTGCTTTATACCTTGTTGGCCGCTTTTCTTGCTTTGATCGTCTTTGAATGGGGAATGAATTCCAGCGGTTTTACAGGAGGGGGTGTTCTTGCCGGAAAAGTGAATGGAACTCCTGTTGAATACCGTAACTACGAGCAGGTCTATGACAGCCTTGTCGATAATTTTCGTCGGACGTCACCACAGGCAGAAATTTCCGATGAGCTCGAGCGTGAACTTCGTCAGAGAGCCTGGAACCTTCTTGTTGATCAGATTCTGCTTGAAGATGCGTTGCAGAGCTTCAGCATTCATGTGGCAGACGCAGAGGTTCTTGCTGCTGTGGAGAGCGATTCTCCGCCGATGATCATTCGTCAGAACTTCATCAACCCTGAGACAGGAGAGATTGATCGTGACCGGTTCGAGCAGGCTCGAATGGATCCTGCCAATAGTGATATCTGGCTGCAGATCGAAGAGATTATTCGTCGCGAACTGATGGTTCAGAAGCTTCAGCGTGTCCTTGCAACGACAGTGAAAGTGACATCAGAGGAGCTTGATGCCCTCTATGATCGTCAGTTTGCTTCATATTCTGCAACCTTTCTGACTCTTCCCTTCAGCGCCGCAGGCCCTGATTCGCTGTTTGCTGTCAGCGACAAGGAGCTTAATGAGTACTACGAGAGCAACCGGGAACTGTTTCGTCAGGAGCCGACCCGCTCACTTGACTATGTGTCGTTTCCCGCGTTACCGACTGGCCGTGACAGTGTTGCGGTGAGAATGGAGCTTGAAGGACTGGCTGCAGAATTTGCGGCTTCGGATGACGACAGTTCATTTGTGAGCCTGCAGAGTGACCGTGGTGATACGTTTAATAAACGCTATACCCGGGCTGATTTTTCACCGGCAGCAGCTGCAGCTGTTTTCGACAGCGCCTCTCTTTCCGATGGAGCGCTTATCGGTCCTGTCGCTGATCGGAACGTCTACCGTTTGCTGAAAATCAGGAAGAGTGGTACGGACGGAGCCGTAGTCCGGGCTTCTCATATTCTTCTCGGGTTTCCGGCAGGCGATGCGGCTGCGAGAAACGATGCTGAAGAGAGGGCTGCATCGATCATGAATGAGTTGAAAAACGGCAAGTCCTTTGATCTTCTTGCCAGAGAATTTTCCGATGATCCGGGCAGCGCTCCTCATGGCGGAGATCTGGGATGGTTTGCGAAGGGGGCTATGGTACCTGACTTTGAAAAGGCGGCTTTCGGTGCTGCTCCGGGTCGAGTGGTCGGTCCTGTCGCGACGCAGTTCGGGTTGCACATCATCAAGGTAACCGGACGCGATAACCGCTTTATTGATTGTTCCGAAGTTGTTCGTTCTATCAGGCCGTCCAGCAATACGCTCGAAAGCGTACGCCGAACGGCTGCGGAATTCCAGATCGAGGCTGTTGATAAAGGTTTCCAGAAGGCGCTCGGTGCTTCAGGATTGAAGGTATCGTCAACAGGGCCTTTTACAAAAAACGGTATGATCCCCGGGATAGGATTCAATAATCAGATTACGCGTTTCGCGTTCGATGCCTCAAAAGGCGATGTTTCGGATGTCGTTGCAACTGATGACGGTTTTGTTGTTCTGCAGGTGACCGAGCGAAATGATTCCGGCTACCGCTCGCTGGACGAGACGGTGCGTGATCAGATTACCAGGCTGCTGAGGGATCGGAAAAAAGGTGTGGCGCTCGACGCGATGCTCAGCGCAGGGCTTGCTTCGTCAAAGCAGAATCTTGAAGCTCTTTCGCGCTCTCTTGCCGGCTCAAAGCTGGTCAAAGCATCAGATATCAGACGTAATGCCGAGAGCGCCTATGATCCCTTTCTTCTCGAAGCCCTTTCGGGCATGAAGCCGTCATCGGTTTCCCTGCCTGTCGAGACCAGAAGCGGACGAGCGCTCATCGCTCTTGAATCGAAGAGCTATCCGGATGGGATGGATCCCGATGAAGCCAGGCGTCGTCTGCGTCCATTGGTTGAACGGGCAAAAACCGAGCAGGTTATTGAGGATTATTTCAACGCATTGAGGCGCGAGGCCACGATTGAAGATATGAGAAGACTATAAGCGCGTCGGAGGTCAATAAACGCATCATCCCTCGTTCTGGAGGGGGGATGTGTTTATTGCAGTATAGGTTTACATCAGTACATTCTGCGGAACATGGCGCATCTGAAACTCTTTCAGGTGCGCTTTTATTTTTTCCGATGAATCAAAGGAAAGACATTCTCTGGCCAGTGCTTCACTTTCCTTGACATCCAGATGTCTTCCAAGTGTTTTCAGTAAGGGAATGTCGGCGCTTACGACGCTGAACACTCTCAGCCCGCATCCGACGAGGAAGGGCAGCGCCAGGGGGTCGGAGCCCATATCTCCACAGAGTGAGACTCTGCAGCCGTTTTTGTTTGCGGTCGTGATGATCGTATGGAGCTGACGGATGATTGCGGGATGGAACTTATCGAAAAGGTCCTGCACGATTTCATTGTTGCGGTCTACCGCCAGGGTGTATTGCGTCAGATCATTGGTTCCGATGCTGATAAAGTCGACCATTCTGGTGATTTCATCGATAATGAGCACTGCTGCGGGAATCTCGATCATGGCTCCGATGTCAGGCTCACAGCAGCTCAATCCGATGGTATTGAGGTTGTCGACATGGCGTTTGAGGGAGGATTGGATCTGCATGATTTCCTCTATTGAAGAGATCATGGGAAGCAGGATCTGAATATTTCCTTTGTCATTGGCTTTGAGAATGGCAAGGAGCTGACTGTCGAGAATTTCGGGAACATCGATGAGAATTCTGATTCCCCGCCAGCCCAGATTAGGGTTTGGTTCCCTGATCGTTGAATAGATCAGTTTGTCTCCACCAATATCGAAGAGTCTGATGACGAGGGGGTCAGGAGAAAGTTCTTCAGCCATTTCCTTGTAATAGGCCGTCTGGTCTTCTTCCTGCGGTGGCTTGGTGTTGTCTATAAAGAGGTTTTCGCTTCTGAATAGTCCTACACCCCGCGCACCGACAGAACGGATAGAGGGAATTTCTTCTTTGAAATCGATATTGGAACAAAAGTGAAGGGGCTGGCCGCATTTTGTTTGTGCCGGGGCGTCGGCAAGCCTGCATGTCTGCGCTTCCAGACGGCTTTTTTCTTCTGAGCGGTTCTGGTATTGGCGTATGGTTTCGCTGTCGGGGTTAATCAGCGCTTCGCCGCTGCTTCCGTCAACGATAAGAAGATCGTTTGTTTTGACTTTCTGGGTGAAATTACTCAGCCCTACAATGATTGGTATGTTGAGCGAACGGCAGATAAGCGAAATATGTGATGTGATGCCCCCGGTCTCGGTGATAAAGGCTTTGACGTTTGCTCTGGTGAAGAGAATGATGTCAGCCGGCGAGAGACACGTGGACACGACAATCATTCCCTCAGGGATTTTAGATTGCAGTTTCTGATTGTGCAGGTTGCGGATGATGCGGTTTTTGATATCGATCAGGTCCTGGGCTCGCTCCTGAAACATCTGTTCTGTCGAGTTGTTGAAGTGTTCAAGATATTTCTCGAACTCCTCTTCGATAACAAGCGGCGCGCTTTTGAGTTCCTGGCGGATGCGTTTCGTGACGCACTCGATGAGCACGCTGTCGTTGAGAAGCATGATCTGGGCCTGAAAAAGATCGGAGTAGACTTTTCCAAGTTTCTTGGTGGTGACCTTCTCGATTTTTCTCAATTCTTTTTCAGAACGCTGCAGGGCAGCAAGAAATTTGTCTACCTCAATCTCTGCTTTTTCAGCGGAGAGAGGGGCCGACGAGTGTTCAATAATATTTTTAATGAACAGGAACGCAGGTGCGATCGCAATACCTTTCGACGCACCGATGCCGTGAAATACCGCTTTGTTCTTCTTTGTGCCTGTGTCGCTCTGTGGGAGAATGGGTTCCATTGGAATCTGCTTACAAATGTTAAGACGCTCTCATTACTGTAGTTATTGCTTGCTGATACCTAAAATGGGGCATCATCCGGAGCAATAAAGCGGTCTGGTGGCGCCGGCCCGGATGGCGGTGGCGGCAGTTCAGGCAGAGCTGCATGCTCAAGCGATCCTCCGGTGTGTTCGGGGGCAGCATAGTTATCACTGGTATAGACGTTCGATGTAGAGAGAAATTTGCCGTAATTTTTCAGGAAACGCAAGCGAATATCTCCGATTGGTCCGTTACGTTGCTTGCCGATGACGATTTCAACGATATCCTTGCTCGATGTTCCATCGTCAAAGTTTTTGATGCCGTACATTTCAGGTCTTGAAAGAAACATGACTACATCGGCGTCCTGTTCGATAGAACCTGATTCGCGAAGGTCGCTCAGCTGCGGACGACGGTCGCCTGAACGTTGTTCAACTGAGCGGTTGAGCTGAGCCAGAGAGATGATTGCTATGTTGAGCTCCTTGGCAAGGAATTTCAGGGATCGTGATATCTGGGCGATCTCCTGTTCCCTGTTTGATTTACCGTCACGTACCGGTGAAACCAGCTGCAGGTAATCGACAACGATCATACCGATATTGTGTTCCTGCTTCATTCTTCTTGCTTTCGCCGTCAGCTCCATGATGGAAATACCGGGAGTGTCGTCAATAAAGAGTTTTGCTTCAGCCAGGTCGTCCATGCTGTTGATGATCAGACCCATCATTTCAGGGGTTATCCGACCGCTCCTGACCGCCTGGGATTCAACGCAGGCTTCGGCGCACATCAATCTGACGGCAAGCTGCACCTCGGCCATCTCGAGGCTGAAAAACAGTACGGGGGTATTGAAGTCCACGGCGGCATTACGGGCAAGCGCCAGAGCAAACGCTGTTTTACCGGCTGACGGTCTGGCGGCGATGATGATGAGGTCTGATTGCTGAAATCCGGCCGTCATCTCATCGAGTTCTGAAAATCCCGACGCGACTCCCGTGACCGATGACTGAGACGCGCTGAGATTTTCCAGCATACGGGTGGCGTTTTTCAGCAGCTCTTTGATATTGCTGGCTTTCTTTTTCAGCCCGGCCTGGGAGATATTGAAGAACTGCTGGGAGGCAAGCTCGACGAGATCAAAGACATCAAGTTCCGAACTGTATGCTGCCGATGAAATCCTTGAGGAAATGGAGATCAGGCGTCGATAGAGATATTTCTCTTTTGCCAGCCGGGCATAATATTCAATATTTGCCGAGCTGACTACCTTGTTGGTCAGTTCCGCCAGATACTGTCTTCCACCGATGTTTGTCAGCTCATTAATTCTGGAGAGTTCTTCACCTACGGTAATGAGGTCGATGGCAAGACGTTTCTGGTAGAGTTCCAGCATTGCCTTGTAGATAAGCTGGTGGCGCTGTTCGTAAAAGACTTTTTCATCGTTATCTCCGAAGATCTGTATGACCTGCTCAATCGGTTCGCCTTCAAGGAGGATACAGGCAAGCACCTCCTGCTCTACTTCGATGGAGTATGGAGGGATTCTGCTTTCCTGGGAAAAATCGATATCCTTGCCCAGATCGATTCCTCCATTGCCTTTTCTGGCGATAGTTCCTTTCATGGTCAATTGTCAGGGCTGATTGCTTTGGTACATTGAATCAAAATGTTTTCTCAGCATTTTGACGTCCTCCCAGCATTGGTATTTCCAGTTGGGGTTTCTCAGTAGTGCGGCCGGATGATAGGTGACGACCACATCGTACGTTCCCCATCGTATAATGCTTCCCCGCATGGAACCCATGGAGCACTTGTTCTGCAGTATAGTATTGGCTGCCACTTTTCCGAGAAGAAGAATTATTCCCGGTTGAATCAGCTCGAGCTGTGCATTGAGCCAGGGAAGACATTGTTCTATTTCCTCTGCAAGGGGGTTTCTGTTTGCGGGCGGCCGACACTTGACGATGTTGCAGATATAAACATCGTTTCTGTCAAAACCTATGGATTGAAGTATTTTATCGAGCAGTTTTCCTGAACGTCCTACAAAAGGCCGTCCCTGAGCATCCTCTTCAGCTCCTGGCCCTTCCCCTATAACAACGATTTTAGCTTGAGGATTTCCTTCACCGAAGACAACGTTCTGTCGTGTTTCGGCAAGCTGGCATTGTGTGCAGTTTTTTGATTGGGCACCAAGCTCGTCGAGAGAGTGGTAGTCGTTCCTGTCGCGTTGCGGTGTTTGCTGCGGTATGTCGTTAAAAAGCTTGGCCTGCATGGTTGACGATATGGATGGTCGAGAGTGAATGGAGCTTGTCAGCCGTTGTCCGGTCTGCTCAGCAGTGATTCAATGGCATCGAGCAGCCGGATTGCTGCGTCTCTTTTTGTCAGTAGCGGCAGTTCGGTTGTCGTGCCCTGTCTATCGATGAGTGTCAGCGCATTGGTGTCGACTTCAAAACCTGATGTTTCTCCGTCATAGGTATTATAGGCGATCAGATCGAGGTTCTTTGCACGGAGCTTTTCTGCTGCGTATCCGAGTCCGTTCTCTGTTTCAAGCGAGAAGCCGACGGCGAGCTGATGTGTTTTTTTCTCCGCTGAAAAACCGGCGAGAATATCAGGGTTTCGTATCAGTGACAATGCTATGGTTTCACTGGTTTTCTTGATTTTTCCGGTGACGGTTTCAGCGGGCCGGTAATCGGCAACGGCAGCGGCACCAATAAAGATATCACATCCGGAAGCGATGCGCTGAACCTCCCGCTGCATGTCGCAGGCGGTTTCTATATCGATTCTGCGGACCCCTTCGGGAGTAGGAAGGCTGACAGGGCCGGTGATGAGCGTTACGTCGGCTCCTCTTCGAGCTGCTGCGCATGCTATAGCAAAGCCCATTTTACCGGAGGAGTAGTTGGAAAGAAAGCGTACTCCGTCGATTTTTTCTCTTGTCGGCCCGGCTGTGACGATGATGTTTTTGTCTTGAAGGCGGCTGGACTGCCGTTTTTCGCCTAAGGATTCGATGATAGATTCCAGGATGGTTTCAGGTTCCGGCATTCTTCCTGTACCGCATTGGCCTGAAGCCAGCGAGCCGCTTTCAGGCTCGACTACCCTGCATCCGTTACTTTTGAGCCATGCCAGATTCCGCTGTACCGAGTCGGAGCGGTACATCTCCCCATCCATGGCAGGGAAGATAAGTTTCGGTCTGTCGGGGCGCAGCGTGATAAAGCAGGTCGAGAGAAGATCATCGCAGAGCCCGGCCGTGATTTTTGCAATCGTATTGGCGGTCGCTGGCGAGATGATCATCATATCTGCCCACTCTCCAAGAGAGATATGACGGGTCCAGTCATGTGCAGTGTCGTATGATTCCGGGAAGATATCCCGGTTGACTGGCTCCTGTGAGACCGTCGCCAGGGTCAGCTCAGTGACAAAACGGGTGGCTGAGCCGGTCATGACTACCCGGACATGAGCGCCCTCTTTTTTCAGTAACCGGATGAGCATTGGCATTTTATATGCGGCAATACCTCCGCAGATCCCGAGAAGAATGTTTTTTCCGTTCAGTATCATAAAACCATCAAGTGTTCTCTATGAGGTGCATTTCAGTATGCCCGTTGCATGGGCGCATGCCAGGGTGGCAATGGGGCAATTTACACGAATGTGTCAAGAATTGCATGGCTTAATTTTTATCCCCTCCGAATACGCTGTTCCAGAATTCGCCCCAGTCATAAAAGCGTTCGCGGTATGAGAGACTTATACCGTATGTTTCTGCCGGTTTAAGCAGATTTGTCGTGGTCACGTCGTTGCCGAAAAGGCCGTATGAGCGGTAGGCTTCAAAGAAGACTTTGGGGGTGATGCGATATTCAATTCTCTGATTGTTGCCATAGTAGTTGAACAGCTCTGTTTCCTGAGTATTACTGCTGCTTGCGGTCCCGAGAAAACGCATTTTCCCCTCTGTTCCCGGTACGATAAGAGCAAACGAGAAATCAAGTCCGCTATAGTCGCCCTGATCGTCCACAGCAAGATTGACGTTGAAGCTCTCAAGTCCTGATGCCTGCTGGATCAGACGGGACAGCTGCGATGATATGAGGCCTGTTCCCGTTGAAATACCGACGCTTGAAAAGGGAATGGTCTTGTTGCCGGCGGCCTGGCTTCCCGGCCGGATATACCACTGTTTTGTCAGGAGCAGCGATACGGTGTTGATTTCGGCGTTAGGGTCGATTTTACTGCTTTGCGTGCCGATCATTGTCTCGGATGCAAAGGGTTGCGACTCATCGTTGAGGTAGTAACCCATCTGGATATCAGGAGTGTTGAGGGTTCCCTCAATGGCCAGGAGCAGCCGGACATTATCGGTTTCACCGGATAGCGGATCGGTCGCGATAATATATTTTCTGCCGAAAAGGTTTTCCATCTCACCGTCACGGATATCGACGTTATTCCAGACGATTTTTCCTCCGTCATCGAGATCGAAGCTGGTGTTAGAGAAATAGTACTTGCCTGCCGAAACATTGACTGAGCCGAAGAGTTCATAGTTCTGCTGGTGTTTTTTGACCAGCAGGGAGAGGTTCTGGAGGGTTGTTTCGAGTTTTTCCCCCCGGATCCTGTCGAAGACCATATTGTAACGGAGTTCGACATTGCTTTTGAGCTGCAGGTTCTGGATCCGGACGATATCTAACAGTGAGTATTGGAATTCAGGGTTCTCCTCTGTTTGAGGGCCGTTTTGCTCGGCTTGCTGTACGCTCTCTTCTGGATATCGAGGGACAAACGTAATGAAATTTTCAATGCCTATATACTTGGTGCTTTCGTTCGAGCCTGTTCTGTAAAGGGTGAAATCAGCGTTCGTGATGTTCAGGCTGCCTGTCAGGACAGGTTGGGAAACAGGGCCATAGAAGCTGAGGTTATTCGATGTTCCGCTAATAGTGCCGAAAGAGGTTTCATCACGTTTATCCTTTTTGTTGAAGAGCAGCAGGTTTTTGAACGATGCCTTCAGGTCAAGGGATTTGATTTCAAGATTTTCAATGTCCGCCGAGCCATTGATAGTCCCTTTGCCTCCAAGCGAATCGACGATGGCGATAGCTTTGAAGGATGCCTTTTGAGGGGTTACCTCTATTGCTCCTGTAAGCTCATAAGTCGTTTCAGTCGGGGTGACGGTGATGGCCGTTTTGTTGAAGGTCGTGCTGAAGTAGATGTCCGGCTCTGGAGTTTTTCCTGTAACGGTCAGTTTTGCAGGAATCGTTCCCTCCGCAGTTTTGAAAAACGGTAGAATCAGCTCGAGAAACTCTGCCGAAAGGTTGTCCGATTCACAAACGATTGTGATCGACTGGTTCTCAGGAATGCTGTATCCCGGCGGAGAGTAGGTGAGTTCAAGAGGGATCGTGCCTCTGCCCCGTATATCGTTGGTTTTTCCCGAAGGTGTCTCTCTGCCGGTGTTGAGCTCAAAGCGCAGCTGCTTCTTCGAGTGGCTTGCCTCGAGATGGAGGTTTCCAAGCGTGATATCGTTGAAGATGATGTCACTGCCGTTGAGATTGATTTCGGCTTTTTTTGTTCCCGGTGATCCTGCGACTTTCAGGGTCGAGGAGAGGGTCCCGTGCAGTCCTTCAGCAAGAGCGAATGCTTCAAGCTCCTGCATGTCGAAATTTTTGATAGTGCAGTTGAACTCTCCTGAAAGGTCGTTGCTCAGCATCCCGGTGCAGGAGATGGACTGAGCGGCTTTCTTGAGCCGGATATCGTAGAGCTGTGTATAATTGCGCCCGATATCGGCTCTGCTGCCGGCAGGTATTGTCCAGCTGTCTGTGCCGCTGCCGAATGTGAAGCTGTTGACGGTCAGTTTATAGATGGCGCGGATGCGCCGTGCGGTGATCGATGCTGCAAGATCCTGTTCCAGTTCTCTGTCGTGCAATGTCAGTGAGGTGCTCAGTAAGGACTCTTTCCATGATGTAGCCAGGTCGATCCTTTCATAGTCACGGTTGTTGAAGCGCAACGCTGCGGCCTGCACTGACAGGGACGCGAGATGAATGTGGCCTGCACTGCTGTTCATCGTCAAATCCATTCTGGCATCAGCTGCCGCAAAAGAGCTGTCACGGCTGACCTTTCTGATCTCAATTGATGATTTGAGCTGAAGGGTTCCGTTTCTGCTCTCGGCTGTTCCTGATGCGCTTCCTGAAAACAGGTACCCCTCCAGAGGCAAGACGATGGCCAGAGGGCTGCTATCGCGGATATCGAGTCGGTACTTGGCTGAAAAATCATGGGGGACTTCCGGTTCCAGATCCTGGCTTTCGGATAGCCAGATGTTGTTTTTGCGTATCTCATTCTGTAAAGAGGCTGCCGAGAAGGTGATTCCTGAAAGAAATTCCCTGAACGTATAGGTGCCTTCCGCCGAGAAATCCAGAAAGTCGCTGTTGATGGTCACCGTCGAATTCTCTCCAAGACGCTTTATGCTGGCGGTGGCTTTCGAACCCTCCGGGAGCATATAATTGTTGATCCTCGATGTATCGAAAAGCACGCTTATACTTCCTTTGAGCTGTTCAGGGTCGAAGCTTTCACCCTTGCAGGAGAAGGATCCGTTCAGATCTGAAGAGATCTGGTCAAGTCCGAGGACTTTCGAGATATCGAGTTTTCTGGCCGTTCCCTGGAGTGAGAAAATCGGAGACGGAGCGTTCCAGTCGATTGTTGCATCGATATCGGCATGGGTGGCTTTTTCATTGAGATCCACCGTAGTCCTGAGGATTTTTTTTCGGTAGTCAAGGGCGATTGAGCCATTATCAATCTGCTGTTCTTTCCAGAACGAGTTTTCAAGGTTGGCATCGATATGCAGTGACTCAGGTTGGGGAAGTACCCCTTTTCCTTCAATGGTTCCGGCAATATTGAGCATGCCTGCAGAGGTCGAGTCGATAGGAAAAAAACGGTATGCTTCGGCATTATCTATAAAAAAATCGCCACGGTAGGAAACCGGTTCTTTTTCGCTGAATCCTGTTTTCAGATGAATTCCTCCACTGCCTGCGTCAGTAGAAAACTGAAGATCCGACGAAAATTCTTTCAGGTCGCCGTAGGCGCCTCCTGAAAGATCTATAGGACCCAGAGCCTGAAGCACTACGCTGAATGAAGTGTCTCTGACAAGCGTTTCTGCGAGCCCTTGTGATATTCTGGCGCTGTCGCTTTCGAGGTTGAATGCAAGAAATTCCGGCTGATTGACGTTGAGCAGTTCTCCTTTCAGGGAGAGCATGCTGTCGTTGTGGCGAAGCACAGCCGTTTCAATGAGCAGTTTGCGTAAGACCCCGCCTGCTTTTGCGTTCAGGCTGTAGAGGCCTGCCGGGAGAGGAAGGTCAGGAGCAAATGCGACCATGTCGTCTGTGTGGAGTTCCAGATGCCTGATATCGGCTATCGCTCGGCTGTTCGAGAAATTTTTCCAGTTTTCAGGGGTGAAAATATTGAAATCCGAGAGGGAAAAAGAGCCGTCAATCCGGCTTTGGCCGGTCACGACTTTCAGGTCAAGAACGGATGACTGCTCGTTATTGAAAAAAAGATCTGCCGAGGCGCTTTTGAGTGTGATGTTGTCGTGCGGGAGCGAGCATGAGAGTTGCTGCAGGGTAGCAGAGATGCTTTCAGGGGTGTAGAGCAGCTTTTTGATTACAGTCTGCAGGCCGGTGATCGAAAAGTCCGGATATGCTCCTTTCACCCCCGGAGCGGAATGGAGTGACAGAGCGCTGTCGGTGAGCTGCAGTTTGCCGCAAAGGAATCGTTTGACCAGGAACGCGTTTTCATCGTTTTTCTCGACTGCCGGACTGAAAACCTTTTGCAGAGAGGTTGTCCCGTCTGGAAGGGTTTCTATCGAGATGTTGAGCCTGTCTGCTTTGAGCGATCGGATGGTGATGCCGGAAAAGTCCGAGAACATGAGTCTCAGGAAGTTCAGGTCAATCGCAATGGTTCGGGCGGCTATAACCGGATCAGCGGTTGCATCAGTAGCGATGGAGGGTTCGTGCAGGACAGCTTTAGAAGGGAACTGCAGGTCGAGTTTATCTATTGTCAGCGTTCCTTTGAATTCGCTGTTAAAGGAGTCTGTGATCCGATTTTTTGCGAGGCTGTTCAGGGCTCCGCTATTGAGCACGATGGCCATTATCACGGCAACGAGAAGTATCATCGCCGAAACTGTCACTGAAAATCCCAGCAGATATGTTTTTATCCTTTCCACCGTTGTACTGCTTCTTCGATACTGATATTGCTGATGGTCATACCTCTCTTCTGGAGCGTTATGCGTCCGAACCGGGTGTGGTTGTTTGTTGTCCTGTTCAGAGTGTTTTTTTTTCGTCGCGGCAGACTGTTCTACCGTAAGATTCCAGGACTCTTTCAATGACTCCCGTCGTTGAACGGCCGTCGAGAAACGCAATGGTTTTCACTTCACCACCTCTGGCAAGGACTACATCGGCACCGACAATGTCTTCAAGAGCCCAGTCGGCACCTTTGACAAGCGTGTCGGGCAGTAGCCTTTCAATCAGTTCGATTGGCGTGTCTTCTTCGAACAGGACGACGGCATCAACCGATTCGAGCGCAGCAAGTACTCTGCAACGGTCATGCTCAGAACAGACAGGTCTTGCAGGGCCTTTCAGACGCTGGACTGAGTGATCCGTATTGACGCCGACAACCAGACGGTCGCCTGCCGAACGGGCGTTTTCAAGATATTGGACATGGCCTGCATGAAGAATGTCAAAACAGCCGTTGGTAAAGACGACGTTGAGATGCTCATGCTGCCATTGTTTGACGATAGTTGCCGCCTGATCCTGCGTAAGTATTTTTTCCCTGGTGTTCATGTTCTCGCCGGCGCCTGAGGAGGGTTGAAAATCCTGTATCTATTAGATATGAATTATTTAGGATTTTTATGTATAAAATCCCTGTCACCGCGATCATATATGTGTGTGAGGGGTTTTCTTTTTAGGGTTTTTTTACAGACTTTTGTTTCTTCATCATAGCGTAGTTTGACTAACACGACCGGGCACCGTTGAACGGCAGTATCATGGCATCAGGTAAGACTTTACAGCAACGCATTCAAGAGCGGTCCGTCTTTTTGCTTTTCAGTTTTCTGGGGACTGTCACCAGAATGCTCAGTCGTGATTTTTTCGAACGGCTTGCCTGTGTGATCGGAGATATTGTCTACGATGTACTGAGGATACGGCGATCTCTGGTTGAGCGAAATCTTTCGCAGACCTTTCCATTAAAAAGCGCTCGTGAAATCAGCGTCATAGCTCGCAAGGTCTACCGAAATGTTGTTATCAGTCTGCTTGAAGTGTTTCGTATTCCTATGATTGACGGCCGTAACGGGGCGGAAAAACTTATTGATGCAGATCTTGATGAGTTTCTGTCGGCAACGCGCGATCAAGGCAGGGGAGGCGTTATAATTTCGGCTCATTTCGGTAACTGGGAGCTGACTGGTGTGTGTGTCGGGTTGCTCGGTGCACCGATGACTATTGTCGTCAAACGGCTCAGGAATGCATTGATCGATCGTGAGATCAATGCTCTTCGCAGTTTTCACGGCAACAGCGTCGTGTACAAAAAACAGGCCTTGCGCGAAGGTTTGCGTCTTCTTCAGGGGGGGGGGTATATAACCATGCTTGCCGATCAGTCCGATCCTAAAGGCGGTTTTGTCATGCCGTTTCTGGGTCGTCCGGCATCGGTTTTTCTCGGCCCTGCTTTTCTTGCCCTGAAAGCAGGCGTACCGGTTTTTCTTGGTATGACCCGGCGTCAGGAGAGCGGCCGATACCTGCTGGAGGCCAGAGAAATACCCACATCAGATCTCTCTTTCGGCAAGGCTGGGATTCAGGAACTTGCCCGCCGTTATACTGAGGCAATAGAAGAGTATATCTACCGCTATCCTGAAGAGTGGTTCTGGCTGCACGACCGGTGGAAGCGGATTTCGGGTTGATGCGTGTGGATTATGGCGCGGTATGGCCGACCCGGTGACTGCTTTCGTTTTTATTATGGGTTGTCAATGACGAGTGCACAGAATAGCATAAATGCCGATTGCTGTTGTTGCACTCTTGGGCACCGTTCCTTTTTTAACCTGGTAATCGCTTTATGCCAAACAATGAAATAGTCAATCTTCTGTGGTCTGGCGGCTGGGATTCAACCTTCCGACTGTGTGATCTTCTGCTGGTTCAGGACCGTCGTGTCCGACTGTATTATGTCGTGGATCCGGGTCGTCAATCGGTGGCACAGGAGATCAAGGCCATGCAGAGAATCCGCAAACGCCTTCAAGAGCGGATTGCGTCCTTCGACACACGATTACTGTCTATGCAGGTTGTCTGGCTTTGGGAGATTGCACCCGAGTCTTCGATGACAAGTCGCTATGAAAGCTTGAGGAAGCGCTTCAAGAGTTTTGGGCCGCAGTACGAGTGGCTGGGACGATTTGTTGCTGAGCAGGGGATAGGTGATTTAGAGCTTTCGATAGAATCCAATTCGTTCAGGCCGAATGGCCCGCTATGGAGCGCTCTGGAGGATATGCTCGTTGAAGAGGAAAGAAATTTTCGATTGTGTGACAATCCTTCGGATCCCGATTTCGAGTTTTTCCGATCTTTCAGATTTCCGCTGATCAAAACGACCAAGTTGGCAATGATGCATTATGCAAAGGAGCACGGTTTTGACGATATCATGTTTCAATCATGGTTCTGTCATACACCACATAACGGCCGTCCATGCGGTATCTGTCATCCCTGCCATTTTGTGATTACCGAGGGGATGAGTCGACGGATGCCTCTGTCCGGAAAAATTCGCTATATCCTTCATCGGATTGGCTTTAAACTTCGCTGATATGGGGCAGAAGATTCGTTTTACAGTCCTGGAGGGAAATGAGCGCAATTGTGGAGAGCCCTTGCGGCTGCTTTTTTCCGGAAGTCCCGCAGAGCGCTATGATATCATCGACAGAGCGTTTGACGAGGGGGGATACCGGGTATGTTTCAAAGCCCGGTTACCGATTGCCTTGTTCAGGAGTGCTGTTCGCGCCAATCTTTTTCGTTGTGATCTGATGTTTTTTCAGCATCAATCCGGCAAAGAGTACTCTCCGCAAGCTGAAGAGTTCATATCACCGCTATGGGTAAGAGCGTCAGCCTCTCTTCCGCTCAACCCTTCTACAAAATCGGCGAAAAGCGATATCAGGAAGGTTTTCGGAAACGGTCTTGTCTGGAGTGTTGTCCGCGATACGGCTGCTGTGGAGGTGTTTTGTACAACGATGTGGGGGCCGATGGTCAAGAAACGCTATCCATTCAAAAATGTTGATGAGGATCTGGATAGCTGGACCCGATATGAGAGCGATCTGCTGCAGATCAGCGATTCTTCGGGATGGATAGCCGGGGCTTTGATCCGCTATGATGGCACAATCCCACATGTCTGGAGGCTCGGCATTAAAAACGGAGATCTGTCGCTTTGGAATAAGGGGGTGTCTGCGGCAGTATACTATTTTACTTCTGAATATTTGTATTCGAAGGGTTATGAGGAGGTCTCTTATGGTTTATCCCGTGCTTTTCTCAATGACGGAGTGCTTCAGTATAAGAAGAAATGGGGCATTGTGCTTGACGGTTTCCAGAAATACCGCTATGCGATCAGGGTGTTGAGAAAGAACCGTGCAGTTGCTTCTTTTTTTCTTCACAATCCATTTTGCTGTATTCTGGGCAACAAACTTGTCGCAGCGATCTTTATCATTGGAGAGCAGGTTGCGCAAGAAGAGATAAGCCGGTACCGTTCCCGTTACAGCTTTGATGGTATCAATGAACTGCATATCTATAACGTGTTGAATCTCAGACTTGTGAGCCGGACGCTCAGGTAGCCAGTCTCCGTTAGATGCATGAGTTATGATTACTTTTCTTACGACTGCCCGTCATAAAGATACCCTGGAGCCTTTGTTCGACGAGTGGCTTGGGCAGGCCGCAGAAGGTATGCGCCTGTATTCATATGATGATATGGCTCGTATGGTCAGGATCCCTTCAGGAGTCTATGTTTTTACCGATATCGAGCGTTTGAAGGGACCATTGCGACGTTTTGCTGTGAGTATGGCAAGGCGTATTGTTCTTAACTGTGGCGCGGGGAGTGTTGTCAATCATCCCGAAAAGGTCATGTTGCGCTACGAGCTTCTCTCAACTCTTCATCAATCACGGATCAATGACTTCGCCGTCTATACCCCGGGAAGAGGTCCTATTCGGTGCAGGTATCCTGTTTTTTTGAGGGTGGCCGATGATCATAGCGGCAGTCTCACTGATCTTCTGTATTCTCCTGTTGATTTGCGCCGGGCACTGAAAACGGCTCTTGACAGACGAATCCGGCCTTCAGAACTTCTTGTGGGTGAATATTGCGATACCTTGTCGGAAGATGGTTTTTATAGAAAATATTCAGCGTTTGTCATAGGTGATGCGATTATACCCCGCCACGTGGCGTTTGGCAGGGAGTGGATGGTCAAGCTGAGGCGGACCGGAAACGGGGCGCATCATATCGAGGAGCGGCACTATCTGGAACATAATCCGCACGTTGAAGAACTCAGGTCGATATTCTCCCATTCGGGGATCAGTTACGGGCGTATCGATTACAGTATGAAAGGAGGGCGTATTCAGGTCTGGGAGATCAATACCAATCCGGTCGTTGTACGTTCGAAGGATTCCTACGAATCAATGTATATGCAGGACCAGTTGACCTTTCTGCATTCGTTTATCGATGCTGTACAGGGTTGCCAACGGGATTTCGGGAATGGTAATAAGGCTCCATCTCTGATCAATATTGCTGATGTAAGCAGGAAATATGCCTCTGATCGATTTGTTGCCCGCCTGAAAAAACGCTCCAGATCCTGTATTCCCCCTAAATTGTACGGCTATGTTCAGTACAGGAGGCTGCGCGGTTTTTTATAATGGCCATCACCTCTTATGGCTACTGCTTTCCTTTTTTTCTTTTGCTGTACCGGAAAACTGAATATCATGGTACATTTTGTACAGTCCGTTGTTGCTCATAAGCTCATCATGAGAGCCGGATTCAGCAATGTGTCCCCGTTCCATAACGATAATTCTGTCAGCGTTTTTGACTGTCGAAAGCCTGTGGGCAACGACAATCGCTGTTCTGTTTTCAAGTGCGTGGTCGATGGCCTTCTGTACGATTTTTTCCGATTCATTGTCAAGAGCGCTTGTCGCTTCGTCAAAAATCAGCAGTTCAGGGTTTTTCACCATCGCTCTGGCGATGGCCAGACGCTGTCTTTGGCCGCCTGAAAGCTGAATGCCCCGATCCCCGATCTGTGTTTTGTACTTCAGGGGTTTTTCCTCAATAAATGCATGAGCGTTGGCAAGTTTGGCTGCTTTGACAATATTTTCGTGGGGTGCCTGGCCGTGAACGCCATAACCGATATTCTGTTCAATGGAGTCATTGAACAGAATGACCTCCTGACTGACGACCCCGATCATTCTGCGGAGTTGTTTGTAATCGAGTTGACGGATGTCAACCCCGTCAATGGTGATTTTGCCGGAATGGACATCATAAAATCGCAGAAGCAGATCGACAACCGTTGATTTTCCTGAACCTGACTGTCCTACCAGAGCAACCATTTCGCCTTTTCTGACTTCAAAACTGACATGGTCGAGTACATATGGAGCACTGTTGCTTTTGTTGTATTTGAAACAGACATCTTCAAAACGTATCGAGTGAGAAAAACCATTGATCGGGCGTGAACCGTTCTGAATATCGGGTTCGGTGCCCAGAACGCTAAAGAGGCTTTCCGCGGCAACCATCCCCCGTTGAATCTGGGTGTAGGCTTCACTGAAAGATTTCATCGGTCCCATGACTGAATACAGGGTAAATGCAAAAAGCAACAGTTCATTGCCCTCCATTCTTCCCTCAAAGACCTGAATTCCGCCAAACCACAGTACCATGGCTATTGCAGCAATCAGGAGTGTTTCGTTGAGCGGGCTGATGATATTGCGAAGTCTGTTGATTTTGATCATTCTCCGGCGAAAATCGGTAGTGAATGATTTGAAGCGGGCAAATTCAACATCTTCAAAAGCACTGGCTTTAATGACCTTTATACCATTGAATTTTTCCTGTAAAATGGAGTTCATATTGCCCATTTCGCGCTCAAATCCTTTTGCCAGTTTTTTGAGCCTGACCCCAACAGTTCGAATGATGATAAAAATCAGTCCGACGTCAGCCAGCGCAAACAGTGTGAGCTGCCAGTTCAGAGAAAGCAGAACGACAAGAAACACGATAACCGAAAACGGAGCTTGCAGAAAACTGACCAGAGAGGTGCTTATGGTGTTGTTGACCATTTGAACCTCATGATTGACATGATGCATTAATGAACCGACCCGCTGTTTATTGAAGTAATCAAGCTGCATCTCAATGATGTTTTCGAAGACGTCATCGCGTAGTCTTTTGGTGGTTTTTGTCTCTATGCTGTATATCAGCTGCTTGTTGATGTAGATGAAAAGGTTTTTGAGGGCAAAGGCAAAAATCAGAAAAAGACACACTTTCAAGAGCATCCCCTGTTTGCTTTCGGCGTAAAACAGTTTTTCAAAAAAGATTTTGATGGACTCTTTGGCCTCGTCGATGTTGAATATGTTCTGGTTAAAGGGTTTTGCCTTTATTTTCGAGACACTTTTTTCAGGAGCCTGATCGGTGGGGGGGGGGACGGGTGCAGTTATCTGAGTTTCCTGGCTGACTGTCGATGAACTGGTGAAGAGTGTATTGAGAAGAGGAAGAATGGAATATATCGATACGACGCTGAGAAGGGACGTAATCATGCTGACGATAACGACCAGTGAAATTCGGCTTTTAGATGGAGCAAGGTATCGGAGGAATCTCAGGTATACTTTCATTGGTTGTAAGAACCCATTAAAAATGTTTACATTTAACAAGCACAATACAAAAAAATCCCCAAAGGCCATAGATAGCGGTTAACTCTTTGCCTGTAAATGCCTTGCTTTTTTTTACGTACGTTTCGCTTTAATATTAGTCCCTTTTTTATGGTGAGATATCACCATGAGATCTCGATTTTTGCCGTTTCTGTATTCCGTCTGATGTTTTTTTTGAAGGAGTTGTGTTTTTATCAGTTTTTTTGTTGCCGGAACCCTGATTCGAGGCTTTTTTCGAGGTTCTTTTGATGGTGTTTGTCTGTTAGCTGCACGATGTTGAGTGGTCTCCCCATAGATTACCGAAATAGATAGATACAAATTGGCTCATTCTTTCATTTTTCCAGAAAACCGCAGGGTTGCCTGGCGTTCTTTTGTGCTCAAACTTAATGAGAAAGCTAAAAGAACTGAAAAAATGGTTTCCCGCACCAGGCGGCATATGCGCTATGTTTATCTGGAGCATTCCTTGCGTCTCTTTCCCTATAATGTAGGGTTGTTGAACAGCATGTCATTGGCACTTGCCAAAGTTGTCAATGAGAATCGAGCACTGGAATTTATCGAATCCTATGCCCGGTCTCATTTCAGACACGCTGATCATGATATTAGTGAGGCACTTTTTCGGCTTGCAAATACAGGCGCTGAGATGCTCTGGAAAAGAGGTAATCATCAGGGGGCCTTTAGTCTGGCAGGATGTGTGCTTGACCACCCTGAAGCAGGCCATGAGCTGCTATCCAGGATTTTGCATTGGCAGTTGATGACGGCTTCGATGGATAATCAGCCATCATATATCGATGCGCGGCTTGTGAAAAGGGTTCTTTCATCTGGAGAGCTGTTTTTCGGTGATGGTTTTTCATCGGTTCATCTGATCGCCGAAGCCCTTATCCAACTTGGCCGTGTCGATGAAGCGATAGCTCTTTTGGACCATCATAAGACCGATCATATGGCGTATCTGTCACTTTCCAATGCCTGTGTTTCAGATGAAACGCAGTGGTTGCGATACGTCAACCGTTTTTTTTCTTTACTGGGTCTTGACCCGATTTCTCTTCTTGCAGGTGATTCTGAACGCTTCTGTCGTCTGGACGCAAAGGCAGAAAGCGGGTATTGCGGTGGTCCGAAAATCAGTGTTATCATGACGGCGTTCAATGTCGAAAAGTATATTGCGACAGCAATCCGTTCAATGCTTGCCCAGACATGGCAGAACTTTGAGCTTCTTGTCGTCGATGATATCAGTACCGATAATACCCGGCGTATTGTCCGCGATTTCATGGCCGTTGATGACAGGATCAAGCTTATTGAAAACAGCTCGAATTGTGGCACGTATGTAAGCAGGAATAAGGCATACGATATCGCTTCAGGTGAATTTGTGACCTGTCATGATTCCGATGACTGGGCCCATCCCTATAGGCTTGAGTCGCAGATAGATGCGTTATTGAAAAATCCGGAGGCGGTTTCAAGCTCGAGCAAATGGGTTAGAATGCATGAAAACGGTATTTTCAGTTTCAGCCATCCCGGCACCTATGCCCGTTTTAACTACAGTTCGCTCATGTTCGAGATCAACCGCGTCAAGCCGGTGATGGGGTACTGGGATTCAGTACGAATCAGTGCGGATTCTGAGTTTATCAAAAGGCTTCACAAAACGTTTGGTTCGGAAAAATCTATTATTCTCGATGATATTCTGATGATCGGCCTGAAACGAAGAGGAAGCCTTACAACAAACACGACAACAGGTCATAAAGCCAACGGTATTTCTCCTTTGAGAAAGCAGTATCATAAAAGTTTCGACCAGTGGCATAAACGGATTGACACAAAGAGTGCATATCTTGACTTTCCACTCAGACAACGCCTGTTCAGTGCACCAGAAGAAATAGTTGCACGATGTGATGCTGCAGAGTGAGTCTTTCAGATAGTGCACTTACTTGATCTCCTTCCAACTGTTTCTGACAAACATTTTTTCATACAGCGACGGGTTCTTTTCTTTCAGTTCCTTCGTTGCCTGCTGATGAAAGTGATAGACCTTTGAAAACGGAGTGTAGATGATTTTTCGGTCGCTCATCGTTCTTACGAGGTCGCAGTACAATCGGTCAGAGATATAGTGAGGGCCGTTTTCAACATCAAGAAGGCCTGTTTCATTGAGTGTGTGGCGCGGGATATAGATGCAGAAGAACGGTGCAAACGAGAGTTCGATATAACCTTTCAGTTGATTGAACCGGGGGTTGATGACATTGGCGTGTACTGCAGAAATGTTGACGTCACATTCTCTGTCGTCAGTCCTCAACGGCTGGTGCGTCCGGGTTTTTGAGGCTCCCGGGAGCATTACCTGTCGAGGCGCGATCAGGCCGGCGTCCTGATGTTCGTCAAGAACGGCCCACATGGCCTCAAGCCATCCTTTTGTTACGAGCGTATCGTTGTTGAGCAGGACAATATCGTGTTCTTCGGTAGCCGCAAGGATTCCCTGATTGACGGCATGGGTGAATCCGAGGTTCCGTTTGTTGAATATTACGCGTGACCTGCCTGAGTGCATGAGCTCGTTCAGATATCGCTGTACCGATTCTCCGGAGGCGTTGTCGACAATGATCAGTTCATAAGCGCCTTGCGGCGAAAACGCGAATATCGATTCGACGCATGAGCGGAGAAACGGTTCGGCTTCAAAGCTTGGAATGATAATGGAGGTTTTCCTGTGTCTGGCCGTATCGGGAATACAAACAGGGGAGTATACCGGCCCTATATTCTGCAGATGGATGTTTTTAAGGTGAATCGGGATTGGGGCGACAGCAAGATAGTTGTCGACGAGGGAGGGTTCAGTTTTTTTGCAGTGGGCCAGTTCTGTTTCTTCCGTGCGAGAGACAAGCAGTGCCGGGACGGCAAGCGGAGCTTTGCTTTCGGTATAGCGCAGCAGCATTTCCCAGAATGCCTGATGTACTGACGAGTCCTTTATTCCTCCTTTATGAAGAAGCAGTGAGCGGCGGTGCATGATAGCTGAATAATGCAGCAGGTTGCTGTATTCATGCGCCGGACGGTTGTAGGCCGCAAACTCAATGCGTTCAGCATAAGAAGATCCGTTTCCTGTGATTTTCAGCGCACAGTAAGCGATTTCAAACTCTCTATGAGCCGTTAATTCGCCGGCAAGGATCAGAAGCCAGTCCGGGGCCATGGTGCAGTGCCGGTCGATATAGCAAAGGTATTCCCCTGACGCGGCTTCGACTGTTTTTTGTATGATTTCGGCTGAATTTTTGCATCCATCGACCTCAATTATCCGGATTATTTCCTTCCGGTGTTCCGGTAGTATATCCGCAACGACCTGATAGCCGGAGCATGGTATAAGCAGTTCCAGGTTCTGATAGGTTTGCTGCAGAACACAGTGAACAGCATTCAGAAAGCCGCTATCTATTTGTGAGGGCAGCATAATGACAGATATTTTGTCATTTGGTTTGTGCCGCCGATAGTTTTTTTTTCGCTGTTTGGTGCCTGAATCCATGAATGCGAGGATGTATTCAGCGTTTTTTGAATAGGGGGAGGTAAGTGAAGGGGAAAAGAGTGAATAGATCAGAAACTGTTCATACGTTTTAAATCGTTCGAGTTTTTTTATATGGGTCGTTTTTTTGTCATGGACAGGATATGATTGATCTGCTTTGCAGCGAAGCATTCTCTTGAGTGCGGGAATGAGAACGGTATCCAGAGTCAGACAGACTTTTGCAGGGATTTTTCTGATGGATTTTGTTATTTTTTTTTTGATTGTTTTTTCTCTCGATGCAGGCCTGGCTGAGCGGGATGTGTTTTGTCTGTGACGGGAGATTTTCGTTATTTCGGGACAGCCGCTCTTATGAATATCCTGAGGCAGTGGAGGATGCGAATGTCTTTTCATGGGGTTGCTTCACATATTTGTGGTGAGGCATCTATGATGCCAGTCTGTGCTGCCGATAAAATACTTGTTTTTGTTCAAGTGTAAAGTATGTGAGCGTGTTTGCTTCAGCAGGATTCGTCGGGCGATAAAAAATTTTTTTCATTGCAGGCCTCTACCATGAAGATCGCAGCAGTTTCACTGGTCAAGGATGAGTGTGATATTATCGAGCTTTTTGTCAGGATAAATTTGAGGATCGTTGACCACCTTTTCATTATCGATAATGGAAGTTCCGATGCAACCCTTCAGATTATATGCAATATCAGGGACGAAGGTCTGCCGGTCACGCTTATGCATGACAGTAGTATCGATTTTCAGCAGGATACCATCGTCACGGATGCTTTGAACCGGATCGCTTTGCTTGGGGAATTCGACTGGTTTGTTTGTCTTGATGCCGATGAGTTCATTTCAGGCAACCGGGATGACTTCTGTCAGGAACTCGAGAGTGTTTGCCGAGAGCACTATGCCAGGCTCAGATGGAAAACTTTTATTCCTCTTTCATCAGACTACTTTTCCTTTGACAATCCGATCTGGCAGAATTTCCATTCCCGGATCCGGGAGACAAAGCAGTACTTCAAAGTTGCTATTCCGGCTTCTCTTGTGCTTTCGTCCCGCGTGTCGATGGGTAATCATTATCTGGTCGATCTGTCTGGAAAGAAAAGACCTTTCGTCATACTTGGCACGACCATTGACCATGTTCCTGTGAGGTCTTCAGCGCAGATTGTCTCGAAAGCCATTCTCGGCAGCCATACCTTTTCGTTGAAATTGAACCGTCGCGATAATGAAGGTTTTCATTGGGACTTTATGGCAGCTATTGCCCGGGAAAACAGCTACAGCCTCAATATCTCCCAGCTTCAGGAAATTGCCTTTACGTATTCACAGGCTGAATGCGAAGACTTCTGTCGTGAGGTTGATAAATCTGTCCGGATAGGATGCGAGGATGACAGGATGATGTATAAAGAACTTTCGACGATCAACCTCTGCGCGAGACTGGATAACTCTCTCCAGCAGCTGTGTGGGACACTCGGCCAAAAAGCCGCTGTCTGCTACGATGTCAGGCAACTGAACGATGAAATCGGGGCGCTGCGAGCTGAATTGGATGAAAAAAACAGTGAAATACAGTCTGTGTATGCGACAATTGCAGGTAAGTTCATACGTTTTTGCAAAGCACTGAAACGGTAGTCTCCAACAGTGCTGTCTCGCGGCCGGTTGATGCGGCGATGTGCAGATCGAAACAGGATTGCTCAGCAATGATGTGCAAAGGAAATAAGTTATTGAGCTTTGTGCTCCCTGTAACGCTGCAGGAAGAGGGGTCAGGTCTGTCAGAATGGCGCAGCAGGCCTGATGATGGCTGTTTGAAAAGGCTGCATATGATGCTATCCTCTTTCATCACCATGTTTGATCAGCGGCAGGTGAAAGAGTTTTTTCTCGTCTGTCCTCCCCGCTATGTCGAGCCGCTCAACTCCTTTTTGCGCTCAATAACACAAGACGACCGATACCGCGTCCTGTCGGAGACAGCACTGTGTCCGGAAATTCCTGAGATGAGGCATCCTGAAACCGGACAGATCGAAGGATGGTATGTCCAGCAGCTGATCAAGCTGGCGATCTGCGATCTGGTTACGACGCCGTTTTATCTGACTTTCGATTCCGATATTCTGTGTATCAAGCCCGCCTCATATCCTGCTTTGCTGAAAAACGGAAAGGCTTTGCTGAATATCGAAACTCCAAAGGACTATCGACGGCTCTATACCGGGGCATTTGCTCTCAAGGAGGAACAGGTGAAGAAAAAACGCTATCTGCTTTCAGCAGAACTTCTTGGCTACACGCGGCCGGAGGTTTTAATGTCGGTATTTTACGGTGAAACGCCCGTGATGATGCATACAGAAAGCGTCAGGGCTCTTGCCGGCTATATAGGTGAGCGTTACGGTATTGCCTGGAGAAGCGTTCTTGCATCCCGGTTGACCTGGACGGAATATTCGCTGTATTTTCAGTTTCTGGAGATGACAGGACGTCTTGAGATGATCTACGCTAAAACCGGATGCAATAGCGTTCTTGATCTTGAAAAATCAGTCTGGCATGAGAGCTGCTGCTACCGAAGAAAACGACGGTATGACAGGGCTCATTTTTGCCGGAACCTTTCGAGAGATGGTGAGGGCTGTTTTGTTGCGGTGCAGTCGTGGCTGGATGAGCGGGCATGGCTTCCTGCCGGTTTCAGCGGCATACGTGATTTTTATGATGAGCTTGAACGATGGATATTCTCCGGCTGTCGCGACAATGGCAGGCGCTCGAGTTTCTGGCGCTTGCCGGGATGGTAGGCTGATAGCCGTTATAGCAGAAAAACGGAGATATCCTTTTCAACGAGCGGGCCATCCTTGTATTTCTTGTTTTTCCAGTCGAGTCGTACGAAGGATTTAAGGTATTTGCGAATAAATCTGATGTAGGCTTTGTTGTTGCGCGCTTTTGCGGCGCTGAGGGTTTCCGAAGGGTTGGGCCGACTGTTGGTCAGGGTCCGTTTTTCAAGAGAGCTGCGTTGCATGAATGCTGTATGGAGGCATCTGAAGTCGGCGTTTTCCCAGGGAACTGTTTTGAAGAGTTCCAGAGTGAGCGGTTCGGCTATGTGCTTCTTGAATTCCAGATTGCCAGCATGAATTCTCTGCGGGCAATCAGTCCACCTGTTGATGATCGAAAAGTTGAAAAGCTTGGTCATTGAGCGAGTGGGAGGCGAAAGATAACCCCTGGCTGTTTTGCCGGTGTAGTCGATTGATGTGCAGTTCAGCACGTTGCCTTTGATGCACCACGCGTTATCGTATGAGCCAGCTGTTAGAGTCTTCCGGAATCTCATCAGGCCTTCAGGGTCATAGATTTCATCACCGTCGACAGCGAATATCCATGTGTCTGTTCCTGCGAACTGTTCAATGACCTCATGCGATTCCTTTGGGTGTGCTATTCGTTTATAGCTGATTCTGCTGTCGTTTTTTGCAAGATTTCTTGCGATTTCAGGCGTTTTGTCTTCTGATTCGTGATCAGTGATGATAATCTTGTCGCAGAATTCAGAAATATTTCTGATTGCCCGTTCAAGGAAAATATCTTCATTCCTGACCAGGACGATGCCGATTATCTGTTTGTTTGCCATGCAGTGTTACCTGTTCTCGTTGTTTTGTCGTATCTCTTTATACGGTCAATGTTTCCGGTTATGTTCTGCTATGCTCCCGAAGCACGTTTGATGCGGAATTGTTTGACGGTGTTACGGATGATCCGGTATTCCTTTTCAGCGATCGTATCGAGCGAATAGTGATCAAGGGCAAAGCTTCTGGCTCTTGTGCCCAATTGCGTTCTCAGTTCCTGGTTGATGAGGAGTTGTTCAATACTGTTCTGTAAAGCGAAGGCATCTTTCTCTGAAAGTACTCCGTTGACGCCGTTGCGGATAACGTTATTGATCCCCGGGGAATCACCCCCTATTACCGCACAGCCGCAGGCCATTGCTTCTATTAACGTTTTTGGATGGCCTTCGTAATGTGAGGGGAGTATAAAAATTTTCGCCTTGTTCAGGTAATCTGGAAGTCGGGTATTGCAGACATTGCCCAGCCATCTGATCTTTGGTGAGGGGTACTGCTGCTGCAGTTTTTCCGCGTTGGAGCCGCTGCCAATGATCATTGCACTGCAGTCGAGAGCGGTGAGCGCCTCAAGAAGAGCGACAATGTTTTTCTGTTCTGAAAGTCGCCCGATAAAGATGACGTCGTATTCTTTCCTCGAGGCTTCGGGGGAGAAGAGAGCGGTGTCTACGTAGTTTGGCAGGACAGTGATCTTGTTTGTGGAGTCCGGAATTCGATTGACGATGCTTTTTTTCATGGCATCGGTGGTCACGATGACTGCGTCGGCATTGCTGAAGAGTCTGAACTCGAGAGCCTCTGATTTTTTTGTTTTCCTGGAGCCGACACCATGCTTTTCAGCGCTAAATTCGGAATGCATATAGCCGCATCTGGCGATCAGCGGCTTTCTGAACAGTTTTGCCGCTCTCAGAGCGGCCAGAGAACCTGAAATCTGGTTTGTTTTAATGATATCGGTTTTTGCCAGCATAGAAAAGTGTAAGAACGGGGCAAGTGTGTGGTAGATTTTTTTCGGGAGCTGGTATCTGTTGTGAAAGATGCTTATCCGGATGTCGCCTGTCGGGGGATTGTTCGAAAGTGTTGTGTCGTAGGTGATAAAGGATGACAAGATACCCTTTTCAGCATGTTTCCTGTACAGAGCGATTTCCCTTTCCAGCATGCCGGTTTCCTTCCATGTCTGCAGTGAAATGTTTTTAGAGAAAAAGAGGGTTAATTTCATGGTTTGCCAGCTTGTTTATTTCAGCAGCCACTTAAGCGCGTATTTTATCGTATGGCGGGGTTGACCGGTTCTGATGCCGCTTAAATACGATGCGTTGTAAATATGCCATATGTCTTTGCCTGAACGATTGCTGTTTTTACAGCAGTTCCACCATTTACGGGCAAGAACTTTACAGAGCAGATCGTCTGGGAAGTGTTGTTTGCTCCGGTTTGCTTCGATGATGTTTTCCAGCCATTTTCCAGCCTTTTCAAGATCGGTATCGCGGTTTCGCTCAGCGATGCAGTGATGGAGTTCGATCTCCTCTGCGGTAGTGGACGCAAAGAGGGTCGTCAGATAGTGTTGTCTGACTGTTCTTGCATTTGCAGCCTGCTCATGTCCACTGGTTTTTGTCACCTGAGTTGAGTGGGTGCGGTATTGAACAAGCTGTTGTGCAAGGTTTGCAAATTGAGTGCGTGAAGCCAGAGATATCCATAGTCCGTAATCTTGTGCATAACGCAGTTCAGTCGGGTATGGATCGTTTCCCAGCATGGATTTGCGCAGCATGACGCTCGGGTGAAAAAAGCTGTTTTGAAAGAGGAGGTTGATTTTTATTTCCGGATCGCTTTCAGGCCAGCTTCGTTTTTTTGCCGGGCGTTTATGTTTCATGGTATACACTCCGGTGCCCAGTACTCCGGTTTCAGGATGTTGTTCCATATACTCCACCTGATTGTTCAGTCTTTCCGGGAGGCTCAGATCATCGCAATCCATTCGCGCGAGATATTTTCCGGTTGCAAGATTGACGCCATGGTTCAGTGATGCTGCGATTCCGGAATTCTGTTCCGATGAGACCAGTCTGATACGCGAATCACGGTACGAACGAACGATTTCTACGCTCTTATCCGTTGATCCATCGTCGATAATCAGAAACTCGAATTCTCTGTAGGTCTGGCGCAGAATGCTTTCAATGGCATCACGGATCGTGTTTTCGCCATTATAGACGGGCATCAGAACGGTTACAAGCGGATGCATTGCCATACTATACTTGGTATTCATATCGTTGAGATCCAGAGCGCTGTTGCTCATGCAAGGTGCGGTTCTGTTTGTAGTAATAGTTACGGAAAAAACGATGATGATGAAAGACGCCGGGTTCTCAGTGTACCAGCATTTCATGAATTGCGTCGATGACGCATTCCGGCTCAATATCCTTGACCAGTATCGAAGGAGAGACAAGTACTCTGTGTTCGACAAGAAACGGTCTGAAACGACTCTGGTCCTGAGGTGCTGCGCCGTAGAGTCCTATGACGGGCGTATTGCTGCATGAGGCTACATGGATCATCGCTGTGTCAGGGGTGACGAGCAGCTCCAGGTTCCGGACCAGAAGTCCTGCTTCATAGATATTGCCGGTTGCAGGGGATGGTTCGATATTGGGGCAGTCCCGTTCAAGTGCCTGTTTTAAAAGGCCGTCTGCGGGTGTGGAGAGAACAATAAATCGCTTATGGTGAAATCTGTCGGCAAGCGTCTTCCAGTTTTTTTCCGTCCAGTAACGGGTTGGTCCTCCCGCACTTATATTCAGACCGATGAACTGCCTGTTGACGGTTTTTTCGCTAAACGCTTTTACCTCATCTGTAACCGGCATGACAGGAATGTAGGGGCGGCATGAACCCGGATCTGCTGGTTTACCGAGAATGTCGAGCAGACCGCAGTTCTTGATGGCAACCGGGCTGTGATAATCTATATCTACCAGGTAGTCATAGATACCTTTGTGAAACGCATTGGCGATACCAGCCTTGCATCGGGCCCGGATGATGAGTGATTGCACGAGGAAATTTGTCGAGGGATGATCTTTTGTGTTGAAGAGGAGATCGAACCTTTTCAAAAGAACGTTACGGATATAGATGGCGGGGTTGGATTTGGCATAATGGATCCCGCTGAGATTCGGGTCGTGCATGAAGAATGCTGTCGTAGCCTTACTGAAGGTTACCAGATGCAGCTGTGTTTCGGGAAACTGTCTTTTCAGGTTTTTCAGCAGAGGCGTCAGCAGAATGGCATCCCCGTATTTTTCCTGAGCAAGGATGATGATCGAGTTGCAAGGCCCTGACCACGGTGGTGATTGTAGCGGGCGGTTAAGAATCTTTTGCAGCATAGCGGCAAAAGATTGACGGAACCGGCGCTTCTTTTTCCACTCTTTTGCTATCGCCATGACTGCTGCTCTCCGAGTTTAAACTGAAGATGTTCTTCCAGACGGTCGGTCATTTTCTGCATGGTGAACTGTTCTGCCACACGTTGATAGCCTCTCTGTCCGAAATCTTTTCGCCGATCCTCGTCATCGATGAGCAGAAGGATAGCGGCTGCAAGCGCTTCGGGATTTTCCGGCGGAACGATCAATCCTGTTTTTCCCTCTTCCATAAGCTCTCTGGCTCCGTTGACATCGGTGGCGACCACCGGTCTGGCCATGGCCATAGCCTCCATGACGACATTAGGCATGCCTTCGAAGAGCGAGGCAAGCACAAAGAGATCGCATCCTTTCAGCTGGGGAAAAATATCCGGAGAGAAGCCTTCAAAAATAAACGATTGTTCGATGCCCCGCTCTCTTGCTGCTGCTTTGAGTTCTTCTTCCAGTTTCCCTTCACCTGATACGATGAACACAAGGTCGTTGCGTTTTTTGAGCAGGATTGAGGCTGCTTCGATAAGATAGATGAACCCTTTCTGCTCTGAGAGCCGCCCGGCGCTGTAGATGATTTTTTTTCCGGGGAACCGTTTCGAGAAGTCTACTGGAGTCACATCAGTCGGGATGGTTATGCCATTGTAGATGACTTTGACGAAGTCTGCGGGAAACCATCCGTAGCCAGCATAGGTATCTTTTATGGTTCTGCTGTTGGTGATAATGCCATCGGTCAGTTTTGTCAGCGTAAGCTTGTGTTTCCATTTCCGACTGCAGAGCAGCATCCCGTGGCGTGCCAATACGACCGGTGTACCGGCAATGCGTGCGGCAAGGCCGGCGACACGTACGTCCTTGTTGAGGTTGCAGATCAGAATATCGGTTCTGTGCTCTTTCAGCCATCGGGCAATACGGGCTGTTGTCAGCGGACTGATGTCGGAACGGATTTCAATAACGGCTGTTTCGATACCCTGTTGGGCGGCATAGTTGAGTATACGGGAGTTTTTTTTGCCAGCAAGGATGACATGGTGACCTTTACGGGCAAGGTTTCCTGCCGCATTGGTCATCCATTTTTCTCCGCCTCCGAATTTATTGCGTCCGATAGAGTTGATAAAGACGATATTCATCGATTTTCTTTTGTTATCCTTATGCTGTTTGGCAGAAATCTATGATTTCATGGAGAATTTTCTGCATGGAATAGCGTTCCATGACGGTTGTGACGGCCCGCTCAGCGATGGTTTTTCTCAGGATTCTGTCGCTATAGAGCCGGTAGAGTATATCAGCAAGAGCTTGTTCATCTCCGAAGTCCACCAGGAAGCCGTTGGTTCCATTTTTAATGATTTCCCTGACGCCTCCTCCGGCCAGGGTGCTTATAGGGGCATTGGCAAGGTACATCGCCTCAAGCAGGGCTATCGACAATCCTTCCGATATCGAGCTTGATACATAGACATCGGATTCGAGCAGTTCCGGATAGGGGTCCGACAGATAACCGCAGAAACGCACGTTCTGAGCTATGTCGAGTGTCCGGGCCAGTTTCGCGTAGTTGTTTTTCAGAGGGCCGTCACCGATAATGATCAGGCGGGCATCGATGTCTGTCCGGTTTTTCAGCAATCGGGCAAAGCTTTTGAGCAGGAAGTCGAACCCTTTATTGCTGTCAAGTCTTCCCATCGCGCTGACGGTGAAGGTCTCACAGGATTTTTTCTTTTTGGTCGCCCTCCGATCCAGAAGCCTTGTGTCAATCCCGTTATAGATGACCCTGATGTCGTTTTCTGTCAGGAACGGGGTTTTCAGGAGTGTCTGCTGTATCTGCATGGCATTGACTATGATGCCGTTCGACAGGGATTTGTAGACAAGCTTGTTGTACCAGGTGTTTTTTAACGGTCTGTTTGCTCCCAGCCAGATGATGTTTTTTATGCCTGTAATCCGGCTGACGATGCCTGCAAGGGCGTAGTCTTTTCTTTTAGTGGGGATGATGACGTCAATGCGATGCTTGATTATGATGCTTTTCAGCCGGGCAATGGTGTAGAGATCGGCCTCGTGAAGAAAAGGAAGCCTGTACTTCGTAATGCCGAAATGACTTCCGATGAGCTCTGAACGGTATGCGAGGACTACCCCGTGTTCATCGGAAAGGGCTTCAGCCACCAGCTGTATCGAACGTTCATTGCCTCCCCAGTTCCGCCTGGCTGAATTCAGAAAGAGAATGTTCATTATTGTCTTGCGGATGGCGCCCATCCTGACAAGACGGGTCGCTTTGTTTTTCGTTTATGGGTTATCGTGGTCTTATGATATCCCGATCGGTGTATCCTGATACCTATTAATATGCTCCTTGGGGGTCATATAGACAAAGCCGTTCTTTTTTGCTATGGTCTGTAGCCGTTTGTTTTATTTTTTTGTGAATTTTTTGCAAATAATAGGCCAACGGTTTGGCAGGGGCCATAAATATGGTATACCTGTGCTTTTTCCATAGTCGCAGAGATTTCCGATCTGAATGATAGTCGATCTTCATAGTGCAGAAATGATAGGCAGGGGTTCCTCCAGAGTGTGTTATGTGCATCCGGGGGATGCGCTGAAATGTATCAAGATTACCTATGTGGACAACGCCTCGATCAGCAGGGAGGAGCTCAGGCATTACAACCGTTTTTCCCGGCGCAGGATTTCATGGGATATGATGTCCAGAACATACGGCCATGTCCGGACAACGCTGGGCAAAGGGGTTGTGTTCAGTCTTTCAAGAGATTATGACGGGAGTATCTCCCGAACTCTGGAATATTATCTGCAGAATGGTCTTGTTGCGCCGGGTCTGCTTGCCGGGGCATTGAACAATTTCAAACGCTACCTTATCAGAGAGCGTATTGTCGTACGGGAACTGAAGGCGGATAATCTGGTCTATCAGAGGCTTACGCCGTCATGTGGAAAGATTGTGATTATTGATGGCGTAGGCAACAACGAATTTCTTCCCCTGGCAAATTACTCCTCTCTTTTTGCTCGCAGAACCGTTCGGAGAAAATGGGGCAAGTTCCGAC
>Ga0272443_10000607_pt1 | contig 62833 bp, 42 predicted proteins | sample SSMAcet12_FD_193581 | JGI IMG/M metagenome (GOLD analysis project Ga0272443, IMG submission 193581) | Marine sediment archaeal communities from Little Sippewissett salt marsh, Falmouth, MA, United States - SSM-Acet-12 | ecosystem: Environmental > Aquatic > Marine > Wetlands > Sediment ... | reverse complement strand
GCAACCTATACCTGTACGGTAGAGGATGAGTGCAATAATTTTGCCGCCAATGCGGTGGTGGTGTACACGGGAGGGGATACAGAGGAACCGACACTGACCGGTACTTTACCTGGAGGTGCACAAGGCAATGTCTGTATTGCCGATGCGCCAACAGCCCCGGCAGAAGCGACAATCGCCTCACAGTACACGGACAACTGCGGGACAGTGACAGCAACACTGATCGATTCTGAGGTATTGGGAGATGACTGCAGCTGGACAGCGACCTATACCTATACGGTAAAGGATGAGTGTAATAATTTTGCCGCCAATGCGGTGGTGGTTTACACGGGAGGGGATACCGAAGCCCCGTCCCTCACTGGGACACTTCCAGGTGGAGCAGTAGGCAATGTGTGTATTCCCGCTGCACCCGCGGCCCCGGCAGAAGCAACGATCGCCTCACAGTACACGGACAACTGCGGGACAGTCACTGCGACACTGATCGGCTCTGAGGTATTGGGCGATGACTGCAGCTGGACAGCGACCTACACTTATACGGTAGAGGATGAGTGTGGCAACTTTGCCGCCAATGCGGTGGTGGTGTATACGGGCGGAGACACTGAAGCACCCGTTGCTTTCTGCCAAAACCTAATAATCATCCTGGATGAATTCACCGGAACGGCTTCAATCGCCGCCGCGGACATTGATGATGGAAGTTTTGACAATTGCGGCGGAATAGACACCATGTACCTAAGTCAATATGACTTTAATTCTGACCACATTGGTGACAACACGGTCACACTATATGTCAGGGATGATTGCGGCAATATCGGCACCTGTGATGCGAATGTAGAGGTGAGATATTTTATCGATCCTGATCCGACTGTTACACCTGAAGAAACAGTCCTCTGTAATCTGGATACGGCAGAGTTCACTCTGGATAACTCATTTGAAAATGTTCAGTATTCCTGGACGGTAAATTCAGATCCATGGGTTTCAGGAGCTGAAGATGGTTATTACGACGCCTATACCGAGGATGGATTACCACATGAAATCTCTCACATTTTAACCAACACAGGCAGCGAACCTGGAATCGTAACTTATACCTTCAATGTGGATGTATTTGGAGAAACAAGACTGGATACAACCATAATAATTGATATTTATGTAAATCCGTCTCCCGTGATCACGGTGGAGGTTGTGGAGGATACGATCTGTGACGAGGGCACAAGCGTGATTACAGTATCGAGTGTAGTCAGTCTGACCGCAGGGAATATCTTGTTTGATTATACGATCGAGAACACATCGGGACCCCTGACCGATATCAGCGGACAGACTACAGACAATGGAGTCGGTCTGGGATCATTCAACCAGACGCTTGACAACCATACGGATCAGGTACAGTGGGTGGAGTACCGGATCCATCCTTACACAGCGGGCAGCGGACCGGGAGTGAATTGTGATTTTGGAACCGATCTGGATACGGTTTTCAGGATCTATGTGAATCCGTCGCCTGAGATCACGGTGGAGGTTGTGGAGGATACGATATGTGACGGAGCAACGAGTACGATCACAGTGACAAGTTCAGTGGGATTGACAACCGGAGAGATATTGTTTGATTACACGATCGAGAACACATCGGGACCCCTGACGGATATCAGCGGACAGACGACGGACAATGGAGTCGGTTTGGGACCATTCACACAGACGCTTGACAACCATACGGACCAGGTACAGTGGGTGGAATACCGGATCCATCCATATGCTGCGAATACGGGATCAGGAGTAAACTGCGAATATGGGACCAGTCTGGATACGGTCTTCAGGATCTATGTAAATCCGTCCCCCGAGATAACGGTGGGAGTTGTGGAGGATACGATCTGCGACGGGGGTACGAGCGTGATCACGGTATCGAGTACGGCAAGCATGACATCGGGGAATATCTTATTTGATTACACGATCGAGGACACATCGGGGGATCTGACGGAAATCAACGGACAGACGACGGACAATGGAGTAAACCTGGGACCATTTACACAGACACTTGACAACCATACGGACCAGGTGCAGTGGGTGGAATACCGGATCCATCCGTACACGGCAGGAGGCGGACCGGGAGCAGAATGTGATTACGGAACCGATCTGGATACGGTTTTCAGGATCTATGTGAATCCGTCGCCTGAGATCACGGTGGAGGTTGTGGAGGATACGATCTGTGACGGGGGTACGAGCGTGATCACGGTTTCGAGCACGGCCGGGCTGACATCGGGGGCCGTCTTATTTGATTACACGATCGAGAATACATCGGGACCCCTGACGGAAATCAGCGGACAGACCACGGACAATGGGGTCGGTCTGGGATCGTTCACCCAGACGCTTGACAACCATACGGAAGAGGTGCAGTGGGTGGAATACCGGATCCATCCATACACAGCGGGGAGTGGACCGGGAGTGAATTGTGATTTTGGAACCGATCTGGATACGGTTTTCAGGATCTATGTGAATCCGTCCCCCGAGATAACGGTGGAGGTTGTAGAGGATACGATCTGTGACGGAGCAACGAGTACGATCACAGTGACAAGTTCAGTGGGATTGACAACCGGAGAGATATTGTTTGATTACACGATCGAGAATACATCGGGACCCCTGACGGATATCAGCGGACAGACGACGGACAATGGAATCGGTTTGGGACCATTCACACAGACGCTTGACAACCATACGGATCAGGTACAGTGGGTGGAATACAGGATCCATCCATATGCTGCGAATACGGGATCAGGAGTAAACTGCGAATATGGGACCAGTCTGGATACGGTCTTCAGGATCTATGTAAATCCGTCCCCCGAGATAACGGTGGGAGTTGTGGAGGACACAATCTGTGACGGGGGTACGAGCGTGATCACGGTATCGAGTACGGCAAGCATGACATCGGGGAACGTCTTGTTTGATTACACGATCGAGGACACATCTGGGGATCTGACGGAAATCAGCGGACAGACTATGGACAATGGAGTCGGTCTGGGATCATTCAACCAGACGCTTGATAACCATACGGACCAGGTGCAGTGGGTGGAGTACCGGATCCATCCTTACACAGCGGGGAGCGGACCGGGAGCAGAATGTGATTACGGTACCGATCTGGATACGGTTTTCAGGATCTATGTAAATCCGTCCCCCGAGATAACGGTGGAGGTTGTAGAGGATACGATCTGTGACGGAGCAACGAGTACGATCACAGTGACAAGTTCGGTGGGATTGACAACCGGAGAAATATTATTTGATTACACGATTGAGAACACATCTGGACCCCTGACGGATATCAGCGGACAGACGACGGACAATGGCGTAAGCCTGGGGCCATTCACTCAAACGCTTGACAACCATACGGACCAGGTACAGTGGGTGGAATACCGGATCCATCCATATGCTGCGAATACGGGATCAGGAGTAAACTGCGAATATGGGACCAGTCTGGATACGGTCTTCAGGATCTATGTGAATCCGTCGCCTGAGATCACGGTGGAGGTTGTGGAGGATACAATCTGTGAAGGGGGTACGAGTGTGATCACGGTATCGAGCACGGCAAGCATGACAGCGGGGAACGTCTTATTTGATTACACGATCGAGGACACATCTGGACCCCTGACGGATATCAGCGGACAGACGACGGACAATGGAGTAAACCTGGGATCATTCAACCAGACGCTTGACAACCATACGGACCAGGTGCAGTGGGTGGAGTACCGGATCCATCCGTATACGGCAGGAGGCGGACCGGGAGCAGAATGTGATTACGGTACCGATCTGGATACGGTTTTCAGGATCTATGTGAATCCATCGCCCGAGATCACGGTGGAGGTTGTGGAGGATACGATCTGTGACGGGGGAACGAGCGTGATCACGGTATCGAGCACGGCCGGTCTGACATCGGGGAGCGTCTTATTTGATTACACGATCGAGAACACATCGGGACCCCTGACGGAAATCAGCGGACAGACCACGGACAATGGAGTCGGTCTGGGATCATTCACACAGACGCTTGACAACCATACGGACCAGGTACAGTGGGTGGAGTACCGGATTCATCCATACACAGCGGGTAGCGGACCGGGAGTGAATTGTGATTTTGGTGCCGATCTGGATACGGTTTTCAGGATCTATGTGAATCCTACTCCTAAAATTTCTGTGGAAACTCCAGATTCTGTGCTATGTAATAACAATGAAGTAATTTTCAATATCAGTAATCCCCATGGAATTCTGGGCGGAGAGTGGGAATATGAACTATTTGTGGATTACGGCAGTGTAACAGGAGATGAAATTTCAGGTACATACACGACGCTGGATCCCATAACAGACCATTTATTCAATCCCGATACAGCTGTTCAGGCTGTTCGTTACCATTTTATCCCGAAGATTCAGACTGAACAGATCGGTCTCGATTGCCACAATCCGGACATGGATACGGTGATCTATGTCTGGGTGAATCCAACCCCGGCAATTCAACTGGATGCCCCTGCTGCCGTATGCAATGATGATATATTGAACATCCAGGTGGAAAGCGGCAATGGCCAGATCAGGGGAGACTGGCAGTACCGGGTGGTGGTCGATTATGCAGGCGGGGTGGTTGAAGGATTGAACGTCGGAGGTTATTATCCCGCCGCCGATCCGGTGATCAGGGATTCGCTTCATAATACTGATTCCATTCCACAAACGGTCAAATATGTATTTTATCCCTGGATCGTGCCTGATGACGGTGGAGACACATGTTTCTTCGGAATACCGGATTCAATCGAAGTGATTGTGGACCCGACCCCGGCCATCCGTGTGGTTGCGACAGATACAGTTATATGCAATAATGAAGAAGCAGTCATCAGTATCCACAATCCAAATCAGCACATACTGGGAAAATGGGTTTACAATCTGGAAGTACTCGATCCCTCCGGCTGGATTGAAAATGAACCGCTATCCCAGGATAGTATTTCAACGCTGGAATTAAGAAATGCCCTGTTCAACACTGATACGGTTGTCCATGAAGTCATCTACCGTTTTACGCCGGTCATCGAGCCGACAGAGGGTCTGCTGTGTGCAGGAGGCGAGGATACGGTCATCGTTATCTGGGTCAATCCGACACCTGAGATCAGGGTCAATGCGGATGATCGCATCATATGCGACGGGGACACTGTAGAATTTAATATCAGAAATCCAAACTGGGATGTTCGCGGGGAATGGTTGTATAATATCGATGTGACCGCTGATGAGCAGATTGAAGGAGCGCTGCCGGATCAGACGGGCATCGATATAACCAGCATCACCGAAATCCTGACGAACAACGATACGGTTGCCCACCGTGTGACCTACCGGTTCATCCCGTGGATCCTGGATGAAAATGGGGATCATTGTGAAGGCGGGCGCGATACAACGATTACCATCTGGGTGAATCCCACCCCTCAGATCAGGGTGACCGCCAGTCCGGATACATTGCTGTGCAATAACAGGTATGTCAATTTCTATGTCCGGAATCCGAACCGGAACGACAGAGGAGATTGGAGCTATGAACTGATCGTGGATCCGGATCCTGAAATATCCGGCTGGAGCCCGGGAGGGGTATTTGAAACCCCGACCAATTTCGGAGATCTACTGGTAAACAGCGACACGGCAGTACACAGTGTAAGGTATCATTTCATTCCCAGGATCACTCCGGATGACGGAGGTGTGGATTGTGAGAACGGGAGAGATACCATCATCACCATCTGGGTGAATCCGACCCCTGAGATTGATGTCAGTATTCCGGATACGATTTTTTGCAACAATGAGATCGCCAATTTCAGTGTGGAAGATGCGCTTGGCAATGTTCTTGGAAATAAGCGTTATACTGTGCGTGCTGTTTACAGTCCCTCAAACATCACGGTGTATTCACGAAGTCCCAATGTTTCTTCGGTTCTTGATGTGGGTCAGCCGATCAGTGACAGCCTGGTAAACCATACAAATGAGGCGCATCCGATCTACTACTTCTTTACACCAAGAATCTATGATTCCAGGGAAGGGCACGAAGGAGACTTCTGCGGAAATGTACCGGCGATAGAAGTGACCGTCTGGGTGAATCCAACACCCCGGATCAATGTGATTCCTGAAGATTCCATTTATTGCGACAGCGCTTTTGTTTACATCAACGTGGAAAATGGATTGAGTGATAATATCAAAGGGACATCCGTCTACAGCCTGGAAGTTACTTACAACGGCGGGGATGTCTCGGGGATCATCTCTTCAAACGGAGAAAGTGGATCGGCTGATGATGACATCAATAATTACCTGGAGAACCAGACAGACACCATCCAGATAATTTCATACCATTTTACGGCCAGGATCAGGGATGACAGACCCGGACACGCGGGCGAGTATTGTGATAACGGAATCGATACGACCATCCACATTAAATTGAATCCCACACCGAGGCTGCTTTATGAATATCTCACCGGGGAAGATACACTCTGTTTTGACCAGGGATTCAGCCTCGCGACAAATTCCCAGGTATATACCACCCATCCCATGTATTACCAGCTATGGGTTGATAATCCGGACAATGTCCCCGGAGTGGTGGTGCCACCTGACAGTTCCGATGTGAATCAACCACTCGATCAGAGCACCATATGGAATCCGGGCGATGATGTGAGAACTGTTGAATACAGATTCCGGCCGTTTATTTCCACAAAAGGGTGTCCCGGGAAGGATACTTCGATTATTGTCAAGGTCAATCCGGAACCTGTGATGACCGCAATGCAGAGTGACACTGCAGTGTGTTATGACTGGGGATATGAACTTCAAATGAACACGCCGGTGAAGGGTACTACCGGGGAAATGATGTATTACCTGGAAACAGGAGGGTACAATCCTGCCAATGTGGGCCCGCTCCCGGGAGATGACTTTTACCCGATTGGAAACCTGCAGCAGCCGGTGGTCAATACCGGTGACTCCATCGAGGATGTGACCTACAATATTACTCCGGTGATCAGGAACGCCCGTCGTTCAGGACATTGTTACGGGTCCCCTGTCGAACCGATTACCATCGCGGTGGCTCCGGAACTGAAAAGAAACACCTCGGTCTATACCACCGACTTCGGAGGATGGAACATCACCTGCAACGGGCTTGATGACGGCAGCATCCAGTCCGATGCACAGGGAGGGTATTACAGACTGCCCTATAAGTATGCATGGTATGTCTACACGGATACGGTGGCGGACATCCGGGATAAAATGGATGACCTGGATGAGGGGGTGGACGGACTGGGACCCGGAAAATATTTCTTCTATGTGAGAGACACGCTTGGCTGTGCGGACTCGGCATTCTTCAACCTCCGGGAGCCGGAACCACTGCTGATCGCCGATACCACGGTCATTGAACCCCAGTGTGCCGGTTCCACTTACAGGGATGGTGAACTGCATATTGTTGTGGACGGGGGAACAGGTGATAACATGGGATATAATTATTTCTACGATTGGCATGATACTCCCTGGGGAGAATTTGATTCCCATACCGAACCTGATATTGTCGGGGCAGTGGCTGGCGATTATCCTGTAATCATCACGGATATGAATGGTTGTTCCTTTGATGCGGAACTGACCATTACTTCTGTGACGGAAATCAATATCAGTCCAACGCCAAGTCAGTATGGTCCTGGAATCACCGATGAGGAAAGATTTAATATTCAGTGCTTTGGAATGGATAACGGGTTTATCGAGCTGACCGTGACAGGCGGCAACGAGGGAGGAGGCGTGGGTGGTTTTGACATCACCTGGCAGCGCGAAGGCAGCGCTGAAATCGGTACCGGTTTCGCAGGCTGGGACGGCTTTGATTATTCTTTCAGGATCGATGACCTGGTGGACGGGGAATATACGCTTTACGCATTTGACCACCTGAATTGCTACAGCTTCCCCACAATCGTTGAGATGAAAGAGCCCGACTCCGTCACCATTTCCAGGGTGAATCCCAAAGCGTATCACGATACGGTGGATATCAGCTGCTTCGGGGCGGATGACGGGAACATCGACATTGCCGTATCGGGCGGACATACAAAGACCAGTTACGCGATCAATTCGTTCCAATGGAGCGGACCGGATCCGGACCTGAACCCGGTTGACAGCATCCAGGTTGAAAGCGATCTCGGGCCGGGATTGTACAGCGTGGAGGTCATTGATGCACTGGGCTGTGAGGGTTACGCTGAGTTCGAACTCCTCGAGCCCTCGCGGATCGTGCTGGATGTGGATTCGATCCGAACGCTGAACGGATGGAACATCACCTGCTACGGGAACACGGACGGCTTCATCGAGGTTACCTCATCAGGCGGGATCCTGTCCCATGACTATGTGTGGAGCGCGGACCGGATGCAGCTGGCCGACAGCAGCCTGCAGGATCAGTACAACCTGGTGGCGGGGACCTACACGCTCACACTGACCGACAGCATCGGCTGCTCGCTGGATACCACCTTTACTCTGGCGGAGCCGAATCCGCTGGATCTGGAATGGGATATCCCGATGTTTTCAGATACCACGGCCATTGATTGTAACGGGGCACTGACGGGGAACATTTTCCTGAATCCCCTGGGCGGGGCGGATTCGACGCGGAATATCTATTTATGGAGCTCGGCTGACGGATCCGGGTGGGAGCCCGATTCCATGAGCCAGATCGGGATCGGGGCCGGCACCTACCGGGTGGTGATCACCGATATCAACGGATGCGATTCCACATGGGCATTCACCCTGAATGAACCAGATCCCATTTTCATCGAATCACTCACCTCCGACAGTGCATACTGTCACGGAACCGCCACGGGCTCCATAGAACTGGACGTTTCGGGCGGGATCCCTGGATATACCTATTCATGGAACGACGGATCGGTCACGGAGGACCTGGATGGGTTGTATGCAGGATTATACACGGTTACCGTGAGGGACCGCAACCTGTGCGAAAAAATTGACAGCATTGAGGTTTTCGAAGCGGACCGGTTCCATGTGCAGCTGAATGTAGCCAGCGATTACCACGGCGTTCCCATCTCCTGTGCCGGCTTCTCGGACGGGATCATTCTGCTCGAGTATGAGGGAGGCGTGGGACCATACAGCTTTGACTGGAACACGGGGGCCAGTACGCAGGACCTGGTGGATGTGCCTGCCGGAGAGTACAGTGTGATCGTCACGGATGTGCATAACTGCAAGGACAGTGCCAGGACGGTGCTCACCGAGCCGCAACCGCTGGATTATTCCATGCAGGTGGAGGACCCGCTGTGTTATAACGATTCCACCGGCCGCATCCATCTGCTGATCACAGGCGGGACCATCACCACCCTGGACGATTACCTGGTCACGCTCAACGGCCGGGTGTCGGGTCCCTATGCGGAGAACCTGCCGCAGGGGGATTACCAGATCCGGATCGAGGATCTGAATGGATGCTTCCTGGAGACAGTGGCGGAACTGGTCCATCCCGATACGCTGATGCTTTCCTTCGAAACGGTGGATGCCTATTGCAGGGACAAACCGGACGGAGCGCTCACCCTGTACATTGACGGTGGCACCTTCCCCTACGAGATCCGGTGGGACAGGGGACTGACGGATAACGAGCAGTATTTCAACAACCTGCTGTGGGGCGAATATGTGGCCACGGTGACCGACTACAACAATTGTGTGACCATCGATACGGCATTCGTGGATTACACCTTCACCTCCTGCCTGGTCATTCCCAACGCCTTCTCGCCAAACGGGGACGGGTTCAATGATCTATGGATCATCGAGGGACTCGAGCTCTATCCCAATGTGGAACTCAGGATATTCGACCGGTGGGGCTCCATGGTATATTACACGAAGAATGCGGCGGACGAGCCGTGGGACGGATCCTTCTACGGGCGCAACCTTCCCATTGACTCATACCATTATGTGATCGACCTCAGCAACGCCGATCCCCCGGTCACGGGGAACGTAACTATCGTCAGGTAAAAACGTAAGAATGAACGGGTGAAAAGGGTGCTCATCATACTATTGTTATCCGCGCTTTGGTGCTCCGCAAAACTCGGTGCGCAGCAGCTGCCCCTTTATTCCCAGTATCTCCTCAACGGGTTCATGGTGAATCCGGCCATGGCGGGACATGACGGGTACACTTCGTTCAACCTGACTGCCCGGCAGCAGTGGCTGGGCTTCCGGGAAGCGCCCCAGACCTATTCAGCGTCCTGGCAGACCCGGTTGCTCAGGCAGTCCTACAGGATCATCGACCATCCCATCCGCAGGGATAAGATGCTGATCCCCAGCACAAAGGGGAGAGTGGGACTGGGTGCTTATGTGATCAATGACGCCAATGCCAAGCTGGCCCGGACGGGTCTTTCCTTCACCTACGCCTACCACATCTTCATGAACAACACCCAGCTGTCGTTCGGACTGGCGGCCAAGCTTTTTCAATACAGGATCTACAGCGAGACCCTCACATTCGGGACATCGGGTGATCCGGTCCTCAACAATGATTTCAACAACGTTGCTTACAGTCCAGATTTCGACTTCGGGGTTTATTTCCGGGGCTTCGGCTATTTTGTGGGTTTTTCCACGAGCAACCTGCTTCAGACCGCCATCCTGATCGGAGCGCATGAACTTCCTGAGTTCAAGACCTACAGGCATTACTGGCTGATGGGGGGATACAGCATTCCTTTGAGTACCGAATTCGAGCTGGAGCCCAGCCTGCTGCTGAAAACCAGCGAGAACTGGAATCCCCAGGGAGATTTTGCACTGAAGCTGTATTACGAGGACCTTTACTGGGGAGGGTTTTCCTACCGCACCAACAAGAGCATCATTGCCACGGTGGGGTTGCGGATCGAGGGGCTCCATTTCGGGTACTCGTTTGACTGGGCGCTCTCCGAGATCGGGCACTTCAATTACGGTTCACACGAGATCAACCTCTGTGTGAAACTGGGCAGCGATGCGCGGCGGTACAAATGGCTAAACCGCTATTAGCGTCTTCTCCCTTTCCTTTCTCCTCCACTGGTAGTAGACCGCGCCCAGCAGGATCAGCAACAGCAGGACCGAGCTGGCCGTGGAGATTTTTGTGCCGGCAAAATAGGAACGCGGGTGGAACTGGAAAACGATCTCGTGTTCACCCGCAGGTACCGGCATGCCCCTGAGTGTGTAATTCACCCGGAAATGATCGGCCTTCTCCCCGTCCACATACACCTGCCAGCCGTCTTCATAGTATATTTCAGAGAATACGGCGAACTGCTCCTCTGAGGTGCTGGTTTTGTAGACAAGCCTGTTAGGCTGGTATGTTTCCAGGGTGATGCTGGTGGAGGAGTCAAGGGGGTATTCGGTCCGCTGAAGACGGTCCGAATATCTCCGGTCCATCGTGCATGCGGTCCTGATCTGAATGTCCTGCAGGGTAGCAACATCATCCGTGGCATCTTCGACCACCCTCACCTCGTTCACAAACCAGGCATTGCCCATGGCGAAGGGATTGATGAGCGGCTGGTTCTCCGGATTGATGATGATGTACTTTGTATTGAGCATGTTGAGTGCATTGGTTCCGGAAAGCGACCGGACCACACTGTCCATGTTCTGACTCCTCAGTCCGTCGATCAGGCTGTTGATATCCTGCATCAGCACCGTTTCTGTCAGGTCCTGGTACCTGCGCATCTTTGCCCCGTGGTATCCTCCGATGGAGTGGTGGAAATAGGATGTGGAGGCATCCTGGAAGGGGGAGACGGTCAGGTTCAGGACCCGTTCGTTGAGGCCCTCGTTGTTCATGATATACCGGTCGGCCACTGAAGGGGTGAAGGGCTGGGATGCCTGTCTTTTGCCGCTGAAGTGCCCGCTGTTCAGGAAGCGTTTGTTGACCGGCCACATATCGGCCAGGATCAGGACAGCCAGGATCAGCACGGCCACGGGAAGCTTCAGCTTTTTCATCCGGTAGAGGATGATCAAACCGGCGGTGAGTGCGATGAAGATGAGGGAGCGCAATGCATCCATCCGGAGCATGGTGCGCCTGTCGGCCTGCAGTGCCTGGGCCAGCTGGGGCTGGTAGGACTGGTCGCCCGCGGCCACAAAATCCCCGGCCAGATCGGGAAGAAGCACAAACAGCAGGGAGAGCCCGCCCGTGATCCCGGCGGACCATTTCAGGGCTGTGTTCATCTTCTTTGCGGGAACTTCACCAAGGAGGATCTTGTGGACGGCCAGGATCCCGAGCAGCGGAATGGCCAGGTCGGCGATGACCATGGTCATGGTCACGGTCCTGAATTTGTTGTAACCGGGTATGTATTCCATGAAGAACTCGGTCAGGAACATGAAGTTCTTCCCCCAGGCAAGCATGATGCTCAGGATCGTTGCCGCGAACAGCCACCACTTGATGCGCCGGTCCACGATGAACATGCCAAGCACGAAAAGGAAGACCATGATGGCCCCGGCGTAGAAAGGGCCCAGGGTGGACACCTGGCCGCCCCAGTACAGCGGCAGCTGCTTGATCACCTCGGACGCCTGGGCCTGGTTGCCCTGCGCGAAGAGCCGGTATGTTTCCGAATTCTCCGACAGCGAACCCACGCTGCTCCCTCCCTTGAAGCCGGGGATCATCAGGGTGAAGGTCTCATCCAGGCCATAGCTCCAGGCGGTGGCATAGCTCTTGTCCAGTCCCCCGGTATGGTCCTCCTCATCCAGCACCAGCTCCGAAGGGCTCCGCATGGAATGCTTGCCGTATTCCCATGTGGTCCATAACCTTCCGGTGTTGCTGGCCACCCCCATCAGTGCGCCGACAGCCAGCAGGGCCACGCAGATCGTCAGCTCTTTGAAGTACTTCTCCCTGAACGCGTAATAGAGCTGGAAGAGTCCGAACAGGATCACGATGATCAGGGTGTAGTATGTGATCTGTGGATGGCCCGCGAACACCTGCAGGGAGAGGAACAGTCCGGTGATGGCCATTCCCAGGACCCTCTTTCCCCGGAAAGCGAGGATGACCCCCGCCAGGATGGGGGCCATGTAACCGATGGCGACGGCCTTGGAATTGTGCCCGGCGGCGATGATGGAAAAATGGTAGGATGAAAATGCGAAGGCGATGGATCCTGCGATGGCCAGCCAGGGATTAACCCTGAAGGAGATGAGCAGGATGAAGAATCCCAGCATGTAGAGGAACAGAAAACTGACGGGACGGGGACCCAGCTGCAGGAGGTGCCTCAGGTATGAAATGATGTTGCCCTTGTACTGGGTGCTGACCAGGTATGCCGGCATGCCCCCGAACATGCTGTTCGTCCACAGGGGTTCTTTCCCCGTCTCTTCCCTGTAATCGGCCACTTCCTTGGACATTCCCGCAAATGTTAGGTTGTCATGCTGGGCGATCCTTTTGCCTTCCAGCACATCCGGGAAATAGGCGAAGGAAATGACAAAAAAGATGATGATTGCCGCGATGTAGGGAATCACTTTCTTGAAATCGAAGTCTTTCAGCATACGTTTCTTTTTTGATGGATCAGCGCAGGTTGCTCCGCCCGGCCACCCAAATATAATTCAATTTGATCATTCAGCCAGATCGTCAAGGATCTGTGCCAGTCTCCCCGCCAGGTTTTTCCTTGAATACTGCACGGGAGGTTTCGTCACCGGAAGGCTTCCGGCCCTGAATTGTGTGAAGTAACCCAGGATTGCCTCCTTCAGCCCTTGCTCGTCGTCGAAATCCAGCATCTTCCCCGCGCCGGCATCTGCCAGGATTGCGGCGGCATCCCCGTCCACCGGTCCGGTCCCCACCACCGGTCGCCCGGAAGCCATATACTCAAAGATCTTCCCTGTCTGGATCATTCTTGCGTTGGGGGTCCTGTTGACTGGAAGGTACAAAAGTGCGGCCGATCGCAGGGTGCCCGCGATCCGGTCATGGGGCAGGTAGGTTTCCAGCCGGGTGATCTCCTCCAGCCCGGCCGCACGGATGCTTTCGGTGACCGAGTAATCGAGCTTGCCGATGAGCCTGAGCTCCACCGCCCGGGCGAATTCCGGGTGCCGGCTGACCAGGGATGCGAGGACGTTCCAGAAGGCGGGATGGTTCCGGTCTTTGTTCATGGCTCCCACATGAAGGATGGTAAACCTGTCGCCCGCGGCAGGACCGGCGCCCGATTTGTGAGATGGTTCCGGACTGGTTCCGGATGGACCCTCCGCCCGGGTGTGCGAACCATCTTCGCCGGGGGCTGGTGTTTTGTCTTGGACCATCGTAAAATCCGCCTCGTCATATCCGTTGGGCACCACCTCCGGATCGATCCCGGCAAGCTCGCCGAACCGTCCGGCCATGGTCTCACCGATCACCACCACCCTGTCGGCTCCCTTCAGAACAGCCTGCTCGAGGGACCGGTGCCTGCGGTCGGCCCGCCGGGTGAGCCGGAGCTGGTGGTAAAAATCGATGTCCGTCCACGGATCCCTGAAATCGGCGATCCAGGGCACATCAACCTGTTTTCTGAGCTTCATCGCGATCAGGTGCATGCTGTGCGGGGGACCGGAAGAGATGATGGCATCCACCGGGTTTTTGCGGAGGTGTTGCTTCAGGAACCTGACAGAAGGCCGGATCCAGAACCTTCGTGCATCTGGGATGAACAGGTTGCCCCTGATCCAGACGGAGATCCCTTCTTTTTTCCGGGGTTTCTCCTTCTCGGAAAGGAAACCGGCATTGATGCGGTCGGCGGGCGACATGCCCAGGAACCGGCGGTAGAAGCCGTAAGGTTCCCAGATCCTCCTTTTCAGAACCTTCACCTGCTGATGCACATCTTTCACCAGCGAGTGATCGTCCACGGGGGCTTCCGGATTTTCGGGGGCATACACCACCGGCTGCCAGCCGAACCCGGGGAGGTACCTGGTGAATTTCAGCCACCGCTGCACCCCCGCCCCCCCGCTGGGGGGCCAGTAATAGGTTATGATCAGCACTTTTTTCACGGCTTGGCGCTTCAGGCCGGCATTCCTATAATTGCTTCAGCAGGTTGCTGATATCCACTTTTTCTTTGATGCTCTGTTTCAGGGCGCCGATCTGCACCCGGTCCTGCTCCATGCTGTCCCTGTACCGGACGGTCACCGTATCATCCTTCAGTGTCTGGTGGTCCACCGTGATGCAGTAAGGGGTACCGATGGCATCCTGCCTGCGGTACCTGCGTCCGATGGAATCCTTTTCCTCGTACTGGCAGTTGAACTCGAACCGGAGCTCTTCGATGATCGTTCTGGCCTTCTCCGGCAGGCCGTCTTTTTTGGTCAGCGGGAACACCGCCAGTTTCACAGGTGCCAGGAACGGGGGGAGTTTCATGACCACCCTGGTGTCGGTCGTGCCGTCCTCCCTGGTCAGTTCCTCTTCATGATAGGCGGCGGTGACCACGTGCAGGAACATCCTGTCCAGTCCGATGGAGGTCTCCACCACGTAGGGTACATAACTTTTGCCCGTTTCCTGGTCATAATACTGGATCTTCTTCCCGGAATATTCCTGGTGCCTTCCCAGGTCGTAGTCGGTGCGGGAATGGATCCCCTCCACCTCCTTGAAACCGAAAGGAAAGCGGAATTCGATGTCGCTGGCCGCATTGGCATAGTGGGCCAGTTTTTCGTGGTCATGGAACCGGTACCTGTCATCGCCAAAGCCCAGTGCACGGAACCATTTGATGCGGACCCCCTTCCAGTATTCGAACCATTCCAGCTCGGTACCCGGGGTGACAAAGAACTGCATTTCCATCTGCTCGAACTCCCGCATTCGGAAAATGAACTGGCGGGCCACGATCTCATTGCGGAAAGCCTTCCCCACCTGGGCGATCCCGAAGGGAAGTTTCATCCGGCCCGATTTCTGCACGTTCAGGTAATTCACGAAAATGCCCTGTGCCGTTTCGGGCCTCAGGTAGATCCTGCTGGTGTTTTCGGCGGTGGATCCGAGTTCGGTGGAAAACATCAGGTTGAACTGCCTGACGTCCGTCCAGTTTTTGCTTCCCGAGAGCGGGCATACGATCTCCTCGTCCAGGATGATCTGTCCCAGCTCCTTCAGATCCGTCTCATTCATGGCCTTCACGAACCGGTCGTGCAGCAAATCCGCCTTCTCACGGATTTCCCGCACCCTGGGATTGGTATCCAGGAACATCTGTTCGTCGAACGTGTCCCCGAAGCGTTTTCTGGCCTTTTCCACCTCCTTGCCGATCTTCCCGTTATATTTTTCCAGCTGCTCCTCGATCAGCTCGTCGGCCCGGTAACGTTTTTTGGAATCTTTGTTGTCGATGAGTGGATCATTGAACGCATCCACGTGTCCGGAAGCCTTCCAGGTGGTGGGATGCATGAAAATAGCCGAATCCAGTCCCACGATATTCTCATGCAGCAGCACCATGGAATCCCACCAGTATTTCCTGATATTGTTTTTCAGTTCCACTCCGTACTGTCCGTAATCGTAGACGGCCGCGAATCCGTCGTAGATCTCGCTGGAAGGGAATACATAGCCGTACTCTTTGCAGTGTGCGACAAGCTTTTTGAAAAGGTCCTCCTGGGCCATCATTGAATTATTTTTTAGCTTAAAGAATCACAAAAATAACCGAAAATAGTCAATTACCCCCATCGGGTGGAAGTAAGTACCTGTATAATTTCCCGTGCTGCATCCCCGTTCCCGAAGATGGGCGGGAAGGAGGAGGGGGGCGATTGCAGGAAGCGGCCGGCGGCTTCCCGGATCCGTCCGGCCGAAGTACCGGCAAGGACGCCGTTTCCCGCCTCGATGATCTCCACCCATTCTGTTTCCTCCCGGAGGACCACTACCGGTTTTTGCATGAACCAGGCTTCTTTCTGCACCCCGCCCGAATCGGTCAGAATCAGTGAAGAGCCCGCTTCCAGCTTGATCATGTCCAGGAAGGAAACGGCCGGGATCAGGCGGACCATCGGGGAGAATTCATCCCTGCGGAAAAGCTGCCGGGATTCCATTTTTTCGATGATCCCCACGGTCCTGGGATGGAGTGGGAGCACCACGGAAATCCCGTGTTCGCGGGCAATTCCGTCCAGTGCACGGAGGATGTTATCCAGGTTGCCGGCCGTGTCTGTATTGGAAGGACGGTGAATGGTGGCAAGCACATAAGGGAGCCCTTCCAGTCCCAGATCCCTGAGCACCGCTGAATTTCTTTCCGCAGCCTCCCTGAAGCGCAGTGTATTGTCGTACATCACATCCCCCGAATGGAACACCCCCTGGTTGTCAAATGTGTAAGGTTCCTTCTCACTGTGTTCGATCCCCTCCCTGGCCAGGTTCACGATTCCCGTCCGGGTGGGGGAAAACAGCAGGGTGCTCATGTGGTCGCAGGCGATCCGGTTGATCTCCTCGGGCATCTGCTTGTTGAAGGAGCGCAGTCCGGCCTCGATGTGGATCACGGGCACATGAAGCTTGGCCGCCGCAAGGGCCCCGGCCAGCGTCGAATTGGTGTCGCCGTACACCACCACCCCGTCCGGTTTTTCTTTCAGGATCACCTCTTCGATCCCCTGGATCATCAGACCCGTCTGCACCCCGTGGGATGAGGAACCGATATCCAGGTTGTATGCGGGAGGGGGGATCTGCATTTCCCTGAAGAAAACATCCGACATGGAATCATCGTAATGCTGGCCTGTGTGAAGGATGATCTCCCTGACACTGCCTGAAAATTCGCGCGAGATCGTGCGGCTGAGGGCCGCCGCCTTGATAATTTGGGGCCTGGCCCCGATTACGGATAACAACCTGATCATAGGCCCCAAAATTAAAGGATTTACGGACATTCTATGCCGCTTTTCCTATATTTGTCCATTATTCCGGCAGATATATCATGGAGAAAGCATATGATTTTCTGGTTATTGGAACCGGTCTCGGCGGATTGAGCTTCGCACTGAAGGTGGCCGAGAAGGGGAAGGTGTGCCTGATCACGAAAACACAACTGGAGGAGACCAATACCCGGTATGCGCAGGGCGGGATCGCAGCGGTGACCTATGAACCGGACAGCTATGAAAAGCATGTGAAGGACACCCTGGTGGCAGGCGACGGTCTGTGTGACGAGGAGGTGGTCAGGATGGTGGTGCGGGAAGCGCCCGCACAGGTTCGCCGGCTGGTCCGCTGGGGGGTCGATTTTGACCGGGAAGCGGTGGGGAAATATGAGCTGGCAAGGGAAGGGGGGCATTCGGAACACCGGATCCTGCACCACAAGGACAACACCGGGGAGGAGATCCAGAAAACCCTGTCACAAAGGATCCGGGAACATCCCAACATCGATTTGCTGGAACGTCATTTCGCCGTGGATTTAGTTACCCAGCACCACCTGGGAAGGCTGGTGAAGCGATACCAGACGGACATTGAATGTTATGGCGCATATGTGCTCAATTTGGATACCCGGAGGGTGATCAGGATCCTCTCAAGGACCACCCTGCTGGCCACGGGCGGGGCAGGGCAGCTTTATGCCACCACCACCAATCCGTTCATTGCCACGGGCGACGGGGTTGCGATGGTTTATCGCGCCAAGGGGATCGTGGACAATATGGAGTTCATCCAGTTCCATCCCACCTCCCTCTACAATCCCGGAGAATCCCCTTCATTCCTGATCACCGAGGCCATGCGGGGTTACGGCGGGATTTTGAAGAACCAGAAGGGGGAGGAATTCATGAAGAAGTATGATGATCGGGGAAGCCTGGCCCCCAGGGATATCGTGGCAAGGGCCATTGACAATGAGATGAAGACCCACGGGGATGAGTTCGTCTACCTGGACGTGACCCACAAGGAAGAAGGCCCGTTGAAAAAACACTTCCCGAACATCACGAAAAAGTGTCAGTCGCTGGGGATCGATATAGCCAGGGACATGATCCCGGTGGTCCCGGCGGCGCATTATATGTGCGGAGGGGTCAGGGTAGACCGGAACGGGCTCACCTCGATCAGGCGGCTGTACGCGGTGGGGGAGGTCACCTCCACCGGTCTGCACGGCGCCAACAGGCTTGCCTCCAATTCCCTGATCGAGGCCGTCGTGTTTGCTGACAGGGCGGCCGCGCACGCCACCCGTAACATCCCGGGGTATTCAATCGTTGAAGGCATTCCTGCCTGGGATGAAAGCGGGACCACCCACCTCGAGGAGCTGGTGCTGGTCACCCAGAACCTGAAAGAGCTGCAGCAGATCATGACCAATTACGTGGGGATTGTCCGTTCCGACCTTCGCCTTGAAAGGGCGGCAGACAGGCTGGAGATCATTTTCCGGGAGACCGAGGAGCTGTATAAGAAGTCACGCATTTCAAAACGGATCTGCGAACTGAGGAACCTGATCAATGCGGGTTACCTGGTCATCAAGATGGCCCAGGCACGCAAGGAGAGCAGGGGACTGCACTACAACATCGACCATCCGCGCAGAGCCTGAAGAGCAGCTGAGGTTGTCTCAAAAGGGATACTCTTCTATTATTTTCTGAGGGATGCTTTCTTGCAACGTGCTAATTTTGCTGGCGCAAAAAGATGCCAGGTTGCTTCATAAGCATCCCTCAGTATAGGTTGAAATGGAAGAGATGAGATACCCTGTAACTACCGGTCCCAGAACGAACCGTTGACCTCCGGGCGGAGGTGTCCGTAAGTCTCTTTGATCCGGTCCAGGATCGAATAAATTTCCTCCGTATCCAGCGAGGTGAGCAGCCTGATCCGCATCTCCCTGAAATGGGGGAGCCCCTTGAAATAACTGGAAAAGTGCCGGCGCATTTCATAAATGCCCACGGGTTCTGATTTAAACTCCAGCGATTTGGAGAAATGCAGCTTTGCCATTTCCACCTTTTCGGCCACGGACGGATCTGGCAGCAACTCACCCGTGTCCAGGTAATGCCTGATCTGACCGAACAGCCAGGGCCTCCCCACCGCGGCCCTTCCGATCATGATCCCGTCCACCCCGTACCTGTCAAAGGCCTCATTCGCCTCCAGGGGATGGGTGATGTCACCGTTCCCGATCACAGGGATGAGCATCCGGGGATTTTTCTTCACTTCGCCGATCAGCGTCCAGTCCGCCTTTCCCCGGTACATCTGCACACGGGTGCGACCGTGAATGGTGATGGCGCTGATGCCCTGGTCCTGCAGCATTTCGGCCACCTCCACGATGGGCTTGTGTTGCTCGTCCGTCCCCAGCCTGGTTTTGACGGTCACCGGCACCGGCGAGGCGGCGACAATGGCACGGGTCATTTCCAGCATGAGCGGGATGTTGGCCAGCATGCCCGCTCCGGCTCCCCGTTTTGCGATCTTCCGCACGGGACATCCGAAATTGATATCGATCAGGTCCGGATCCGATTCCGCCGCCCTGTGGGTGGCTTCCACCATGGCTTCCACCAGGTGGCCGTAGAGCTGGACGCCCATGGGCCGCTCGTAGTCGAAGATCTCCAGCTTTTGCAAGCTTTTCGCCCCGTCCCTGATCAGTCCGTCGGAGGAGATGAACTCGGTATACATCACATCGGCTCCCGATCGTTTACACAGGAACCTGAAGGAGGGATCGGTGATGTCCTCCATGGGGGCCATGAAAAGCGGACGGTGACCCAGCTCTATGTGACCTATCTGCATGGTTAAAAAAAGTGAGTAGGAAAAAACGGTTCAAATTGTTTTCTTTGTGCATCCGTCCCACCGCAAAAATATAAAAATTTAACGGGGCGGCTCTTTCCTGAGGCCATGGACAGATCAAACGGTATCCCGGGGAGACAGGCATTGCTGGCCGGCATGAGGCCGGCTGAGAAATTCCTGTTCTCGGTGGTCATCCTGTTCATCCTGGGACTGGGATTCCAGTTTTTCGGGGCTTTCATCGCATCGCTGATCTACGGTTTCGGATTCACCGAGGTCCTCACCCTGGGGACGTTTGAAGATCCGAGGTATGTGGCTGCCTCCAAGCTCATTCAGATCCTGGGCAGCGTGGGAACCTTCATTATCCCGGCGCTCCTTTTCTCAGTTCTTTTTGCGGGGGACCCCTTTTCCTATTACCGGTTCAGAACCCATCCTGGCATACTGCCCCTGCTGCTGATCCTTGCCATGATGGTCTCCGTGATCCCGTTTATCAACTATGTGGCCGAACTGAATCTGAGGATCCGGTTTCCCGTTGAGGCGCTGGACCGTGTCCTGAGGAACCTGGAAAGTGATGCCGAGAATATCATGCGGGCATTCATGGCCACCCGGTCGGTCGGGGGACTCATGGTCAATCTGTTCATGATCGGGATCCTGGCCGCAGTGGGAGAGGAACTGATCTTCCGGGGACTCCTGCAGCGGCTTCTGCATGAAATGGTCAGGAACATCCATGTGGCCATCTTCATCACCGCGATCCTTTTCAGTGCCTTCCATTTCCAGTTCTTTTCGTTTATGCCCAGGTTCGTACTGGGCCTGATCCTGGGTTATCTCATGTACCTGGGAGGCTCCATCTGGTATCCCATTATCGCCCATTTCGTGAACAACGCCATGGGTGTGATCTATTACTATTTCAACTACAGGGGAAGCGGAGAGGATGTGCTGGATGAGATCGGCACCAGCAGCATGATGCCGATGACAGCCGTGATCAGCCTGCTGCTGTTTGTACTCTTTTTTCTGCTCTGGTATTTCCGGATATCGGCGGCTGACCGCTCCCGCGTCTGAACCACCCGTGTCTAAACACTGCTCTGGATCCGGGATGTCTGAAACTGTCCCGCGTTCTCGATCTCGTTTTTCCGGAAGACATACACCAGTCCGTAATCGGTGGCCTTTTCACGCCGGATCTCTTCGGGGAGATCCCGGAACTTGTCTTCCACCTCGTTCCACAACTGCTGGATCAGGCTGTCCACCACCGTGCGTTTCTCGTTGAGCTGGTCCTGCGCAAGCTGGCACCTGCGCTTCAGGCTCTTCTGGTAATTGTGATATTCCATGAACTTATCATAGTGCACCTTCAGTACGGCGATGGTGGGATTCGTGATCGGACTCAGGCCCTTCTGGAGCCGTTTCTTTTCCCCCTCGATCAGCTTGCTTCCCCAGTTGATCAGTTCCTCCTCGGTGTTCAGGGAGGGGACCTTTCTATCCTCGTCGGCCAGTTGAAAGTAATCCAGCGTCTCCTGTACCATGTCCCCCCGGGAGATCGCCATATAGATCACCTGGATGAAGTGGGAGATATACATCCGGACCTTCCTCATGCGTTTCTGGTACTCCTTGTTCTTCTCAGCCTGGTTGTTCAGGGAGGTGCGGTGTTCCTGTATGGCCATTTCGAATCCCGGGAGAACCGACTGGATCCGCCTGTAAGAATGCTGGGTGAATGCCAGTTTGAATGGATGAAGGTCCTTCCCTTTTTCGCTGGCTGACCTGAGGGCTTTGAGCCGTGCGGAGTCAGTATTGGGCAACCTACGATAGGGCATGTTGGTAAAAATGTTAATAAAAAGTTAATAAACGGGTGTAATGTGCGAAGATAGAAAATTATAAATATGAACCAAGTTATTCGTACCATATTTACGCTATGAGAATGAAAATGTTACATATTTTCCGAAATTTCGGCAGATTTCTGCTTTCAGAACCCTGAAAGTTCATAAACGCGGGTGAAAGGAAATAACTGATCCCCGGAAAAAAGACGTTTGTCAAAAATTGGAAGTACTTTTATGATAGATGCGTATAAACCAACAAAAACAAATTGATATGTTTCCGGAAAAAGTATACACAGGCAGAAGAAGCAAACTCCATGAAATGATGGGAAATGGGATCCTCCTGTTCCCGGGAAATGAAGAAAGCGCAATGAACTATAAGTCAAACACCTACCGTTACAGGCAGGACAGCAGTTTCCTCTATTTCTTCGGGATCAGCAAACCCGGGTTCTGCGGTTGGTGTGATGTGGACTCGGGAGAGGACCGGCTCTACGGGGATGATTTCACCATCGACGACATCATATGGATGGGGGCGCAACCCTCGGTGAAGGAGCTTGCCGCCGGGGTGGGGGTGCAGCACACCGGTTCGGTGAGCGACCTGGAACGGGCACTGCGAACGGCCCTTCAATCCGGACGCAGGGTGCATATTCTCCCGCCTTACAGGGGGGACCATGTGATCAGGCTTTCCGGCCTGATGGGGGTCGATTGCGGACAGGTCGCAGGCCATGTGTCGGAGGAGCTGATCAGGGCGGTGGTGAAACTTCGCGCGGCCAAGGACCGCTATGAGATCGAAGAGATGGAGAGGGCCCTGGAGGTGACGGGCATGATGCATATCACGGGAATGAAAATGGCCTTCCCGGGAAATTATGAGCGGGATCTGGCGGGGACCATCGAAGGGATTGCGCTGGCCAGCGGGGGAGCGGTTTCCTATCCGGTCATCCTGAGCATGGACGGACAGATCATGCATAACCACGAGCACGGAAATGAGCTGGCGGAGGGAAGGATCGTGGTATGCGACGCGGGATCGGAGACCGAAATGGGATATGCGGGCGATATTACCCGGAGCTATCCCGTAGGCGGAAAATTCAACCTCCAGCAGAAGGAGATCTATGAGATCGTGCTGGAAGCCAATGTGAAGACCATGGAAGCATCCGGTCCGGGAATCCCTTACAGGAACATCCACCTGATGGCTGCCAGGATCATTGCAGACGGACTGAAAGCGCTGGGACTGATGAAGGGCGATATGGAAGAGGCGGTGGCTGCGGGAGCCCATGCGCTTTTCTTCCCGCACGGACTGGGCCATATGATCGGGCTGGACGTGCATGACATGGAGGGACTGGGCGAGAATTACGTGGGATACAGCGATCAGATCAAACGAAGCGACCAGTTCGGCCTGGCCTATCTGAGAATGGGGAGGGAGCTAGAGCCGGGATTTGTGGTGACCAATGAGCCAGGCTGTTATTTTATTCCCGAGCTGATCGACATCTGGAAGAAGGAGAAAAAATTCGAACAGTTCATCAATTATGGCAGGCTCGATGCCTACCGCGGTTTCGGGGGGATCCGGATCGAGGACAATGTATTGATCACATCCGACGGCATGCGCATACTGGGTACGCCCATTCCAAAGACCGTGCAGGAGGTGGAGGCCACTATGCGGGCATGACCCGGGACAGCGGGGGACGGCCCTTTTGATCCAGCCGGTTACAGTGCGGACTTCAGGTATTCCCGGTTGAGGCGGATGATGTTTACCATCCTGATCCCTTTGGGGCATTCCACCTCACAGGCCCCTGTGTTGGTGCAGTTCCCGAAACCGAGTGCATCCATCATGGCCACCATGTCCCTCACCCGCTTCCGGGCTTCGATCCTGCCCTGGGGCAGACTGGCAAGGTGGGAGATCTTCGCTCCCACGAAGAGCATGGCGGAAGCATTCTTACAGGCTGCCACACACGCGCCGCATCCGATGCATGCAGCCGCATCCATGGCAAACAGCGCATCATCCCTGTTCACGGGGATGGCATTGGCATCCGGGGCGGTGCCTGTGTTCACGGAGATATACCCGCCTTCCCGGATCAGGGTATCGAGGGACGAACGATCCACCATCAGGTCCCTGATCACGGGAAAACTGCGTGCCCGCCAGGGCTCGATCACGATGGTGTCCCCGTGATTGAATTTCCGCATGTGAAGCTGGCAGACGGTGGTGAGTTCATCGGGACCGTGCGGACGGCCGTTGATGTAGATGCTGCAGGAACCGCAGATCCCCTCCCTGCAGTCATGGTCGAAGACAACAGGTTCTTCATTCCTGGAGATCAGCTGTTCGTTCAGAATGTCCAGCATTTCCAGGAATGAACTGTCCGGATCGATCCCTCTCAGCGAGTAATTCACAAACCTGCCCCTGCTGCGGGAATCCTTCTGTCTCCATATTTTCAGTTTCAGGTCCATCTCTGTATCAGTAAGGGTACGTTTTATCTGTAATCTCTCTGTTTCAGCTGGATATGCTCGAAGCTGAGCGGTTCCCTGTGAAGCGCAGGCTCCCGGTCCGGACCCGTGAACGCCCAGGCTGCCACGTAGGCGAAGTCCCTGTCGTTGCGCAGCGCCTCGTGCTCTTCGGTCTGGTACTCTTCACGGAAATGCCCGCCGCAGGATTCCTCCCGGTGCAGCGCATCCCTGGCCATCAGGATGCCGAGCTCCAGGAAATCAGCCAGCCGGTCGGCCTTTTGCAGTTCCGGGTTCAGGTCCTCCATCTTTCCGGGGATCTTCACGTCGGACCAGAACCGCTCCTTCAGCTTTTTGATCTCCTCCGAGGCCCTGACCAGTCCCTCTTTGTTCCTGGACATCCCGATGTATTCCCACATGATGTGCCCCAGCTGTTTGTGCAGGCTGTCCACCGTCGCACTTCCCCCGATGGAGATCAGTTTTTCCAGTCGGGCCCTGACCTCTTCCTCTGCGCTGTCGAACTCCGGGGTATCGGTGGGGAAACGGGGAACCCTGATTTCGTGTGCCAGGTAATTCTGGATGGTATAGGGCAATACGAAATAACCATCCGCCAGTCCCTGCATCAGCGCCGATGCACCGAGCCGGTTGGCCCCGTGGTCCGAAAAGTTTACCTCCCCGATGGCGAACAGTCCGGGAATGTTGGTCTGCAGCTCGTAGTCCACCCAGAGTCCCCCCATGTTGTAATGGATGGCCGGGTAGATCATCATCGGCTCCTCGTAGGGATGGTCGTCGGTGATCTTTTCATACATCTGGAACAGGTTCCCGTATTTGGCCTCGATCACATCCTTTCCCAGCCGGTCGACGGCATCCCTGAAATCAAGGAAAACAGCCCTGCCGGTGGAGTTTACCCCGTATCCCGCGTCACACCGCTCCTTGGCGGCCCGGGATGCCACATCGCGGGGGACCAGGTTGCCGAATGCCGGATAACGCCGCTCCAGGTAATAGTCACGGTCCTCCTCAGGGATCTGGCTCCCCTTGATCTCCCCCCGCTGGAGGCGCGCTGCATCCTCCTTCTTTTTCGGGACCCAGATGCGGCCGTCGTTGCGAAGGCTTTCGCTCATCAGGGTAAGCTTGGACTGGTAATCACCGTGCACGGGAATGCAGGTGGGATGGATCTGCACGAAGCACGGGTTGGCAAACAGGGCCCCCTTGCGGTAGCACTGCCATGCGGCGCTTACATTGGAACCCATTGACATGGTGGAAAGGAAGAACACGTTGCCATACCCGCCCGTGGCAAGGACCACCGCATGGGCGCTGAAGCGGTGCAGTTTACCGGTGACCACGTCACGGGCGATGATCCCCCGCGCCCTGCCCTCCACGACCACCAGGTTGAACATCTCCATGCGGGGATACATCGTCACATTGCCCGCCTTGATCTGCCTGCTCAGGGACTGGTAGGCGCCCAGCAACAGCTGCTGCCCCGTCTGCCCCTTTGCATAAAATGTCCTGGAAACCAGCGCACCGCCGAAAGAACGGTTGTCAAGCAACCCCCCGTATTCCCTGGAGAAGGGGACCCCCTGGGCCACGCAGTGATCAATGATCTGGTTGCTCACTTCCGCAAGCCGGTACACATTGGCTTCCCGGGAGCGGAAGTCACCGCCTTTCACGGTATCATAAAAAAGCCTGAAGACACTGTCGCCGTCATTCTGGTAATTCTTGGCCGCATTGATCCCCCCCTGTGCAGCAATGCTGTGTGCACGCCTGGGACTGTCCTGGTAGCAAAATGACTTTACTTTGAATCCCAGCTCTGCCAGGGAGGCCGCGGCCGAAGAACCGGCCAGCCCGGTCCCCACCACGATCACATCCAGTTTTCGCTTGTTGGCCGGATTCACAAGGTTCTGGGTGGACCTGAACCGGGTCCATTTTTCGGTGATATGGCCTTCGGGGATCCTGGACTGGAGCTTTCCCATCGTCATTTTTTTTACGGTTTACATAAAATAGATCACCAGGGGTATGGCTGTGAAGCCTGCCACCACAACAACGGTGTAGATCACGGACAACGTCTGGATCAACGGGGCGTATCGGTTGTTCTCAATTCCCAGGGTCTTAAAAGCCGATTGAAAACCATGGATCAGGTGAAATCCAAGGAACAGAAAAGCGGCGATATAGATGATCACGAAAGGAAGCAACTTGAACTTGTCAATCACCTCGGTGGCGAAATCATGGTAGACCACCCCGTCGGAAACGATCTCTGCCGCATGTCCGAACTTGGCCCTGAAATAGAAATCCGAGAAATGGATCACCAGGAAGGCGAGGATGACCCCGGCCGTGTGGATCATGAACTTGGAGAAGAAGGAAGTGCTTGAGAAATTGGCTTTGCTGTAACGGTGCGGACGTGCGATCCAGTTCTGCACCTGCAGGATCAGCGCGTAGATCACATGCAGCAGGAGTCCGCCGATGAGCACGATTTCGAAGATCTTGATCACGATGTTGTTCCCCATGAAATGGGCCGCCCTGTTATACACCATGGGATCATTGAACAGGATGACCAGCAGGTTGATGGAGAGGTGGACCAGCAGGAAGAGGATCAGGAAGATCCCCGCAAGCGACATCATGAATTTCTTCCCGATGGAAGAGGTAAAAATCCCGGACATTTAGGTACAATTAAAATAAGTTATTAAAATTGCATAGGGCCTGTTGAACAAATATAAATAAATCCGGTCCTTCTTACAGTGGTGCGAAATATATCCTATAACAGGTTCATTGATTCCGATTTTTAAGGATCAGTGACTCCCCTGGGGAAAGCTACTGAAAATCGAGGTATGAGATCAGATCCTTTGCCGGCAAGTCTATTTATTAAGAATCGTTCTAAACTTTTTGCAGCCCTGGAACCGGGGTCCGTTGCGGTGGTCTGTTCGGGCGAACGGGTCAGAAGAAGCAGGGACCAGCATTATCCCTTCCGCCAGCAATCGGATTTTTTCTATCTGACGGGGCTCCACCGGGAGGGATATGTGCTGTTCCTGGCGCCGGACCATCCGCGGGAGGAATTCAGGGAAATTTTGCTGAGGAGGGAACCCTCCGAGAAGGAGCGGATGTGGTCCGGCTCCGGACCCTCTGTCGCCGAGGTGATGGGACGTTCAGGGATCACCCACATACGGGGGATGGACGAAATGGATGTGCTGATCGGTGAGCTGCTTCCCGCATCCGGTACAATCTACTGCAATCTGCCGGAAGATGCCGGACAGCAGCCGGGGATGCGGTCTTCCGAATGGGAGGTATACCACCGCTTCAAGTCCCGCTATCCCCATCTGAACAGCGCCCGCCTCTCTCCCCTGCTCACCCCGCTCCGCATGATCAAGGAACCGGAGGAAGTGGAACAGATCAGAAAAGCCTGTTCCGTTACCGGCAGTGCTTTCAGGAAAGCCCTTTCGGTGATCGGGCCGGGCATCAGGGAGTATGAAGTGGAAGCCGAGATCATCGCGGAATTCATCCGTTCCGGGGCGGAAGGGCATGCATTCGATCCCATCCTGGCCAGCGGGAAGAATGCGCTGATTCTTCACTACAGCGAAAACCGGGGAAGCTGCCTGGAGGGGGGCCTGCTGCTGATGGATTTCGGGGCGGAGGTCGGCGGCTATGCGGCCGACTGCAGCCGCACCGTGCCTGTCAGCGGCAGATTTACCGCCCGCCAGCGTGTGCTCTATAATGCGGTTCATGAGATCTTCACGAAGGCGCGGGACCTGATGAAGCCCGGAGTGTTGCTGGATGACCTGCAGCAGCAGGTGGGAGCACTCTGGCAGGAAGCCCATATCAGGCTGGGAGTGTACACCCGGAAAGAGGCTGCGCGACAAGAACCCCAGGGGTCGCTCTGGAAAAAATATTTCATGCACGGGCTCTCCCATTCCATCGGCCTGGATGTGCATGACCCGTTCGACAGGAATATCCCCCTCCGTTCAGGGATGGTGCTAAGCTGCGAGCCGGCCATCTATCTCCCGGAGGAAGGACTGGGGATCAGGCTGGAAAATGTGTTGCTGGTCACCGAAACGGGGACGGAGGACCTGATGGCGGAGATCCCCATGGATGCAGAAGAGGTGGAACAACTGATGCAGGCAGCGCGAAAGAAAATAATTGCTAATCCATAAATAGGTACACATATGAAAGATATTTTCACAGCAGAATTCTGGAGAGAGATTTTGGACAAGTTCATCGAATGGTCGGTGTCTGAGTTGCCTTCCATTCTGATTTTGATCGTTGTGCTGATCATCACCCTCAGGGTGGTGAAATTCGCGGTGAAGCGGCTCAGGAAGTTCCTGGTGGCGCGGGCGGACCGCCGCGACGAAGACGACACGAATGAAGCCGAAAAGCGTGTGGCCACGCTGATGGGCATTTTGCACGGCATTACGAGGGTGGTCATCTGGACCCTCTTTCTGATGATCCTCCTGAACAAGCTGGGCATCAACATCGGTCCCATCCTGGCAGGTGCAGGGATCCTGGGCCTGGCAGTGGGCTTCGGGGCACAGGAGCTGGTGCGGGACGTGATCACGGGATTCTTCATCCTGCTTGAGAACCAGATACGGACGGGCGATGTGGCCATCATCAACGGAACGGGGGGACTGGTGGAGAAGATCGAGCTGCGGACCGTCACCCTGCGCGATTTCTCCGGGGTAGTCCATATTTTCCAGAACGGGAAGATCAACACCCTGTCCAACATGACCAAGGAGTGGAGTGCCATGGTTTTCGATATCGGAGTGGCCTACAAGGAGAACACCGACACGGTCATGGAGGTGATCCGCCAGGTGGGCAACGAGCTCCAGCAGGATGAGGAATACGGACCCAGGATCATCGAGCCCATCGAGGTGTTCGGGGTGGACAAGTTCGGCGACAGCGCAGTGGTGATCAAGGCCCGTTTGAAGACCAGACCCATTGAGCAATGGAACGTGGGGCGCGAATTCCGCAGAAGGCTCAAGCATGCCTTCGACGAAAGGAAGATCGAGATCCCCTTCCCGCATACCACGGTCTACTGGGGCGAGGAGATCACACCCCTGCAGCTGAAGCTCCGTGAAGCAGAGTAAGTCCCTGTATCCCGGACCATCGTATCATCAGAAATTTTCAAACTTATGCGTAAGCGCGTAGCATTTAACGGAGTGGATGTTGTATACGGGGACCGCGGCGCGGGATCCTGCATCGTGCTGCTGCACGGTTACCTGGAAACGGGCCGGATCTGGGATGGATTTGCAGAGCGGTTCCTGAACGAATTCCGGGTGATCACTCCGGATCTTCCCGGACACGGGGCTTCAGGCACCTGGGGCGAAGTCCACCGGATGGAGGAACTGGCCGGATCGGTCCTTGCCGTCCTTCAGAAGGAAAAGCTGGAGAAGGTATTCCTGGTGGGCCATTCCCTGGGGGGATACATCACCATGGCGTTTGCGGAACTGTACCCTGAAAGGCTGTCCGGGTACTGTCTTTTCCATTCCACCTGCTTTGCGGATACAGAAGAGAAGAAAGTGAACCGGGACCGGGAGATCCACCTGGTCAGGTGCAACAAAAAACACCAGATCATCCAGGTGAACATGCCCAAGGGATTCGCGGATGTGAACCTGGAATCCCTTGCCCCGCAAATCGAAAGGGCGAAAAGGCTGGCGCTGGAGAACAGCGACGAGGGGATCGTGGCCCTGCTGAATGGAATGAAACAGCGGCCCGACCGGACCGCTGTGTTGAAAAATGCCAGACTCCCGTTGCTGTTGATCGGAGGGATGATGGACAATTACATCCCGGCCGAGGAGTTTGAAAGGGTTGTGGAGCTCGCACCCCACGCATCGGTGCTCCGTCTGGAACGTTCGGGACACATGGGATTCATCGAGGAACCGGAACCTGCGGCGCAGGCCATCCGGAAGATGGCCGGCTCCCTATAGGTTTTCGCCTTTCGGCTGGTCTTCTCCTTCCCCCTGGAAGGATCGCCACCCGCGGGGTCCCTGTCCCCAATCAGCGGGTCCCTGTCCCCAATCAGCGGGTCCCTGTCCCCGTGCACCGGGCCCCTGTCCCCAGGATCCGGAAGCGTAGGGACAACGGGATCCGGGACCCCAACCGGCACCGGGACCCCAGCCATGGCCGGGTCCCCTTCCGTAATTGCCACCCCTTCTTTGATGCCTGAAGGAATTCCGCTGGTCAAGGATCATCTTCTGCTCATCTGTGAGCAGGGCCCTCACATCTACCCTGTGTGCTGCCCTCAGCTTCCTGATGTTGTTGCTGAGCTCGCTCTGCTCGTCAATCACGCTGTTGAGCGCCTTCATATCCACTTTGTCCTCCAGCATCAGGGTCCGTTCCCTGGCTTTCAGCTCCGCCATCTTGCTTCTCAGGGGCTTTACCTCTTTATAATGTTCAAGCCTGAGGGCCTGAAGCTGTTCCTGCTGTGCATCGGTCAGATCCAGATGGCTCCAGCGGGCCATTCTGCCGGGACCCTCGAAATCAGCCTCCCCGCCACTGCGTCCGTACCCTCCGTAACCCCATCCCCGCGCGGGCTGGGCATTCATTCCTGCAACCAGCACTCCTGCAAACAGGAGCGCTGCCGCTGTCCTGATCATTTGAGTTTTCATCATCTGCAAATTTAAATGGTTTTCAATAGGTTATTTACACCTGTTAGATGTGATCCGGACCGGAAGGTTTAAATCCTGTTTCAGAGTTTTGAAATGGTGTCGATGGCCACCTGGAGCACATTGTCGATTTCAGCGATGATGGGGTAGAAGCCTTCGTTGTCAATGATGTTCCTGGCCACATAGGCTTTGATGCTTTTCTCCATCACATGGCCGGAGGTCCTGATGTCCCCGTAATCGGGCGGCACCCCTTTCTCTTTCGCGTAGTTGACAAACTGGGAGATGATCTGCTGGTCGTCCAGGTATGCTTCAATGTCCCCCGCGGTGGTGAACCCTTCGAGGATGGGACGGTGCAGGTCGGTGTAGTGGAATGCGAACCGATACATGAGTCCCAGGCTCCTCACCCGGTTGTAGTAATCCGAAATGCTGGTGGTATCCACGGGCACAAAAATATCGGGCATGATCCCGCCGCCCCCGTAAACGATCTTTCCTCCCGGGGTGACAAACTTCTGGGAGGCGTCGAATTTGATGCTGTCCTGATGTTCCAGCTCACCCCGGATGATCCGCTGGTTCAGGTCATGGTAGTAATCTTCCCTTCCGTTCTCGTAGGATTTCTGGATGCTCCGTCCCGTGGGGGTGTAATACCTGGCCACGGTGAGCCTGAGGGCGGACCCGTCGGTGAACCGCATCTCCTCCTGGACCAGTCCCTTTCCGAAGGTCCTTCTCCCGATGAGCAATCCCCTGTCGTTGTCCTGGATGGCCCCCGCCAGGATCTCACTGGCCGAGGCGCTGGTTTCATCAATGAGGATCACCACCTTATCATTCTTCAAAGCGCCCCTGGATGAGGCAAATTCATTTTCCCTGGGCCGGGCGCGCCCTTCGGTATATACGATCAGCTGCCCTTCGTCCAGGAACTGGTCGGCGATCTGGATGGCCGATTCCATGATCCCTCCGCCGTTGCCGCGCAGGTCCAGGATCAGCCTGGAAGCGCCCTTTGACTTCAGTTTCTCAATGCCCTCCATGAATTCCCGGTAAGTGGTCTGGGCGAACTGGCTGATCTTGATGTAGCCGGTCTCACTGTCCACCATATAGGCCACATCCACACTGTAAATGGGAATGTCGTCCCTTGTGATCTCGAAATCCATCAAATCCTTCTCGCCCCTGCGGAAAATGGACACCTTCACCACCGTGTTCCTGGGGCCCTTGAGCATGTTCACAATGTCATCGCTGGGCATGTTCACCCCCGCCACCAGGGAATCATTCACCTTTACGATCCTGTCCCCCGGCATGATGCCCACCAGCTCGGATGGACCGTTGGGAATGGTGTTGATGATGGCCACCGTATCGTCGGCCATGTTGAAGGAGACCCCGATCCCGCTGAAATTTCCAACCAGGGGTTCGGAGAACCGCTGGAACTCGCTGGATGGGATGTAGATGGAGTGCGGGTCCAGTTCCTCCACAAGCGAAGGCAGGGCCGATTCGCTCAGTTGCTGCAGGTTGACCGTGTCCACGTACTCGTTCAGGATGTACTGCATGGCCGAGGTGATCTTATTCGACCTGGGCACCAGCGATAATCCGGAGCCTACATTCAGGCCCGGCCTGATGGAAAAGTGCTGTTTGCTCACCTCATCCGACACGATGTTGCGGATGCGGATCCCGGTGATCCAATTTCCAACGATAATCCCGATGATCAGCGTCAGGCTGATCAGCAGGGGAAGGAATATGATGAATTTATCTCTTCTGCCTTTCATATGCACATGTTGCTTTCACCGGATCAGCCGGACACCTCTTCAACCGTTTCCTCGGGCAGATAAACCAGTTCAATGCCCGCCCTGCCGAGCAGGTCCAGTCCGTCGCTGATCCTGTATTGATCGGAGTAAACGACCCTCCGGATCCCCGCCTGGATGATCAGTTTGGAGCACTCCATACAGGGAGAGCTGGTGATGTACAGCGTGGCCCCCTCGCTGCTGTTGTTGCTCTTGGCCACCTTGGTGATCGCATTTGCCTCCGCATGCAGCACATAGGACTTGGTGTTGTTGTCCGCATCCTCACATTCGTTCTCAAAACCAGAAGGGGTTCCGTTGTACCCGTCCGAAATGATCATCTTGTCCTTCACGATCAAAGCCCCCACCTTCCGCCTTTTGCAGTAGGAATTTGTGGCCCAGATGGCCGCCATCTTCAGGTAGCGCCGGTCGATGGCCACCTGTTTCTCATTATTCTGACCGGAATTCTCGGACATTGTTCACAGGGATTGTGCCCAGGGCCGGGATCGAACCGGCACGATATTGCTATCACTGGTGTTTGAGACCAGCGCGTCTACCAATTCCGCCACCTGGGCAGTGGCTCTCACAGCCGTGCGAAGTTAATGTTTTTCAGATTATTTGACAAGCCCGCTCTCCCTTCATGAACAGCATGTTATTAAATATCTTTTAAAAGGCACGGCATTGTTAATTTTACGCCTGCCGAATAACCATTCTAAAATCAGCACCAATGGAAAAGAAATACAGGGAACGGACCGTGGAAGTCCTGAAGCGACTGGGAATAATGAAGGTGAACCCGGGGGCCTCCACCGGTCAGCAATGGCTGGATACAGCAGGCGACGAGACCGCCTCCGTATCGCCGGTGGACGGCGAGGTGATCGCACGGGTGACCAACGCTACCATGGATGATTACGAGGCGGTGATGGGAGCGGCCCAGAAAGCATTCATCACCTGGAGGGAGGTCCCCGCCCCCAAACGGGGTGAGGTGGTGAGACAGATCGGGCTGGCGCTTCGTGAATCGAAGGAGGACCTGGGATTCCTGGTGAGCCAGGAGATGGGAAAGATCTACCAGGAGGGACTGGGCGAGGTGCAGGAGATGATCGACATCTGCGATTTCGCGGTGGGGCAGTCCAGGCAGCTGTACGGCTTCACCATGCAGTCGGAAAGGCCGAAGCACCGGATGTATGACCAGTACCACCCCCTGGGGATCGTGGGACTGATCACCTCGTTTAACTTTCCGGTGGCTGTCTGGGCATGGAATGCCATGATCGCAGCGGTGGCAGGGGATGTGGTGGTATGGAAGCCGAGTTCGAAAACCCCGCTTACGGCCATTGCCACCATGCATATCATCCGGGATGTGCTGAAAAAGAACCATGTGCCCGAAGGGGTCTTCAACCTGGTGATCGCCAGATCCTCGGTCATGGGCGATAATTTTGCGGCTGACGAAAGGATCCCGCTCTTTTCGGTGACGGGCTCCACCGCGGTCGGAAAAAGGGTTTCGGGCATTGTGGGGAAAAGACTGGGCCGTTCCATCATGGAGCTGGGCGGCAACAATGCGGTGATCGTCTCCCGGCACGCGGACCTGGACCTGGCCATTCCCGCCATTGTATTCGGATCAGTGGGGACGGCGGGTCAGCGGTGCACCAGCACCCGCAGGGTGATCATCCACGAAGATGTATATGATGAGGTGAAAACCCGGCTGGTGAAAGCATACAGGCAGATTTCGGAACGCATCGGGAACCCGCTGGACGAGAAGATACTGGTAGGACCGCTGGTGGATAAAACCGCCGTGGAACTGTTCACCCGGGCCATTGAACAGGTGATCGAGCAGGGAGGGAAGGTGATTTTCGGGGGACAACCCCCGGAGGGGGAAGCTTTCCGGTCCGGCACCTTTGTCGTCCCGGCCATCGCCGAGGCGAAGAACCATTACAGGATCGTCCAGGAGGAAACCTTTGCCCCGCTGCTGTACCTGATCCGTTACAGGACCATTGACGAGGCAATCGCGCTCAACAATGATGTGCCGCAGGGACTCTCCTCGGCCATTTTCACGCAGGATCTGAAGGAAGCCGAGCAATTCCTTTCGGGCGCGGGTTCCGACTGCGGCATTGCCAATGTGAACATCGGGACCTCCGGGGCGGAGATCGGGGGTGCCTTTGGCGGGGAGAAAGAAACCGGCGGCGGACGCGAGTCGGGCTCGGACGCCTGGAAGGCCTACATGCGCCGGCAGACCAACACGATCAACTACGGCTCCGAGCTCCCGCTGGCCCAGGGCATTCGGTTTGATATTTGACGGGCCTGCCACCTGAAGCAGATGCGGTCATCGCTGCCTAAGCTGGTGCGAAGCAGCAGGTTCAGCAGTGATACCGCATGCTGCGAAAGGCCGCTGCAGCATCCAGGCCCTGGTCTGGACCATGACACACCCCGGGGTCTCTGACGCCTGGGTTACAGAACAGATCCCGTGTCGGGACCATGACGCTCCCTGCCGCTCGTAAAAACATGTTTCTGCATTGTGTCCGGATCCTGGTATAAGTCCGGGTTCTGTCTGATAATCTTCGGTCCGCGACATAGTGTCCCTCTCCCGGGATCCGTTCTCAACGAAACGCCATGTTGCCTGCGGCAGCTCCGAGCGAACGAAGACCGACTGAACGGGCTGCCGTGCACAGAACGCTGCCAGAGCGATCCTAAAAGAGGGACAAGCGGCCATATCCCTTTCAGGCAAAACAGGAAGTCACTCTTTTATGACTTTTATGCTTTTTTGTGACTTCCGGTATTCAAGGATGCCTGAATTACATATTTGCATCCAGCTCATAGATAATGTCTTATGAGAAAAGGTAAGGAGCAGGATAATGGAGAAAAACTCACAAAATTATGCAAAAGTCATAAATCACTCACTTCATGAAATCGCAGAACGAGTATCCCCTTTTTTTCAATATTGACAGGTGTTGAACCGTCCGTATCGTTCTTGTTTGTGTATGCCCGAGGGTTATTCAGAGACATACCCTGGTCCGTGACATAATGTCCCTACACCGGGATCTGTTCGGAGGAGAGGCCTGCCACCTGAAGCAGATGCGATGCTGCAGCGGGACTACATCGCCCGCGTGAGGATCTTGGAAACAGCCAGGTTCCGGGCGGTCAGCACGATGCCTTCGGTATCGTACCCGCATTCCCGGTACAGCTCTTCCTGCGTGCCCTGGTCAATGAAACGGTCGGGAATCCCGAGCCGGATCACCCTGGCTTTGTAGTTGTTGTCGTTCATGTACTCGATCACCGCACTGCCCATTCCTCCCGTGATGCATCCATCCTCCACGGTGATGATCCGGTTGAACTTCGTAAAGACGCTTTTCAGCAGCATGTGGTCCAGGGGCTTCAGGAACCGCATGTCATAATGGGCCGCACTGATGTGCTCTTTCTCCAGGATCTGAATGGCCCGGGATACATGATTCCCGATGGGCCCGATGGAAAGGATGGCCAGATCGGTACCGTCTTTCAGCTTCTGTCCCTTTCCGATCATCAGTGCCCTGAAAGGTTTTTTCCAGTCCACCGTCACCCCGCGTCCCCTGGGATAGCGGATCACAAAAGGCCCTTTCGGTTCCAGCTGGGCGGTATACATGAGGTTCCGCAGGTCCACCTCGTTCAGCGGGGAGGCGATCACCATCTCCGGGATACACCTGAAAAAGGCCATGTCGTAGGCCCCGTGGTGGGTTGCCCCGTCCGATCCCACCAGTCCCCCCCGGTCCAGGCAGAAAACCACCGGAAGCTTCTGGATGGCCACATCGTGGATCACCTGGTCGTATGCCCGCTGCATGAATGAGGAATAGATGTTGCAGAAAGGGATCATCCCCGTGATGGCCAGTCCCGCCGAAAAAGTGACCGCATGTTGTTCGGCGATCCCCACATCATAGGTCCGGTCGGGCATCTCATCCATCATGAACTTCAGGGAGGATCCGGTGGGCATGGCCGGCGTGATGCCGATGATCTTCTTGTTGGCCCGGGCCAGTTCGAGGATCGTATTCCCGAACACATCCTGGTACAGGGGTGGCTGGGGCTTGTCGGAGGGAACACGGATCAGTTCCCCCGTAAACCTGTTGAATTTTCCGGGATGATGGAATGCGGTCTGCTCCTTCTCGGCCATCTCGAACCCTTTTCCCTTCCGGGTGATCACATGCAGCAGCTTTGGACCCCGGATTTGTTTCATGTCCCTCAGTACATCGCAGAGGTGCAGCACATCGTGGCCGTCCACGGGACCGAAATACCTGAAGTTGAGCGATTCGAACAGGTTGCTCTGCTTGAGTACGATGGACTTGATGGCATTCTCGATCTTCTGTGCGTATTCCCTGGCATTGGGAGCGATCTTGTTGAGGAAACCCAGCAGGCTCCACACATCATTCTTGACCTTGTTGTAGGCCTTGGAGGTGGTGATATCCAGCAGGTAATCCTTCATGGCACCCACGCTCGGATCAATGGCAATATGGTTGTCGTTGAGGATGACCAGCAGGTCCTTGTTCGCATTTCCCGCATTGTTCAGCGCCTCGTAAGCCATCCCGCCGGTGAGTGCCCCGTCCCCGATCACCGCCACCACATGCCGGTTGTCTTCCCCGTTGTACTCATTCCCGGCAGCCATGCCCAGGGCGGCCGAGATGGAAGTGGAAGCATGCCCCACCCCGAAAGCATCATACTCGCTTTCCGAACGTTTGGGAAAACCGCTGACCCCTTTGTACTTGCGGTTCGTATGGAAGATATCCCTCCGGCCGGTGAGGATCTTATGCCCGTATGCCTGGTGTCCCACATCCCAGATGATCTGGTCGCGGGGGGTATCGAACACATGGTGAAGCGCCACGGTCAGCTCCACCACCCCGAGGCTTGCGCCGAAATGACCCGGGTTGGATGAGACGATCTCGATGATGTACTGACGCAGTTCCTTGCTGAGCTGCGTGAGCTGCTCAGGCGTCAGGTGTTTCATGTCGGCCGGACTGTTAATGTTCTTGAGCAGCGGATAATTGCCTGGCTGTTCCTCCATCAGTAACTCTTCTGTTGCAAAGATAAGAATTCTGGGCTTTGTTAATATCTTGACCTGGATTCCCGCCCGTTTTTATGTAATTTTCACCGGTTGTACCGTTATGTAAACAGGATGAGGAAGACCATGAGGAAGCTAATTTATTTCGGCATTGCAGCTGCATTCCTGGGATCCTGTGTACCCGCCTCGGAGTTCAACCGGATCAACCGGAACCGGAGCACGGCCCTCCAGGAACGGGATGAGCTCATGGCGCAGAATGAGGCCCTCACGGTGGCGAACCGGGAGATGAGCGCCAGGATCGGCCATGTGGAACAGCAACAGGAACAGCTGGCGAAGGACAGCATCCGGCTGTACCGGAAAGTGGAAGAGCTGCAGGAAGAGGTGGCACAGTTGCAGCGGAGTTACAGTGACCTGGAGGGAACCCACGAGGAGCTGCTGCGGGGGAATGCCCGGGAAACACGCAGGCTGCTCAATGAATTGCAGACCACCCAGGAGGATCTGGCCAAAAAGGAGCAGCTCTTGCGGGAACTGGAGGCGAATGTGGCCGGACAACGCCAGGATGTGAGCCTTTTGCAGGCGGAGCTGGAAGCCAGGAATGCCAGGCTGATGGAAATGGAGGAGATGCTCAGTCAGAAGGACGCCATTCTGGATGACCTGCGGACAAAGGTCGCGGATGCACTGTTGGGTTTCGAGGGACAGGGGCTGACGGTCACCCGCAGGGGCGGGAAGGTGTATGTTTCCCTTGAAGAGCAGCTGCTTTTCCAGACGGGAAGCACGGTGGTGGATCCCAACGGGGTCCGGGCACTGAGACAGCTGGCGGTGGTACTGGCCAACAATCCGGATATCGATATCATGATCGAGGGGCATACGGACGATGTGCCCATCAGAAGGGGATCCTCCATCAAGGATAACTGGGATCTGAGCGTCCTCCGGGCCACCTCCATCGTGAGGATCCTGCTGGATGCAGCCAATATTGATCCCACCCGGATCACCGTGGCGGGAAGAGGTGAGTACCTGCCCGTGGATCCGGCCGATAATGCGGAAGCACGGAGGAAGAACCGCCGCACGGAGATCATTCTGTCGCCGGACCTGGATGAACTCTACCGGATCCTGGAGATGTAGGCCTCAGCAGTCCGGTCCACCCTTTCACCGCGGCACCGATGATCAGCAGCTCCACGGGCAGCAGAAAGCGTGAAGCTCCAAGGGGACCTGTGACCACGGCCAGGTAACCGATCAGCAGCAGCAGGAAGATCCGCAGGAAGAGGGATTCTTTCCTCCGGAAAAGATACACCACAAAACCGGCCAGCTTCGCCACTTTCAGCAGGGCGATCACAAAAAGGAAGATCACCAGTGCGGGTCCCTGCGCTTTCAGCGCGCGGAATGCCCCTTTGATCCCTTCCTGGTTCAGCGCCTTCAGGAATCCCGGTCCGCCGCTTTCCCCTTCTCCGAAAAAGCTCACCAGGTCAAACCTTCCCGGATCCACGAAGAAACGCACGCTTCCCTTCAGGTGGAACAGGGCGTACTGCAGGGGCTTTTCCCGGATGATCTCCTTTGCACCCCATTCCAGGCAGAGGTTCTTTTCCCGGTAGGATTCGCTTTCCCCGCAGCGCTCGTAGAGCCTGTCCACCTCGCCGGCAGCCGTGCCGGCATCTTCCCGGCTCATGATAAAATAGCGGAGGTTGTAGTTGACCAGGTTGGCGGTCTGGATGCTCGAATACTGGGTGGATCCGGTGCGCTGATAGTTCCAGTACCGGTAGCCGGCGATCCACACAAGGGGGATGCAGAGGGCCAGGACCCAGGTCCGTTTGCGGGTGACAAAGCACATGTAAACGGAAAAAAGGATGATGATCGCCGCGAACGGATAGAGGGCTGGTTTGGTGGCCATTGCCAGGGTGAGGAACAGCTGGAAGAGCCAGATGTATTTTTTATGCCGGGTGTTCAGCCAGGCGAAGAGGGACCATCCGGATAATACGGTCAGCAGCTGGAAGGGGATCTCGGCCATGATGCGGCTGGAATAAATGAACTGCGCAGGGGTGGCCAGGATCAGCAGCAGCGCAGCGACCATAAACAGGGGTTCCTGCTCCTTCTTTTCCGGCCTGAAGATGCGGAAGACAAGGAAAATGGAGCCCATGGAGAGGAGGATCTGGAGGAGATAGACCACCACCCTTGAGCCGGTGAGCAGGTGAATGACAAGCAGAACGGGGTACAGCGGCGGTCTCCGGGTGAACAATTCATCCCGGAGTGGTTCGGACAGATCGCCGCAGTAGAGGACTCCCTGGGTGTAAAGGTTGCGGGAAGCATTCAGGTATTCTTCGGCATCAGGGAGGGGTTCCGGCGAACGGATCACGGCGAACAGGAAATACCCCAGGTGAACCAGGAGGATGATTGCGTAGAAGAAGATCTGGCGGCGGGATTGCATGGACCTCAGATGGTCATGATATCCTCTTCCTTGGCCTCCACGATCTTGTCGATCTGTTCGATGTACTCGTCGGTGAGTTTCTGGATGTTGTCCTCGCCAAGCTTGGCTTCGTCCTCCGACAACCCTTCCTTCTGCATCTGCTTGTATTCGTCGTTGGCATCGCGACGGCTGTTCCGGATGCTCACCCGGGCATTCTCGCCCTCGTTCTTCACCTGCTTAACCAGGCTCTTCCTCCGCTCCTCGGTCAGCTGCGGGATGGTCAGCCGGATCACCTCCCCGTTGTTCACCGGGGTGATTCCCACGTTGGAGTTCTGGATGGCCCTTTCGATCTTGTCGATCATGCTCTTTTCCCAGGGCTGGATCAGGATGTTCTTGGCATCCGGGGTGCTGATGTTGGACACCTGGTTCAGGGGGGTGGCAGTGCCGTAATAGTCCACCACGATCCCGTCAAGGATATGCACATTGGCTTTGCCGGCCCTGATGCGCACCAGTTCGTTGTTAAGATGCTCAATGGCCTTTTCCATGCGCTCCTGTGTCATCTCGTATACAAGCTGGACGTCCTCGTTCATGTGGCAGGTGAATTGGGTTAAAGCAGTCTAAGATATTTAAATTTTGACTAAAGTGCCAATTTTTTCCCCTGAAATAAGCTTTTTCAGATTCCCCTTCTCGTTCATATTGAAGACAATAATGGGAAGGTCGTTCTCCCTGCACATGGTAAATGCGGTCAGGTCCAGAATACGCAGTTGCTTCTGGAGCGCTTCGTCAAATGTGATCTCATCGTACTTCTCCGCCTCCGGGTCCTTTTCCGGGTCGCTGGTGTAGACCCCGTCCACACGGGTTCCCTTCAGCATCACGTCCGCCTCCATTTCAACAGCCCGCAGCGTCGCCGCCGTATCGGTGGTGAAGTACGGATTGCCGGTCCCCCCGGAAAAAATCACGATCTCCCCGTTCTCAAGCGCCCGGATTACTTCGGACCTGTAATAAAATTCCGCCACCGGTTCCATCCGGATGGCCGTAAAGAGCCTGGCCGGGACGCCCCTGGACTGGAATGCCGACTGCAGGGCGAGGCCGTTGATCACCGTGGCCAGCATGCCCATGTAATCCCCTTTCACCCGGTCGAACCCGGCTTCCACGCCGGAGATCCCCCTGAAGATGTTGCCCCCGCCGACCACGATCCCCACCTGGGTCCCCAGTCGTGATATTTCGGCGATCTCTTCAATGTAATCATTCAGCTGCCTGGGATCGATCCCGTGGGAGCGTCCGGCCATCAGAGCTTCCCCGCTCATCTTGAGCAGGATGCGGTTGAACTGGATCATAGGAAGAACTTTTAAGCGAATGTAGTAATTAATTTTTGTGAGATGTTATCTTCTGTAAATGTCTCTTCGATGAGCTATTTTAATGACATATACGATCAATTTGTCATCTTCTATGGAATATACAATTCGATAGTTGCCTTGACGAATTCTGTATAGCTCCTGTGCCGAGAGTTTTTCGCAGCCACGTGGCCTTGGGTCTTTTGAAAGTGACTGGATTTTGGAAATGATTCGCCGGACATCTCTTTTCGGGAGCCTTTTAAGTTCTCTGGCGGCCGAAGACTTGATTAAAATCTTATAGTTTGCCACTGGCTTTCAACTCTTTCAGAACTTCCTCGAAATCCAGGCTGGGTTCATCCTTCCTCTCATTAAATGCCGACAGATCTTCATGGTCCTCTGCAAGACTGAGGCGGATCGCATGATTGACCAGCTCGGACAGGGTGCGGTCACTTTGAGCCGATTTGATTTTCAATGCCCTGTGTAAATCCGGATCCAGATAAACAGTCGCTCGTTTTGATTGTTGTGCTCTCATGAATCAAAATTACGTAAAAACATTAAAACGTCAAAACGTTATAAAACTTTCCATTTTTGAATAAGCGTGTGATGATCTGGAAGCTCCCATATTGATAATCAAGCCCTTCAGGTTATTTACCCGTAAGTGATTCATATTCAAAAAAAATAAAGTTCGCCGTTATTGACAGGCGACTATGGAATAATTAAATTTGATACACAATCCTGATTTCCGAATAATTCTTATGTAACATGTATCTAAAGTCGCATTTCTTAGGATTCATCGCGGTTTTAATATGTATGAATATTAAAGCCCAACAGGTCACCGTAGAGAAGATTTCTGACAATCAAACTGAATATACCGGACTGGAGCGGAAACCGGAGTTAGCTGATGTCAGGAGTGCAAAACTGGTAGTGACACAGACATTTGGAGAGGCAGGCAAAATTCGTTTACCTGTTTATGATATTGTTGAACAACTCCTTCAGTCTGCCGGAATAGAGGTAGTCAAAAAAAACTACGATATGCTTGTGTATATTGATTTAGAAGGCCAGGCAGAAGGGAAAGATTATAATGTAGTATCATCAGGACCAACGGGCAACGTGATTGGCAGCTCATTCGATTACAGTGGAGCAACTCTGACAGGCAGTATAAGATTCGAAACTGTCAATGGAGCGAAATTTGACGATAGATTGTATGGGACTGTAGCGCCTCCCTCATATATTTCGAGTAGCTATCCCAAGCCTAAGGATGCGCCTTTTGTAAAAGCTCTTCATGAAACCTTGCCATCAATATATGAGTTTTTTTATTACCATCTGGGCCTTGCACCAGTCATTTACGCAATGAATAAGTATTCGATGTATCGACCTGCAGCGATTGAAGCACTGGGTAGTATTGGGCATATTCAAACCTATTATCTTCTGATATCATTATTGAAGGATCCTGATAACAATATCCGGAGGGCTGCATTGAATAAGCTTGAACATAAAATGCTGAATGATTTCAGGGCCGTGACACCTCTAATTTCGGCTTTGAAAGATGAAGAAAGCTTTGTACGTCAGAATGCTGCAAGGCTGCTTGGCGATAAAGGAGACCCTGAGGCTGTTGAACCTCTGATAATCGCATTGAATGATCAGGATAACGATGTGCGTATTGAGACTGCGGAAGCGCTCGGCAGAATAAAGGACAACAGGGCTGTCCCTGCACTGGTAATATCCCTGAAGGACCCGTATCTTTATGTCCGTGAGGCATCATGCAGGGCTCTGGGAAATATCGGTGACAGCCAGGCGATTGAACCGCTTTCAGAAGCATTGAGGGATTCAGAATTGAACGTCTCTGATGCAGCAGCCGAGGCTCTGGGAAAGACAAAAGATAAGAGGGCCATTGAGCCACTTATCCATGGAATGTTGTACTGTCGTTATGATGCAAAAAAAGCACTTGAAGAAATTGATCCTGAATGGGAAGTATCTGAATATGCGAAGAATGCGGTACAGTATTTCATTGATTCCCTGAATAGCCTGGATAAATATATCCGTGAATCAGCCGCATATGCATTGGATCTTCTGAAAGATGACCGTGCTTTTGAACCACTGATTCTTGCCTTAAGAAAACGACAGGGTTTTGATTATATTGAATCGATTTTGAAAACATTTAATCCGCAGTGGTACAGCACTGAGGCTGCGGAAAGGTCAGTTCCTTTTTTCATTGAAGGATTGAAAGGACAGGATCGTGATGCCTGCCTTGCATCCATGTGGGCGCTTAATCGAATCAAAGACAGAAGGGCCATAGAGCCGCTTGTCGATCTTCTGAAGAGTGAAGATAATACCATCAGGGAGAGTGCTGCTTTCACTTTGGAAAAGATCACCGGGAGAAAGTATCCCCAGCCGGATTCAGTCTTTCACTGAATATCTTTTAAATCCGGTCACTTTCAGATCCTTGTCAGATTCTTTCAGGTACTGGCCGACGGTTTTCTTGGCATCCTTGGTGAATTCCTGGTTCAACAGGGTGTTGTCCTTGAGGAATTTGGTCACCATCCCTTCGGCGATGCGGTCCACGATGTTCTCGGGTTTGCCTTCCTGGAGCGCTTTTTCGCGTCCCAGTTGCTTCTCCTTGGCGATCACTTCTGCCGGGACATCGTCCTTGTCCACCGCGACGGGCGACATGGCAGCCACCTGCATGGCCACATCCTTGGCCACCTGCTCGTCCACATCCGCCTTGTTGAATCCCACCAGCGTGGAGAGCATGTTGCTGAAGTGGTTGTACACCTGTACCTTTTCGGCCCGGATAAAGTCGTAATAACCCAGTTCGATCTTTTCGCCGATCACCCCAGAACGTTCGGTCACCACATCGGCCACGGTCTTGCCGTCCATGGGCAGCGCCTTCAGCGCTTCCAGATCGGAAGGCTTATTTTCAAGGGCCAGGTCCAGGATGGAGGTAACCAGTTTGATAAAGTCCTCATTCTTGGATACAAAATCAGTTTCGCAGTTCAGAGCCACGATGGCGCCGAAATTTCCTTTCACTTTTGCCTGCACGTTCCCTTCGGATGCTTCCCGGTCGGCACGCTTGCTGGCAATGGCTTGTCCTTTTTTGCGGAGTACTTCCACCGCTTTTTCAAAGTTCCCGTCTGCTTCCTGGAGGGCCGTTTTGCAATCCATCATACCGGCCCCGGTGGCTTTTCTCAGTTTAACGACATCTGCACTTTTAATTTCAGCCATTTTAAATTCCTCTTATTTATAAATATTGTATGGTTCTGTTCGATCTATTCTGCCTTCTCTTTCCCGGCACCGTCCCCGCCCTCTTCAACGGGTTCCGCGGCTTCCGGTTCGGTCTCTGCAGCTTCTGCCTTTGGCTCTTCAGGCTTGCCTTCTGAGGCTTCTACCCTCGGCTCTTCAGGCTTGCCTTCTGAGGCTTCAGCCTTGGGCTCTTCAGGTTTGGCCTCGGGCGCTTCGGCTTTGGCTTTGGGCTCCCCGGCTGCGGGTTTCTCTGCCGGAGCTTCGGGTTTCTCCGCCTGCGGTTTCTCTGCCGCTGCTTCGGGTTTCTTTCCGGCGGGCTTCTCGGCTGCACCACCCTCCCTCTTCGGTTTACCGGCTGCTTCCCCTTTCACTTCCACCCTTTTGGAAACCCGCTTCCGCTCTTTCTTTGGGCCTTCACCCTGCTCTTCGGCTCCCTTCACCTCTTTCTCCTCCTTCGCTTTCTGGCTCTTGGCCTTTGCCTCGGCTGCTTCCTTCTCCTTCTCCATCTTCCGCTCCTTTAGCCCTTCCAGCACTGCATCAGCCACATAGTTGATGACCAGTGAGATGGACTTGGAAGCGTCGTCGTTGGCAGGGATGGGGAAGTCGATGTTCCTGGGATCCGAGTTGGTGTCCACCATGGCGAATACCGGGATATTCAGCCGGTTGGCCTCCCTGACGGCGATATACTCCTTGGTCACGTCCACAATGAACATGGCCGCGGGAAGCCGGGTCAGGTCCGAGATACTGCCCAGGTTCTTTTCCAGCTTGGCACGCTGGCGGGTGATCTGGAGCCTCTCGCGCTTGGACAGCGTATCGAAGGTCCCGTCTGTAGCCATTTTATCAATGGATGCCATTTTCTTCACCGCTTTCCGGATGGTGGGGAAGTTGGTGAGCATTCCGCCCGGCCAGCGTTCCGTCACATACGGCATGTTGACCTGCTTCACCTTCTCGGCCACGATCTCCTTGGCCTGCTTCTTGGTGGCTACGAACAGGATCTTCCGGCCCGACTTGGCGATCTGCTTCATGGCGGAGGCCGCTTCTTTGAGCTTGGCTTCCGTTTTGTTCAGGTCAATGATGTGGATCCCGTTCTTCTCCATAAATATATAGGGAGCCATGGCGGGATTCCACTTTCTCTTCAGGTGACCGAAATGGACACCTGCATCCAATAATTCCTTGAAACTTGTTTCTGGCATTTTTTTAATTTTTGCTGGTCAACCCCCAGGTAGCCCCTTCCGGGAGTCCTGGCAGTTTCGCAATGTTTAAAATATAGAAAATCTCTCTTAACGCTTGCTGAACTGGAAACGCTTCCGTGCCTTGGGCTGTCCGGGTTTCTTGCGTTCGATGACGCGCGGGTCCCTGGTCATGAATCCCTCTGCTTTCAGCATTGTCTTGTATTCCGGGTTCACCTTCACCAGCGCCCTGGCGATGGCCAGACGCAGTGCCTCGGCCTGACCGGACATCCCGCCGCCGTTCAGGTTTACCCTGATGTCGTAATTGTTTTTCAACTCGAGTAGGTTCAGGGGCTGCTCGACGATGTAATGAAGTTTTGTATGTGGGAAATACACTTTGTAATCCTTGTCGTTCACAATGATCTGGCCCTTGCCTTCGCTCATGTAGATCCTGGCAATGGCTGCTTTCCTTCTTCCGATGGTGTTGATCACTTCCATTATCTGCTGCTGTTTAGATCCAGTTTTTTGGGTTGCTGCGCTTCATGGGGATGGGTATCTTCTGCGTAGACGTGGAGATTTCTGAACATCTCGCTTCCTAGCCTGTTTTTCGGGAGCATTCCTTTCACCGCTTTTTCCACCACGGCCCCGGGCTTCTTCTTCATCAGGTGCTCGATGGTCTCCGTACGCTGACCGCTAGGGTAACCGGTATGGCGGACATAGGTCTTCTGGTTCATTTTGTCCCCGGTCAGTTTCACCTTGTCGGCATTGATCACGATCACATGATCGCCGCAGTCCACATGGGGTGTGAAATCGGGCTTGTGCTTTCCCCTCAGAATGGATGCAACCTTGGAAGCCAGTCGCCCCAGCACCTCATTTTCCGCATCCACGACGTACCACTCTTTCTGAACCGTATCCTTGTTTGCAGAAACTGTCCTGTAACTTAATGTATTCACTTTGAATCTGTCTTAATTTGATGCCTGAATTAATGGATCGCAAAAATACAATTAATTTCTATAAAACAATAAGGTATCAACAATAAATTCGGGGTCGCACAATAGAAAGGACCGGGCGAAGTTATCTTATATAAGGATTGCAGTGTTTTCATGAAACTAACCCGAAAACCACTTCATGAGCAGGTGTATTTCTATGCGCTTGCATTGCTGGCGATCAGTCTCCCGCTTTCCATTTTCACCACCTCCGTAGCCCAGATCATCTTGCTGGCCAACTGGTTCGTGGAGGGAAGGTTCCGCGAGAAATGGGAACGGTTCCGTAAGGCGCCCGCCCTGTGGATCTTCCTGGCGCTTTACCTGATGCACCTGGCCGGCCTGCTGTGGTCGGCCGACACCGCCTACGGGCTGAAGGATCTGCGGATCAAGTTGCCCCTCTTTTTTCTGCCGCTGGTCCTGGCCACCTCCGTGCCCCTGGCTAAAAAACAGGTGAACCGGATCCTGCTTCTTTTTACCATGGCCGTCTTTGCAGGCTCGCTGGCTTCGTTGATGGCGCTGACCGGATGGCTGCCCGTGGAGGTGGAGGGGTACCGGGACCTTTCCCTGTTCATCAGCCACATCCGCTTCTCCCTGATGATCGTGGTCGCCATCCTCATCGTGGTCTATTTCCTGTTCATCCAGCGGAATTCCCTCACCCGGTTCGAAAGGATCTTCTACCTGGTCTCCTTCATCTGGCTGCCCGCTTTCATGGTCCTGCTCAAGTCCCTCTCCGGGATCGTCATCCTGGGGATCCTGGCATTTATTCTGATGGCCAGGGCGGTCTTCGCCATCCGCGATCCGGTGATCCGTTTCATGGTCTTCGTTCCGGTGATCATGATCCCCCTTTTCGCAATCATCTACCTGGGTCACGCCATTCACAAATATTACTCCTTCGATGAGCTGAAACCGGAAACGCTCGATAGCCTCACCATCGAGGGAAGTCCCTATGTGCACCGGCCGGATCTCGCAGAGGTGGAGAACGGGCACTATATCTGGATCTATGTATGTGAACCGGAACTGGAGCGGGAATGGAACAGGATCAGCTCCATCGATTACCGGGGGCATACCACCAACGGGAATTCCATCCGGGGCACCCTGATCCGCTACCTCACCTCGAAGGGACTCAGGAAAGATGCAGCCGGGGTCGGCCGGCTGAAGCCCCATGAGATCAAAGCCATTGAGAAAGGAGTGGCCAACCACCTCTACCTGCAGAGGTTCAGGCTCTATCCCAGGATCTACGAGGTCATCTGGGAGATCGACCGCTACCGCCTGGGCTACAGTCCCAACGAAAAATCGGTGGTCCAGCGCTACCTTTACCTGGACGCCGGCTGGAAGATCGCGAAGGAAAAACCCCTGTTCGGGGTGGGCACCGGCGATGTGAAGCAGGCTTTCAGGGAATACTACGAGGAGGTCCATTCCCCCCTGAACGAGAAGTGGCGAAGAAGGGCGCACAACCAGTTCCTCACCTTCATGATCGCGCTGGGGGTTGCGGGACTGGCCGTCTGTCTCGCCGCCCTGGTGGCCCCGCTGTTCATCACCAGACGGCAGCATTCTTTCCTGGCCCTGGGTTTCTTCATCCTGATGCTGCTCTCCATGCTCAACGAGGACACCCTGGAGACCTCCGCCGGGGTGGGATTCGTGGCATTTTTCTATTCCCTTTTCGTCTTCGGTCCCGCTTATCCCTGGCTTCGCCGCAAACATCCCGATCCTCATGGGTGAACGGCTGCAGCGTGAATTCTACAGGCAGGATGTGCTCCGCGTGGCCCCCGGACTGCTTGGAAAGCACCTGGTCAGGGTCTGGCCGGACGGCCGGCGGGAACGGTTCGTGATTGCGGAGACCGAAGCCTACCGGGGGGAAGAGGACCGGGCCTGTCACGCCTGCAAGGGACGCACTGACCGGACGGAAGTGATGTACGGGGAGGGGGGAAGGCTTTATATGTATTTTATCTACGGGATGTACTGGATGATAAACGTGGTCGCCGCTGAGGAGGGAGTGCCACAGGCGGTGCTGATCAGGGGACTGCGGGAGGTGAGCGGACCGGGAAGGCTGACCCGGCTGCTGGAGTTGGACAGGGACTTCTACGGGGAGGACCTGGTCACTTCCAACCGCATCTGGGTGGAGGAGAGCGGTAACACCCCGGAATATGAGGCTGGTCCCCGCATCGGGATCAATTATGCGGGTTCCCCGTGGATCGAAATGCCCTGGAGGTTCCTGATGCGGTGAGAATTATTATATTTGCGTACTTTTTCATCTAACCGAACCGCGTGAAATGGAAAAATTCCGCCTGTATAACCTGATCTTCGGATGGGGCGTTTTTCTGGTCTCCCTGATCGTGTACCTGCTGACCATCGAACCCACGGCCAGTTTCTGGGACTGCGGGGAATTCATTGCCTGCTCCTACAAGATGGAGGTGGGGCATCCCCCGGGAGCACCAGTTTTCATGGTACTGGGCAACCTATTCACCCAGTTTGCAGGGGATGTGACCCGTGTGGCCATCACCATGAACATCATGTCGGCCATGGCCAGCGCCTTCACCATCCTCTTTCTTTTCTGGACGATCACCCACCTGCTCAGGAAATTCTATGCGGAAGAGGACCGGGAACGTCCGGGAACCTTTGTGACCATTTTCGGTGCGGGCCTGGTGGGCTCACTGGCCTATACTTTTTCCGACTCCTTCTGGTTCTCCGCCGTTGAGTCCGAGGTCTATTCCACCTCCTCCCTCTTCACGGCGGTGGTCTTCTGGGCCATCCTGAAATGGGAGAATATTGCCGACAAACCCGGGGCAAACCGGTGGATCATCCTGATCGCTTACCTGATGGGCCTGTCCATCGGGGTGCACCTGCTCAACCTGCTGACCATCCCGGCCATCATCCTGGTCTATTACTTCAAAAAATACACCCCCACCACCCGCGGAGTTATCGCCTCCCTCCTGATTTCGGCGGCCATCCTGGGTGCGGTGGTCTATATTTTGATTCCCGGCCTGACCGGACTCGCGTCAAAATTCGAGCTCCTGTTCGTGAACGGGATCGGCATGCCATTCAACTCAGGCGTGTTGATTTTCGCACTGCTGCTTTTCGGCGGACTCCTTTTCGGGATCTATTACACCCACAACCAGGGGAATGTGTTGTGGAATACCATATTGCTCGGTTTCTTCGTGGTGGTGATCGGGTATTCTTCCTATGCCATCATTGTGATCCGTTCCTCGGCCAACACCCCGCTGGATGAAAGCAATCCGGACACTGTATTTTCCCTCCAGCGCTACCTGAACCGGGAACAGTACGGGGAGAACCCGCTCTTCTACGGGGCCTATTTCAATGCCAGGCCCAACGCGGTGGAGGAGGGCAAACCCACCTATTACCAGGGAGAAGAAGAGTATTACCCGGTGTACAGCAACCGGAAATACACGTATGACAGCGAATACAAGGGACTCTTCCCCAGGATGTGGAGCAGCCAGGGAAAACATGCCAACGAATATATCTACTGGGGTGGACTGGACGAATCGAAGCTCTACGATGTGCGCCGCAATGCGGAAGGGAATCCGGTACCCGGTCAGGGTGGCGGATACAGTTACGACCGCTCCCAGCCCATCGGCAAACCCACCTTCGGACAGAACCTGCGTTACTTTTTCCGTTACCAGGTGGGGTACATGTACCTGCGCTATTTCATGTGGAACTTCGCGGGGCGACAGAATGACATCCAGGGACAGGGCGAGCTGACCAAGGGAAACTGGATAAGCGGGATCAAGTTCATCGACCAGGCCCGGCTGGGTCCCCAGATCAACCTCCCCGAATCGATCGTGGACAACAAGGGACACAATAAATATTATATGCTGCCGCTCCTGCTGGGGCTCGCCGGGGCGTATTTCCATTACAGGCGGCACAACAAGGATTTCTGGGTGGTGCTGATGCTCTTTGTGCTCACCGGTCTCGCCATCGTTTTCTACCTGAACCAGTATCCCCTTCAGCCCAGGGAGCGGGATTACGCCTATGCCGGTTCTTTCTATGCCTTCGCCATCTGGATCGGGATCGGGGTGGCCGGACTGATCGAATGGATCTCCAAAAAACGGTCGGTGGCGGCCGCCGGGGCGGTGGTCCTGGCCACGCTGGTGCTGGTGCCGGGAATCATGGCCAGGGAGAACTGGGACGACCATGACCGGTCGGACCGTTACACCGCCCCCGCCTTTGCAAGGAACTTTTTAAATTCCTGTCTCCCGGGAGCGATCATGTTCACCAACGGGGACAACGACACCTTCCCCCTCTGGTACATCCAGGAGGTGGAAGGGTACCGGACCGACGTGCGGATCGTGAACCTGAGCTACCTGACGGCGGACTGGTACATCGAGCAGATGCAGCAGACCTTCTACGATTCCTATGCGCTGCCCATCAGCATGACCAAGGACAAGTACATCCAGGGGACGCGCGACTACGCCTACCTGGTGGAATCGGCCGGGGCGCTGATCAGCGAAAAGTACAGGGTGAACAGGGATAAGTACGAGGACCAGGTGATGGAGATCTACAACAACACCCTGCGGATCCTTGAGGCTTCCCTGCTGCCTGTCAACCACCGGAACGACTACAACGCGATCCTCGCCCTGCGGGACAACATGGATCCGCTGAAATTTTACGGTTACATGCGGACCTTCAACACGAAGGAAGTGGCCGACCGAGTCAAACTGAACGGGGAAGCCATGGCGCGGGAGACCGCCAGCATGGAGAACCTGATCCGTTCCATCGACGCCGATTATGCCCCGCTGAAGGAAGCGATCGATTTCCTGGCTTCGGACGACCCCCGCTTCAGGGACGGGCAGTACTTCATCCCCGCGAAGAAGTTCGCGATCCCGGCCGATTCCTCCGCCATCCCCGACTGGGTGGTCCCCCCGGACATCGCGGACGGTTTCGTGGACCAGGTGAGGTTCACCGTTTCGGACAATGTGCTGTACAAAAATTTACTCACCGTCATGGACCTGCTGGGCAACCATGAGTGGGAACGGCCCATCTATTATTCGACAACGGTCTCTTCGGAGAACTACCTGAACCTGGAGGATTACATGGTGCGGGAAGGACTGGCCCTGCGCGTTGCACCCGTGCGCTACAGGAACGCCGCCTACCTTGGGAAGGTGCGGACCGAAGAGATGTACAAGAAGCTGATGGAAGAATTCGACTGGGGCGGGATCGGTGAAAAAGAGATCTACATGGACGAGAACAACCTGCGGATGACCATCCATTACCGGTATGCGTTTGCGGTGCTGGCGGGGGCGCTTGCGGATGAAGGGAAGACGGACAGCGCGAAGGCGGTACTGGACGAATGCCTGCAGCGGATGCCGGAGGATGTGATCCCTTACAACGCGGGGATCACCCCCATGATCCAGGGGTACTTCAGCATCGGAGAGAACGATACCGCCCTGGCTATGGTGGAACGATTCGAAGAGATCCTGACCAAAGAGCTGGATTATTACAAGCTGATCGCCAGGGCGAACAAGTTCCGCTACAGCAAGACCGGTCCCGATTTCCTCGCCAACGTGCGGGACATCAATGCCCTCAGGAGCATCTGCGTGGGCTACGGTGAAATGGAAAAGGCGCGGCAGCTGGAAGAAAAACTCACCATGTACGGGCAAGATTACGAGCGCCTGTTCCGTTAATAAGAAAGCACCATGCTGATCGTCAGGCCCCCATCATTACTTACCCGTGCCCTTAACCGGATGACCTGGGATTTTTACGGGGACCACCGCGACGTTTACCTCACCTTCGATGACGGCCCCACGCCCGTGATCACCCCCTGGGTGCTGGACCGGCTGGGAGAGGCTGATGCCCTGGCTACCTTTTTCTGCCTGGGACGGAATGTGGACAAACACCCGGAGATCTACCGGCAGATCCTGGCCCGCGGGCACTCCGTGGGCAACCACAGCTACAGCCACCTGAAAGGATTCCGCTCCACCGTGGGCCGGTACATGGACGACATCAACCTGGCCGGCAACCTGATCAGCTCAAAACTCTTCAGGCCCCCCTACGGCAGGATCTTCCCCGGCCAGGTGAAGGCCGTCCTGCAGCACTACGACATCATCATGTGGGATGTGCTGAGCATTGATTACAATAATGGGCTGACCGGCGAACGGGTGCTGCAGAACGTGACCCGAAATGTGAAACCAGGCTCCATCATCGTCTTCCACGATTCGGAGAAAGCAAGCGAAAACCTCTTCTTCGCCCTCCCCCGCACCCTTGAATACCTCTCGGACCACAAATACCGTATGCTTCCCATTCCCGCTGAGGGGCTTCCGGGCCGGGATTTCCCGGTTAACTGATCCTACACCATCAGCTGCACATACACAGCCAGCCCCACAAGGACCCACATGGCCAGCTCGTGGATCCACGGATTCTTTCTCCTGTGGAAATAATCCGCCATCAAAAACGACACCGGGAATGCAATGTAGAGCAATCCCGCGGGAGCGAACCTGGCAATCAGTACCGCGAAGAGTGACCCTGCCACGAAAATATAAAACATCACCTGGAAGATATTCTGGACGGAGGTCTTCCGCGTTGGGAACCGCCTGACCATGTAAATGCTGGCAATAAAAACTAGAAGGATAAAATACCCATAGTAGACAAAAGCGCTGAAATGGGACGGCTCGTAGGCGCTTCTGAGCGCCATGTTCTCCCTGAGGATCGCGAACAAATGCTCCGCATCATCCTGAATTCCCCAGTACCATCCGAACAGCAGGAGCCCCAGGAGCAGAAAAGCGATCAGCGGATGGACAAGTTCACGGAAAGTCACCGGCCGCAGGGTGCTGATGGAGATCCAGATGGCCGGGATGAACCAGACCAGCTTCAGGTAGAACATGCTTCCCAGGGCCAGCACCAGGGAGGCATTGAATACGGTCAGGTCGCCGGGATTCTTTTCATGCACCCTGAATACGATGGCAAACGAAATGATGTAGAAGATGGAGCCGATCAGTGCCGGGCTCACCTGGTGCGAGGAGGGGAGGATGGCCGAGAACAGCAGGAAATAAAATCCGGGCATGTAGGACCTGTGATCCAGCAGCAGGTAGCGGAAACTGATGCGCACCAGCATCAGGCAGATGATCAACAATACCAATAGGGCAATGATCCGGTTCAGCACAGGCAGGGCATGGATATTCCCGAAAATGAGGTTGTAAAAAGGCATCCCCTCAAAATCCGCCGGCTCCGTGGGCCTGATGAACGAGATCAGGAACAGCAGCACGGCCAGGATGATCACCCCGACCACCCCACCTGCCCGGTTATTCTTGAAAATCCGCAGCCAGATCATTTATAAGAGATTGAAACCTTAATGCAGATGCCACAACTCGTTCGAAGAATGATCCTTTGCGCCATGGCCACATGTCCAATTACAGATCAAAACCACTGTTACATGTCGAGTCCATTGCTAAAGATCGAAACCAATATCCCGCCGGAAATATTTTCCCTCAAACTCAATTTGTTCGGCCAGCTCGTAAGACCGCTTCAGCGCTTCCTTCATGGTCTCCCCGTACCCGCTCACTGCCAGCACCCTTCCCCCGTTGGTAAGGATCTTTCCTCCTTCAGCCCTGGTCCCCGAATGGAACACCACCTTGTCCACTCCACCCGTTGCCACAGCACCCGTTTCCATCGTCTTTCCAGCACCTATACCGAAACCTGCTTTTTCCAGGCCTTTGATTTCCTTGCCCTTTTCATAACTGCCCGGGTATCCACCCGATGCAAGGATCACAGTGGTCACATGCCTGGGATCCAATTCCACGTTCATTTCGGAGAGCCTTCCCTTGGCAGTGGCCTTCAGCAATTCCACGAAATCGGTTTTGATCCTGGGCAATACCACTTCCCCTTCCGGATCGCCCATGCGTACATTGTATTCCACCACATAGGGATCCCCGTCCCTGTTCATCAGTCCCAGGTAAAGAAATCCCGTGTAACGGATCCCTTCCCTTTTGAGCCCTTCGATGGTGGGCCTCGCGATCCGGTCCTCCACCTTTTTCAGGAATGCTTCATCCGCAAAGGGAACCGGTGAAACGGCGCCCATGCCCCCAGTGTTGGGTCCGGTATCTCCCTCGCCGATCCGCTTGTAGTCCTTGGCCGAGGGGAGGATCACATATCCGTCCCCGTCGGTGATGATGAAGACGGAGAGCTCGATACCCCTCAGGAACTCTTCCACGACCACTTTCCTGGATGCCTCCCCGAATTTCCCGTGCAGCATCTCTTCCAGCTGTTGCTGTGCTTCTTCCAGATCGTCAATGATCAGCACCCCCTTCCCTGCAGCAAGTCCGTCCGCCTTCAGCACATAAGGGGGCTCCAGGGTAGCCAGGTGCGCTTTCCCGTCATCCACCGAATAGTCGATGAACGTGCTGAAGGTGGCCGTAGGGATCTTGTATTTGTGCATGAACATCTTTGCGAAATCCTTGCTGCCCTCCAGCCTGGCACCCGATTTCGAGGGACCGATCACCGGGATCTCATTCAGGTCTGCATCACCCAGGAAGCAATCAACAATGCCGGCCACCAGCGGAGCCTCCGGTCCTACCACCACCATATCTATCTTCTCATCCAGCACCAGTTTTTTGATCCCCTCGAAATCATCCACTTTTACCGGCACATTGGTCCCCAATCCGGCTGTCCCCGCATTCCCGGGCGCAATAAAAAGCTTTTTCAATTGCGGGCTCTGTGCAATTTTCCATGCCAGCGCATGCTCGCGGCCCCCGCCGCCAATGATCAGAATGTTCATGGTAACCAATATGTTGATGAGCAATTCGAGGTTCAGTTTTTCTTAAATAAGGGCATTTCCTGTAAAGGTAGCAGGAAAGTTGAAAACAGGAAAAACAGGCATTGAAAAAGCCCCGCGGTGTGCGGGGCTTAAAAGATTTTCTTTCATGATCAATCTATGATCCTAGTTCACGACAATACCCGATCGGAGGGTTTTCCCGTTCACGCGTACCATGTACATGCCCCTTGACAGATCAGAAACATCAATATCCTCCCTCAGCACTCCGCCTGATGGATACACCTGACGACTCATCAACACCTGCCCTGTCAGGCTCATGATTTCCAGAGTGACTTCTGCCTCTTCCAACGGCATTTCCAGCGTGATCATCCGCGATGCTGGGTTCGGAAACATCCGCACCTCCAGCTCTGAAATATCTTCAAATCCAACCCCATAGAAGTCCATAATGTCAATGGAATCCGTTTCCACCGGTCCACAGTTCTTCGCATCATTCACCTGCACCACATACCTCCCACTGTCACCAGGCTGGAACGTATACGTTCCGAATCCCTGAATGAGATTATCCGGTAACAATGTAAACGTATAAGGAGTCGTCCCCCCGGTCGCAGCCACCACAATTGACCCATCCGCCTCATTTGTGATATCTGAAGAGCTTATTAGCTCAATTCTCAGAGAATCCGGTTGCCCGACGGTAACCACTGGACCAACTCCAGTACAGTTCTTCTGATCAATTACGACCACTGGATAATCTCCTGCCGGAAGATTTGAAAAATAGGACACATCTGACTGATAGTTCAATCCATTATCAATAGAATACTGAAATGGGGACCCAAATCCTCCAGTTACCAGAATTTGTAATGATCCTGTGCTGTCTCCGTAACAAGTGTTTACATCATTTGCAATGATGTTATCGATTGAGATGGGGAGGCAGCCGATAACACCAATGTACATGTTATATGAGATGCCATCTGAAGTATAAATACTGTCTCCAAGTACAAGAAGATCAGAATTGGATCTCATAACTATATATAGGTTTTCTCCACTCTTAAAAAAACCTCTTGCTTGATCGTTGCTATTATTTCTCCCGAAATATTTATTTGCATCTCTAAAGTTACCATCCTTGTCAAAAGCTCCAGTAAACATATCAATATCATTGGGACCTTTTGATGTAAGTTGAATACCTCCCCAGGTGAGCGTGTCAGAAAAGAAGCCGGATAAATAGATTTTATTATCAAAAAACTCCATATGAAATGTTTTCTCATCATATTTACCTCCAACAGTTCTAATCCAATCTAAGATTCCAGAAGATAAATATTTAGCAATGAATATATCATAATTCCCATTATTACCAGCTATTGTTATAGTTTCTGAATTTGATGCATCAACAAACAAAGTATCACTATTATAAAAACCTGAAATGTAAATATTATCTTCGTCATCTCTTAATACAGAGTAACTGTATTCAATATCTTCACCAGAAATTTCTCTAATCCAAGAAATATTTCCTTCTATATCAGAATTAATCAAAAAGACATCCGATTTATTTATACTATACGAAACGATTGTATCATCTGTGAAGATAATGGAATCTTGAAATCTACCAGTATACAAATTTGAAAAGGCATTAGAGTGAATGTCTTCAACTCTACCAAAACCATTATTTAATGCTCTTGCATGTTTTACCCATTGAAGATCTCCGTTTATTGGTTCAAATTTGCTATAAAAGAAGTCAAACATTGAACTTTCTGAGTAGAGAATGGTGTCTTCATATATGCTTATACTATCAATAAAAATTCCTGCGAGTATCAAATTGCCATCATTATCTATTCTCATGGAAGTAGGAGCCTGTGATGATTCACCGCTACCAGCATTCCTTGCCCAAATATTATTGCCAAACTCATCAAGTTTCATTATGAACAAATCAAATTCTCCTGTGCTTTGCATGGAATCTGCAGGAGAATATTTGATATTGCCTTGAAATCCACCTGAAATGTAAATGTTTTGATCATTATCAATTGCTATCCCGCCACTTGTAAAATCTGTAAGATTACTTCCAAAATTTTTCATCCAATCTACTTTTCCATCTTGAAGAAACTTAATTAAGTAATAATCTCTACCTCCAAATGAACTTATTAATTTACCTTCTGCTGATGACAAGGTTCCCTCAAAATAGCCATAGGAAAAAATTTCTCCACCATTATTGATAACTGAAGATATTTGAATAAAGGACTGGGTTGAAGAGATTTTATTGGAGTTAATCCAAGATTGGGCTCCGATTTGTATTGAATGAAAAATCAAAACAACAAATATGCTAATATATCTATTCATAGCAATTTATGAATTTAAGTTATAAATATCTGCAAAAGTGGATTCTTGAATATCAGGATCATTACCACCCATAGTCTTATTGAAATTTAGACTTTTAATTTTGGGTTTAATCCATTTCTTTTTAGTTTTTTCCTTATTCATCATTCTTTAATAATTTTATTTCATGAAATCCCTCTAACATTTCTCCAATATACCATGCATGAGCTTTTATTTCCTTAGAATTATCGACACCAACAGAAATAGGTAAATAAACCTCGTATTTAAATAAATAGTTTTTCACAATTAGGCTCTCCATTAGGCATGTAATTTTCCAAGGTATAAAGCGTATAATTCGTTTAATAAGACATATGTCGTAATTAAAATGTTGCAAATCAATAGAATCTTTTTGCATTTTTGATAAATATTTATCAAAATAATAGCGCAAGGGGATATAGCGTACCATAATGGTAATTTTGATAGACAGAAAAATTATCAAAAGTACATTCCTTTTTTGCAATATGTCAAGCTGCATAAAGAATCTTATACCTCTACAATATTTATTCATTAATTATCTATTTCAAGAAGCCCTTTATCTAGTAACTCTTCAAGTAATGTTTGTGTATCACTTACACATGTTTTTTCATTGACATCATAATTATTGAGTAAATTACAAATAAGATTTTGGAAAGTACGGGGTTCATCAAAAAAATTCCAGATAAGACTTCCAATACTATCAAGACTATAATATTCCCCATTTTCAATACTCAGCATAACAACCTCCCCATCAATATTACTGAACAATTGATTGGGTTTTCTTTTTAATACTGTTTCGCGGGTAATCCTCTTTTTCATTGATTTAATTGGTTAAATAAATCTTTTAACAAAATTAGCAAATATCCAAACAGACAAATGCTATTTTAAATTAAACAAATTATTCTAAATAACCGAATTCTTCCATGACGGTTCGGTGTAGCTTGATAATTTGTTTAACCTGGGTGGTGCTAAGATAAATCTTCCAATAATTTATTTGGCCGCTTCTGAAAAATTTTTTTGAATGTATTGGTCTCTCTCTGAAGCCATTTTTTTCTTCCTGTTCGGATAGTTTATCAAATGCACTATTTTGCAGGGCTAGGGATAATTTTTTATCTGTATAGGCGATTTGTAGGAATCCCAGTACCCTTGAAAATGTTTTCTCTGGTTCGCCAATCATATCCTCATAACGCAAAACATACACCGGCAAATTGGATCTGTGTACCCATGAAATTACATGTTCAGACCATGATAGAAGATGCTGTGGTATCTGATTCATCAGTTTTGAGTTATTCAGGCAAAGTCCGTATTTTGTATTGTTCATTTCACTGATTGTCTTGTCAATATCGGCATTATTATGGAAAGCGAATGATACTGCAATATCCAGAGGATTCCTTATAAGATACACAGCACCCTTGGTAACTTCTTCTGGAAAAATGGGATTCCCGTCAGCATTCAATCCCCATGCATCATGTGTTTTTAAGAATATATCATTTTTACTCTCTTTGGAGATAAGTCTATAAACTCTAGGGCGCAGGCTATCAATTTCATCATAAGTAAGGTCTGAAGTATGAGTCCCTAGGTAACGGTCAAAAATCGATCTACTGCTTACGATAGGGAGGAGATGTAGGTGGTTAATGCTTGCTGGTTCCTTTGAATTTGAAAGCAGATTGCTAAGAAAAATCCTGAACCATGTGTTTCCTGATTTGGGATAGGAAGCAAGCCAGACAATATTTTTCCTAATACCGTGCATTAAATAATAAAAATGTTGTCCTCAACGAAAGTGGTAAATTCTCGAACCTTTAGCGGAGAAGAGGGTCGTTCCACTCTGAATATTCTTGTCTTGGCTACCAGTCTGGTAAGGCTTCTAAAATGAGACTCCGTCCTGCTCAGTTTATCTATAAACTGTACCCGATAGGTATTTTCTCTCAGAAGATTAAATTTTTCAGATCCGCGTACCTCTTCAAAATGATAACCGGAAGTATTCTTAATTAAAAGGATAATAATTTTATCTAATTTTACTGGATCCAATTTCATTTTTAGGGCAGTAGGCTTTTTATATTTTTCAAGTTTAGGGCGTACCTTTTCAAGATCAAGCCTTTCATTGAGATGCAGAAGCACATCCTTCCAGAGCTTTAGATGTGGTATCCCGGGATAAATAAAGTTCCCATCTTCTTTTTCAAATCCGATTACAGATATATCATCCGAAATTATCGAATAACCCTTTTCTAAAAGCCCAGCAGCAAGCGTTGATTTTCCGGAAGATGATGAACCTGCAATTAGAAATCCCTTCAGCCCTTTTTCTACGCTACTTGCATGAATAGCAAGCATACCCCGCTGATGAAGCAATGCTCCCATGGCTGAACCAAACAGGAAAAGCCGGACTTCTTCTGGTGTTGCTGATTTCTTGGGTTCAATGGTTATATATTTCCCTGCCTGGACCCTGTACCTTGCAACCGCATCAAGCCTGAACAAAAAATCATCCTGCGCAGCCTCGTAAAGAACGCCTGATCCCTTTATTACCGGTAGATGATCAGGAATTTGACCAGTCTTTATCCAAACATCCGGCTCTTGCTCCTCAACTACAACTAATTCAGGAAGATCAATCTCCGAGCTAATCGTTAATCCATGGACGTTGTAATAATTCCTCAAGAGATATTTTTATTACAAAGATAGAAATTAGCATTGTTCAGGAATCAATTTTTGGATTATTACAATGATGATCCAGTTTCTATTACATTTGTTATTATGAGTTCACTGTTCGTCATCCTTCAAAAAAAAAGCAAGATAAATATTCCACGTATCGTGGATATGGCATTGATGGAGTTGAAACCCGGTAATTTATCCAGTTCTCATTCCCTGATTGTAAATGATATTGGATTTGGTTGCCATCTAACAATTGCTTCTCCGGAATTGAAGAATGAACTTTTACCATACCAAGATACATCAACTGGATGCTGTGTGATTGTCGATGCTCGGATCGATTACAGGGCAAAATTAATAGAGCAACTCGGACTTATTAATGACCAGCCGCACAAGCTGCCAGACAGCAGGCTCATAATGCTGTCATATCTTAAATGGGGTGAAAAGTGCGTAGAATATTTGTATGGGGATTTTGCATTTGTGATATGGGATCCTTCACGGCAGATACTATTCTGTGCCCGGGATCATTTTGGATGCCGTCCGCTATATTATATTAATCACGATAATTATCTAGCTGCTTCCACTGATCCAAAGGCCTTTAAGGTGTTGCCAGAATTCATGTGCCAGATTGATGATCTATTCATCCTTGATGCGATTTGTTCTATTGTCCCAAATGAGCATATCCAAACATACCTGGGAATTAATCGGCTTGAACCGGCACATACTCTTATTTATTCGCCTGGAGTAGCTATCCAGTTGAATCGCTACTGGGATCTCAGGATTCAGGGAAAATTTAAGCATCTATCTGAAAAAGAAGCTTCAAGAGAGTTAAAAGAGATTTTCATCGAAGCAGTCAGGGAAAGAAGCAGGTCTATATCTCCAGTTGGTGTGGAATTAAGTGGAGGGCTGGATTCTTCAAGCATTGCTTCATGCCTCAACCAGTTGATCGATCGGAAGATTCCCGTTTACGCCTTATCGCATACCCTGAGTAATGATCAGGTTGTGAGACCTGTGTCTTATAATGACGAATACTATTACATCTTGAAAATGGCACAGTTCAGTCAGTTAAGCAGGCATATAACTACTAATGGCGAAAATGATACTGGTAGTTTTTCAGCCGTCATGAGCTACCTGAACATAATGATGAAACCGGCAGTTCAAAGTTTTGCCATGATGTCAGACCTGCTTTATGACCATGCCAGTCAAGCCGGAATAAGGGTGCTATTATCCGGATTCGGGGGTGATGAAGGAGTCACTTATCAGGGAGGAGGTTTGCTGGAAGAACTTGCAGGCCGGAAGGATACAAATAAACTGAAGGAAATATTGAAAGGGCGGATCAAGAAAAAGGGAGGCAGCTATTACCGCCAGCTTATTCGCATCTATTTAAAAATACGGATACCAGGATTGATGCATGCGCTAAAAGTGGACTGGCGGAAATCAAGATACAAGGTATTCGCTTATGATAAGAAACTTGCATTAAAGTTCGGAATGAAAAAAAGATATTTTGAGCGAGTCCAGATACCTTCTGATCCAAATTTAAGAAGAAGGCAATACAAGCGTATAATGCATCCTCATATTACTGATCGTTTGGAGAATTCTTACTTTTTAGCGAAAGCAAAAGGAATAGAATACAGATATCCTTTTCTGGATGTGAAACTGATAGAATTTTTTTATTCCATTCCATCTGAATACAAATATAAAAACGGCACAGGCAGATACCTGTTCCGGATGGCAATGGAAGGAATTCTGCCTGAAGAGATTAGGTTACGGGAAGACAAGACAGGGGCTACTATACCAAACGTTATGTACAGAATCATGAAAGATGAACGTATATTCCGCGAACTGATCGAAGAAGGAAGAAAGAACAACAGGTTTCATTATGTAGACTACAACAAATTGCATTGGATGCTCGATCAATTTAAACAT